>Ga0307374_10000738_pt1 | contig 61412 bp, 61 predicted proteins | sample OX3MG_FD_202532 | JGI IMG/M metagenome (GOLD analysis project Ga0307374, IMG submission 202532) | Soil microbial communities from Risofladan, Vaasa, Finland - OX-3 | ecosystem: Environmental > Terrestrial > Soil > Coastal area > Acid sulfate soil | place: Finland: Risofladan, Vaasa | collected... | reverse complement strand
TACCTGCTCTTCTCGACCGTCTTCGGGGCGGCATCGGACAGGTCCGAGGGTCTCGCGCCGACCATCGCGATCATGATCGCCATGGCCACCTTCGGCGCCATGGGTGGCGTCCTCATGGCGTCCGGTCCCCGGCTTGCCATCGACCGCCAGGTCGGATGGCTCCGCCAGCTGAGCCTCACCCCGATCTCCCCCGTCCGCGTCCTCGCGGTGCGGCTCATCACCGCGATGACCCTCAGCCTGCCCGCGATCTGCCTCATCTTCCTCACCGCGGCCGTCGTGAAGGACGTGACGCTCCCGCTCTGGGAATGGCCGGTGCTCGTGCTGTGCATCTCGGCGGGCTGCCTCCCGTTCGCCGCCATGGGAATCGTCATCGGGAGCGTCGCCGACGGCGACGGCGCGCAGGGGCTGACGATGGTGCTGTACCTCGTGCTCGCCGCCCTCGGTGGGCTCTGGGTGCCGGAGCAGATCCTCCCCGCGCCCCTGCAGACCGTGGCCAGGGCGCTGCCCTCATACCACCTCGCGCAACTCGGCTGGCACGTCGCACAGGGGGTCGCTCCGGCGATCGGGGACGGCCTCGTCCTGCTCGGCTGGTTCGCCGTCGCGGCACTGCTCGCCGTCGCCGTCTCCCGCCGTCTGTCGCTGCGCGCCGCGTGAACGTGGCATAGCATCCGACCATGGACGCGGAGATCGAGGCGACGACGCTCGCCGGCTCGCCGGACAACCTGATGTGGCCGATCCCGACGATTGCCCGCCTCGCGTGGGCGGCGATCTGGCTCGTCTTCCTCGGCTATCCGATCAGCGACATCCTCGGCACCGGCTACTCACCGACGCGGGCGGTCGTCGCATGGATCTGTCTGGTCGCGTTCGCCTGCATGTACCTCCTGGCGATGTGGCTGTGCCTGTCACTCGTGCCACGCGTCGCCAACGGCATCCAGTTGCTGCCACTCGTGGCGGTGTTCGCGATGGGGATCGCGATGGCGCTCGTCTTCCGCGGACAGTGGACGGGGTTGCTCGTCTACTGCGGCGTCTCCGCCGGGTGGACGCTGCGCTGGCGCTATCTCGTCCCCGTGCTGTTCGCCCTCGGCGCCTTCATGGTCGTCTCGGGTGTGTTGCTCGGCTACCCCTGGGCAGACCTGGGCTTCATCACCTTCCTGACCGTTGCGCTCGGGTTCACGATGCTGGCGTTCCGCCGCCTCATCGCAACGGTCATCGAGCTGCGCACCGCGCGTGCCGAGGTCGCCCGGCTCGCGGTCGCCGACGAGCGGCTGCGAATCTCGCGCGATGTTCATGACATCCTTGGCCACAGCCTCTCGGTGATCGCGCTCAAGGCCCAGGTCGCCCGCCGCCTGATGACGAGCGAGCCGGAGGCCGCCGCCGAAGCGATGGGCGATGTCGAGACGGTCGCGCGTGAATCGCTCGCCGAGGTCCGCTCGATGGTCACCGCATACCGGCAGCGCTCGCTCGCCGACGAGCTGCAGGGGGCGCGCGACGTGCTCGACGCCGCCGGGATCAGTTTCGCGGTGACGCGCGACAGCATCGTGCCACCGGCGCCGGTCGACAGCCTGCTCGCATGGACGGTCCGTGAGGGCGTCACGAACGTGCTGCGCCACAGCCGCGCGCACCACTGCGAGATATCGCTCGAAGCCGGCGACGGTGGCTTCTCCGTGGCGATCGTCGACGACGGCGTCGGCGGTGTGGCCAGTGCGGGGGGGAGCGGCTTGCACGGGCTCCGTGAGCGGGTCGGCGCCGCCGGCGGCCGCCTCGAAGCCGGCCCGCGGCAGCAGGGCGGATTCCGGTTGCAGGCGTTCATCCCCCAGGCTGCGGCGTGATCCGCGTCATCATCGCGGAGGACCAGGGAATGGTCCGCGGTGCGCTCGCCACGTTGCTGGGACTCGAAGAGGACATCGAGGTTGTGGCGCAGTGCTCCCGTGGCGACGAGGTGGTCACCGCGGCGCTCGCCGAACGTCCCGACGTCGCGCTCCTCGACATAGAGATGCCCGGCATGGATGGCCTCGAGGCCGCTGCGCGCCTCCATCAGGCCGCGCCCGAATGCGTGATCATCATTCTCACGACGTTCGGCCGGCCTGGGTACCTGCGGCGCGCCATGGAGGCCGGCGCGACGGGTTTCGTCGTCAAGGACGGTCCCGCCGATCAGCTCGCGGTCTCCATCCGCAGAGCGGTGGCGGGTGAGCGCGTGATCGATACCGCGCTTGCGGCAGCCGCTCTCAGCGACGGGTCCAATCCCCTGACACCACGCGAACGCGATGTCCTGCACGCCGCGTCAGCCGGAGCGACGATCGCGAGCATTGCCAGAGCACTGTTCCTGTCTCAGGGGACCGTGCGCAACTACCTCTCGTCGGCGATTCAGAAGACGGGCGCTCGCAACCGCATCGAAGCCGTGCGCGCCGCCGAGGAGCACGGCTGGCTGTAGGCGGCGGACTCAGTCGACGTACAGCGCCACGAGACCGTCCGGCTCGAGCGGCGGACGGGACAGGGCGAGCGGGATCGCGGCGGCGAGCGCCTCGGCGGGATCGATGACGACCATCGGGTCGAGGGGGAGCACGTCGCTGGTGAACACGACGCCCCCGCCGCTGTCGAACGCGCTGAGCAACACACGGCGCGGAGACGCGGCGGCCCCCGTGGTCGCGACGTAGAGGGCGCCGCGGCCGGCATCCGCGGCGACCCATGAACCGACGTGCGCGCGTGAGAGCGGCGCGCTCGCGATCACTTCGAGCGAGCCGACGCCGTGGAGCGGCAGCCCGCGGGCCTGGGCGATCCCGAGAGCGGCGGCCATGCCCGCCCGGACGCCGGTATACGTCCCCGGTCCGACGACGACGACGACCGCCCTGAGGTCGTCGGTGATCATCTGCAGGAGGAGACCCGGCAGGGAGGTCGCGACCTGTGCGCCACGCACCACCTCCGCACCACGGACGGTTCCGTCGCGACCGGCGCGGACCACGACGATCCGCGCACGCGACGACGTGTCGACGGCGAGCACGTCCGTCACCGCCGGCTCCACGCCGGTGTGAGGTGGTCGGGTGCGCCCTCGTGCGGCGTGATCACGCGCGTCCCGTCGTCCTCGATCTCGAACCCGAGCCGGAGGTGCACGCGGCCCAGGAGCTCCGAGTGCTCGCCCCACTCGACGACCACCACGCCACCCGACTCGAGCATCTCGTCGACGTCGAGCAGGCGGATGTCCGCGCCGGGACCGAGCCGGTAGAGATCGATGTGGTGCAGCACACGCGGTCCGGCGCGGTACACGTGATGGAGCACGAACGTCGGACTGCGGACCAGTGCCGGGTCCATGCCCATCCCGGTTGCGACGCCTCGCACGAGGACCGTCTTGCCCGCTCCGAGCTCGCCGCTGAGGAGGATGAGGTCGCCGGGCTCGGCATGCGTGCCGATGCGCTCTCCGAGTGCGAGGGTGTCCGTCTCGCTCGCGCACCGGACGGCGGCGACGCCGGTCACGTGAAGTGGCGCGAGGTCGTCCGCGGGGTCGCGACGCCGTCTCCTCCCTCCCGATCGAGGACGCCGACGCCGGCCCCGGCCCGCAAGCGCCCCACGACGCTGAGCGGGGCGAGATCGGAGGGCCACGATCCCGCCAGCGTCGCCACCGCGTCGGGCGGCAGGGTCGCGACGAGCTCGAAATCCTCACCCCCGCCGAGCGCCAGGTCCGGCCACGCGGCGCCGAAGTCGCTCACCAGCGCGGCCTCCACGGGCACCCGGTCGAGCCAGACCTCGGCACCGCAGCCGGACAGGTCGGTGATCCGCTCCAGCTCGACGAGGAGCCCATCACTGATGTCGCCGCCGCAGCGCACCCCGGACGCGACGAGGTGGAGCCCCTCGGCGAGGCGCGCGCTGGGCGCCAGCTGAGCCTCGACCCACGAGCGTTCCCGGCGGGAAAGGTCGTCGCCACCGTCGAGCAGCAGGCGGAGCCCCGCGGCGGCGCGACCGAGCATCCCCGTGACCACGATCACGTCCCCGGGGACACCGGTGTCGCGACGCAACTCCGTGCCGGGCGCAAGCGTGCCGCCCACCGAGACGTCGATGACGAGTGGTCCGTCGATGGCGCTGAGGTCGCCGCCCGCCACAGCGCAGCCGGCCGCGGCGGCCGCGGCGCAGAGGCCACGCTGGATCTCCAGGACGTCCTCGGCGCAGGTGCTCGAGGGCGCGCAGAGGGTGGCGGCGCACCACGCCGGCCGGGCGCCCATGCCGGCAAGATCCGAGAGAGCGACCGCCATGGCGCGCGCCCCGAGCCGGCGGGGGGTGATCCAGGAGCGGCGGAAGTCGATGCCCTCGACGAGGGCATCCTGGCTGATGGCAACGTTCCGGCCGGGATCGGGAACCCACACGGCCGCATCGTCTCCGGTGCCCAGCGCCAGGCCCGGTCCCGTGCCGCGGGCGATCTCAGCCAGTGCCTTGAGCAGCTCGGTCTCGCCCACGTCGAGCAGGGTCGCGCCTCCGGTGTCGAAGCGTCGTTCGGGCATCACCTCAGCCTCCAACGTCACACGTCCGCAATATACGTGGGTGCGCCGTCGGGTACGGTTGGCGCGACCGAGCGAGTTGCACTCGGTCCCATCGGGCCGCTAAGGTGCGGCCTGGGGAAAGGCTCGACCGATGCTCTTGGCGGTATCGGGCGGGCAAGAATGACACGGAGGACACCGGATTTTGACGTTCAGCCGGAAGCTGGCCCTGACCGTGACAGGGGTCATCACTCTTCTGGCCACCGGACTCGGAGCCATCCCGAACACTCAGGCAAACAGCGCGCAGGTGCCGAACTCTGCGATCGCAGCGCTGCAACAGCGGCGCGCGGCACTCATCGCAGAGCTCGCCGCGTTGCAGCCTAACCTGAGGGCCGCGGGTGGATCGGTGGGTTCGGCGGAGGCGTTGTTCAACGCCCAGCAGACCAAGGTGCTGAACGAGCGCAAGCAGCTCGACAGTCTGAATGCGTCCCTGCTTTCGCTGAGCAGCCAGCTCGCGAGCAACGACGCAACCGTCGCGCAGAACAAGGCACAACTCGCCGCGATCACTCGCGCGACGTACGAGACGAGCGGCAGCGACCAGGTGCTCGCCGCGGTGCTCAGCGCACCCTCATTCAACCAGGCGATGGACGAGCTGAAGTCCGCGAACCAGGTGTCGCAGCAGGTGCTTGCGCTCGTCGAGCGGCTCGCCGGCGCGGATCGCGCCATCACCGCCGAGCAGTCGAGCATTCGTCGTGAAGCCGCCCAGGCGTCGACCATCGAGGCGCAACTTGCCGCGCAGAGCGATCAGCTCCTCGTCGTGCTCGAGAATCGCAACACCGTGTTCGCGGGCCTGAGCGGACCGGCGAAGCGGATCGCGGCGGAGATCGCCAACATCGACAACGAGATCGCGTTCCTCGAGGCGGGCCCGCACGTCGGTACCGGACCGTGCGGCGACCACTTCGCGTATGGGTTCTGCACGTACTACGTGGCGACGCGTCGTTGCGTGCCATGGCTCGGCAACGCCGGTTCCTGGTACATCGCCGCCGCGCAGATGGGATACAAGGAGGGCTCGCTCCCGGTCCCCGGCGCGATCGTCGTCTTCAGGCCCGGCGTTGACGGCGTCAGCGCCGAGGGACATGTCGCGTACGTCGAGGCCGTCGGCCCCGCGGGCGGCATACCGACCGGAGACTTCAAGCTCTCCGAGATGAACTACGCCGGCTGGAACGTGGTCGACTACCGCGTCATCAGTGACGCGAGCGCAGACATCGAAGGGTTCATCTACGGCAACTAGCGCGAGCTCGCGGCTTCGATCGCCTGGCGCAGCAACTCCTGCGCCGCCGGCAGCGTCTCGATCACATCCGACGCGAGCGCGCCCGCCCGCCCACGCCGAGCCTGCACCATCAATCCCGCCTGCGCGTGGATGGTGACGCCGGCAATCGCCGCGTCGCGTGGCGCCAGACCCTGCGCCAGCATCGATCCGATGAGCCCCGAGAGGACGTCCCCGGTGCCTCCCGTCGCCAGCGCGACGACACGGTGTTTGTCCACATGCAGGTCGTGCGCCGCACCCGCGATGACGGTCTCCGCGCCCTTGAGCACAACGATGACGCCGTGCTCGTCGGCATACCGCTGCGCGAGCCCGTTGCGATCGCCCTGCACCGCGTCGGTGGACATGCGTGCAAGACGGCCCATCTCCGCCGGATGCGGAGTCAGCACGACGGGCCGGCCGCACCGACGCCAGTCGAAGCCCGCCTCGGCCGCGATGTTGAGCGCGTCTGCATCAACGACAGCCGGGCACGGCAGATCGGTGAGGATCTCGAGCAGGGCAGGGACCGTGTCGAGCGCGCGCCCGAGACCAGGCCCGATCACCAGCGCATCGGCACCGCGAAGCCGTTCACGAAGCTGCTCGACGCCCTGTGTACGCAGGGTTCCCGTCCCACCGTCGGCGAGCGCCGTCGGCATCACCTCGAGACACCCGGCGGCCACGATCGAGTGGATGCTGGCGGGGACGCAGACCTCGACAAGTCCCGCACCGCCGCGCGCCGCACCGAGCGCGGCCAGCTTCGGGGCGCCGGTGAACCCCCGTGACCCGGCCACGACGACAACCCGTCCGAAGGTTCCCTTGTGGCCGTCGTCGGGGCGCGCGGCAAGCAGCAGATCCGCCGGCGCTTCAGGCAACGCCCGGCGGCGCGGCGTTCGACTCACTGCCACGGCGATCGCGAGACCGCCGTCATGCGTCAGCGAGAGTGCGATCGGCGTTGCCTCGCCGCGCACGTGGACTCGCGGCGGTCCGCCACGAGCTCGCACGACCTCGATATCGCGATACGCCGGCATGCGCTCACCCTGCGACGAGTAGAGCTTCATCACCGCCTCCTTGGCCGCCCACCGGCTCGCCCAGCGCTGTGGTCTGCCGGCGCTGTAGCGCTGCTCGCCCTCGGTGTAGATCTTCTGCGCAAAGCGCGGGTGACGCTCCAGAGCTGCCGCGATGCGATCCACCACGGTCACGTCGACCCCCACGACCATCGTCATACGACGACTATTCCACAGTCACCGATTTCGCGAGGTTTCGTGGCTGGTCCACGTCGCACCCGCGCTGCACCGCAACGTGATACGCGAACAGCTGCATCGGGATGACGTTGATCAGCGGCGACAGCACCTCGGAGCAGCCGGGAACCGCGATGGTGCTCGCGAACCCGGCGTCAAACGGATCCTCACCCTCGGTGACGATCGCGATCACCGGCGCGTCGCGCGAATGCACCTCCTGCACGTTGCTCACCATCTTCGGGAGCGTCGCAGAACGTGTCGCGATCGCGACCACCGGGACCTCGGGCTCGAGGAGCGCGATCGGCCCGTGCTTCAGCTCACCGGCGGCATAGCCCTCGGCGTGCACGTACGAGACCTCCTTGAGCTTGAGCGCACCTTCCATGGCAATCGGGAAGTTGATGCCACGACCGATGTACAGCGCGCTGCGCGCGTGCGCAAACCGCTGGCCGAGATCGACGAGCAACGGCTCCAGCTCGAGCGTCCTGGTCAGCAGATCGGGCACCTGCTGGAGCTCTGCGACGAGACGCTGATGCTCGGCGACGTCGAGCGTGCCGCGCGCGTCCCCGAGCCGGAGCGCCAGGAGCAGGCCGCAGACCATCTGCGTCATGAACGTCTTCGTGCCGGCCACGGAGATCTCCGGCCCCGCCTGCATGTAGAGCGCGCCGTCGGCCTCGAGTGACAGCGCGCTGCCGACCACGTTGGTGATGGCGATGACCTGCGCGCCCGCACGCCGGGCCTGCCGGACGGCGGCGAGCGTGTCCGCGGTCTCGCCGGACTGCGACACCGCAATCACCAGGGAATGCTTGTCGACGAGTGCCTCGCCGTAGCGGAACTCGCTTGCGGCCTCGACCTTGCAGCGCAGTTTGGCCAGGTGCTCGATCGCGTAGCCTGCGACCATCGCCGCGTACCACGCGGTGCCGCAGGCGACGAGAACGACCTCGTGGACCTCCTCGAGCCGTCCGCTGTCGAAGCCGAGCTCCGGCAGCACGACCATGCCGAGGTCGTCGATCCGGCCGCGAAGCGCGTTGCGCACAGCCTCCGGCTGTTCGTGAATCTCCTTGAGGAGGAAGTGCGGGTAGCCGTTCTTCTGCGCCTGCTCCGCCTCCCAGTCGACGGTGACCACCCGGCTTTCGACGGCGGTGCCGTCGAGCTGCTGCACGCTGATCCCCTCGGGCGTCGCGGTGACGATCTCGCCCTCTCCGATCAGCGCGATGCGCTTGGTGTACGGGATCAACGCGGTGATGTCGCTGCTCACGAACACCTCACCGCGCCCCAGCCCGACGACGAGCGGGGCGTTGACGCGTGCGCCGACGACTCGGTCCGGTTGATCCGCGGAGATGACGACCAGCGCGCACGCACCCTCCATGCGGTTGAGCGCGCTGCGCACCGCCGCCGCGAGGTCGCCGTGGTAGTTGTCCTCGATGAGGTGCGGCACAACCTCGGTGTCGGTTTCGCTGAGGAACTCGTGCCCTCGAGCCATGAGCTCGGCGCGCAGCTCGCGATAGTTCTCGACGATGCCGTTGTGGATGACGTGGATCCGTCCGGTGCAGTCCTGGTGCGGATGAGCGTTCTCCACCGACGGACGGCCGTGGGTGGCCCAGCGCGTGTGCCCTATGCCGACGTTGCCCGACGGCAGGCCGTCCAGGCCGACCTCGCGCGCGAGCTCAGCGACCTTGTGCGTGTTCTTGACGGTGGTGACGTCACCGGACGCGTCGATGATCGCGATCCCGGCCGAGTCGTAGCCGCGATACTCGAGCCTGCGAAGGCTGTCGAGCAGGATCGGGGCTGCGGGTCGGGGGCCGGCGTAGCCGATGATGCCGCACATAGGACCTCTCTGGAACGCTCGCGGGCGCCTCGAGTTACGGGACCGGGGGTGTCGGGGACGGTGTCGGAGTTGGTGGTGTGGGGATCGTCGATATGACGATGGTCACGGTGACCTTTCCGGCGCGCGTCGTGACACCAGGCGGGAGGACGAGGGTCACCGACTGTGTGTACGTCCCGAAGACGCCGTTCAGGAACACCGGCGAGGTCGACACCGAGTCGATCCCGTTGAGGAGATCCTGAGGCCCGGTGATCTCGATCGTCAGCGGTGAGGCGGTGACGGCGGCCAGGTAATGACCCGGGGATGCCGTGCCCTCGGTGCGCGGGATGACGGCGACGAGTCGCTGGGTCACATCCGCGCTGATGGCGATGCTGACGCTGACGTTGGTGTGGTTGATACCGACATCGTTCAGGCGCACGCCCTTCGCGTCATAGGCGAGCACACCCAGATCCGCCTGGAAGTTGGCCTTCTGGGTGGCGAGGTCAACAGTGACGCGGGCCTGGATGCCGGCCAGCTCGCGCGCCGGCCCTTCGATCACCACCGACGAGGGGGTCACCTGTTCGACCCCGCTCTCGTATCCCACCGGCGGCGGATTGGTGATGACGATGGTCACGGGCACCGACTTCGACTCGAACGCGTCCACGTCGATCGTCACCGACGTCGGTGGGTCGATGAGCTCGATCGCCGGGTCGTTGTTGACGACGGTGATGGGAATCGCATAGACGCCGGTGCGCGTCACGCTCGACCAGTGAACGGTGACGCTCAGCGCCGTCGCGGGATTGAGTGACGACAGCGTGTTCTGATCACCGCCGACGCGCACCGACACGTCCTGCAGCGGATGCACGAGCACGAACTGCGAGGGAATCGCGCTCGTCAGCACCGGGACGGTGACCAGTCTCGTCTCCGGCGGATTGCCCGCATACACGACACCGACCCACGTGACGAATGCGATGAAGAAGCAGCCGACCTTCAGCTTCCAGTTGCGGCTGATGAAGCCCGGGAAGCTCACGAATGCGACCGGCGTCCGAGCGTGCGCAGCGTCCCCACCCGTGACAGCGGGCGGAGCCTCCCGAGCCGACCCGGGCCGCCTTCCTTCTCGAGCAGTGTGACCAGCATCTCGTGCAACTTTCCCTGGTCGAGCCCGCGATACAGCTTGCCGTCATGGGCGACGCTGATCAGGCCGGTCTCCTCACTGACGATGAGCACGACGGCATCGCTCTGCATGCTGAGCCCGAGCGCCGCTCGATGCCGTGTCCCCATGCGTCCCACCCCGGGCAGCGTCTCGGCAAGCGGGAGCACGCACCCGGCGGCCACGAGCCGGTTCTCGTGGATGATCACCGCGCCGTCGTGGAGCGGCGATCCCGGGATGAAGATGGTGGCCAGCATCTCGGCGGTCACCTCGCCGTTGATGTGGACGCCCGTCGCAGAGAGGTTCTCGAGACCCGTCTCGCGTTCGAAGACGATGAGCGCGCCGACCTTGCGCTCGGCGAGGGAGCCGCCGGCACGCAGCACCTCATCGACGATCCGCGAGAACGCGAGCTCATTGTGCCGCCCGAGCACGTTGCGGACGGTCCCGAGCCTGCCCACCTGGTCGAGCGCGCGGCGGAGCTCCGGCTGGAAGAGGACGATCGCCGCGATGACGATTGCCTGCGTGCCGTTGCTGAAGATGAACTCGAGGAGCCTGAGGTGAAGCAGCTGCGCCGCCCATCCGACGACGAAGATGACGCCGAGCCCGAGGAGCAGCTGGACCGCCTGTGTGCCGCGGATCAGCTTCAGCAGCTGGTAGAGCAGGAAGGCGACAACCAGGACGTCGATCCCGTCCCGCCAGCTGAGGCTCTGCAGGAAGAAGTGCGCGTTGCGAAGCAGGTCGCTCATGCCGCGACGTCGCCCTCCCGGGCGTAGATGCGCGCGAGCAGCGCCTGCTGCACCCAGAGGCGATTCTCCGCCTGGGCGAACACGATCGAGTGCGGGCCGTCGATCACCGCGTCGGTGATCTCCTCGCCACGGTGCGCGGGCAGGCAGTGCATCACCCTGACCCCGGCCGGCGCCAACGCCACGAGCGCGTCGTTCACCTGCAGGCTCGCGAAGTCCTCGCGGCGTTGCTGCTGCTCGGTTTCCTGACCCATGCTCGTCCACACGTCCGTATAGATGATGTCGGCGTCGCGGAGCGCCGGCGCCGCCTCGTGCTTGATGTCGAAGACCGTTGCAGCGTCGCGCAGGCCCTCTGCCCGCCGGAGCACGGCGTCGGGCGGCTCGTAGCCGGGTGGGCAGATCACGCGCAGATGCACCCCGAGAAGCGCGGCGGCGTAGATCCACGAGGTGCAGACGTTGTTGCCGTCCCCGATGTACGCCACGGTCGCGCCTTCGAGACGGCCCGTCGTCTCGCGCACGGTCATGCAGTCCGCGAGCGCCTGGCAGGGGTGCTCGGAGTCGGTGAGCGCGTTGATCACCGGGGACGCGGCCGCCGCGGCGATGGTGACGAGGTCGCGGTGGGAGACGAGCCGCGCGACGATGCCGTCGGCGTACCCGTCGAGGATGCGGCTGATGTCACCGGCCGATTCGCGCTCCCCGAGCTGGACCTCGGGGTTGAAGAGTGCGATCGGATGACCGCCGAGGCGATTGATCGCAACCTCGAAGGACACTCGCGTGCGGTTGCTGGGACGCTGGAAGATGAGCGCCAGGGAGCGGCCCGCGAGCGGGCGGCCGAGATCGCGCCCCGCCTTGGCGGCATCGGCCAGGTCGAGGGTCGCGATGATCTCGTCGGTGCTGAGGTCCGCGATGCTCAGGAGATCGCGGCCGGCGAGCGAATGGTGCATCCGCCTCATATGGTTGCACCGGAGCGTCGATAGCGCGCCCCGCGACCAAACCGGCGCAGAGACCCGCATGCGCTATACCGTGCGGCGCGTGGATATTGCGGTCGTCGTCAACGGCGGGGTGGCCGAGACCCTCCAGTCGACTCCCCTGCTTCGCACGCTGCGCGCCGGGTTTCCCACGGCGCGGATCGCGCTGGTCTGTCCTTCGACCGCGGTGGACGTCGCCGACGGGATCCCACCCGTCGATCGCGTGATCCCTCTGGCACAGCTTCGCGGCAGCCGGTCCGGAGGCGTCCACCTCTGGCTCACCCTGCGAGGCCTTCGCCTCGACGCGGTCTTCCTGTGCACGTCAGGTGCGATCCCCGCCGTCTCCGCATACTTCGCCGGGATCGCTGAACGCAGCGGCGTCGGCGGTGGTGCCCGCAGCCTCCTGCTGACGGGCAGGGTCCAGCCCGGACGCTCCGAGAATCGCGCGCAGACATGGCTGCGGCTTGCCCACGTCGCCGGCGTCCACCAGGAGCTGCACAGTCCGGTCTTCGAGCCCGGCCCGGACGCTCGGCGCCGGGCCGAGCAGGTCCTTCACGGGAGCGGACTCGCCGACGGACGGCTGCTCGTGGCCATCGCGCCCGGCACGGGCTACGCGGAACCTCGGCACGCGACCGCCGCGTCGACCGCCTGGGACCCCGAGCGCTGGGCGCATCTCGCCAACCTGCTCGCCCAGCGCCATGGCGCCGGGATCCTGCTCGTCGGGTCGCCGTTGGATCGATACGCCGCCGAGCGGACCAAGATGGACCTTCGCGCGGATGCAACCGATCTGGTCGGCGAGATCGACCTCGCGACGCTCGCCGGGGTCATCGCCCGCTGCGACCTGCTCGTGGGCACCGACACCCCCCTTCTCCAGCTGGCCGCTGCCATGGGCACGTCGACCGTGGGTCTGTTCGGCCCGACCGACGGGGCGCGCGGAGGCGCATATGGCCACGCGCATCGAGTCGTGCAGGCACTGGCCCCGCCGCGCTACGAGAACATGCCGCCTGAGCGGGCGAGCATGGATCAGATCCGCGTCGACGACGTCCTCGCCGGGATCGAGGCGACCCTCTAGCCCGTCACCGGATGTACATGAGGGCGCGCTTGAGCACGTCGAGGTTGTCGAGCGCGTAGCCCGTCCCGCGCACGGCACAGAGATGCGGCTGCGTGTCGCGATGGACCTCGATGCCCGTGGCGGTCGCGATCGCGGTGTCGAGCCCCTCGAGCCTGGCGCCACCACCGCAGAGCACGATCCCCTCGCGCTTGATGTCGGCGATGAGGCGGGTGGGCGTGTCGGCGAGCACCGCGTCCACCGCGGAGAGGATCGGACCCACGTGACGCTCCAGGCAGGGCGCCAGCTCGGTCGAGGTGATGGTGATCGTGACGTCCCCCGCATCCGTGCGTCCGGCGACATCGAGGCGGCGCTCCTCATGGGGGCCGACACGGGCAAGCGACGCGATCAGCTCCTCGATGGTGCCTGCGTCAAGGACGGCGCCGTGCGAGGCGCGGAGCTGATCGTCGACGCAGGCATGGAGGCGATCTCCGCCGTGCCCGGCAAGCGAGCGCACGCTCACCGTGCCCTCAAGAGCAAGGGCGGCGATGTCCGTCTTGCCGGCGCCGATGTCGATGACGAGATGACCGTTGGGACCGCTGAGCCGGACTCCCGCCCCCATCGCCGAGGCCAGTGGCGCGTCGAGCAGGTAGACGGTGCGCGCGCCCGCCAGAGCGGCGGCCTCGAGCAGCCCGCGGCGCTGCGAACCGGCGAGCGACGACATGACCGCGATGACGACATCTGGTTTGAAGATCCGCTGCCGGCCCGCGGCCCGGATCATCGCGTGGTTGATCAGCCAGCGGGCGGCGGTCGGATCGACGATGCTCCCGCCGGCGATGGGCCGGCGCAGATGGAGCTCGGGATCGTCCGCCGCAGCCTGGAGGGCGGCAGCGCCGAAGACGGCGGCGTGCATCTCGCCGCCACGAATCGCGACGGCCGTCGGCTCGCCGCCGATCATGCCCTCGCCCTTGACGATGATCCGAGTGGTTGTGGTCCCGAGGTCGATGCCGACCTTCTTCCCCAGCACTGCTCGCCTGACGCCTCAGTCGCCGATGACACCGGTGAGGTCGCGCACCTCAGTGCCCGGTTCGTCGGTGGTGACCCGCTCGATGTCGGCGCCGATCCCCGTCAGCTTGACCACAAGATCGTCGTAGCCACGCTCGAGATGGAAGACGCTGTCGAGCTCGGTGACCCCCTCGGCGCACATGCCCGCGATGACGAGTGCGGCCCCGGTGCGGATGTCGGGGATGCTCATGCGGGTCCCGCGCAGGCGCGACGGCCCGGTGATGATGGCGCTGCGGCCGTGGACCTCGATCTGAGCGCCCATCTGCTGGAGCGCGGGAACATGGCGAAAGCGGTTCTCGTACAACGCTTCGCTGATGATGCTCACGCCGGTCGCCTGCGTCATGAGCGCGCAGAACTGCGGCTGCATGTCGGTGGCGAAACCAGGATGGGTCCACGTCGTCACGTCGACGCTGCGCAGATGCGAGCAGCTGACGCGGACGTGGTTCGCGCCCTCGACGATATCGCATCCCGCGGAGCGCAGCTTGCTGAACAGCCAGCGCAGGTCGCTCGGACGCATCTGCTCGACGATGACATCACCATATGTCGCGGCGGCGGCGATCATGTAGGTGCCCGCCTCGATGTAATCGGCGGTCACGTTGTGCGTCGTCCCGTGGAGCAGGCCGCCGCTGCCCTCGATGACGATCAGCTCGGTCCCGACACCGGAGATGTGCGCGCCCATCCCGATGAGGCATCGAGCGAGGTCGTACACATGCGGCTCGCGGGCGGCGTTGCTGATCACCGTGATCCCCTCCGCGAGGACGGCGGCCATCATCAGGTTCTCGGTGCCGGTGACGGTCGGCATGTCGAGCGCGATGCGCGCTCCGTGCAACCGCCGCGCCCGCGCGAAGTACGCGCCGTCGCGCTCCTCCACCTCAGCGCCCATGAGACGGAGTCCCTCGAGATGCTGCTCGACGCGGCGCATCCCGATGTCATCCCCTCCGGGCTTCGCGATGCTGGCCTCTCCCGCGCGGCCGACGAGGGCGCCCAGGAGCAGGAAGGACCCCCGCATCCTGCGGCTGAGGTCGGCGTCGACCTCGGTGCGCGCCAGCGCCGCCGCATGCAGGCGCCAGGTGTGGAGGTCCGGGTGCTCGACGACCACACCGACGTGCTCGAGCATGCGGGCCATCGTCGAGATGTCCTCGATGTCCGGCACATTGCGGAGCTCGACGGGCTGGTCGGTGAGCAGGGCCGCGGCCATGACCGGGAGGGCGGCGTTCTTGCTCCCGGAGATCGCGACCGCGCCCTCGAGCCGCCGCCCGCCACGGATGCGGAGGAGTTCCATCTCCGCTTACCGTACTCGACGGCGGCGACTGACCGGGTAGATTACGCTCAGGGTTCCAGCAGGATCGCCGCATCGCATCGGGAGAGACCATGGCAACCGCAACGATTCCTTCCGTCGACACCGTCGAGCAGCTCCTCGGCGCTGAGACCGCATCGCTCCTCGAGCATCGCTGCGAGACGGTCGACAAGTCGATGCTGCACCTGCCCGGCCCCGACTTCTTCGATCGCACCTGGCTCGGGACCGACCGCTCGGCCCAGGTTCTGCGCAACCTCAACTCGATCTACAGCCACGGACGGCTCGCCCACACCGGCTACGTCTCGATCCTGCCGGTCGACCAGGGAATCGAGCACTCGGCCGGTGCGTCGTTCGCGCCGAACCCCGAGTACTTCGATCCCGAGAAGATCGTCGAGCTCGCGGTGGAGGGCGGGTGCAACGCGGTGGCGTCGACCTTCGGCGTGCTCGGCGCGGTATCGCGCAAGTGGGCTCACAAGATCCCGTTCATCGTGAAGATCAACCACAACGAGCTGCTCACGTATCCGAACGGGGCCGACCAGATCCTCTTCGGCACGGTCAAAGAGGCGTGGAACGTCGGGGCGGTCGCGGTGGGCGCGACGATCTACTTCGGATCGGCCGGCGCGGACCGGCAGATCCAGGAGATCTCGCGCGCGTTCGCCGAGGCGCACTCACTCGGCATGGCGACGGTCCTCTGGTGCTACCTCCGCAACTCGGCCTTCAAGAAGGATGGTGTCGACTATGCGGTGGCCGCGGATCTCACCGGGCAGGCGAACCACCTCGGCGTGACGATCGAGGCGGACATCATCAAGCAGAAGCTGCCGACGACCAACGGTGGATTCGTGGCGCTCAGCTTCGGCAAGACCGCCGAGGCGGTGTACACGAAGCTGACATCGGATCATCCGATCGATCTCTGCCGGTACCAGGTGCTCAACTGCTACGCGGGGCGCGTCGGCCTCATCAACTCCGGTGGCGAGTCGATCGGCGCCGGCGACCTCGCCGCGGCGGTGCGTACCGCGGTCATCAACAAGCGAGCCGGCGGCACCGGGTTGATCAGCGGTCGCAAGGCATTTCAGAAGCCGATGCGTGACGGTGTGCACCTTCTGCATTCGATTCAGGACGTGTACCTGAACGACGCCATCACCATCGCGTAGGCGCCACCGCACTCTCGACCCGCATGGACTACGACGAGATCCCTCGCAACGACGATGAGCGCGTCACGCTCCTGGCCTTTCTCGACTGGCAGCGCGGCACGCTCGCGCGCAAGTGCTCGGGCCTCAGCGATGAGCAGATGCGCCGGGCATCGGCGCCGCCCTCGAACCTGACGCTGGTCGGCCTGCTCCGGCACATGACGGACGTCGAGCGGGGCTGGTTCCGGCGCACGCTCGCCGGGGAGGACATCGGGGACCGCTACTCGTCAGACGACGACCCCGACGGTGACTTCGACAACGTCGCGACCGCCGACGTCCAGGAGGCGTTTGCCGGCTGGCGGGAGGAGTGCGGCCTCGCGGACGAGATCATGTCCCGGCGCGCCCTCGAGGCGACCGGCCGCCAGCGCTCGGGACGCGAGGTCTCGATGCGATGGATCCTCAACCACATGATCGAGGAGTACTCGCGGCACAACGGGCACGCCGACCTCATCCGCCAGGCCGTCGACGGCGCGACCGGCTACGACTGACTCACGCCCTGCCTTCCTCTCGTTTCAACTCCTCGCGGCCGATGATCGACAGGTGCACCTCGTCGGGTCCGTCCATGAATCGCGCTGACCGCGCGTAGGCGAACATCTGCGTCAGGGGCAGGTCCTGCGAGACGCCGGCACCGCCGTGGACCTGGATGGCACGGTCGATCACGGCCTGCGCGACGTTCGGCGCGACGACCTTGATGGCGGAGATCTCGAATCGGGCGCCGAGACTCCCCTTCGTGTCGAGCAACCACGCGGCCTTCTGGCACAGCAGCCGCGCCTGCTCGATCTCGATCCGTGACCTCGCGATCTGCTCACGGACAACCCCTTGCTCCGCAAGGCGTTTCCCGAATGCCGTCCTCGACTTCGCCCGCTCGCACATGAGCGAGAGCGCGCGCTCCGCGGCGCCGATGAGGCGCATGCAGTGATGCAGACGCCCCGGGCCGAGACGGGCCTGGGCGATCATGAACGCGGTGCCCTCGTCGCCGATACGATTGCTCTTGGGGACGCGAACGTTCTCGAGCAGGACCTCACAGTGGCTTCCGGGATCGTCGAAGCCGTACACCTTCAGCTGACGGACGATCGTCACCCCGGGCGCGTCCATGGGGACGAGCACCATGGTGTGACGGGAGTGGCGTTCCGCGTCGGGATGAGTCATGCCGATGAGGAGGATGACCTTCGCGTTCGGGTGCGCGGCGCCGCTCGTGAACCACTTACGGCCATTGATGACATAATCATCGCCGTTGCCGTCGATGCGCGTGGCGAGCTGCGTGGGATCGGAGCTGGCCACCGCCGGCTCGGTCATGCCGATGCACGAGCGGATCTCCCCGGCGAGCAGCGGCTTGAGCCAGGCCTCCTGCTGCTCGGGGGTGCCGAACTGCGCGAGCACCTCCATGTTGCCGGTGTCCGGCGCGGAGCAGTTCATCGTCTCGGACGCGATCGAGCTCCACCCCATGATCTCGGCGAGCGCGCCGTACTCGAGGTTCGTGAGACCGGGTCCGAATCGCTTGTCCGGAAGGAAGAGGTTCCAGAGGCCGCGTCTGCGTGCCTCGGTCTTCAACTCCTCCATGACGGGCGAGATGCGCTGCGGGATCGTCTCGGCCGAGAAGCCGCGCCAGTACTCGTCCTCGGCGGGACGGACACACTCGTCCATGAAGCGCCAGACCTTCTCACTCAGCTCGCGGACCCGATGCGTCTCCTCGAACTCCATCGTCAGCCTCCTCCGGACGAACCCAGCCGATCCAGCGCGTCGAGGCCGCCCTCGACGATTGCGGGCACCATCTCCCCCATCCGCTCGAATCCCTCGCCGACGGTCATGCCCATCAGGAATCGCGCCGTGATCCCCTCGGCGATGATCGCCAGCTTGTACGCGCCGAGCGCGATGTACCACTCGAGCGCCGACATGTCGCGTTGCGTGCCGGCAGCGTAGTCTCGCAGGATGTCGGCGCGCTTGTAGAAGCCGTCCTGCACGGTCACGGGCATGCCGTGGAGCGCTCGCCCGGCCGCCTCGGTCTCGTCATCGGACCAGTACACGCAGAGCAGGCCGACGTCGCACAGCGGATCACCGATCGTGCACATCTCCCAGTCGATCACCGCGACGATGCGGCCGGGATCGGTCGGCGCGTACATGACGTTGTCGAGGCGGTAGTCACCGTGCACGATGCCGGGCGCGGATTGCACCGGCACCGTCTCGTCGAGCCGGCGGTGCAACTCCTCGATGCAGGGGAGCTCGCGCGTCTTCGACGCCTCCCATTGCTGCCACCAGCGCCGCACCTGGCGTCCGAGGAACCCTTCCGGGTGGCCGAAACCGGCGAGTCCAATCGCGTCGGGGTCGATGGCGTGCAGGTGGAGCAGCGTGCTGACGAGTGCCGAGGACATCGCCTGCCGGGTCTCGCGAGTGTCGGGGAATCCCGCGGGAAGGGCATCGCGAACGACGTGGCCGTCGATCCATTCCATGACGTAGAAGGGAGCGCCGATCACCGACTCGTCCTCGCAGAGTGCGATGACGTGCGGGACAGGGATCCCCGTGTCCTGCAGCGCGGCCAGCACGCGATACTCGCGAGCCATGTCGTGGGCGGTGGGCAGCACATGCGCGAGCGGTGGGCGGCGCACCACGAACCGGCGCACGCCGTCGTCCACGATGTAGGTGAGGTTCGACCGGCCTCCCGGGATCACCTCGGCGCGCAACGACCCCACGGGCCCCCCCACGCGGGGCGTCAGATAACGCGCGAGCGAGTCGAGATCAAGCCCGGGAGGCGACGTCACTGCGCCGGCGGGTGCCCGCCGTGGCGCCGGCGCCGGATCTCCGCGACGCGGAGTCGCAGCGTGGCGCGCTCGAGCGCCAGGACGGCCTCCTCATCGGCCTCGTTCAGGGTGAGCAGCTCCTGCGCACGCTTCCGCGCCTCCTCCGCGCGCGCCTCGTCGATCTCCTCGGCACGCTCGGCGGCGTCGGCAAGGATGGTGACCTTCTCCGGCAGGACCTCGAGGAAGCCTCCGACGACCGCGAGCACGTGCTCGGCGTCGTCGTTGCGGATGGTCACCACGCCGGTGCGCAGCGGCGTGAGCAAGGCGATATGGTGCGGCAGGACCCCGAGGTCGCCCTCCACGCCCGGCGCGAGCACGAAGTCAGCCTCCTCGCTGAACACGCGACCTTCCGGCGTGACGAGCTCGACCTGGAGCTTGGCCATCCCGATTACTCCTTGGCGGTCTCGTCGGACGTGGCTGCGGGTGCGGCCTCAGCGGCGGCCGGCTTCGACTCCTGCCCGTCACCCTTCAGCGCCGCAGCCCGCTGCACGGCCTCGTCGATGGTGCCGCACATGTAGAAGGCATCCTCGGGAAGGTCGTCGTGCTTGCCGTCGAGGATCTCCGCGAAGCCGCGGATGGTCTCCGCGAGCGGCACGTACTTGCCCTCGCGCCCGGTGAACACCTCCGCGACGAAGAACGGCTGGGACAGGAAGTTGCGCACGCGGCGCGCGCGGCCCACCGTCTGCTTCTGGTCTTCCGTGAGCTCCTCCTGGCCGAGGATCGCGATGATGTCCTGGAGCTCCTTGTACTCCTGGAGCACCTGCTTCACGCCCTGCGCGACGCGATAGTGCTCCTCGCCGACGACGTTCGGATCGAGCAGGCGGCTGAAGGACTCGAGCGGGTCGACCGCGGGATAGATGCCGCTCTCCGAGATGGAGCGGCTCAGGCTCACGGTCGCGCCGAGGTGGCCGAATGTCGTCGCGACAGCCGGGTCCGTGAAGTCGTCCGCGGGGACGAAGACCGCCTGCACCGACGTGATCGAGCCCTTGTTGGTCGAGGTGATCCGCTCCTGCAGGTCGCCCATCTCGGTAGCCAGCGTCGGCTGGTACCCGACGGCGGACGGCATGCGTCCGAGCAGCGCCGAGACCTCGGCGCCTGCGAGCGTGTACCGGAAGATGTTGTCGATGAAGAGCAGCGTATCCGCGCCCTTCTCGTCACGGAACCATTCGGCCATGGTGAGCCCGGTCAGCGCGACCCGCGCGCGTGCGCCCGGCGACTCGTTCATCTGGCCGTACACGAGGGCTGTCTGGCCGAGGACCTTGGACTCCTCCATCTCGCCGTACAGCGCCGTGCCCTCGCGGGTGCGCTCGCCAACACCGGCGAACACCGAGTAGCCGGCGTGCTCGCGCGCGATGTTGCGGATCATCTCCATGACGATGACCGTCTTGCCGACGCCCGCTCCGCCGAAGAGGCCGATCTTCGAGCCTTTCGAGAAGGTGCAGATGAGATCGATGACCTTGATCCCCGTCTCGAGGATCTGCGCCTCGGTGGACTGCTCGGAAATGCCGGGCGGGGTGCGGTGCATCGACATCCGCTGGCTGCCCTTGAACGGGCCCAATCCGTCGATCGGCTCACCGATGACGTTGAACATGCGACCGAGCGTCTCCTCGCCGACGGGCACCTGAATCGGCGCACCGGTGGCACGGACCGCGTCACCGCGCCGCACACCCTCGGTCGTGTCCATGGCGATGCACCGAACGGTGCTGTTGCCGAGGCTCTGCTGCACCTCGAGGACGAGGCGGCCGTTCTCGCGATCGATCTCGAGCGCGTCGAGGATCTCCGGCAGGCGCTCGCCGCTGAACTCCACGTCGACGACCGGGCCGATCACCTGCACGACCGCGCCGGTGCCCGACTGCAATTCCACCACTGCCATCTCTCTCTCCTCAGCCTTCGAGCGCCGCGGCGCCGCCGACGATCTCCATCAATTCGGTTGTGATCGACGCCTGCCGGACCTTGTTTGCGGTCAGGGTCAGGTCTTCGATGAACTCGCTTGCGTTGTCGGACGCGTTGCGCATCGCCAGCATGCGCGCCGCCTGTTCGGAGGCGCCGTTCTCGAGCACCGCTCGGTACACCTGCGCCTCGACATAGCGGGGCAGCAGCGCGTCGAGCACATCCTTGGGATCCGGCTCGTACTCGAAGTCGGCGCTCACCGCCTTCGCGTCCTCGGGAGGCTCAACGGGGATGACGCGCTGCAGCGTGGCCTGCTGCCTGCCGACGCTGATGAACTTCGCGAAGACGATGTCGATCTGCTGCACCTCGCCGGACTCGAACTGCTCCATTGCGACACGCGCCGCGGGCAGGACGTCGCCCATCGTGGGCCGGTCACCGAGCATGCTCTGATCCGCGACGAGGTCGCGGTGCAAGCGCCGGATGACGTCGCGGCCGCGCCGGCCGATGGTGACGTACGACACCGGCACGGACCCCTGGACGGCCTCGCGCACGGCGAGCCGCGTGTTGTTGCTGTTGAGGGCGCCGCAGAGACCGCGGTCGCCGGTGACCAGGATGATCAACCGTTTCTCGACGGGGCGGACCTGCAGGTACGGATGCTGGTACTGCGGTGACCGGCGCATCAGCTCGGTCATCATGCTGGCGATCTCGTCGCTGTACGGCCGCGTGGCGAGCACGCGCTCCTGGGCGCGGCGCATGCGCGCGGCGGCGACGAGCTCCATCGCCTTGGTGATCTTGCGCATGTTCTGCACGCCTTTGATGCGGCGGCGCAGGTCGCGCAGGCTGGGCATGCGGCGTCAGCCTCGGCCGGTGCGCAGCATGGCGCCGATGAGGATGCGCATCGTCATCCCGCGAATGTCTTCTTGAACTCTTCGACGGCTGCGCGCAGCGTCTGCTCCATCTCGTCGGAGATGCGCCCGTTCTTCGTGATGTCCGCTTCGACCTCGGGATGCGTCTGGTCCATGAACCGCAGCAGGCTCTTCTCGAAATCCCGCACACGGTCGAGGGGCACGTCGTCGAGGAAGCCGCGCGCGCCGGCGAAGATGCTCATGACCTGCTTGGCAAATGGCATCGGCTCGTACTGCGGCTGCTTGAGCAACTCCGTCATGCGCTGGCCGCGGTCGAGTCGGTCGCGCGTTCCCTTGTCGAGGTCGGCGGCGAACTGGGCGAACGCCGCGAGCTCGCGGTACTGCGCCAGGTCGAGGCGCAACTGTCCGGCGACCTGCTTCATCGCCTTGGTCTGCGCGTCGCCGCCGACGCGGGAGACCGAGAGACCGACGTTGATCGCGGGCCGGATGCCGGCGTTGAAGAGGTCGGTCTCGAGGTAGATCTGACCGTCGGTGATCGAGATGACGTTGGTGGGGATGAACGCCGAAACGTCGTTCGCCTTCGTCTCGATGATCGGCAGCGCGGTGAGCGTGCCGCCGCCTTCCTTCTCGCTCATGCGCGCCGCGCGTTCGAGGAGACGCGAGTGCAGGTAGAAGACGTCACCCGGATACGCCTCGCGCGACGGTGGGCGGCGCAGCAGCAACGAGAGCTCGCGATACGCATCCGCGTGCTTGCTCAGGTCGTCGTAGATGATCAGCGCGTGGCCGCCCTTCTGCATGAAGTACTCGCCCATGGCGCAGCCGGCATACGGAGCGAGGAACTGCAGCGGGGCCGGGTCGGACGCGGTGGCCGCGACGATGATCGTGTGCTCCATGGCGCCGTGCGCCTCGAGCGTCGCCTTGATCTGCGCAACCTTGGCCGCGTTCTGACCGACCGCGACGTAGATGCAGATGACCCCGGTGCCCTTCTGGTTGATGATCGCGTCGATGGCGATCGCCGTCTTGCCGGTCTGACGGTCGCCGATGATCAGCTCGCGCTGACCGCGACCGATCGGGATCATCGAGTCGATCGCCTTGAGACCTGTCTGCATCGGCGTGTCGACGTTCTCGCGCTGGATGACACCGGGCGCGACGCGCTCGGTGGGCAATGACTGCGCGGTCTCGATGGGTCCGCGGTCGTCGAGCTGCTCGCCGAGCGCGTTGACCACGCGACCGACGAGCTCGTCACCGACGGGCACCTCGGCGATGCGACCGGTGGTGCGCACCGCGTCACCTTCCTGGAGGTGCTCGTACGGGCCGAGGATGACCGCGCCGACGCCGTCCTCGCGCAGGTCGAGGGCAAGCGCGAGGACAGTGCCCACGCCGCCGGGCCCGGGCATCTCGAGAAGCTCGCCCGCCATGGCACGTTCCAGGCCGTAGATGCGCGCGATGCCGTCGCTGACCGACGTGATCACCCCTTCGTTGGCGTCCACGACGGGCGCCTCGAAGCTCGCGATGCGCTGTTTGAGGATCTCTCCGATCTCGTCGCTGCGTATGGCCATCAGCTAGTCATTCCTCTCTCGATCAGGCAAGAGCTGCCTGGAGCTGTTGAAGGTGCGTGCGCAGGCTGTCGTCGATGACCCGGTCACCGATGCGGATCACGAGCCCGCCGACGATGGACGGATCGGTGCGCACGGTCGTCTGCACGTCAGTGCCGAGTTGCCTGCTCAGCGAATCACGAATGCGCTGCTCGAGCGCGCCATCGGCAGAGACCGCGGTCGTCACCTCGACGCGCACGACGCCGGAAGCCCTGTCGCTCAGCGCATCGAAGTGGCTGAGGATCTCGCGAACGATCCCGACCCTGCGCCGCTCGATGAGCAGGCGGGCAAGGTTGCGAGCCTGCGGAGATGCGCCGTCGAGCAGTTGCAGCCCCAGCCGGACGCGCTCCGAGAGGCTCGTCCTCGGATTCGCCAGCGCCTCGGACACAGCCGGATCGCCGAGCGTCCCGACGACACCCGCGAGCTGCTCGCGCCAGCCGGCGATGTCGCCGGCGTCCTGGGCGAGCCCGAAGTACGCCTCGGCGTAGCGGCGGGCGAGGATGCTCGCGCGTTCCACGTCAGTTCTGCTGCGCTTTCGAGGCCGGGTTGTCGCCGACCTTGGTCAGAGCCTCGTCGATGAGGCGCTGGTGCGCCTTCGCATCGATGGTCTCGCCGAGCAGGCGCTGCGTCGCGGCCACGACGAGGCTGCTCACCTCGTTGCGCAGATCCTGGATCGCGCGGTCACGCTCCCCGCCGATCTCGATGCGCGCGCGCTCGACGAGCGCCTCGGCATCCGTCCGCGCTTTGGCGATCACCTCCTGCGCTTCCGCGGTGGCCTCACCGTGTGAGCGATTGATGATCTCGCGTGCCTGGACGCGCGCTTCCTCGAGCGTCGCCTCGACCTGCGCCTGGACGCTGGTGAGCCGTCGCTCGGCTTCCGCAGCGGCGGTAAGCCCGGCCTCGATCTTGGTCTCGCGCTCGGTGGCCGCCTTCATGACGCGCGGGTACACGTACTTCCCGAGGATCAGGATCATCAGGACGAACGCTATGAGCTCCGCAAAGAACGTCCCGTTCGGCGTGAGCAGTCCCGCCGTTTGATCGGACGTCGCACCAAGCACCATCGTCAGCAACCCTTACTTCGGCGCCGCGATGACGTAGATGAAGAAGAAGCCGAGTGCGAGGTTGATGAAGTACATCCCCTCGACCAAGCCGATGATCAGGAACATCGTCACCTGCAGGCGACCCTGCGCCTCAGGCTGACGCGCCGTGCCGGCGATGGTCGCGTTACCGGCGAGGCCGTCACCGATCGCGGCGCCGATCGCGCCGCCGCCGAGCGCCAGTCCCGCGGCGATGAGCGCTCCCATCTGGAGCAGTGCTTGGGCGGTCGTCATAGGGTGTCTCTCCTCAACTCGTAACCGTGTGAGCAGGCGCGTGATGCTCTTCCTCGAGACCTTCACGGGCCATACCGAAATAGATGATGGTCAACAGCATGAAGATGAATGCCTGGATGGTGCCGATCAGGAAGACGTCAAAGAGCTTCCAGACGACGAGCAGGATCACCCAGATCGGTGAGAGCGTCGTCTGCAGCACCGACGACCCGGCGAACGCGGTGTAGCCGAGAGTCAGCAGGTACACCATGACCAGGCCGCCGAAGATGTTGCCGAACAACCGGAGCGCGAGGCTCAGGGGCTTCGCGACCTCTTCGATGATGTTGAGCGGCGTGAACGCGATCCGGCCGATCAGCGGCAGCTCGAACGGCTTCGTGAAGCGGCGCAGATAGCCGCGAAACCCGAGGACGTGGATGCTGTACCACTGCACGATCAGAATGACCACGATCGCCATCGCGATCGTGAGGTTGATGTCCGCGGCGGCGGGCTCGAGCGGTTTGGTGAGCGGAAAGAAATCCAGCCAGTTGGCGATCAGGATGAAGAGGAAGATCGTCGCAGCGATCGGTGTGATGAACCCTGACCCTTCATCGGAAACCATCTCCTTGGTGAGGTTCCGTATGTAGCTGAGCAGCAGTTCGAGCACCATCTGCAGCTTGCCGGGCTTGCCGTGACCGAGCCGATACGCAACACCGAAGCCGAGCGCGAGGGTGAGGACGATGGCGATGCCGCTCGAGATGAGCGTGTCGACGTTGAAGGTGCAGAAGAACGCCTGTCCGCAAACCTGGATGACCGGATGGTTGCCCGGAGGGGTGTCGGCCGCGAGGATCATGCGTGTCGCAGCTGCTCACGCAGCGCCGCCGCGGCGAGCACCACCTGCGCGACGCCGAGGCCGAGGATCACGAGCCAGATGTTGGCCACGCCGAACGCGAGACCGATGGCGATGGCGATCATGCTCAACGTCACGATCCGCAAGAGGCTCGTCGCGAGAAACGGGACCGGCAGCGCGATCAACTTGGCCGCCATGGCACCGTTGACCGATCCGATGGCAAGCCCGGTCGCGAGCGCGCCGCCCTGCGCGGGATGCCCGATCACAAAGCCGGCGATCACCGCAAGCACCGCTGCGCCGGCGCACACGAAGGCGGCGTTTCGCACCAGGCGCAATGCGTTCGCGGTGGTCTTGGGGCGCGAAGAAGCTCCTTCCGAGGTCACCTCTGCTCCCGCTGCCTTCACTTGGACTGTCAAACCAAGGCAACGATATCAATTGGGTGCCGCGGCACGACCCAGCGCTTCGTCAGATGAAGCGTTTGAACTGGATGAAGGCGATGTAACACGCGGCCGAGATGCCGATCAGCAGGCCGGCGAGCACGCCGATCGGGGTGGTGTGGAACAGGAGATCGACGCCCTCACCGAGGAGCAGCGGCGCGATCAACCCGACCGCGATCTGCATCCCGAGGCCGGCGAGCTCGCTGCCGGACGGCTGCCGAGGAGATGGACCGCTGCTCAGTCGGACTCTCCGGTGTGATGGATGTGCGCGGGCAGCGAGCGGCGACCTTCCACCTGGACCTCGCTTTCCTCAGCCACGACGAAAGGGAGGCGCGGGGTCCGGCGGCGGTTCCGCCAGAGCAGTCCGAGCAGCGACACGCCGAGCAGGCCGAGCGCGATGAAGATGATCGTGCGGTGCCCGTAGATGGTGAGCGCCAGGCACCCGAGAATCGCGGTGACCAGGTAGAAGGTCATCGCCGTCTCGAGCGGCGTCATGCCGACCGCGCGGAGGCGGTGATGCAGGTGTCCAGCGTCCGGGGCGGCGGGATTCCTTCCCGCGAGCGTACGCCGCACGATCGCGAACAGCGTGTCGCCGATCGGAAGACCCAACGCGATCAGCGGCACGAGGATCGAGAGACCGACGACGACCTTTGCGACACCGAGCACGGTGATGAGCCCGAGCACGACGCCGAGGAAGTGGCTGCCCGAGTCGCCCATGAAGACGCGCGCGGGCGGCAGGTTGAAGACCAGGAACCCGAGGCAGCAGCCCATGACCGCCCCGCTCAGGATCACGACGCCGGCCTGCACCTGGGACTCAACATTGCCGGGTGGCCCGATCCGGCTGATGGCCGCGAGCAGACAGACGCCCGCGACGATGGCGATCACCCCGGCCGCCACGCCATCTGCGCCGTCCAGAAGATTCACCGACACCTGCATGCCGACGAGCCACACCACCGTGACGGGCGCGCTCAGCCACATGAGATCGATGACCGACGGCGAGTGCGACCCCGGGATGGCGACCGTGGTGATGGTGATTCCGAAGAGGACCGCGAGCACGCCGACGCCGACCTCGATCCCGAGCTTGCTCCGCCATGACAGGTCGAGGATGTCGTCGATCGCCATTGCCACGGTGATGGCGGCCGTCACGGCCAGGACCTGCCAGCGATCGGCGATGCTCGAACCGAAGATCGCGATCGCGACGGCGAATCCGGCGAACATCGCGATGCCGCCGAGCCTCGGCGTCGCTTGCCGGTGGAGATGCCGGGCGCCGTCGGGCTCGGCGACGGCGCCGGTACGGCGGGCGAGCCAGATCGAGCCCGGCACCGCGGCCATGCAGACGGCGCTCGCCACGAGGAACGGCGGAAGCGCCGTCAGCCAGGGCGAGTCGGCGGCGATCACGCCGGCGGCAATTCCCGGTATGGGAGTGGGAAACGCCGGCAGAGCGCGAGGCTCCGTGCACGCACGTCGGCCCGCACCTCGGCATCGTCGAAGCCGGTGAGCATGCGGTGCACGAGCGCGGCGATCTCGTCCATCTCCGGCTCACCCATGCCGCGCGACGTCACCGACGGGCTGCCGAGCCTGATCCCGTTCGGGTTGAACGGCGATCCGCCGTGGCCCGGGAACGCGTTGGCGTTCACCGTCACGCCCACCTCGTCGAAGGCAGCCTGCACCGTGCGGCCGCGGAGCCCGGTGGGGCGCAGGTCGATGACCATCAGGTGGTTGTCGGTGCCGCCCGTGGTGAGCTGCAGGCCGCGCGACATCAGCCCCGCGGCCATCGCCTTGGCATTGGTCACGACGCTGTGAGCGTAATCGCGGAAGGCCGGCTGCGCGCACTGCTTGAACATCACGGCTTTCGCCGCGATCGCGTGCATCTGCGGACCGCCCTGGATGTTCGGGCATGCCGCCTTGTCGATCTGATCGGCGTGCTCCGCCTTGCAGAGGACGACCCCGCCCCAGGGTCCCCGCATCGTCTTGTGGGTCGTGAAGGTGACGAAATCGGCATGGGGGACGGGGCTGGGATGCGCCCCGCCCGCGACGAGACCCGCGAAATGGGCCATGTCGACCATGAGGTATGCGTCGATCTCCTGAGCGATCTCCGCAAATGCCGCGAAATCGAGGATCCGCGGGTACGAGCTGTAGCCGGCGACGATCATCTTCGGGCGCACCTCGAGGGCGCGCTCACGAACCGCCGCCATGTCGAGGATGCCGGTCTCCTCGTCGACGAAATAGGGCTCGAAGTGGTAGATCCGGCCGCTGAAGCTGACCGGCGAGCCATGGCTCAGGTGACCGCCCTGGTCCAGCGCCATGCCGAGCACGGTGTCACCCGGGCTGAGCACGCTCGCGTAGACGGCCATGTTCGCCTGCGTCCCGGAATGGGGCTGGACATTGGCATGATCGGCACCGAACAGCGCCTTGGCACGATCCCTGGCCAGGTTCTCGACCTTGTCGACGATCTGGCATCCGCCGTAGTAGCGCTTGCCCGGGACGCCCTCGGCGTACTTGTTGTTCAGCCACGACCCGAGCGCCTCGAGGACGGCCACGGACGCGAGGTTCTCCGAGGGAATGAGTTCGAGCGTCTCCTCCTGTCGCTCCAGCTCGGCGTCGAGCAATGCGGCGACTTCGGGGTCCGTCGCGCGCAGCGCGGGCTTGTCGGTGAATCCGGCGCCACCGGTGGCTGCCGGACGGGTGTCGACAGGTGTGCTGGTCACTGCGATCTCTGCCCCTCCGTGCTGGTTGAAGGTGAACCCCCGAGCAATCGGCGCAGCGCGGCAATGGTGATCGGGCCTTCGCGCAGCACGTGGGGGGTGTTGGACGTGCAGTCGATGATAGTCGAGGCGAGTCCGCCGCAGGACCCACCCTCGACCACGGCGTCGACCTCGTCCCCGAGTGCCGCCACGACCTCTGCGGCTGTCGTGGCGGGCGGTTCCCCGTGGCGGTTGGCGCTCGTGCTCGCGAGCGGACCGGTGCGCCGGAGGAGATCGAGAGCGACGGGATGGTCGGGAACACGAACGCTGAGCGTCGTCCCGGTTCGTGGGATCGCCCATCGACGAGCACGGAGGGTGCAGATGATCGAGAGCGCACCGGGCCAGTACGCCTCCGCCAGCGCACGAGCGGTGGCGCTCAGCTCGACGTCCCTCTCGATCTCGTCGACGGACGCGCTCAGCAGCGTGAGCTCGAGGCCCGCGGGACGCCGCTTGATCGCGTAGATGCGGTCGACGGCCGCGGCGCTCGCGGGATCGCATGCCAGACCGAAGACGGTATCGGTCGGCATGGCGATGACTCCGCCGCGGGCGATGGCGGTGACCGCCGCGTGCAGCGTCACCGCTGCTCCGCGTCGAGGACGCGGATCCTCCCGGTCAGGTCGGGGACCATCGACACGCTCATGCCGGGGAGGGCCTCCTCCACCAGCGCACCGACGTCGGTTGCGCGCCTGGGGTCGACCTCCAGGAGGAGGCGGGCGGTGGTCACGTGCGCTCGGATCGATGCCAGCAGCGCTCGATATGCATCGAGCCCATCCGCGCCGCCGAGCAGTGCGCCGTGCGGCTCGAAGTCGCGCACGTCGCGATCCACGCCGGCAAGCTCGTCGGCGGTGACGTAGGGTGGGTTGCTCACGACGAGGTCGAAGGAACCCTCGAGCGCATCCGCCCACGAGCATTCCACGAACGTCGCAGCGACCTCCAGGCGCTCCGCGTTCGCGCGCGCCACCTCGAGTGCCGCGGCGCTGACATCGGTGGCGATGACCGTGGTGCCGGGCACCTCCGCCGCGAGCGTGATGGCGATGCACCCACTCCCCGTGCCGAGGTCGGCGACCCGCGCGGGGTGGCCGTCTCGAGCGCGCAGCGCCAGCAGCCCGCGCTCGACGAGCGTCTCCGTATCGGGGCGCGGGATGAGCACATCGCCCGTCACCGTGTAGGACCGGCCGTAGAACTCTCGCCCGCCGGTGATGTAGGCCACCGGCTCCCCCTTGCCGCGCCGGCGCACCAGCTCGCGAATCGCGCTCAGCTCGCGCTCATCGAGAGGGCGGTCGAACTGCAGGTACAGGTCGAGGCGGCGGATGCCGAGCGCCTGCGCGCAGAGCAGCTCCGAGTCGAGCCTCGCGGTGGTGCTGCCGTGGTCACCGAGGTAGGTGGTGCTCAGGCGCAGCACGTCGATGAGGATGGGGGCGGCGGACGCCACCTCAGGCGTCGTGCCCGGCAGCACCACCGTCGGGCTCGTCCTCGAGAAGCCGGCGCGCCTGGTCCTCATTGGCGAGCGGCTCGATCAACAGGTCGAGGTCCCCGTCGAGCACCCGGGGGAGCTGGTGCAGCGTGAAGTCGATGCGATGGTCGGTGACACGCGACTGCGGGAAGTTGTACGTGCGGATCTTCTCGCTGCGATCGCCGCTGCCCACCATCGAACGTCGCGTCGCCCGCAGCTCCGCCTCGCGTTTCGCCTCGGCGAGGTCGTACAGGCGCGCGCGCAGCACGCGCATCGCCTTGGCGCGATTCTTGATCTGTGATTTCTCGTCCTGGCACGTCACGACAAGGCCGGTCGGCAGGTGGGTGATGCGCACCGCGGAGTCCGTCGTGTTCACGCTCTGGCCGCCGGGTCCGGTGCTCCGGTACACATCGATCTTGAGGTCGTTCTCGTTGACGTCCACCTCGAGCTCATCGGCCTCGGGAAGGACGACCACCGACGCGGCGGACGTGTGGATGCGCCCCTGTGCCTCGGTCTCGGGCACGCGCTGAACGCGGTGCACGCCGGACTCGAACTTCAAGCGTGAGTACGCGCCCTGCCCGTGCACCTCGAACACCATCTCCTTGAACCCGTGCCCAGCTGTCTCGTTGTGGTCGAGCACCTCGATGCGCCAGCGCTGACGCTCCGCATAGCGCGAGTACATCCGGAACAGATCCGCCGCGAACAGCGCCGCCTCATCGCCGCCGGTGCCGGCACGAATCTCGACGACGACATCGCGGTCATCGTTGGGGTCGGCGGTGAGCAGCAACGCGCGCAGACGCTCGTACTCCCCGTTCGCCGCCGCGAGCTGCGCGTCGTGCTCCTCGGCGGCCATCGTCACCATCTGCGGATCGGTTTCCGCATGGGCCATCTCGGCGGCTTCACGCGCCGCGCTCTGCGCGTCACGCCAGCGACGCGCGGCCTCGACCACCTCGCGCAGCTTCGCCTGCTCGCGGGAAAGCTGTTGCACGCGATCGAGATCCTGGTATGCGTCCGGTTCGCTGAGCAACCCCTCGAGCTCCACATAGCGTGCCTCGAGTGCCGCAAGGCGCTGCTCGAACGCGGTCAACTCGCTCTCGGACATCAGCGAGCACCCGCGATTTCGTAGACGGGACCATCGTTGTGAGGCGCGCCGCGACGCGCGGCGTCGAGCGCGGCGATGGCGACCTCGATCTGATGATCGTCCGGGGTGCGTGTGCTCAGCAGCTGCGCACCGAGCACGGGTGCGAGGGCGATCCTGCCGGCTGCCGTGCCGCGAATGCGGATCAGCGCGCGGATGATCTCGTACGACACGGCGGCGACAACGGGCACGAGCACGATCTGGCCCACGAGACGTATCGCCGTCGGCAGCAATCCCAGCGGCGCGAAGACTCCGACACTCACGAACGCGACCACGACGAGGAAGCCGGTGCCGCAGCGCGGATGCAGCCGGCTGCATGCGCGGACATGGTCGATATCGACGGCATCACCGGACTCGAGCGCGTTGATCGCCTTGTGCTCGGCGCCGTGATACTGAAAGAGCCGGCGCACGTTGGGGATCAGGCTGACCAGCATGAGATACGCGACGAGGACGACGGCGCGGATGACGCCCTCGATCAGCACCGACGTGATCGATTCCGTCGTGTGATGCAGCACGCTGCCGAGCAGCAGGGGCAGACCGATGAACAGCACCAGCGCAAAGACGAGCGAGGCGACCATCGCCCCACGCAACGCACCGTCGCCGATCGCGGCGTCCTGGCCCAGCTGCACGACCGCCGACCACTGGAGCGCGCGCATCCCCAGGTGAATCGTCTCGTAGAGGCCCGCGACACCGCGAAAGAAGGGACGGCGCCAGATGCCTGCCGTGTACACGCGTGAGCGCAGCACATCGGTGCAGACGGCGATGTCGCCGTTCGGCCGTCGCGCAGCCACGGCATAGGTGTCGCGGCCGCGCATGAGCACTCCTTCGATGACCGCCTGACCTCCATAGAAGAAGGTTCCGGGCGGTGCGCTCACCGCGTTCACGGCGACGGTGAGCAGGAGGTCGCGGGATCGCTGGGCGAACCTCATCAGCGGCATGCTAGTGCACCCGGCGCGCGCGGTTTTGCGATGCATCCGCTGCGACGCCGAGCCGGCGCCGCGCTGCTACGCCTTCTTCGCCTGCTCGGCGCGGCGGCGGAAGCGCTCGACCTGGCCGCCCGTGTCGATGATGCGCTGCGTCCCGGTGAAGAACGGATGGCACACCGAGCACACCTCGGTCTTCAGCTCAGCGAGTGTCGATCCCGTGGAGAAGGTGTTGCCGCACAGGCAGTGCACCTCGGCGTCGGTATGGTACTCGGGATGGATTGCAGCTTTCATGGGGCGCCTTGATTCGCGAGGAAGGGAACAAGCCCACGATACCACGGCAGCGCGAGGCTCAATCCACGGCCACGCCGACCGGCCGCGTGAAGTTCCCGTGCGACACCGCCGGGAGCCGGTCGACCAGCCGGTGGTACGCGGCCGCCAGACCGATGCCGTCGTCGGGGAGCAGGCCGCGGCCCGCGAGCACCTCGATGAGCCAGTCGTGATCGCAGTTGAGCGAGCGCCACTGGATCTGACCCGCGCCCATCTCGACGACCGCTGTCGCCGTGCGCTCGAGCTCGGCGCTCGAATCGGTGACTCCGGGGAAGGTGAGGAGGTTGACGCACACCTGCCCGCCCGCACGCGACATCACCCGACCGCACTCGATGACGTCCTCGATCGCGTATCCGACGGGGCGGTAGTACGCCCGGAAGATGGGATCGTTGAACGAGATCGCGCTGATGCGCACGCTGTTGCACCCGGCGTCGATGAGGCGTTGCAGGGTGCGCGGGCGGCTCCCGTTCGTGTTGACGTGGATGGTCGAGGCCGGATGCGCCGCACGGATCTGGGCGACGGCATCGGCGAGCACGTCGTCGCGCGTGAGCGGCTCACCCTCGCATCCCTGGCCGAACGAGACGATCGCCGCGTCCCTGCCGCCGAGGTGGAACCCGGCCATCCCGGCGAGCTCCGCGGCCGTCGGGGCGAACCGCATCCGCGGCTGCGGTGCGGGAACCTCGCCGTCGGTCTGCAGTGAGATGCATCCCAGGCAGTCCGCGTTGCAGGCCGGGGATGCGGGGAGCGCTCCCTCGTAGCGTCGAAGGAAGGTGTTCTGCGCGGTGTAGCAACGAAGCTCGGTCGCGCAGGTGGCGAGGTGCTCGACGAGACGGTTGCCGGGGAGCGCCGCGCGCGCGGTGTCGATCGCCTCCGGCAGCCCCGCGCCGGCATAGCGCGCCGGTTCCCACCAGCCGAAGGCATCGGTGTTGAGCGCTGCGACACGCAACTCGTCGTGGTGCTCCACCACCGCCGCGTACCCGTAGAGGGGCAGCCGGTGGCTCCCGGGCAGCGGTCGCGAGGCCGGCAGCAGCGTGCGCAGAAACCCGACGGGGAGCACCGCGGCGACGGGCAGCAGGTCGGCTTCGATGTCCACAGGGCGGTTCTTCGAGTCGAGTGCCAGCGCCCGCCGCCCGGGGAGGTGCATGAGCGTCGTGCCCTCCGGGATGGGGATGAGCTCGGTCGCATCGAGCGCGACGACACGGCCGCCCGAGCGTGCGCCGGGACGGAAGCCACCCAGGACCTCGAGCTCGCCATCGGGTCGGGAAACGACAGGGCGCATCGCCCGATTGTCCCTTTTGCGTCCATCACCACCGGACGAACACCGGGGACGGAAGGCTCAGGTGACCCTAGTGCGCCGTGAGAAACGCCAGCGTGCGCTCGTTGAACTCGGCCACGTTCTCGTAGATCGGCGCGTGCGCGCAGTCCTCGAAGACGACCAGCTCCGACCCCGCGATGCCGTGCTGCAGCGGCTCCGCGAAGCGCGTCGAGGTGACCGCGTCATGCCGGCCGAACGTGATCTGCGTCGGCGCGGTGATCCTGCCGAGCTGATCAGCGGCGTCGTGGCTGATCACGGCTTCCGTCGTCCGCAGGAAGGCGTCGACCGGTTGCACCGGGCGCCCGCGCACGAAGTCGGCGAGCGCGGTGACGTAGTCCGGCTTCTCGGCGTACATCTCCGGGGTGAAGCACCACGGGAAGATGCCCTTGATGATCATGTCCGGGACGCTGTTCAGCTGCTGTGCCATCACCTGCCACGTCTCGACGACCGTCCGCAGGAACAGGTCCGTCTTCGGCCAGGCGCTGTGCAGTGACAGGCTCTTCACCTTCTCCGGGTATTTCGCCGCGAGCCACATGCCGGTCGCCGCACCGAGGGACAGCCCCATGACATGCGCGCGCTCGACGCCGATCGCCTGCATGAACGCGGCGATGTCATCGGCGAACAGCTCGGTCGTGTAGCTGCCGGTGGGTTTGTCGCTCTCGCCCGCACCGCGGAGGTCGACGGAGATGCACGTGAAGTGCTTCGCGTATTCGCCGACCTGGAACGCGTAGCAGGCCTGGTCGGCAGCGAGGTACGGGATCAGGACGAGCGGCTCGCCCTCACCCGTGCTTTCGTAGTTGACGGACAGGTCGCCGGCATGAACCTTGGGCATGCTGCTTCTCTCCTTGCTCTACCCCTTGAGCCCCATGGCGATGGCCAGGATACTCGCGGGGCGCAGCCGCCGAAGGACCTCAGCGTGAGCGGCGCTGGCAGTTCCCGACGACCGCGACCGCGCCGGCACCGACGGCGAAGAACAGGCAGATCACGACACCGACGATCGAGATGCCGGTGATCGGCCCGATCAGGCCGGAGAGCAGGAGACCGGCGATGACCACCGCGCCCAGGAAGGTCGCGAGCGTCAGCCAGTAGGTCGACGGCGTGACCCACGTCGTCCGCAGCGTGCCACTCGCGGGCTTCGAGAACATCGCGACCATGAAGGCGTCGGCGACGGGGATGACCGCTGCGCCGAACCCGGTCGGTGTCGGGACCGGCGAGTCGGGAACGCGCGTGAAGACATTGGGCATACGTGCAGCGTATTACGCGGCGGCGAGTTCGTCGGGGATCGCGGTCACAACGTGACCTTCGCCGGCCCGGACCACCCGCATCACCATGAAACGCTCGATCGGCCCGTCGACCATCAGGCGCTGCAGGTCGCGAGGGCTCTCGATGGCACGGCCGTCGACCTCGATGATGATGTCTCCCGCGCGAAGGCCCGCTGCATCCGCAGGGCTGCCCTTGACGACCTCGACCACCTCGAGACCGCGCCGGCTCCCGAGCGCGGCCTCCCACCGCGGCGGGATCGGTCGAGACACGCCGGCGACGCCGAGGTGCGCGCGGCGTACGCGGCCGTCGCGCACGAGCGCGCCGATGATGCGCTGGGTGGTGGTGTTGATGGGCACCGCCAGGCCGAGCCCTGCGCCGGCAAGCGCGGTGTTGATGCCGACAACCTGTCCGGCGGAGTCGGCGAGCGCCCCGCCGGAATTGCCCGGGTTGAGCGCCGCGTCGGTCTGGATGACGTCGTCGATGACGCGGACGTGGTCTCCGGCGCGTGCCGGCAGTGAGCGGCCCAGCGCGCTGACGACGCCGGCGGTCACGCTGCCCGCGAGGCCGAGCGGGTTGCCGATGGCGACGACCAGCTGACCGACCCGGAGCGCGCCGGCGTCGCCGAGCGTCGCGGGCTCGAGATCGCCATGCTCGGCGACCAGCACCGCAAGGTCGGACAGCGGGTCGCGACCGCGGACCCGGAAGCTGAGCCGCCGCCCATCCGCCAGGTCCAGACGGCCGCCGTCACCTTCGGCAACCACGTGCGCGGAGGTCACGAGCAGGCCGTCGGCGCTCAGCGCGACCGCGGAGCCACTTCCGGCGGGAGCGCGGCGGCCTCCGCCGGATGCGACCTGGACGGCGGCCACCGACGGCGCCAGCGTCGCTGCAACCCTTGTCAGGGTTCGCGAATAGGCGTCGAGCAGTCCGCCGTCATCGTCCGGGTCAGGCGACATCCGGACCTTCGGCCCGGGCCTTCTGCACCGCCGTGAGCGCGCCGCGGAGGCTCTCGATCCAGTCGGACTGGTGCTGGCCCACGAGCCGGACGCACCAGGCGAGTGCCTCGCTGCGGCTCCGCGCGACGCCGGCCTCGATGAGCGTGTCGAGCACGCCGCGGTCTCCGATGCGCAGTCGGGTCATCACCGGCACGCCGAGCGTCGTGAACATCTCCTCGACACCGCCGCAGCGGGCCCCCCAGGAGACCTTGCGGCCGAAGAGACGCTCGGCGTCACGAGCGACGCGGACCCTGGCTTCTCTGGTCTCACCGCGGAACCGCGCGATCCGGGCACTGCGAGCGGCGGCACGGGCGCCTTCCGCGGCGTCGGCGGGGAGCTCCGGCTCGGCAATCCCGCCGACGATCAGAATCTCATCGTTGTCGGAGGTGATCGTCGGGGCGGACTGATACAGCCCCTCGGGGAGGCGGCCGGCGAACCAGCCGGTGAGCTCGTCGGTGGTCAAGGGGTCGGTGGCCGTCTGTGCTTTCATAATTACATGATTACACAGGACATTTCCAGATGCAACCTCAGGCGACGGTCCGGGGCGCCTCCGTGGTCGGCGTCATCTCGAACCGGAAGAGCGAGGCCCCGGTGAGGTTGTACCGGCGCCGGGCGAAGAGGAAGCAGACCCAGCCGATGACGGTGTTGAGGCCCTTGTCGGCCAGCCGCTGTATGACGGAGATTGCGGCCGCGACGTCGAAGCTCAGACCGAGGGCGACGAGCAGCCCCGCGGTGCTCGCCTCCACGGCTCCGAGACCTCCCGGCGAGAAGCTCAGCCAGGCCGCTCCCTGCGTCACCGCATAGACGAACCCGGCGTCCGTCCATGAGAGCTTTCCGGGGTCAACCGCCTGCGCCACCGCCCACAGCAGCGTCACGGCCATCACCGCCTGCCCGACGCTGAGCGGCAACCACCGATATGTGTCGGGGTGCCGGAAGAGCACGCGCGTGTCGCGGTGCAACTCGTCCACTGCGGGGCGGACGCGCCGCAGGACGGGGACCTTTTCGACGACACGCCGCACGCGCAGGTAGAGGCTCTCGACGGTGAGCACCGCGACGATCCCCACGACGAAGAGCATGGGGACGACCACCGCGATCGCGATGTAGTGGAGACCGATCGCCTTCGGCAGCGCGAGCACGAAGAGCATGAAGACGAACAGCAGCTCCTGCACCGTCTCGCTCGCGACGACCGCGCCGAGATTCACCGCCGCCGCCTTGGACACGAGCAACGCGCGAGTCAGCTCACCGAGCGGGAGCAGCGCGGTCGCCTGACCGGTCTCCGTGAGAAAGATGGTGTCCAGCAAGGGGAACTTGATGCCGAGGGCTCGGTTGAGCGTCCACCACCGGATTCCCTGCACGACGTAGAAGCCGATGCCCAGGATGACGACGATCGGCACGTACGCGAGGTTGAAGCGCTCGAAGGCGATCCCGATCTTGTGCGGATCGGCGTAGATGAGCAGCGCGGCGATCGCGCCCAACGCCAGCACCAACGGGAGATAGCCGAACCAGCGCCGCCGTGACCGGCGCGGCGAGGCGGTCGGCTCGCCGCCATGCCCGGGCCGAGCGCGCTGCTCCTCGGCGCGGGCAGCCTCCGTCACCACGCGTCGATGGTAGGCGCATCGGCGATCACGCGGTACGGGCCGGGTCCGGTCAGTCGGGTGGCGCACCCCCCGGCCACGGCAGCGCAGCGAACCCGATCGTCCCCGGCCCGGTGTGCGCGCCGAAGATCGGGCTCAACGCGATCGTCTCGCAGCGTACGGTATCGAGCGCGCCCGAGAGGCGGTCGGCGAGCGCCGACGCGTCGTCGGCGGCGTCGGCGTGGAAGACGACGATCCAGAGCGGGCCTGGCCCGAGATCCTCCTTGGCGGCGCGCTCGAGTTGCCGGATCGCCCCCGGAACCGTTCGAGACAGACCCACGCGGCCGGTCTCGCCACGGTCGACCAGCTTGAACACGGGACGCACCCGGAGCGTGTTCGAGATCCCGGCGAGCAACGCCGGCACGCGGCCACTGCGCGCCACGTAGGTGAGGGTCGCCAGCGCGCCATAGACGCGCACCTGCTCGCAGGCGGAGCGCACGGATTCCTCCCACCCGGGCGCTCCGCCGGCCGACCTGGAGAGCGATGCGGCACAACGGGCGACAAGCGCGATGCCCCCCACCGCGGTGCCGGTGTCGAGCACCGTGACCCGGCGCCGGCCCTCCTCGTCGGCGAGCATGCCGGCGGCAAGGCTGGCGGTCGAGTGCATCCCGCTCCACCGCTCCGGGATCGTCAGGCAGAGCACCGTGTCGGCGTCGCAGCGCCGGAAGGCCTCGAGATACGCGCCGGGGGACGGCGTGGCCGTGGCGGTGGTGCCACCGGCCCGAAGCAGCCGGTAGAACGCCGCGTAGGAGTCCGTCGACCCGTCGTCGATGAACTCGGTGGTGCCGACGGTGATGTGGTGCGGGACGACGACGACGCCTCGCTCGAGGTCCTCCGGCAGCGCCGCACCACCGTCGACCACGATCGCCCGTCTGGTGAATGTCATCTGCCGCAGCCAGGCCGCATCATTGGCGGATCATGATCTCCCCGTGGGTCGTGGCGGGTTGGTGCGTCGGCGCCTATCTCGTCGGCGGGCTCCCGACCGGGTGGCTGCTGGTCCGCCGCAAGCGCTACGGCCTCGACCTGCGTCGGTTCGGAACCGGCAACATCGGGACGAGCAACGTGTACAGGCACGCCGGCATCGACGTCGCGATCCTGGTCGGACCGCTCCAGTTCGCCCAGGGGTTCGCACCGGTCATGGCGGCTCGCCTTGCCGGGCTCCCGCTCGACGCGATGATGCTCATCGGGGTCTGCGCCGTCGCCGGCAACGGCTGGCCGTTCTACATGCGCTTCAACGGCGGCCGCGGCGTTGCGGTGGCAACCGGCGTCGTCGCGTCACTGACGGTCGCGGGGTTGGTTGCGCTGCTCATGTGCTACGCGTGGGGCGCCATCCGCGGCCGGATCGCGCTCGCGGTGCTCGTCGCGTTCGTGATCCTGCCCGTGGTCGCGTTCCTGTTCGGAGGATCGAACGGCTGGATCCTCGGCAGTGGATGCCTCGCGATCCTGGTGCTGCTCATCCTTCGCAGGCTCGAGGGTCTTCCCAGCGACGCTCGCGTGTACGGCCACTTCTGGCGGCGTGTGTATCAGCGGCTCGTGTTCGACGAACGGCCCGGACGCCCGCTCATGGGACCGCGCACGGACCCGGGCGCCACACAGCGACACTAGGGCTCGTCAGCCCTCGTAGACCTCACCGAACGGATACCACCACTCCGGCGCACGCCGGACCGCGACCTCGAGGACGGCCGCGACCCGCTGCATCACCTCGGCGTCGCTCTCGCCCGGCTCGACGCGAACGGGTGGATGCACCACGAGGCGGTAGAGGCCACCGACTCGCCAGCATTCGACCGGCATCACCGGCACCCGCGCAACCCGGCCGACCCATGCGGCCGCCGTGCTGAAGGCCACGCTGCCGCCGCAGAACTCCACGACGGCGGTGTCGCCGCGCTCCGGGATGTCGCTGAGGATGGCGGCGAACCGACCGCGCCGTACCGCGCGGATGAGCCCCCTCGCCGCCCGGGACGACACGAGCACCTCCATATCCTGACGGCGTCGCGCCCACGCCGCGATCCGCGTGACGATGTCCGGCCCGACGGGGGCCATCACCGTCGTGATGCGCAGACCCGACGCCAGGCCGCACCCTGCGGCGACGTCCCAGCTGCCGAAATGGGCGAGCGCGAAGACTCCCCCGCCGCGCTCGTCGAGCGCGCGGTACGCGTGCTCGAGGCCGTAGGCACGGAAGTGCCGGTGCATCTGATGCGCGGGAAGCCCGTACTGCCAGACGAAGTCGACCGACGTCCGTGCGTAGTTGCGGAAGGATGCAAGGGCGCGGCGGCGCGCGTCGCGAGGGCCCAGCGCGGGGTCGAGACGCCGGTGGTTCGCCGCACATCGTCGTCGCGACCGAGGCGACACGACATACGTGCACGTCCCGATCAGATCCGCCAGCGCATACCGTTCGGGACCCAGCGCGCGGAGGACCAGGCTGGCAACCCACAGCCCCGCGCGGAGCGATCGGGGCGGTGGCTCGAGCAGCACGTCGGCGCGCGACGGACCGCTCATCGGCCCGCCGTCAAAGCACCTTGGGAGCTTGATCCGGCTGTAACGCCACGTGGTGCTTGGCGATGATCTCGCGCACCGTCCCGCTTCGCGCGCGCATCACGAGGCTGTGCGTCTCAGCCCACCAGTTGTGATAGCGCACACCGCGAAGCAGGCCGCCGCCACTGATGCCCGTGACCGCGACGCTCACCTCGCGCCCCGGGACGAGCTGCTCCATGCTGAGTGACGCCTCGGGATCGAATCCGGCGGCGCGCATCGCCGCGGCCTCGTCCTCGTGTCGGACCCATGGACGGCACTGCAGCTCACCGCCGAGGCAGCGCATCGCGCACGCGGCGACGATTCCCTCGCGGGTCCCGCCGGAACCGATCATCACGTCGATGCCCGAGCCGGGCCATGCGGCCATCATCGCGAGGCCGACGTCACCGTCGCTGACGATCGCGACCCGCACACCGAGCGAGCGCAGACGCTCCAACAGCGCCTGGTGGCGCGGCCTGTCGAGCAGCACCACCGTGAGGTCCTGCACCTGCACGTTCATCGCGAACGCGACGCGCCGCAGGTTGTTCTCCGGCGTGTCGCTGACGTCGACCGCGCCGCGCGCCTGCGGGCCGACCGCGATCTTGTGCATGTAGGCGACGGGCGGCGGCAGGAGAATGCCGCCAGTCTCTGCCGACGCCGCCACGCTCAGCGCCTGGCTGAGCCCTCCGGCGACGAGGCTGATGCCGTCGACGGGCAGCAGGGCGAGATCCACGCGGTCACGGCCACCGCCGATCGTCCGGCCGGTGACGAGCCGGTTGTTCGAGCCCTCCGGGCCGATCACGATCCGACCCTCGAAGGGCATGCCGGTCAGCGCGTCCTCCATCGAGTTCTGCCCGGCCTCGCGCGCGCCGCTCTTGTCCCCGCGACCGAGCCAGCGGCCGACGGACAGCGCCGACGCCTCCGTGGCGCGGAGCAGCTCGAGCCCGCGGTTGCGACCTCGCGACACTCGCTCCGCGGACGTGGGGGTATGCGCCGCCGTGCTCATCGGCTCCAGCGTAGCGACCCGCTACACGATCCCGACGAACGCAGTTCCCGGCCCGCCTGCGCTGATGCGGGTGACGGCGAACGTCGCGGGGTTGACCGCGGCGACCCAGGTGTTCGAGCCGGTCGTCATGAGGCCGTAGAGCAGCCCGTTCGGTCCCCAGACCGACGGGGCGAAGTTGCCGACGTTGCGGTCGATCGCGCTGCCCGTCGCCACGTTGAGGACGCGGAGCGTCGGCGTGATCGTGGCGCCGCAGCTGTCCTGGCTGACCGGGATGGTGATGTACGCCAGAGCATCTCCACTCGGAGCGAACACCGCGTCACCCGCGACGCTCGTCCCGGAGAGGCTGTAGCTGTGCGCCGCCACGCCGCGCGTCGCGATGCGGATGCTCTCGGTCGCGGCTGATGTGGCCGAGGTCGCGAAGCACACGGTTTCCGTCGAGGGACCGACGGTGCTGAGCGGACAGAAGGCGTCGTCGGTCAACGCGGTGACGGCCTGCGTCGACGGGTTGATGATCGCCGAGTCGGCCGACTGCATCTGCATGTCGAATGAGCCGCACCCACAACCGCCTGTCAGGACCCGTGCGAATGCGATGCCGTCAGCGGTCCAGTTGATCAGGTAGTAGTCCCAGCTCTGCGGCGCATCGGCGGTGGGGTGATTCGGGTCCGACACGCGATCGGCGACGACCGCGGCCGCGGCGCCGGGACGCACGACGACGATTCGATTCAGCACCGTGCCGTTGCTCAGCTGATCCGAGGTGGCGTACGCGTACGAGGCGCCGTCGGGACCGATGACGACGCCGCCTGCGTCAGCGGGGACCGGTCCAAGCGCGCGGACGGCGCCGGTCGAGGTGAGCTCGTGCTCGACACCGTTCTCCGCCCAATACGCGCCACCCGGGCCGGCGGCGGTCATCCAGAACTGCGTCGGGTCCACCGATGTCTTCGCGACGACTATCCCGGAGCCGTTCAGGATCTCGAGCCACTCAGCTCCGCCGCTCCCCGGAATGGTCGCGACGGTGTCAACAACCGGCGCCACGTCAGGCATCGGCGCAGACGTCACCGCCGGACGCGGAAGGTGGGGGGCTGTGTCCGCGTAGGCGACGCCGTTCGTGGTCGCCCGCAGCGTGAGTGTCGAGACGGCCCCGCAGCCGGAGAGCACCAACACAAGGGCTGGAAGCGTGAGTGCAGCGCGGGTCGGGGTCATCGGACATTGCCTCCGTCATCTGGTCGAATGACGGTGCAACGGACCGGTGAGCGGCCGGTTTCGCGTAACGATTCCGCGAGTCGGACGTTGCGAGCCGGGTCAGACGGTGGTGGGCGACTCGCTTTGCACGGCGCTGCTCTTCTCGCTCTCGATGACCGCCCCGCTCACGCCGATCCCCTTCGTCGATGCCGCCATGAACGCGCGGAAGAGCGGATGCGGCCGGCCCGGCCGCGAGCGGAACTCGGGATGGAACTGAGTGCCGACGAAGAACGGATGGTCGCGAAGCTCGATGATCTCGACGAGACGGCCGTTCGGCGAGCTGCCGGAGAACACGACGCCCGCCGCGGCAAGCGGCTCGCGGTAGTGGTTGTTGAACTCGAACCGATGGCGGTGACGCTCGTACACCACCGGCTCGCCGTAGGCCTCCGCGGCACGAGTCCCAGGCGTGAGCTTGCATGGATACACGCCGAGGCGCATCGTCCCGCCCTTCTCCTCGATGTCGCGCTGCTCGGGAAGAAGGTCGATGACCGGATGCGAGGTGAAGGCATTGAACTCCGTCGAGTTCGCGTCAGGAGCGTCGAGAACCTCGCGGGCGATATCGACGACGGCACACTGCATTCCGAGGCAGAGACCGAGATACGGCACCAGATGCTCTCTCGCATATCGCGACGCCAGGACCTTCCCCTCGATGCCACGATGGCCGAACCCGCCCGGTACGACGATGCCGTCGACCGCCTCGAGCGGGCTCATGTCCTCGTCGAGTTGCTCGCTGTTGACCCACACCAGCTGCAGATCCGCCCCGCACTGCACCGCGGCATGCCGCAGGGACTCGATCACGCTGATGTACGCGTCCGGCATCTCGACGTACTTGCCGACGAGCGCGATGCGCACTGCCGGCTTCGGCGCCGCGATGCGCGCGCACAGATCCCGCCACTCGGTGAGATCAGGCGCCGTGACGTTGAGACCGAAGAGCTGCACGATGTAATCGCCGAGCCCCGCCTCCTCGAGCATCAGCGGCACCTGATAGATCGAGGTCGCGTCCGGGACGTTGATGACGGCGCGCAGGTCGACGTCCCCGAACAGCGCGATCTTCTCCTTCAGCGGCTGGCCGATCGGCTTCTCGCTGCGCGCGATGATCGCGTCCGGCTGGATACCGATCGAGCGCAGCTGGTTGACCGAGTGCTGCGTGGGTTTGCTCTTGAACTCTTCGCTCGCGTTGACGTACGGGACGAGCGTGAGATGCACGTAGCAGACGTTGTTGCGCCCGACATCGTTCTTCATCTGCCGGATCGCCTCGAGGAAGGGCAGCGACTCGATGTCACCGACCGTGCCCCCGACCTCGACGATGACGACATCCGGTTGCGGGAGCTCATTTTCCGCGACTCGCAGGATGCGATGCTTGATCTCGTTGGTGATGTGCGGGATGACCTGTACGGTGCCGCCGAGATAGTCGCCGCGACGTTCTTTGGCGATGACGGATGCGTAGATCTTTCCCGTCGTGACGTTGCTCGCCTTGCTCAGCGCAACATCGACGAAACGCTCGTAGTGACCGAGGTCGAGATCGGTCTCTGCGCCGTCATCGGTGACGAACACCTCGCCGTGCTGATACGGCGACATCGTGCCCGGATCGACGTTGAGATACGGATCGAGCTTCTGCATCCCGACGTGCAGACCGCGCGCCTTGAGAATCGTGCCGATGGACGCTGCGGTGATCCCCTTCCCGAGTGAAGAAACGACTCCGCCTGTCACGAACACGAACTTCGCCATGCGCAGAGCCTCCCGGGATGGTTTGAACGATTGTAGCAGCAGCGCGTCGTCACGACGCACCGATGTTCGAACGGTACGGGTCAGCCTGCCGTTCTGACCTCGAGGAATACCACGCGAGTGTCATCGGTCTCGCCGGTCGATCCGCTGAGCGTGAGCTTCGCCTGCGGTTCCCACGTGCCTTCGGCGAGGCCCATCTCCTTCGCGAACTTCCCGACCGGATCGTACTCACCGCCGTCGCCGGATCCGTAACGGGCGGGAACGACGATGCTCGGTTCCACTGCGCTCACGAGCTTGGCCGCATCCATGGCGCTGAGCGCGTCGCCGCCACCGACCGGGATGACGAGCACGTCGACGTGCCCGAGGCTGTCGATCTCATCCTCGGTGAGCTGGCGGCGCAGCCGGCCGGCGACCACCACCCGGATGTCGTCAACCGACACCCGCATCACCGTGGTCTCCCCGGCGGCGAGTCCCAGGATGCTGACGCCGCCGATCTCGAATTCGCCGGGACCGCACACCTCCTGGATCTCGCCATTGCGCGCGCGAAGCCGCTCCGGGTCTGTGGCGCCCTCCGTCAGGACGATGAGTCCGACAGTCCCCTTGGCGAGCCCGGGAAGCGTCGTCTGTGGTGGGTCGACGACGACGGTCATCTCCCGGCCTCGCAGACGGACGCATGAGTGCCCGTGGTAGGTCAGTTCCATTGGTAGCCTCCAGTGTGCCGCGTCGGCCGCTCTAGCCGCTCCCGACGACGAGCTCGAGGGTCTTGGTCGTCCCGTTCCGATAGATCGTGATCGTGACCTGCTGGTCCGGCGCCAAACCGAGGACCGTCGGGTCGAAGGGATGCGTGGCGTCGAGCGTGGTGCTGCCGACCGCCGTGACGACATCGCCGGCGACCAGTCCCGCATTCGCGGCCGGTCCGCCGGTCGTGACGGACAGGATGAGCGCTCCAACCGGAACGCCTGCAGCCGCAGCGGTGGCCGGGTCGATCACTTCGGAATCGGCGCCCAGGTTCGGCGCGGGTGTGCCCACGCCGCCGCCGGAGGCGCTGGAGACGAGGCCGGACGCGGCGCTCATCGACAGGGCGACCACGCCTGGTGCGGAACCCGCGGCGTCGACGACCACACCGATCACGTCTCCGGCGCCGTTCAGCAACGGCGCACCGTCCTGCCTCGGGTCAGGCGTGGCATCGACGGTGAGCACGCCACGCAGCACGGGCTCGCCGTCGGCGAGTATCGCGGTGATGCCCACCGAGCTGATCGTCCCCGTGCTCAGGGTCACCGCCGAGAACGGCGAGTGTGCCACCGCGATGGCGAGGTCGCCGACGCGCGGCGCGACCGTCGCGAAGGCGAGGGGCGTCAGGCTCTTCGCGCCCACTGCCTGGAGCAGGACGACGCCCGAGTTCGGGTCCGCCTTCACGATCGTCGCCGGGTAGCTGTGCCCGCTCGCTGTCGCGATACGGAGCGTCGCGGCGCCTTTGATGGCATGGATGCTCGTGACCACGAGCCCGTTCGCCGACACCACGAACCCGTTGACGAGCCCCGTGGGACCGGCGATGAGGGATCCCACGGTGAGGGGCTGCGTCAGCACCTCGACCACGGAGACCGACTTGGCCTGCGCGATCGCCCCCGCGGTGAGGGTGTCGCCGCTGCTGCCGGAGCCGACGACGTTCTGGACGATGACCCGTTCGACCGGACCGAAGCGCGCGTAGATGCCCCAGGCAGCAAGGCCGCCCCCGACCAGCCCGATGACAGAGCTCAGCACCACGGCTGCGATCAGCCGTTCGCGCGGCCGGGCGGCCGTCGTCATCCGGCGGGTGCCGTCGCCCTTCGGCTGAGGTAGCGGACGATGCCGGCGGCGTTGCTGTGGACGCCGTTCAGGATCTCGGCCTTCTCACGAGACGCGGCCGGGAGCGTCTCCGGGTCGAGCGCGAACGCTTCGGCGAGCGCGGCTGCGACGTCATCGATGCCGGCGTCGGCGGCGTGCTCGATGACCCCCTCCGCCACCTCCACCCAGCTGTGAAGCATCTCCTCCGCCTCGGCGAGCGTCGCGGCGGGGTCGGCGACCGGGCCGTAGTGCGTCAGCACGAGTTGCTGTGGACGGATCTCCGCGAAACGGCGGAGGCTGTGCGTCGCCTGCTCGAGGTCGAAGTCCGGCGGCGGTGTCGCGGGTCGCAGTACCCCGAGATCCGGGAGCAGCACTCCGACGGCGTCTCCGACGAGCAGGGTCCCGGTCTGCTCGTCGAGGACCGCATGGTGGTGCTTGGCGTGCCCCGGCGAATCCACGAGCGTGAGCCGGCGCCCATTGCCCACGTCGATGCGGAACCCGTCTCCGGCGGCGATGAGCCGGTTCTCGGGAACCGCCGTCATCCTGCCGTAGAGCGAGTCGAGCAGCGGCCCATAGACACGGGACGCGCTGTCGATGAGCTTGGTCGGATCGACGAGGTGGCGCGCCCCCCGCTCGTGCACGACGACGGTCGCATTCGGAAAGTCCCCGGCAAGGTCACCGACGGCGCCGGCATGGTCGAGGTGGATGTGCGTGACGATGATCCAGCGGAGGTCGGCCGGTCCGAGCCCGAGAGCTTCGAGGGCCGCATGCACCGCGGGAACGCTCGACTGCGAGCCGGTCTCGATCAGCGCCGGCATCGGCCCCTCAACGAGGAAACCGGCGGTCAGCTGATCCATGCCACCGAGCAGGGTGTCGAGCTGATGGATGCCCGGTGCGATGACGACGGCCTCGCTCACAGTCAGGCCCCGCCTACGGCTTGGGCGTGGGGCTGGAGCCGGCCTGCTGGGCGAGCAGCGCCTGGAGAGCCTTCAGGTCGCTCTGGAGTTTCGCCTCCGCCACGCCGTAGGCGGTGAAGTTGCCCGACATGAGCGCTGTCTCGGCCGCCGTGTTGTCCGCGACGATCTGAGCGTCGAGCGCCAGGATCTGCTGCTGGATCGAGCCGGTCGGAGACGGCGTGGGCGTGGTACCCGGGCTCGGCGACGGTGCCGGCGACCCGGACGGCGTTGGCGACGGTGACGGCGTGCCGGTCCCCGGGTTGCTCAGGCCCGGTATCGGCTGGTTGATGTTGAGCAGGTTCTGCAGCGCGGCGCTGAAGGACGTCCCCTCGGCGACCCCGTTCTGCGTGCCGACGATCACCTCCTGCAGCTGCGGGAACGCGGTGCCGCTGTTGGCCGCCGCGGTGACGTAGAACGGCCGGATGTACAGGAAGGAGTCGTTGTTGAACGGCAGGACGATCACGTTGCCGAGAGTCACCTGCGAACCGTGCTGGTTGAGCAGCGTGATCTGCGAGCTGATCGTCGGATTGGTGTTGATGTTGTTGTCGAACTGGAGAGGCCCGAGCACGTTGTCGGCGTTGTTGAGGCGTACGGAGACAAGCTTCGGTTCGTTCGTGCTCGTGTAGTCGCATTCCGCGGCGAGCCACGCGGTCATGTTGTTCGCGGAGGTTCCGCCACCGCTCGCGCCCGGCGAGAAGGTCTGCAGCAGCACGAACTGCGGGCTGTTCGTGCCAGGCAGCGTCGCCTCGACGTAGTAGGCCCTCGTGGCCTGGTTCGTCCCGTTGAGGCTCTCCTGCGCGATGTTGAACAGGTCGCTGCCGTTGTAGAAGACCGACGGGCTGGTGATGTGCACCTGCGCGTACGCCTGCGCCTGGTCGTTGAAGTAGTCCTCGGGGTAACGGAGATGCGACCGGAGGTACTGCGACATCTGGCTCAACGGCGTGAGCAGCCCCGGGTAGATCGCGTTCCACGCGGCGGTGATCGGCTCGTTCATGTCGACCGCGTACAGCGTGATCGCGCAGGTCTTCGCGTCGATGACCGCCTTCACCGCGTTGCGCATGTAGGAGGTGCCGTCGCTCTGCTGATACGACTCGGGGAACAGCGATGTCTTGACATACGCGTCCGCGATCCACATGAGGTGACCGGTCTCAGGATCGACGACGACGTACGGGTCGCCGTCGACCGTGAGGAACGGCGCCAGCGAAGTGATTCGGGTGCTGATCTGCCGGTTGACCAGCGCGCGGCTGTTCGCCGTCAGGGAGTTGTTGAGGAAGAGGTTGAACCCGCCGAAATCCTGGAGCGAGAGGGCGAGCTTGTCGATCGGGTTGGCAATCGGGATCCCGACCTCGGTCGTGTCGGCGTGGACGGTGCTGTCTCCGCTCCCGGATGGATAGTTGAACTCTGGTTGCGTCGTCCCGGAGACGACATTCTGGGTGGTGTCGAGCCCGCAGTAGATGCTCGGGTCGGCGGTCGTCGAGTTGTTGAAGGAGAGGTCGGGAGGCGAGCCCGCGGTGACCTGGGTCATCGGCTGCTGCCCGACAAGCACCTGCGGCTTGCCCTCGCCGCCCACTGCATTCACGGAGACGGCCGTGACGCCGTACCCATGTGTGTATGTCAGCGAGGTGTTGACAAACGACGCGTTCGGGACGTCCGATTCGGCGATCTCGCGCGGTCCCAGCATCACCTCGACGTCGTTGCCGGTGACGGCGGCGGGGTACCGGTCCACGGTGATCGTGGAGTAGGTCTGGTAGCTGCGGCTGCGGTCGACCTGCGCGAGCGTGTCGGGAAGCTGGGTCGGATCCTGGATGCGAACGTTCTGCAGGGTGCCGAGGTCGGATTCGAGGTCGCTGAGCGTCGGGGCGTGGGGCGTCCCGAAGCTGCGGCTCTCCACTTGCGGGCTCGATCCGCCGCTCTCGATGGCCCAGGCATAGCGGCTGGTGGTCAGGTAGTCGCCGATCGTCGGGATCTGGGCCGACTGCTCGTTCGGACCGACGCTTGTCGCCTGATAGACGGCAGCCGGCACACCCTGCGTCAGCCCGGCAACGACGAGCCAGCCGCCCAGCATCGATGCGAATGCGATCGCCGTCCCGGTCGATGCTCTGCGCCAGCGTGTCACCAGGAGCGCCACCGTCGCGATCGCCAGCACGAGAGCGAGAACCTGGAGGAACCCGAGCACAGGCTGGATGACCGCACGCTGCGTCGCATCGAGCCCGACATATGGCGTGCCGCTGGTCCCGGTCCCGGTGGCGTGGCTGCTCGTCGCAAGGTGGTACACGCCGAAATGCGCTCCCGCGGCGGCGAGCAGGAAGATCCCTGCCAACCCGATCGCCCCGGTGATCAGGGCCACGCGCAGCGCATCCTCGGGCGAGCGCCCTGGCGGTGGCTCGAGCGGGAGTGGAAGCTCCTCGGGAGCGTTCATCACAGTGATCGACACGAAGGCCATCGCGATCGAGCCGAGCACCCCGAGAATCACCCCGCCCCAGAGCAGGCCCATGAAATCGTCGATCGCGGGGAGCGTGAAGACAAAGAACGAGAAATCGAGGTGGAACACCGGGTCGGTCGCCCCGAAGGGCACCGAGTGCATCCACACGAGGATGTCCCGCCACTCCCCGGACAGCGTCGAGCCACCGATGATGCCAGCGAGCGCCGCGATCGCGAGACCGCTCCAGAGCACGATCCTCCGGCCGCGCCGGTCGAGGTTGCCCGCCGACATCGACCAGCCGATCGCGCTGGCGCCGACGAGGATCGCGACGATCGCGAACCCCACGAAGAACAGCACGACGTGTGCGACGAACGGGGTCCAGAAGACGTTCGTGTGCCCGACGCTCTTGTAATAGAGGTAGTCGGCACGCAATCCCAGCAGCCACCGAGCCAGGGCGAGGATCACGATGATCGCCACCACGATGCTGATGACGACGATCCGGCGGCGGAGCTGCCCGGGCGGCCGGACGATGCGCGGCCGTCCCCGCCGGCGGGCGAAGATCTGCTCGGGATCGAAGCCGAAGGCGCTCATTGGCTCATCGAGTGTACAAGCGGAGCAACGGCCCGCCGCCCGAGATCAGCGGCGTTGGAGGAGCAACCGGACGTCGAAGGGATCACGCCGGCGGCGCACCCTGCGTGAGACCTCGGGACGGATCTGCACCATGTATGGCTCCTGCTGGCGCAGCACCTCCTCGATGGCGTCCGCGATGAGCATTCCGGTATGGACGGTGGGGACACGCTCGCTGAGCGCCTCGGCCATCCGCTCGGTGACCTCGGTGAGATTGAGCTCATGCGCCTGCTCGAGCACGTCGAGGCAGTCGTCGAGGCGCCGCAGGCGGAGGCGCCGATCCTCGCCGTCCATGGATGTCATCGCCTCACCACGTTAGCGCACCAGCATCAATCGCGGCGCACGAATCAGGTGGAGACGGGGACACGCCTCCGCGGGCGCGGCTTCGTCACACGGGACCCGGTGACTCTGGCCACCTCGGTCCGTGGCGCGGGAAGCATGCGAGCCAGGTACTCGCCGGTCGCGCTCCGCGGGTTGGCCGCGACCTCCTCCGGCGTGCCCGACGCGACGATCTCGCCGCCGCCGTCGCCACCACCCGGGCCGAGGTCGATGATGTGATCCGCCGTCTTCAGGACATCGAGGTTGTGCTCGATGACGATCACGGTGTTGCCGGCATCGACCAGGCGATGGAGGACGTTGAGCAGCTTCTCGACGTCCGCGAAGTGGAGGCCGGTCGTCGGTTCATCGAGGATGTACATCGTGCTGCCGGTGTCGCGGCGCGACAGCTCGGTGCTGAGCTTGACCCGCTGCGCCTCACCGCCACTGAGCTGCGTGGCCGGCTGACCAAGGCGGATATACCCGAGGCCGACATCCTGCAGCGTGCGCATGCGCCGGAGGATCGACGGCTGGTTCTCGAACAGCACGGCGGCTTCGTCGACCGTCATCTCCAGCACGTCGGCGATGCTCTTGCCGCGGAACTTCACCTCGAGTGCCTCACGGTTGTAGCGGCGACCCTTGCACACGTCGCAGGCGACGTAGATGTCCGGGAGGAAGTGCATCTCGATCTTGATCATGCCGTCGCCTGCGCACGACTCACAGCGGCCGCCCGCGACGTTGAAGGAGAACCGTCCGGGCTTGTACCCGCGAATCTTCGCCTCGGGCAACTTCGCGAAGAGGTCGCGGATGTCGGTGAAGACACCGACATACGTGGCCGGATTGCTCCGCGGCGTCCGCCCGATCGGCGACTGGTCGACGTCGATCACCTTGTCGATAAGCCCGATGCCCTCGACGCGGTCGTGGGCGCCCGGACGGTGCTTCGCTCGATACAGCGACTGCGCGAGCCGGCGATACAGGATGTCGTTGACCAGCGTGCTCTTGCCGCTGCCGCTCACACCTGCAACGCAGATGAACGAGCCGAGCGGGAACGCCGCGTCGACGTTGCGCAGGTTGTTGGCTCGCGCACCGCGCACGACGATGCTCTTCCCGGACGCGGGACGGCGGATGAGCGGGAGCGGGATGCTCCGCTCGCCGCGGAGGAACTGCCCGGTGATGCTGCCGGGGCTGGCGAGGATGTCGTCGACCGTCCCGGACGCCATGACGAGACCACCGTGCTCACCTGCGCCCGGCCCGATGTCGACGACCCAGTCGGCGGCACGGATCGTCTCCTCGTCGTGTTCGACGACCAGCAACGTGTTGCCGATGTCGCGAAGCGCGATGAGCGTGCGGATCAGCTTGTGGTTGTCGCGCTGGTGCAGGCCGATCGACGGCTCGTCGAGGATGTAGAGGACGCCCATCAACTTGCTCCCGATCTGGGTCGCGAGCCGGATGCGCTGCGCTTCGCCGCCGGACAGCGTCGCGGCGCCGCGATCGATGGTGATGTAGTCGAGACCCACGTCGTGCAGGAAACCGAGCCGCTCCTTGATCTCCTTGATCACCTGGCGCGCGATCGTCTGCTCACGGTCGCTGAGCCGCAGCTTGTCCAGACGGAGCAACGCCGCGCTGATGCTGTGCTTGCAGAGCTCCGCGATGTTCATGCCGTCGATGGTCACCGCGAGGTACTCGGGCTTGAGCCGCGCGCCGTTGCAGGTGGGGCACGCCTTCTGCATCATCAGGCGCTCGATCTCCTGCTTCACCCACTCCGACTCGGTCTCGCGGTAGCGGCGCTGCAGGTTGTTGATCACGCCTTCATACCCGGCCTCGAAACTGCGCGACTGACCGCTGTGCGAGACGTAGCGCATCCGCACCGTCTCGTCCTTCGGGAGGCCATAAAGAATCGTGCGGCGTTCCTTGGGATCGAGCTCGCTCCACGGGACGTTGAGCGGGATCTTGAACCGCCGGCAGACGGTCTCGAGGACCTCCATCATCCAGTGCTGCGACGGCCCGCGCGTCCATCCGGACAGCGCCCCCTCATCAATGCTCAGGGACGGATCGGGAACGACCGCATCCGGGTCGACCTCGAGCCGGACTCCGAGTCCCGTGCATGCCGGGCACGCACCGTGCGGATTGTTGAACGAGAAGTTGCGCGGTGCGGGCTCCTCCATCGAGATGCCGCAGTAGACGCAGGCGTAGTCCTCGGAGAACAGCATCTCCTGCATGCCCGACTCGGGGTCCGCGGGGATGAGCAGGATCAGCCCATCGCCGAGCTTCGACGCCTGCTCGAGCGACTCGTGGAGTCGCGACTGCAACTCGGGTCCGATGATGATCCGGTCGACGACGACCTCGATGTCGTGCTTGAACTTCTTGTCGAGCGTGATCGGATCGGCGAGATCATGGAGCTCACCGTCGACACGCACGCGAACATAGCCGAGTCGCTTCGCCTCGTCGAAGACGTCGCGATGCTCGCCCTTGCGGCCCTGCACCATCGGCGCGGTGATGAGCAGCCGGGTTCCCTCCGGCAGGAGCAGCACCTGGTCCGAGATCTGTTCGATCGACTGCTTGCTGATCTCCCGTCCGCAGTTCGGGCAGTGCGGATGGCCGATTCGCGCGTACAGCAGACGGAGGTAGTCGTAGATCTCCGTGACCGTGCCGACCGTCGAACGCGGGTTCCTGCTCGTGCCCTTCTGATCGATGGAGATTGCGGGGCTCAGCCCCTCGATGTGGTCGACGTCGGGTTTCTCCATCTGCCCGAGGAACTGGCGCGCGTACGCGCTCAATGACTCGACGTAACGACGCTGTCCTTCGGCATAGACGGTGTCGAACGCCAGCGACGACTTGCCACTTCCCGACAACCCCGTGATCACGATGAGCTTGTCGCGCGGCAGCGTCAGGTCGATGTTCTTGAGGTTGTGCTCGCGCGCACCGCGAATGATGATCTGGTCGTTGGGCATTGACCGTCTAGCGTACCCAAGTGGTGTCTCCGGCCAACCGGCCCCTTCGACCACATCGCGCTCGGACAGGTCGTGGGACATGGGCGAGAGCATACCAAACATATGTTCGTCCAATGCAACCGATCGCCGCTGGTCGGATTGATCCCTCTCCGGTTGATGGAGCCGGATCAGCGCGGGCTGGGGGGCCGGGAGGCCTCACGTCGACCCGCCAGCGCCATGAGGGTCGCGAGCAGGGGCGGAAAGGCTCGCGTTACTCCGTCGGCGGTGCGCTCGGAGGTCCGGCCGCGGCTCCCGCGACAGCCTCGGCCTTTTCCTTCTTCTCTCTGCGCGCGCCCTTGGGAACGAGCCGCATCTTGACCTCGCCGTCGATGACCTCGACCAACACCTGATCGCCCGGACCGTGCTTGAGGCGGAGCAACTCCTCGCTGAGCGGATCCTCGATGACGCGCTGGATCACCCTGCGAAGTGGCCGTGCACCGTAGATCTTGTCGAATCCCTCTGTGACGAGCTTCTCCTTCGCGTCGTCCGCGACCGTGAAGATGAGCTCCTGCGCCGCGAGATGGACCGCCACCTTGGCGAGCATCAGGTCGACGATCTGGCGCATCTGCGGATGGTCGAGGCGCTGGAACACCACCACCGCATCGACGCGGTTGAGGAACTCCGGACGGAACTGCTTCTTGAGCTCGTCCATGATGCTGTCGCGCATCTTGCCGTGCTCGGACGACGACGAGCGCTCGTCCGGGACCGCCGGCTGGAAGCCCAGCGACATGTTGAGCTTCAGACCGTGGACGCCGAGGTTGCTCGTCATGATGATGATGGTGTTGCTGAAGTTGACGGCCTTGCCCTTGGCGTCGCTCAACCTGCCGTCCTCGAGGATCTGCAACAGCATGTTGAAGACCTCTGGGTGCGCCTTCTCGATCTCGTCGAACAGCACGACGGAGTACGGGCGCCGGCGAACGGCCTCGGTCAGCTGACCGCCCTCGTCGTAGCCGACGTAGCCGGGCGGCGATCCGACCAGTCGCGCGGTCGAATGGCGCTCCATGAACTCGCTCATGTCGAGCCGGATGATCGCGTCCTCGTTGTCGAACAGGAAGGCCGCGAGCGCGCGCGACAGCTCGGTCTTGCCGACACCGGTCGGGCCGAGGAACATGAACGAGCCGATCGGCCGCTTGGCGTCCTTGAGGCCCGCGCGTGCACGGCGCACCGCCTGCGAGATGACCTTGACCGCTTCGTCCTGACCGACGATCCGCTTGTGGATCTCCTCCTCCATGCGGAGCAGGCGTGACGTCTCCTCTTCGACCAGGCGCGAGACAGGAACGCCCGTCCACGACGAGATGATCTCGGCGATGTGCTCCTCCGTGACTTCCGGGATGTTCGCGCCGAGCTCGTCACGCCACTTGGTCTCCTGGGAGACGTACTTGTCCTTGAGCTTCTTCTCCTTGTCGCGGAAGTTCGCGGCGGTCTCGTAGTCCTGGGCGGCGATCGCCTCTTCCTTCTGCGTCTGGAGCTCACGAATCTCGCGCTGCATCGCGCGGAGGTCGTCCGGCGTCGTCGTGAGCTTCATGCGCACGCGCGCGCTCGCCTCGTCGATGAGGTCGATCGCCTTGTCCGGCAGCGAGCGGTCGCTGACGTATCGCACCGACAGCTCGGCGGCGGCCTTGAGCGCGTCGTCGGTGATGGTGACGCGATGGTGCTTGTCGTACAGCGGACGGATGCCGTGCAGGATCTCGATGGTCTCGGCGAGGCTGGGCTCGTCGACGAACACCGGCTGGAAGCGACGCTCGAGTGCTGCGTCCTTCTCGATGTACTTGCGGTACTCGTTGAGCGTGGTGGCGCCGATGCACTGAATCTCACCGCGCGCGAGCGCCGGCTTGAGGATGTTGGCGGCGTCGATGGCGCCTTCCGCGGCGCCCGCGCCGACCAGCGTGTGCAGCTCGTCGATGAAGAGGATGACCTCGCGCGACGCGCGGATCTCGTCGAGGATCTTCTTCAGGCGCTCCTCGAACTCGCCGCGGTACTTGGTCCCCGCGACGAGCGCGCCCATGTCGAGCGTGAGGACGCGCTTGCCCATCAGCGACTCGGGGATGTTGCCGAGGATGATCTGCTGCGCGAGGCCCTCGGCGATCGCCGTCTTGCCGACACCGGGCTCTCCGATGAGCGCCGGGTTGTTCTTGGTACGGCGGCTGAGGATCTGCACCACGCGCTCGATCTCCATCGCGCGTCCGATCACGGGATCGAGCGCGTTCTTGATGGCGAGGTCGGTCAGGTCGCGGCAGAACTGATCGAGCAGTGGGGTCTTGGAAGGCTTCTTCTGAGCCTCCTTGGACTCCTCATCGATGCCCGACTCGTGCAGCAGCTTGTCGATCTCGCCGCGAACCTTCTCGAGGTTTGCGCCGAGGTCCTCGAGGACGTGGGCCGCGATGCCCTCCCCCTCGATGAGCAGGCCGAGCAGCAGGTGCTCGGTGCCGACGTAGTTGTTGCCCATGCGCCGAGCCTCTTCAAAGGAGATCTCGATGACCTTCTTGACGCGCGACGTCGGGATGATCTGCTGAATGATGATGCGCTCGTTGCGACCGAGCACTGACTCAATCGTGCTGCGAACCTTGTTGATCTCCACGCCGAGGTTATTGAGGACCTTGGCCGCAAGTCCCTCGCCCTCACGGAGCAAACCAAGCAGCAGATGCTCTGTGCCGATGTACGAGTGATGCGAACGCTCCGCCTCCTCCTGCGCAAGCGTGAGCACCTTCTTCGCCCTTTCGGTGAAGCGCTCGAACGGGTACAAAACCGCCTCCATTGCCCTTCCGGCCCCCCCGAGGATGGCGGAGGTCAGAGCCCAGGCACTGCTGTAACGCTCCCCATTATGCCCGGCCCGGCCGACAGCTAAGCAACTTTGCAAAACAGGCCGGTAGCCTCGGCGCAACGGCCGCGTCGCTACGCGCCGAGGCGACCGGGGCGTCGCACTGTACCGCCCGGCAGAGCCGGGCCGAGCATCCTACTCCTCAGACTCAGCAGTGACCGCATCGGCAGCGGGTTCATCGTCCACCACCTGCTGCTCGTGGGGGTCGGCGTCGTCATCGCCGGCCTCGTCGAACGCGGCCGCGTCGTCTGCCAGCGCGTTATCGGTGACGATCTCCTCGGCAGTGGCTCGCCCAGCCGCGACATCCTCTTCCACACCCTTGCGTGTGGTCTCCTCGGCGTCGCCGTCCGCCGCCGAAGCAGGTGCGGGTGCGCTTGCGACCGCAACATTCGTCACCGTGGTGCTGTCCTCGTCATCATCTTCCGGGTAGTCGTATGACGGCGGGATGATCTCGCCGTTCTCACCGGTCGGTCCGCCGCCGTGCAGCTGACGCAGGGAGAGGCTGATGCGCCGGCGAACCTTGTCCGCGCTGAGCACCATGACCTCGACCTCCTCGCCCACCTTGAGGACGTCCTCGGTACGTTCGACGTGGTCCCAGGAGAGCTCGCTGATGTGCAACAGCCCCTCGACGCCGTCAGCGATCTGCAGGAACGCGCCGTACTTCTTGGTCTTGGTGACGATGCCGGGAACCGCCTTGCCGGGCGGGAACTGGTTCTCGATCGTGTCCCACGGGTCCTGCGACATCTGACGCAGTGAGAGGCTGATCCGGGAGAGCTCGGGGTCGAGCTTGATGACCTTGACGGTGAGCTCGTCGCCCACGGTCAGGACGTCGCTGACGTTGTTGATGCGATCCCAGGAGAGCTCGCTGATGTGGATGAGCCCGTCCGCACCGCCGAGGTTGACGAACGCACCGTACGAGGTGACGCCGCTGACCTTGCCGGTGATGAGGTCGCCGACCTTCAGCTTCTCGAACAGCTCCTCGCGCTGGCGCGCGCGATCCTCATCCTGTGCGGCGCGCTGCGAGACGATGAGGCGGTTGCGCTTGCGGTTGACCTCGAGGATCTTCACCGGGATCTTGGTGCCGACCAGCTCCATCAGGTTGCCGCTGAACTGACGCGCGACCTGGCTGCTGGGCAGGAACCCACGCAGACCCATGATGTTGACGATGAGGCCGCCCTTGTTCTGCTCGCGGACCTCGGCGTCGAGGATCTCGCCTTCCGATTCCTTCTCGGCGACGGCCTGCCAGATGCCCTCGGCGCGTGCTTTGCGGAGGCTGAGCACCACATTGCCGTGCTCGTCCTCCGGCTGGATGATGTAGACCTTGACCTGGTCGCCGGAGTTGAGGGTGACGGGCTGCTCGCCGCGAGCGGAGAGCTCGCGATTCGAGATGATCCCCTCGCTCTTCGCGCCGATGTCGACCAGGACCTCGTCGGGATCGACGCGGACGACGACACCATCGACGATGTCGCCGTGGGCCAGGGCCCTGATTGAATTCTGGTCCTCCCGAAGGAGGTCTTCCATGGTGAGCGTTTCGGGCTCCTGCGCCGTCGTCGAGGTCAATGCGCTCCTTTGCGTGCTCCTGACGTCAGACCAATCTCTCTCGCCGGTCAGGGGTGCGGGCTTTCGCCTTCAAACGACCGTGTCCGGGGCGTGAATGGCGCGTTTGCGCCAATGCCATCACGATCTCGCCGAGTGTATCACCCGAGGCAGATCGATCCTCTTTCGCCGATTCGTTGCAGCCGCTTGGCGCGCCCGCGACAGAGGCATCAGCGTGGCGTCGCAGACACCGTGCGACGCTGCGCAACGCAATGCGAGTGACCATCACCTGCGAGGAATGCGGCGAGCGCCACCGTCTCGAACGGCGCGTCAGCGAGCCGGGGCCGATCTGGATCGTGTGCCATAACTGCGAGCTTCCGCTCCAGGCGGTGCTCGATGGAGTGACCACCCCGACGACAGCCCCAGCAGCCCAGCCTTCCCGGACGCCGTCCGCGTGGGCGGGCGTGGTCGACTTCCGCAGCGTCGCCTGATTGCGCCGCTCCCTCGGGAGCTCCGCAACGCGACGGTGGTTGGAGTGGGGGGCAGAGCTCACTGCGTGGCCATGGTCCTCAACGCGGGACCTGAGCTACGCTAGGTGGCATGGCGACCACCACGACGCCCACGCCCACCAAGGCTCCAGCGCCGTCCAAGGCGCCGGATCGCCAGGAGCATGAGCTGCGTGAGTTCGGCTGGAACGTCATGGTCTGGAACGACCCGATCACGCTCATGTCGTACGTGGTGCTCGTGCTTCGCCGGCTCTTCGGCTACGACCATGCGACCGCCACGAAGCTGATGCTGCAGGTGCACAACGAGGGACGAGCTGTCGTGGCGACGCAGCCGCGCGAGCAGGCCGAGGTGTCGGTTGCGCAGCTCCATTCCTTCGGGCTGCAGGCGACGCTGGGCCGGCCCTGAGCCGGGAATAACCGATCCATGGCATCGGTGCTCCGCCGGCGCGGACGGATCCAGGTCAAGGTCGACAGCCGTGAACGTCAGGCGCTGATCGGCATCCTCGACTCCCTCGGCCCGCGTCTCGCGGCGCCGCTGGTGTCGGCGCCGCGAGCCTACGACGAGGACGACCTGCAGGCCGAGTACGACCGCTGGGTCCGGCCCGACATCGACAAGGGTCGCGAAGCCGACGTGAACATGGTCCGCGACGCGCTGAGCGGCGGTGAGGACACGCTCCCGCTCACCGAGGCGCAGGCGCTGGCGTGGCTTCGCGCCTTCAACCACCTTCGCGTCGCCGCCGGCGAGATCCTCGGCATCGAGGGCGACGGCTGGGAGGACACGGCCACCGACGCCACGAAACAGCGGCCGGAGTACGGCGTGCTCATCGCGCTCGGATATCTCCAGGAGGAGCTGGTCGCGGCGATGGGGTCATAGCCGGCGCGATGAGCGCGACAAGCGCGGTCGGGCGCAGACGGAAGGCGACTGCGGCTGTCGTCGCGGCCACCACGGACGTGGCGTACGTCGCGGTGATCGTCGAGCAGAACGCGACCGGCCCCAACCCAGGCATCGTGCCGTTCCTCGTTGTCTACATCGCAGCGATCGTCGCGGCCGCTGTGCTGTCTGCAGTCCTCATCGCTCGCGGGCGATCCGCGACGGCTGACATCGTGCTGATCACCGCCGCCGCAGGCAGCGGGGCCCTCGGCTTTCTCGGGATCTTCAGCATCGGTCTCGGTCTGCTGATCACGGCCGGGTTGCTGCTGCTCGCAGCCTTCGGATTCGAGCCACAGGCGCGCCGGCCCGGAGACTGGAAGGCGCCGCTCGTTGGCGCGGTCGGTGCCATCGCCGTTCTCGTCACGGGATTCACGCTCACCGGTGTGTTCTGGGGGTCGTGAATCGAGCGCCGGGCAGGCGCTCCTCGATGGCCCCAAGGAAACGGCCGACCGGCGGTGGTCCCAGCGCGAACCAGAACACGGCCCCGCACGCGATCCCGAGCACCGCGCCGACGATGACGTCCTCGATGTAGTGAACACCGACGTAGACGCATCCGACGGCGATGATCACCGTGCCGATCGCGAGCACCACGCCCGCGGGTCGCCACGCCAGCAGAACGATGCTGGCAACAACCGCCGCGAACGCGACTGTGCTCGACGGGAATGAGTTGTTGTTCGTGTGCGGGAAGAGCGGCGTGAAGTGCAACGCGACGAACGGCCGCTGAACGTACTGCAGCTGGCCCAGGTAGCGGCAGAGCTTGTCGGCGACGGTGAGTCCGAGCAAGGTCGCAACCGCGGCCCGCAACGTCCGGTCCCGAATCCAGAGGATCACCAGCGCCAGCGGACAGAGGGCGATGCAGACGGCCGTCGCGACGACAACCACCGGCGTGAGCCACGCGTGAGCGATCGCAAACGAGTGAATCGCCTGCGCCGTCCCGTCACCGATCAAGGGCACGGGACCACTATGCCGCCTCGGTCAGCTGCAACTCTGCTGCGGAGCGGCGACGGGCCCGACAGTGGCAGGACCCGCTCACCGCTCCGGCGCGATTACTAGTAGCGGGTCACCTTCATCGAGAAGTCGAGCGCCACTGCAGAATGCGTCAGCGCGCCGACGCTGATGTAGTCGGCTCCGGCAAGCGCATATGCACGAGCGTTGGTCACCTGCACGCCGCCGCTGACTTCGACAGTCGCACGGCCGCGGATCAGCTGCATCGCCTCGCGGACCTGGCCGCAGGAGAAGTTGTCGAGCAGGATGTGCGACGCCTTGTCGGTGAGCGCCTGCTCGAGCTCCTGGAGGTTGCTCACCTCGACGTGGATCTCCATCTCCGGATACGCCTTGCGCGCGGCGCGCAGCGCGGGGGTGATCCCGCCGACAAGCGCGAGATGCGTGTCCTTGATGAGGACCGCGTCGTACAGACCCATGCGATGGTTGACCGCGCCGCCCATGCGGGTTGCGTACTTTTCGAGCGCGCGCAGCCCCGGTGTTGTCTTGCGGGTGTCGAGGATCTTCGCTTTGGTGCCGTCAACCGCCTTCACGTACCGCGCGGTCATCGTGGCGATGCCGCTGAGGTGCTGGAGGAAGTTGAGACCGACTCGCTCCGCGGTCATCATGCCGCGCGCCGGGCCGAAGAGTCTCGCGACGATCTGGTCCGCCTGGACCTTCTCGCCATCCTTGGTCTTGGCGTCGAACTGAATGCGTTCGTCGACGCGCTGGAACACCCGCTGGGCGATGCTCAACCCTGCGATGACACCGTCCTGCTTGCAAACGATCTTCCCCCGGCAGGTCATGTCCGCAGGGATGACGGCCTGGGTTGTGACATCGCCCGCTCCGACGTCCTCGGCGAGCGCGGCCTCGATGAGCATGTCGATGCTCTCCGACGACAGCGCCTCGGTGATGGGTCTAAAGGTGACGGTCAAAGCGTGCTCCTCTGTCCTTGTGCATGACGAGGTCGCCATGCCATTGATCGCTTGCTTGGGGGAGATCAGAACGTAGGTGGCAGCCGCGGCTCTCCTCACGAGCCAGGGCGGCCGTGCACACCAGCGATGCCGTCGAGGCCGCTGCGTGCAGCTGCATCACCGGCAACGCCGTCGCGCCTGCGGTGGAGGCGGCGACCGATGCGCAGGCACGACCCGCTGCCTGAAGCCCGGCGGCGTCACGGATGACACCGGCACCCGTCCAGAGCGCGTCGTGCAACGTGTCCCACCCCTCGCGCGGGTC
>Ga0307374_10000737_pt1 | contig 61420 bp, 56 predicted proteins | sample OX3MG_FD_202532 | JGI IMG/M metagenome (GOLD analysis project Ga0307374, IMG submission 202532) | Soil microbial communities from Risofladan, Vaasa, Finland - OX-3 | ecosystem: Environmental > Terrestrial > Soil > Coastal area > Acid sulfate soil | place: Finland: Risofladan, Vaasa | collected... | reverse complement strand
GTGAGCAGGGTGTCGGTGGGGGGCAGGTTGTGGCCGCGCCAGAAGCTCTCGGCGTAGCTGGCGTGCACCGACCAGTCGGACCAGGTCGGCGCGTAGCCCGCTGTGATCACGCCCCCCGGGCCGACCGCCAGCGCCCGACTGACCAGCAGGAAGAGGGCGGCCCCCAGCAGCAGCACAAACACCCCGGTGCCGAGGGTGCCGGCCGCGACCCGGCGGTCCCCGCTCATGGCCGCGGCCGCCAGGTCCCGCCAGGGATCGAGCACCGGGGCCCGGAGCACCCGCGCCCCGCCGATCGCCAGCAGGAGGACCACGACCGGTCCGGCGAGGGCGCTGAGGGCAGAGACCCCGATCAGCAGCGCCACCAGGTAGCTGGCGAGCGTACTCAGCGTGAGCCCGAGGAGCAGGCTGAGGGCGAGTCGCTCCGAGCCGCGCCACGGAACCGGCACCAGCCCCAGGGCGAGAGCGCCGGCCACCAGCGTCAGCAGCCAGTAGCCGGCGTCCAGCACCGCCGTCACCGGCATCGGCGCGACCGGTCGCGCCCCAAGGACGCCGCGCCGCCGCTCAGGACCAGCTGGGCAGCCAGAGGTGCTGTCCGAAGGCGGACGCCGAGATCGGCATCCCCGTCCACAGCGGATAGAAATAGATGAACGCGACGAAGATCGCCAGCACCACCGTCCAGGTGACCACGCTGCCGGATGCGGCCGCGAAGCGCAGGCCGCCCACGGTGAGCTGGAGTGAGGACCGGCGCAGCCGGGCGAGTGGGTAGGCGAGGCCGAGGCAGAGGAACGGCAAAGCGCCGATCATCTCGTAGAAGAAGAGCACCCGCGAGGGCCACGACCAGATCAGCAGCCAGTCGAACAGGTACCCCAGCAGGATGAAGGCGGCCACCCGATCCCGGCGGCGGACCACCAGATACAGGCAGGCCGCCAACCCCAGCAGGCCCAGCCACCACAAGATGGGATTGCCCATGTCGCTGACCCAGCCGTAGTTGGCCACCGACTGTCCCGCGACGATGCTGCTGCCCAGACCGGTGTAGGTCGCGTAGAAGAGCACCGGATGGTAGTCGATCGGCCAGCTCCAGAAGGGCGAGGCGAAGGGGTGGGTGGCGGTCAGGGTGGCCTGATAGCTGAGGGAGGCGACGCTGTTCATCTCGACGTCGGTGATCGTCTGTCCCAGGTTGATGCCGGTGGGAAGCCAGATGCGCAGCGGACCGATGTGGTCCTTCGCCAGCGGCATCGCCACCGGCAGCTTGCAGACCGAGTCAGGCGTGGTGAGGCCGGTGCAGACGGCGGTGCCGAGGCCGGTGTCGGCGTAGTTGACGTAGACGGTGTGGGCGATCGTCCAGTAGCGGAAGAACGACACGTAGAAGATCAGCACGATGATGGCGCCGGCCGCGACGTGGTGCCATCCCGCCCGGGCCACCTGCGGGACCCCCCAGGGGGTGGCCCCGCGCCCGGCACCCCCAATCGCGACCGCGCCGCCATCGGAGGTGGCGGCGCGCAGGGCCAGTCGCGGCCAGAGCCAGCGACCCACCAAACAGATCACCATCACGCAGATCGCGGGGATCGTGTCGGCCTTGGCGGCCACCCCCAGACCGGCCGCCACCGCTGTCAGGTAGAGCGTCCAGCGCCAGGCGCGCGGCGTGCGCGCATGCCAGTGCACCAGGAATGACCAGTAGGCCAGCACCACGAAGAACGCCGCGATCATGTCGATCACGGCGGTGCGCGACTCCACCAAGGCGAGCCCGTCGAGCGAGGCGAAGGTGGCCGCCAGCAGGGCAAACCAGCGGTCGCGATTCCAGAGCCGGCGGGCCATCAGATAGATGAGGCCGATGAACAAGCTGCCCAGGATCGCCGGCATGATCCGCCATCCCCAGGGGTTGAACCCGAGCCAGCTGATGCCGCCCGCGATCACCAGCTTGGTGAGCGGCGGCTCGGGGTCGAAGTAGTCAACCCCCTTGAGGTTGTCGATGCCGTCGATCGCGAAGTACACCTCGTCGAAGACGTACCCGCAGGTGTGGCGTTCGGCCGCGTGCGGCCCCACTGGCGCCTTGGTGCAGGCGGCCGGGTCCACCGGGGTGCCCAGGCCCCAGGCACCGATCCCGAGCAGGTCGTGGGTGGGCGATCGGTGCACGCCGGCGGGGGCGGGCACCGTCCCGTTCAGGCTGAAGTGGCCGGACAGGATGTCCGGGAAGATCGGGCTGGCCAGCCGGATCACCAGCGCCACCGCCACGAATCCCCCCGCGATCCAGCAGTCGAGACCGTCGACCCCGGTCAACCCGCGGTGGCGGCGGAGCAGCAAGGAGAGCGCCCAGGGGGACAGGAAGAGCACGAACGCCACCAGCGGGTGAACCGGCCAGTGCATCAGGGCGTCCACCACCGAGAACCCGACCCCGAGTCCCACCGCCGCGCGCCACTCCCGGCGCCAGCGGGACCGGGGCTCGGGCGTCGGCTCGGACCCGGCCGGGGCGCGCCCCTCCGAAAGCCGCCGGGAATCCGCCCCGGGAGGGTCCGGGGTCATGCCGGCCGCCGACGGGCGGGGCGGGGAGGCCGGGCGCCGCGCCCGGAGGCGGCCGGGGGGCGACGGGGGATCGAGGGCGCCAGCGCCTGCTCCAGCCGTCCCGCCCCCTCGACCAGCAGGATCAGGTCGCGCTCGAGCACGATCCGGCGGCCGAGCACGCGCGCCGCGTCGCCGAGGCCCGCCCCGTCCTGGTCGACGCGCACCACCAGCACCGGCCGGGTGGAGTACCGCCGCAGGGTGGTCGGCAGGTGGCCCCGGCGCGAGGGAGAGTCGTAGAGCGACCCCAGCGTCTGGGTCCGGGCCCGCCGGAGCTCGCCGAAGCCGAGCACGCAGCGGCGCCAGCCCGCGTGCAGCAGCAGACCGTCCGCCACCAGGGTGACGTAGCGGGTGGTCCGGCGCCAGTAGATCACCCCGCCGGCCACGATCAGGATCGCCGCCAGCGCCAGCAGGGTGGGGTCCACCACGTGACGCGTGACCACCCCCAGGATGGCGAAGCCGATCAGCAGCACAGCAGGGTAGAGCAACCAGACGCGGTTGCGGCGCCAGAGGTCGTCATCGGCGACCAGGTGGTAGCGGGGGGCCGCCGTCACCTGGGTCACGGGTCGTCCCGCCGCGGCAGGCCCGCCGCGGCGGGGGCCCCCTGGCAGCCACAGGCGGGCAGGGGGCTCAGCTCGCCGACCGCTCGCTCCAACACGGTGCGAACCCGGGCGATGTTGGCGGCGAAGACCTCCAGGACATGGTCGTGGGTGACCGGGGCCACCTCGGGAGCGCCCTCCAGGCCGGCATCGTGGTCCGTGACCAGGGCGATCGCCGCGTAGCAGAGGCCCAGCTCGCGGGCCAGGATCAGCTCGGGGTACCCCGTCATCCCGACCACGTCCCACCCGCAGGCGGTGTACCAGCGGGACTCCGCCCGGGAGCTGAATCGGGGTCCTTGGATCACCACCAGGGTGCCGCGCTGATGGACCGTGACCCCCTCGCCGCGGGCCGCCTCCGCGGCCGCCGCTCGCAGCTCGGGGCAGTACGGGTCAGCGGCGCTGATGTGCCCGACCAGGGGGCCGTCCGCGTAGGTGTCGGCCCGACCGTGGGTCCGGTCAACGAACTGGTCGGGGATGACGAAGGCTCCCGGCTCGATCGCCGCCTGGAGGGAGCCGACCGCGCAGGGGGCGAGGATGCGACGGACGCCCAGCATCCGCATCGCCCAGAGGTTGGCGCGGTAGTTGATCCGGTGCGGGGGGATCGTGTGACCCCGCCCGTGGCGGGGCAGGAAGGCCACCCGTCGGCCGCCGAGCACCCCCAGGGTGCAGACGTCACTGGGGTCCCCGTAGGGGGTGGGGCAGCGGACCGACTCCGCTTGGTCCAGCAGCTGGTAGAGGCCGGATCCCCCGAAGACTCCGATCTCAGCTCGCGGAGCAGCCGTCATGGCGACCCATTATGCAAACCGCGACGGCACGCCACCCCGGTCGCGGCGGGGGCGGTCAGGCCGCCGGACCTGCCGCCAGTGGCACCGCCACAGCCTCTCCCAAAAGGTCGGCGAGGGTGGTCGCGGCGAGCACGGCCCGGGCGGCGGAGTCCGCCCGATCCAGCACCAGCCGCAGCCGGCAGCGACCGGCCCCCTGGCAGCTCTCGGGCTCGGTGAAGCACGCCATCGGGGCGGTCGGCCCCTGGAGGGCGGCCAGCGCCTCGCTGAGCAGGACGCTGGCGGGCGGGCGGGCGAGGACGTGGCCCCCATGGGGCCCCCGGGTGCTGGTGACCAGCCGGTGCCGGCGCAGGCAGAGCAGGACCTGATCGAGAAACGCGGCCGGGATCCCCTGCCGGGCCGCGATCGCGTGGCAGGGGACCGCCGGGCCGGGATAGTGGGCGGCGAGGTCCACCAGCGCGCGCAGGCCGTAGTCGGCCTTCATCGAGAGCCTCACGCGCCCCTCCCCGCCGGAGTGGGCGCCTGAGGCCCGAGACACAAGCAGCCGGGACAGTCGGCGTCAGCCATCGGTGAACGACTCCGCCACGACCATAGGGTACGGCGCGCCACCGGTCAACGCCGAGGTCCGCGAACGGCTACGCTGCGCCCGGCGCGACGGTCCGCCGGGGCCGGGATGGCGGAACGGCAGACGCAGCGGTCTTAAAAACCGCGGCTCGCAAGAGCGTGCGGGTTCGAGCCCCGCTCCCGGCACCGTCCCCAGGTGCCGTCGCCGAGGAGCGGGGACCGGGAGCCGCGACCACAGCTCGGCCAGCAGCGCGGCCCACCCGCGGCTGGACACCCCGTCCCCCGTGCCCTCGACGCGCGCCAAGAGATGCCCTGCGCGCGCGACGGCCGGGAGGGACCGAGCGCGCAGCCCCCAGGCACGGCGCCACGTCGCTCCCGGCGCGGCGCCGTCGTCGGGTCCCCGCCGCCTGCTCCCTCTGTGGATCGGCGCAGACCGATCCGCGCGCGGGACGCCCTCGTGGGTCGGCAATCACAAGCCACCCGATCAGTCGCGGTCCTGCGACGAGGGCGTCACCCCCGCTCCGGCGCCGCCGGCGGCGCCGATGATGGCCGTGAAATGGGTCCCGGCGGCGACCAGGAGCTGGCTGTCTACCGCCTCCGCGCCGTGCAGGTGGGGGCGGTGGCGACGATGCTCGTCCTCGCGACCTCAGCGGTGTACGCGGCCGTGCCCGGCCACCTGTCGATGGCGGTCCCCCAGGTGATCGCGCTGGCGATCGCCGCCTGCCTGGTGACCACCTTGATGGTCGCGGTGGCCGGCCGCCGCCTGCTCTCGCAGCGGGTCCAGCTCCCCGCCCTCTACCTCTGGACCCTGATCAGCCTCGGGCTCACCGACGCCGCCGTGGCCAGCACCGGCAGCGGACGCTCGCCGCTGTGGGTCAACACGCTGCTGGCGGTGATCTTCTTCGCCGCCGTGTACCCGCGTCGCAGCCACGTCCCGCTCCTGCTGCTCGCCGGCGGCGGGTACATCGCCGCGCTTGCCGCCAGCGGCTGGGGGATCACCTGGGCGATCCTGCTGGTACGCTGCGCCAGCCTGGTCGCGACCTACATCCTGGTCGCCTTCCTCGCCCGCGAGCTCGCCCTGATGGCCGATCGACACGCAAGGGCGGCCGAGCGCGCCCGCCACCGGGCCGACCTGCTGGCCGGCGTGGCGGGGGTGGCGACGCGGGGCCTCGGCGCCGGCGCGGAGGCGGTCCTGGCCGCCGCGGTGGAGGCGCCGCTCGCCTGGGGGCAGCCCTGGGCCGCGATCTGGCACCTGGGCGACGGGGGGCTGGGGCGGGTCGGCGCCCGCCAGGGCCTCGCCCCTGCGATGGCGGACTGGCTCGTCGCCACCGCCCCCACCCTCGCCGAACGGCTCCACGACGAGATCCGCCCGCTGGTGGTCGCGACCGCGACGGGGGCCGTGGTCGCCGCTCCGATCCGGGTCGCCGGTCGCCTGGGAGCCCTGCTGGTGGGAGGGTCCGCCCACGACGGGACCGCCGATCCGGACGACGTGGAGGCGATCGGGATCCTCGCCGCCGAGATCGGCGAGGCGCTGGGGGCGGTCGAGCTGCGCGAGGCGCTGGCGGCCAGTGAGGCGCAGTTCCGCGGACTGATCCAGCACGCCACCGACCCGGTCGCCGTGTTCACCCGGCAGGGGCAGATCCTCTACGCGAGCCCGACCTACCGGGCCGCCTTCGGGATCGATCCCGGGCAGATCGACGAGGACGCGCTCCGCCGCCACATCCACCCCCAGGACCGCTCCCAGATGGAGCAGCTGGTCGAGCGGGCGGTGGCTCACCCCGGGCATCCCCTGGTGGCCGAGGTCCGGCTCGCGGACGTGCGCCAGCCGCTCACGGATGCCTCCCGGTGGCGCACCCTGGAGCTCACCCTCTCCGACCTCCGCCACGAGGCCGCGATCGGGGGCATCGTCGCCAACTACCACGACGTCACCGCCCGCAAGTCGGCCGAGCAGGCGGCCGCCCGGGCGGCGGTGCACGATCCCCTCACCGGGCTGGCCAACCGCACGCTGCTCCAGGACCGGCTCGACCATGCGGTTCGGCGCCTCGACCGCCATCCCGGCCTGGTGGGGATGATCCTCATCGACCTGGATCGCTTCAAGACCATCAACGACACCTTCGGCCACGGGGCGGGCGATGTCCTGCTCCGCACCGTGGCCCGGCGGCTGCGCCAGGTGACCCGGCCCGAGGACACCGTCGCCCGCCTGGGGGGCGACGAGTTCGCGATCGCCTGCGAGGATCTCGCCGACGCCCGCGCCATCGTGCAGGTCGCCACCAAGGTGGCGCAGGCACTGCGCGAGCCGATCGACCTGGACGGGCGCGAGCTGCTCGTGACCCCGAGCATCGGAGTCGCGGTGGGCGGGAGCGGAACCCTCCCGGACGATTTGGTGCGCGACGCCGACATCGCCCTCTACCGCGCCAAGGAGTGCGGCCGAGACCGGATCGAGGTGTTCGACGAGCGTTTGCGCCTGCGGGTGGTGGAGCTGGCCGCGATCGAGCAGGCGCTCCGCCGCGCGCTCGAGCTGGGCCAGCTTCACCAGGTCTTCCAGCCCCTGGTCGACCTGACCACCGGGGCGGTGCCGATGGTGGAGGCGCTGCTGCGCTGGACCCACCCCGAGCTGGGGGTGGTGGACCCGGCCCGCTTCATCCCGCTGGCCGAGGACACCGGGCTGATCCAGTCGATCGGGGAGTGGTCCTTGACCCAGGCCTGCGCCGCAGTCCAGCGGCTGCGGTGCGGCGCTCCCACCGAGACCAGCCACCTGCGGGTGGCGGTCAACGTCTCGGCCCGCCAGCTGCTCCAGGGCGACCTCGGGGCCGCGGTCCGGCGCGCCCTCGCCCAAAGTGGTCTCGAGCCCTCGGCCTTGACCCTGGAGGTGACCGAGAGCTCGGTCATGTCCGACTACGCCACCGCGGCCAACCGGATGCGGGCGCTGCGCCGGCTCGGAGTCGAGATCGCCGTGGACGACTTCGGCACCGGGTACTCGTCGCTGGCGCACCTCCAGGACCTGCCCATCACCGCCCTCAAGGTTGACCGCAGCTTCGTTAGCCGGCTGGAGAGCAGCCCCAACGGGCGCGTGATCGTCAGCGCGGTGGTCGGGCTGGCCCGCTCCCTCGGCTACACCGCGATCGCCGAGGGGGTGGAGACCGGTCCCCAGCTGGAGGCGCTGCGACGGGTCGGCTGCACCCTGGGGCAGGGCTTCCTCTGGACGCCCGGCCTGACCCCCCGGGCCCTGGTCGACTGGCTCCAGCGGACCGGCGCGTCCAGGCGTCTCGACCCCGCGGGCGGCTCAGCGCCCGCGATGATGGAGGACGATGGCCTCGTCCCCGCCGCCTCGCGCCGGAGCCGCGTCCCCAAGTCGCTGGCGTCGGCCTGACCCCGTCCACCAGCGCAGCCGGTCGGCGCCGCTGCCCCCGGTCGCCCCGCCTCCGGCCGCGACCAGCCTGGCGGGATCCCTGCTGGAGGCGGCGACGCTGCTGGAGCGGGAGCGCCTGGGGACGGCGCTGCTCGGCGTGCTCAACGACGCCTTCCGGCTGCCGCCCTGCCGGTTGGTGGTGGCGGACCGGCCCCAGCTCCACGCGACCGACGAGGGCGGGCGGCTCACCCGGCGCACCTACGGCACCTATCGCTGCCGGCTCAGCCGCCCCGGCGACCCCCCCGGGGGGTGCGTCATCCGGATCTACCACCTGACCGCGATCCGCCGCCAGGTGCTGCGCCCACGACCCTTCCTGGACACCCTCCTGCATGAGTGGGTGCACCACCTCGACTTCGCCGGTCTGCGCTTCGACCGCTCGCCCCACACCTCCGGCTTCTATCACCGGCTCCAGGCGGTGGGAGATGCCCTGGGGGTGGGCTCCAGTCCCTCCCCCGCCCCCCGGCCCCGATCGCAGGGGTCACCGGGGGCGACCGCGCGCAGGCGAGGACGGGGTGCCGAGTAGCATGGTGGCGGTCATCCTCGCCCTTTGCGTCCGCCCGTCAGGAGGTCCTCGCGCGATGCACGTCCGCTGCCCCCGGCTCCCTGCCCCCGTCCGGCTCGCTGCCCTCGTCCCGCTCGCCGGCCTGGTCCTGGCAGCCTGCGGGAGCGGCCCGATCCCCGGTCAGCCCGCCGGAACCGGCGGCGCAACCGCGCCCCCCGCCACCGGGAGCGGTTGCTCGGCAGCGACCGCGTCCAGCGCGGTGACGATCGACGCGACCAACGCCTCCCGGTTCGTCCCCGCCACCGCCTGCCTCAAGGCGGGCGGCACCATCACCTGGAAGAACGTGGGCAACCTCTACCACACCACCACCGACGAGTCGAGCCTGGCCGCGGTGCCGGCGGATGCGGCGCTGCCGACCGGCGCCGCCAGCTGGGACCACGCCCTGCTGCCGGGGGCGAGCTTCAGCCTGAAGCTCACCACCCCGGGGCTGTACAAGTACTTCTGCATCCCCCACGAGAGCCTCGGGATGCTGGGCCAGGTCACCGTCGTCGCGTGATCCCCCGGGAGCCGAGGGCGGGAGGGACGGACGGCGGGGTCCGCCCCTCCCGCGCCCGCCGGTGACGATGCGCTTCGCGGGGCGAATGGACCGGCTCGGTACCGAGAGCGCCTTTGAGGTGCTCGCCCGGGCGCGCCGGCTGGAGCAGGACGGACGCACGGTGGTCCACCTCGAGATCGGCGAGCCGGACTTCGCCACCCCCGAGCCGATCATCGCCGCCGCCGAGCGCGCGCTCCGGGGGGGCGCCACCCACTACACCCCGGCGGCGGGGCTCCCCGAGGTGCGCGCCGCGATCGCGGAGGCGGTCGGCCGGCGCGGGGGCCGGAGCGTGGACCCGGCCGAGGTGGTGGTGGTCCCGGGCTCCAAGAACATCCTGGCGTTCGCCCTGTTGGCCCTGATCGAGCCGGGCGACGAGGTGATCATCCCCGACCCCGGCTACCCCATCTACCGATCGCTGGTGGAGTTCATCGGGGCGGTCGCGCGCCCGCTGGTGCTGCGGGAGGCGAACGACTTCCGGCTCGACCCCGAGGAGCTGGCCCACCTGATCGGCCCCCGCACCCGGATGCTGATCCTGAACAGCCCCCACAATCCCACGGGGGGCGTCTGCACCGCGTCCGACCTCGATGCCGTCGCCGAGCTGGTCTGCCGCCACGACCTCACTGTCGTCAGCGACGAGATCTATCACCGCATCGCCTTCGAGCCGCAGCCGGCCCCCTTGTGGTCGCGGCCCGAGCTGGCCGACCGCACCGTGGTCCTCGACGGGCTCTCCAAGACCTACGCGATGTGCGGCTGGCGACTCGGCTATGGGGTGATGCCGGTGGAGCTCGCCCGGCGGATGGAGGTCCTCCTGATCAACTCCAGCTCCTGCGCCGCCGCCTTCACCCAGCTGGCGGCGGTGGAGGCGCTCACCTCCCCCGCCGCTGAGGCGGCGGTGGAGCAGATGGTGCGGGAGTTCCGCCGCCGCAGGGACCTGCTGGTGGCGGGACTGGAGCGGCTCCCGGGGGTGCGCTGCCGGCGGCCCGCCGGCAGCTTCTACGCCTTCCCCAACGTGGAGGGCACCGGCTGGGAGGGCCGCGCCCTGGCCGACCGGCTGCTCCACCAGGCCGGGGTCGCGGTGCTGGCCGGGGAGGCCTTCGGCCCGGCCGGCCGGGGCCACCTCCGGCTCGCGTACACGGTGGGGGTGGAGCAGTTGCAGGACGCGCTGGAGCGGATCGGAGGGTTCTTGGCCTCCAGCCCGGTGCCGGAGCCGGCCGCCGCCAGCTGACCCCGAGGGCCCCCGGGCCCTACGGGACCCGGGCGCCCTCGGCGCGGGTGCCGGCCCCGTCACCGCCCCCCACTGAGGTGGTGGCGCCGACCAGCGCGTCGGTCGCGCGCGCCAGGGCCCCCTGTCGGCCCTCGTCGGCGTACTGGCGCCAGACCTCGTTGCCGCCGGTGCGCCAGTCGACGCTGGGACGCTCCAGCAGGATCGGGTCGACCCGATGGGTGTGCTGGGCCACCAGCTGGATCAGCGAGTCGACCAGCGTCTCGCCCAGGTAGTGGGGCTGCAGGCCGAGGTCGAGCAGCCGAGTGTGCTTGGCGTTGTAGTAGTGCTCCTCCAGCTCCACTCGGGGATTGGGCAGGTGCACGATGGTGGTGTCCTGGCCATGCTGGCGGCGGGCCGCCGCGACCAAGTCGGCCAGCTGGTTCAAGGAGAACTGCTCGGTGAACTGGTTGAACACCCGGCAGTCGCCCTCCTCGGGAGGATTCTCCAAGGTGAGGGTAATGCAGGCCATGGTGTCGCGAATGTCGAGGTAGCCCCGGGTCTGGCCGCCTTTGCCGTAGACGGTGACGGGATTGCCGGTCGCCGCCTGCACGCAGAAGCGGTTGAGGGCGGTTCCCCAGATCGAGTCGTAGTCGAGCCGGGTGATCAGATCGGGGTGGAGCAGGGTGTCCTCGGTCTCGCACCCATACACCACCCCCTGGTTGAGGTCGGTGGCGCGCAGCCCCCAGATCCGGCTGGCGAAGTGGATGTTCTGACTGTCGGCCACCTTCGAGAGGTGGTAGAAGCTGTGCGGCACCTTGGGGTAGGGCAGCCGATCGCTGCGCCCGTTGTGCTCGATCGTGATGTAGCCCTCTTCGATGTCGATGTTGGGGGCGCCGTACTCCCCCATCGACCCCAGCTTGATCAGATGGCACTCGGGCACGTGCGCTCGCAGCGAGAAGAGCAAGTTGAGGTTGCCCACGATGTTGTTGACCTGGGTCCGCACCGCATGCTCGCGATCGATCATCGAGAACGGCGCGCTCCGCTGCTCCGCGAAATGGACCACCGCCTCGGGGCGCCAGCGGGCGATGCAGGCGTCGAGCGCCTCGTGGTCGCAGAGGTCGATCCGCTCGTCGATGATGGTGCGGCCGGTCAGCTCCCGCCAGCGGGCCACCCGCTGCTCCATGGTCGCGATCGGGATCAGGCTCTCGGTGCCGCCCTCCTCGTCCCAGCGGCGCCGCGCCAGGTTGTCGACGGCGACCACCTTGTGGCCGAGCCGCGACAGGTGCATGGCCATGGGCCACCCGATGTAGCCGTCCGCTCCCAGCACGATGACGGTCTTGGCTGTGCTCACGGGTCTTCGCTTAGCCTCCTCACTTGGTCGCCCGGCCGCGTACGCGCGGCGCGTTGGACGCTCGACGGGGCGGGCGTCACCCGCGACCATGCGCGCCCGCCGACCCCCGGGCGAGAGGGTAGCAGGTCGAGCGCGGGCGGGCGCCGCCAGGGCGGGGACGCCGGCGCCGGGCTGTGGGGTCGGCGGCGCTCAGGGCTCGGGGATCCCGTCGGGCAGCGGTCGTCCCGCAGCCAGCAGGCGTTGGTCCTCGTCGGCGATCCGCCGGAGCTCGAGGATGAGGGCGTCCACCAGCTCCGCCTCGGGCATGGTCTTGAGGACCACCCCCTTGCGATAGAGGATCCCCTTCTGGCGGCCCCCGGCGATGCCGATGTCGGCGTGCATCCCCTCCCCCGGTCCGTTGACGACACAGCCCATCACCGAGACGGTGAGGGAGCGGCGCACCCCGCGGAGCGCCTCCTCCACCCGCGCCACCATCGGCATCATGTCGATCTCTAGGCGGCCGCAGGTGGGGCAGGCGATCAGGTTGGGACCGCTGGGGCGCGTCTCCAAGGTGGCGAGGATCTGGCGGGCCACCCGGACCTCCTCCTCGGGCTCGTCCACCAAAGAGACCCGGATGGTGTCCCCGATCCCCTCGGCGAGCAGCAGCCCGATCCCCATCGCGCTCTTGATCGCCCCGCTGCGGGTGGGACCGGCCTCGGTGAGCCCGAGATGGAGCGGGTAGCGCTGGTCGGAGGCGGCGAACTGGCGGTTCGCGGCCACGTTGGTGAGGACGTCGGAGGCCTTGAGCGACACCTTGATGTCGCGGAAGTCGAGCGCTTCCAGGATCCGGATGTGCCCCATCGCCGCCGCCACCATCCGAGCCCCCACCTCCTGCGGCCCCCCGTCCCCGCGTCCGCGGGCGAGGTGGCCCCGATCCGGCAGCGACCCCGCGTTGACCCCGATCCGGATCGGGATCCCGGCCACGCGGCAGCGCCGGGCGATCTCCGCGACCTTCTCCGGCTGGCGGATGTTGCCGGGATTGAGGCGCAGGCACTGGACCCCGGCGTCGATCGCCATCAGCGCCAGGGGAGCGTCGTAGTGGATGTCGGCCACGATCGGCAGCCGCGAGCGCCGCACGATCTCGGTGAGCTTCTGGCCCGCCTCGCGGGTGTCACAGGTGACGCGGATCAGGTCGGCACCGGCGTCGGCGGCCCGGGCGATCTGGTTGACGGTCCCCTCGACGTCCTCGGTGGGCGTCTTGGTCATGGTCTGGACGCTGACGGGCGCGGCGCCCCCGATCACCACCGACCCGACCCGCACCGGCACCGTGCGTCGCCGCCGGGGACCCCCGGGGACCTCGGCGCCCGCCGCCTCCGCCCGCATCGGAAGCGGCACCGTCACCGTGGGCGCCACCCGCGCGGTCGGCGTGGCCATCCTCAGGACCCCAGGTGGAGGTTGGTGATGTCGCCGTAGGTCGCGTAGAAGGCCAGCATCAGGATCAAGGCTAACCCAACCATGTGGACCAGCGCCTCGCGCTGCGGGTCGAGCCGGCGCCGCCGGACCCACTCCAGCCCCACGAAGAAGAGCCGGCCGCCGTCCAGGAAGGGAACCGGCAGCAGGTTGAAGAGCCCGAGGTTCAAGCTGATCACCCCGACCAGGGTGAGGTATGCGATCGGTGAGACCTGGGTCGCCACCGAGGTGGCCTCGGCGATGCCGACCGGCCCGGTGAGATGCGCCTGGCCCGCCCCGTGGGGCGCGACCAGGGTCGCCAGCCCGTGGAAGATTCCCGCGATCTCCTGGGGCACGGCCAGGAAGCCGATCCCGAGCGCCACCGGCAGCGCGCGCGGCGGTCCGCTGAAGGCGGGCAGGATGTAGTTGCCGATCGGCAGGAGATAGCCGACCTCCCAGCTGACCAGGAGCTGGGCGGGCGCGACCGCGGTGCTGCCACGGCGCGACCCCAGCACCCACCCGACCCGGATCGGACGGCCCGGCCGCAGCGGGCCCAGGCCGCCAGACCGCGCGACCGGAACCGGGTGGCCGTCCAGAGCCACGATGCGCGCCTCCAGCGGGATCGCCGGACGCGCCGCCAGCCCCACCCAGTGCAGCTGGGGTCGCACCGTGACGGTGCGGGACGGCCCCCCGCCATAGGGGCGGACGGTGACCGCCACCGGGCGGCCGCCGTCCGCCTGGAGGCGGTCGCGCAGCTGGCCGACGCTGCCGACGCGCCGTCCGTCCAGGGCCACGATCGAGATCGATCCCCGCAGGCCGGCGGTGGCCAGACCGCCCCCGGGGGCGACCGCCGGCCCCGGGGTCCCCAGCAGCGCCGCCACCGTGAAGAGGCAGCCGGCGAGGATGAGGTTCATCGCCCCCCCGGCCACCAGCACCAGGGCGCGGCGGGCCAGGGACGCGCGCACGAACGCGCGCGAGCCTCCATCGTGGGGAGGCTGCTCGAGCCCGGTCATCCCCGCCATCCGCACGAACCCCCCGGCGGGGATGAGGCGCAACGCGTACAGGGTCTCCCCGCGCCGGACACTCAGCAGGCGAGGACCGAACCCGACCGCGAACTCCTCCACCGCGATCCCGGCGCGCTTGGCGGTGACGAAGTGGCCCAGCTCGTGGACCAGCACGACCGCCAGCAGCATGAGGGCGATCCCGCCGACGCTCTGCCAGGTCCAGGTGAACATCAGGGTAGCTGGGGCGCGGCCGCCACGGCGCGGCCGGCGGGGAGCTGGGCTCGCACCGCCTGACGGGCCCAGCGATCCGCCGCCAGGATCGTGTCCAGCGAGGTCCGCGCGGGCGGCTCGAAGCGCGCCAGCACGCCCTCCACCATGGGAACGATGGCGGTGAAGCCGAGCCGGCCAGCCAGGAAGGCGGCGACCGCGGCCTCGTTGGCGGCGTTGAGCACGGCGGGGTGGGCACCCCCGCGCTCACCCGCCCGGCGGGCGATCCCGAGCGCGGGAAACCGCTCGGGATCCACCGGCTCGAAGTGCAGCGGCGGGCAGGCGGCGAGCGCCAGGGGCGGCACCACCTGCGGGAGGCGGCGCCCGCCGGTGAGGGCGAGCGCGATCGGCCCCCGCATGTCGGCGGGGCCGAGCTGGGCCAGCATCAGCCCGTCGACGAACTCCACCGCCGAGTGCACCTGGCTCTCCGGGTGCACCACCACGTCGATGCGCGGGTAGGGGACGTCGAAGAGAAAGTGGGCCTCGATCACCTCCAGCCCCTTGTTCATCATCGTGGCGCAGTCGACGGTGATCTTCGGCCCCATCCGCCAGGTGGGGTGGCGCACCGCGTCCTGGGCGGTGACCTGCTCCAAGGCGGCCCGGGGCCAGGTCCGGAACGCACCCCCGCTGGCGGTGAGCACCAGCCGGGCGACGCTGGCCGGCTCCTCGCCCCGCAGGCACTGCCAGATCGCGCTGTGCTCGCTGTCGACCGGTACCAGCCGCGCTCCCCCGGCGCGGGCGGCCTGGGTGACCACCTCGCCGGCCATCACCAGCACCTCCTTGGTCGCCAGGGCGACGCGGATGCCGGCGCGGCAGGCGGCCAGGGTCGGCTCCAGCGCGGCGGCGGCGCCCCCGCCCACCAGCACGACATCGACCTCCGGCGCCCCGCAGAGCCGCCGCGCCGCCTCCTCGCCGACCGAGACCCCGGGCGGCACCGGGCCGTCGGGGTGGACCACCACCAGGGGCACCGGGCCGAAGCCGGCGGCCGCCGCCACCAGGGCCCCGGCGCGGCTGCCCGCCACCGCCCCCGCGAGCTCGAACTCCTGCGGGTAGCGCTGGATCACATCAAGCGCCTGCCGGCCGATCGAGCCGGTGGCGCCAAGCAGGACGACGCGGGTGGGCACCAGGATGGGGGGGGAGCGGCTCGCAGGGGTGGCCGACATGGTCCGCCGGGGCACCGGCGGTCAGAGCGCGTGCAGCACTCTCAGGATCGAGTATACGACCGGCCCCACCAGGACCACGCTGTCGAGGCGGTCGAGCAGCCCCCCGTGGCCGGGGATCCAGCCGCCCGCGTCCTTGACCCCGGCGGAGCGCTTCAGCTGGGACTCCACCAGATCCCCGGCCTGCGACGCGGCGCCCGCCAGCAGGCCGCATCCGATCGCCGCCGCCAGCGGAACCTGGGGCCGGAGCCCGGGCAGCACCACCGCCATCAACACGACCGCGGCGGCCAGACCGGCCACCGCCCCCTCCACGGTCTTGTGCGGGCTGATGCTGGGGAAGAAGGGGTGGCGCCCCACCGTCGAGCCCACCAGGTACGCGGCGGTGTCGCTCACCACCGCCACCGCCAGCACCGCCAGGACCACCCCGCCGGCCTCGCTGTGAGGCAGCGGCGCGCGCCGCAGCAGCACCAAGAACCCCAAGCCGTCGCCCAGCCACACCGCTCCCGCCACCCCCATTGCGAACGCCACAAACGGCCGCTCCCGGTGGGAGCGCAGCAGCAGCAGGGGCAGTCCGGGCAGGAGGGCCAGCCCGATCCCGACCTCCAGGGCGGAGCCCCCGGGGATGACCCCGCGCAGCAGCAGGAGCCCCGCGAGCGGTCCCATCAGCCACCAGGCCGGCTCGCAGCCCATCCGGGCGCCGAGCCGGCGGAATTCCTCGAGCCCGACCAGCAGGGCCAGCGCGCTCACCCCGAGGAAGGCCGGGCCGCCGGCCAGCGCCGCGGCCACCACCAGGGCAGCGAGCACGGCGCCGCTGATGAGACGCCGCAGCAGCGTCACCCCGGCCCGCCCTCCTCAGTCGGTGACGCCGCCGAAGCGGCGGCGTCGGGCGGCGAAGTCCTGGAGCGCCACCTCGAGGTCGTGCACCCCGAAATCGGGCCAGAGTGTGGGGGTGACGTGGAGCTCGGCGTAGGCCGCCTGCCAGAGCAAAAAGTTGCTGGTGCGGAGCTCGCCGGCGGTGCGGATCACGAGATCGGGATCGGGCAGTCCGGCGGTGTAGAGCGCACCCGCCAAGGTGGCCTCGTCGACCCGGGTGAGGTCGCGGCCCGCCGCCGCCAGGCGGCGCACCGCGTCGACGATCTCCGCGCGCCCGCCGTAGTTGATCGCGACGCAGAGCACCCCCGCGCGATTCGCCTGGGTCAGCCGCTCGGCGGTGTCGATCATCGCCCCCAGGCTGGCCGACAGCTCCGAGCGCCGCCCGATCACCCGGATCCTGACGCCGCTCCGGTGCAGCTCATCGACCTCCCGTTCCAGGGTCTGCTCGAAGAGCTGCATCAGCGCGCCCACCTCCTCGGCGGGGCGGGACCAGTTCTCGGTGGAGAACGCATAGAGGGTCAGGTGGTGGACACCGGCCTGGTCGGCGGCCTCCATCACCGGGCGGATGGTCTCGATCCCGGCGCGGTGGCCATCGGTGCGCTGGAGGCCGCGCTGGCGGGCCCAGCGGCCGTTGCCGTCCATGATGATGCCGATGTGGCGGGGCAGCACGGCGGGCGGAGCGGTCATCGGCCACGGAGCCGCGGGCTCACACCTCCATCAGGTCGGCTTCCTTGCGGCGGGCGGTCTCGTCGACCTGCTCCACGAAGTGGTCGGTGATGCGCTGCAACTCGACGTGAGCGCGGCTCGCCTCGTCGGCCGAGATGGAGCCCTCCTGCTCCAGCCGGCGCAGCTGCTCCATGTCGTCGCGCCGGATGTTCCGGATCGCGACCCGGGCCTCCTCGGCGCGGGCCTTCACCAGCCGCACGAACTCGCGCCGCCGCTCCTCGTTCAGAGACGGGATCGGCACCCGGATCAGATGGCCGTCGTTGCCGGGGTTCAGCCCCAGCTCGCTGCGTTGAATCGCCTTCTCGATGGCGGCCATGATGCTGCGGTCGAACGGCTGGATCACGATCAGGCGCGGTTCCGGGGCGGAGATGCTGGCCAGCTGGTTCAGCGGCAGGGTGGTCTCGTAGGCCTCGACCGGGAGCTGGTCGACCAGGCCGGGGGTGGCCCGGCCGGTGCGGATCGCGGCCAGGACGCCGTGCAGCGACTCCACGCTCTTGCCCATCCGGGTGGTGGAGTCGGCCAGCAGGTCGGGGATCACCAGGGGGCGCTCCCGTCGTCGACCAGGGTGCCGGTGGGCTCCCCGCGCAGCGCCCGCTCGATGCTCCCCTCGGAAAAGAGGTCCAGCACCAGCACCGGCAGCCGGTTGTCCATGCAGAGGGTGATCGCGGTGTTGTCCATCACCTGTAGCCCACGGTTGAGCACCTCCAGGTACGAGAGCCGGGAGAATCGGGTCGCCCCGGGCTCCAGCACGGGGTCGGCCGAGTAGATGCCGTCGACTTTGGTGGCCTTGATCAGCAGGTCGGCCCCGATCTCGGCGGCGCGCAGGGCGGCGGCGGTGTCGGTGGTGAAGTAGGGGTTGCCGGACCCCGCGCTGAAGATCACCACCCGTCCCTTCTCCAGATGGCGAATGGCGCGGCCGCGGATGAACGGCTCCGCCACCTGGTGCATCTCGATCGCCGATTGCACCCGCGTCTCCAGGCCCTGGGCTTGGAGCGCATCGCGCAGGGCGAGCGCGTTGATGACCGTCGCCAGCATGCCCATGTAGTCGCCGGTGACCCGGCTGAGACCCTGCTCCGCCGCCGCCAGCCCGCGGAAGATGTTGCCGCCGCCGACGACGATCGCCAGCTCGGTGCCCACCTGATGCGCCCGATCGACCTCCGCGGCCACCTTGCCCAGCACCGGGGGCGCGATCCCGAACGGGCGGTCGCCCATGAGGGCCTCGCCCGAGAGCTTGAGCACGACCCGCCGGTACGCGGGCGCACCGCGGCGGGCGTCGACCGGGCGCCCGGCGACCACCGCGGCGGCCTCTTCAGGCACCCGGCAGCTCCGGGGCGCCCGCGGGCCCCTCGCCCAGGGTGTAGCGGGTGAAGCGGGAGACGTCGACGTGCTCGCCCAAGGTGGAGGCCACCTCGCAGATCACCTCCTCGACCCGGCGCCGGCGGCTCCCCTCGTCGCGAACCCAGGGCTGATCCATGAGGCACACGCGCGCAAAGTAGGCGTCCAGCTTGCCGGTCATCATCCGCTCCGCCACCGCCGGCGACTTGCCCTGATCCTCCGCCTGTCCGCGACTGATCCGCTGCTCCCGCTCCACCTCGGCCGGGGGCACGTCCTCGCGACGCAGGTACTCCGGGCTGTGGGCGGCGATCTGCAGGGCGAGGTCGTGCACCAGCTGGCGGAACCGATCGGTGCGGGCCACGAAGTCGGTCTCGCAGTTCACCTCCAAGAGGACCCCGACCCGGCCACCGGGGTGGATGTAGGCGTCGACCAGACCCTCGCGCACCACCCGCCCGCTGCGCCTGCCGGCGTCGGCCATCCCCTTGCGACGCAGCGCCTCGCGGGCCCGCTCGAGATCGCCGTCGGTCTCAACCAGCGCGCGCTTGGCGTCCATGATCCCGGCGCCGGTCATCTCGCGCAGCCGCTTGACCAGCGCCGAGGGGATCTCGCTCATGCCGGTGGCCCCGCGGCCGCCGGGGCATCCGCCCCCGTGGCCTGGCCGTCGGCGGGGGAGTCGGCCGCGGCCGCGGGTGGGCCCGGCGGAGCCGCCGCCGCCGCCGCCGCCGCCTCCGCCAGGGCCTCCGCCGCCGCCGCGGCCTCCGCCGCCTGGGCGAGCTGCTGGGACTGGAGCTCGGCCGCCCGGGCGGCGTCGATCTGGCGGCGCTGGTCCAGCCCGGCGACGCACGCATCGGTGAGCCGCTGGACGATCAGCCGGACGCTGCGAATCGCGTCGTCGTTGCCGGGGATCACCCAGTCGATCTCATCGGGGTCACAGTTGCTGTCGGTGATCGCGACGATCGGCACCCGCAGCTTGCGGGCCTCGGTGACCGCCAGCCGCTCCTTGTGGGGGTCCACCACGAAGAGGGCCGCGGGGAGGCGGCGCATCCCCGCGATGCCGCCGAAGTTGCGCTCCAGGCGGTCCATCTCGTCCTCGAGCCGGCTCGCCTCCTTCTTCGGGAGCGCCCCGAAGTCGCCGCGCTCCCGCATCTCGCGAAGGTCGGCGAGGCGCCGGAGCTGGCGCTTGATCACCTCGAAGTTGGTGAGCATGCCCCCCAACCACCGGGTGACGACGAAGAACTGGCCGCTGCGCTGGCACTCCTCCACCAGGGTGTCCTGGGCCTGCTTCTTGGTCCCCACGAAGAGCAGCTGGCCCCCCTGGGCCACGGTGTCATGGGCGAAGCCGCAGGCGGCATCGAGCCGGTCGACGGTCTGGGCCACATCGATGATGTGGATCCCGCCCCGCTCGGCGAAGAGGAAGGGGCGCATCTTGGGGTTCCACCGACTGGTCTGATGACCGAAGTGGACCCCCGCCTGGAGCAGCTCGGTGAGCGTGGCGACGGGCATGGCTCGCCCTCCCTGGGAGTGGTTGACCTCTGCCCGGCCTCAGCCGCGGGCCGGCCCCTCGGGTGGGGACCCCGAGCCGCGTCATCCGGGCATGCGTATTTGACTGCCGGCCGCATCTTACCCGATGGCGGCCCCCCTCACTCCTTTCGGGGAGATCGGAGCGCCCGAGGGTGGGCCGGAGCCGACCCTCAGAGCACGTAGCGCCGGAGGTCGTCGTTGCGGACCAGGTCCCCGAGGCGCGCCCGCACGTACCCCTGATCCACCCGCACCGGCGCGTCGGTGAAGGCGTCGGCCCCGAACGCGACGTCCTCCAGCACCCGCTCCATCACGGTGAAGAGGCGACGGGCGCCGATGTTCTCATCGCGCTGGTTGACCTCGAACGCCTGCTGGGCGAGCTCGGCCACCCCGTCCTCGGTGAAGACCAACTCCACCCCCTCGGTCCTCAGCAGGGCAGCGTACTGGCGGGTGAGGGCGTTGCGCGGCTCGACCAGGATGCGCCGGAGGTCCGCCTCCGTGAGCGCCTGCAGCTCGACTCGAATCGGGAACCGTCCCTGGAATTCGGGGATGAGGTCGGAGGGCTTGGTCATGGTGAAGGCGCCGGCGGCGATGAAGAGGACGTGGTCGGTGCGGACGGTGCCGTAGCGGGTGCTGACCGCCGAGCCTTCGATGACCGGGAGCAGGTCACGCTGGACCCCCTGGCCGCTGACATCGGGGCCGTGACCGTCGCCGGTCGGCCCGGCGATCTTGTCGACCTCGTCGATGAAGACGATCCCCCGCTCCTCGACCTGGCGGATCGCGTCGTCATAGACGCTGTCGATGTCGACCAGACGGTCCGTCTCCTCCTGGGTGAGAACGTGGCGGGCGTCGGCGACGCTCATCCGCTTGAGGCGCTTGCGGGGCGGGGCCATCTGGCTGAAGAAGTCGGCCAGCGACCAGCCGATCTCCTCGTAGCCGGTGCCCGAGAAGACCTCCACCGGGGGCGTGTAGCTCTCCTCCACCTCAATCTCCACCAGCCGGTCCTCCAGCTGGCGCGCCGCCAGCTTGCGGGCCAGCACCCGCCGCCGCGTGCGCAGGCGCCGGGCCAGCTGGGGGCTCTCTGGGCGAAGTCCCGCCTCGGCCCCGCCCTCTCCGCCGCCCGCCGCGGCGAGCCGCTCGGATGCCCGGTCCGGTCCCGGGGGCGACCCCGGCGCGGTCGGGGCCGGGTCGACCTCGACCACGACCGGCAGGTCCGCGGGCGGGGACGGGGCGCCGGCCGGCGAGGGGGGCGACTCGACCGCCTGGTCCGCCTGGTCCGCCTCCATCAGCCGGTCCACGATGCGGGCCTCGGCCCGGCGCTTGGCCTCCTCCTCCACCTCGCTCACCCGGCGGCCCTGGACCTCGGTGATGGTCTGCTCCAGCAGATCGCGCACGATCGACTCCACATCGCGTCCGACGTAGCCGACCTCGGTGAACTTGGTGGCCTCGACCTTGATGAAGGGCGCCTGGGCGATCTGGGCCAGCCGACGCGCCACCTCGGTCTTGCCGACACCGGTGGGTCCGATCATGAGGATGTTGCTGGGCAGGATGTCGTCACGCTCCTCGGCCGGCACCTCCATCCGGCGGTGCCGGTTGCGCAGCGCGATCGCCACCGCCCGCTTCCCGGCCGCCTGACCGATGATGTAGCGGTCGAGTTCGGCGACGATCTCAGCCGGCCGCAGCTGGGGCCCCATGGTCCGCCTCCTCGCCCGGGGTGGTCTTAGGTCCACCCCCCACCGCCACGGCATCCGCTCCCAGGACGGTCGGCGCGGGGTCGGCGGGCGCGGGCCGGGACAGGGTGTGGACCGAGATGGTGTCGTTGGTGTAGATGCAGAGCGACGCGGCGATCTCCAGCCCCCGGCGGGCGATCTCGGCCGCGTCCATCTCGGTGTGGCGCAGCAGCGCCCGCGCGGCGGCGTGGGCGAAGGGCCCGCCGCTGCCGATGGCGCAGATGTCGTCGTCCGGTTCGATGATGTCGCCCTCGCCGGTGAGCAGCAGCATCTGGTCCGGATCGGCCACCACCAGCATCGCCTCCAGGTGGCGCAGGTAGCGGTCGGTGCGCCACTCCTTGCCCAGCTCCACCGCGGCCCGGAGCAGATTCCCCTGGTGCTGGTCCAGATGGCGCTCGAACTTGTCGAACAGGGCGAAGGCATCGGCGACCGCTCCCGCGAAGCCCACCAGCACCCGCTCGTTGTAGAGGAAGCGCACCTTGCTGGCATGGTGCTTCATCACCACGTCGCCGACCGTCACCTGGCCATCGCCGGCCAGCGCCACCTGGTCGCCACGCTTCACCGCCAAGATCGTGGTGGCGCGGGGACGCATCCCGCTGACAGAGCTCACGTGGCCCCGATTCTACCCGCGAGCGCCAGCAGCCAACCCGGCCGCGCGCGCCGGCTCATGCGGCGGGGGTGGTCCGCCGCCCCCCGGCTCCCTTGCCGCCCGCCGGGCTGCGGCCCCCGGTGCGCCTGGCGCCGGTCCGTGTGGCCGGGGTCCGCCCGGCGACCGGGCGGCCCGGCTTGGGAGCCGGCGCCGGCCCCGACCCGGCGTCCGCCGCCGCACGCGGCGGACGGTAGCGGCACGTCGGGTAGCCGGCGCAGCTGACGAACGGCCCGAACCGGCCCTGCCGGCGCACCAGCGGCTTGCCGCAGTCGGGACAGCTCGCGCCGGTCGGCTCGGGGGCGGGGCGGGTGCCGGCGGCCTCGCCGCTCTGGGGGCGGATGTAGCGGCAGGCGGGATACCCGGAGCACCCGACAAAGGGGCCGCGCCGGCCGGTGCGCTCCACCAGGGGCTTGCCGCAGTCCGGGCACGCCTCGCCGGTCGGGGTGGGGGCGGGGCGCGACTCCTTGCCCTGAATGTAGTCGCACTCGGGGAAGCGGGAGCAGCCGACGAACTCGCCGAACCGTCCGCTGCGGACGACCAGGTCGGCGCCGCACCGGGGGCAGGGCTCCCCCACCGGGGTCGCCTCCACCTTGACCCGGGGCATGTCCGACTCGGCCCGCTCCAAGTTGGCGGCGAAGGGAACGAACCAGCTCCGCACCACCGGGATCCAGCTGCTGCTGCCGCCCTCGATCGCGTCCAGCTGTGACTCCATCTCGGCGGTGAAGCCGACGTCCACGATGTCGGGGAACTGGCCCTTCAGCGCCTGGTTCACCGCCTGCCCGAGCGGGGTGGGATGGAGCCGGCGCTCGACCTGCCGGACGTAGCCGCGAGCTTCAACGGTGTCGATGGTGGGGGCGTAGGTGCTCGGGCGGCCGATCCCGCGCTCCTCGAGCTCGCGGATCAGGGTGGCCTCGGTGAAGCGCGGCGGCGGCTGGGTGAAGTGCTGCTCCGCCTCGGTCCCGAGCAGTCCCAGCAGCTGGCCCTGCTCGAGCGCGGGCAGCTCCGACTCGTCGCGCTCCGGGTCGCGCGGGAGCACCCGCAGGAAGCCGTCGAACACGAGCCGCGACCCGTTGGCGCGGAAGCGGCAGAGCCCGCTGGCGATCTCGACCCGGGTGGTGTCGAAGCGAGCCGCCGTCATCCGCCCGGCTACGAAGCGCTGCCAGATCAGCCGGTAGAGCCGGAGCTGGTCGGGGGTGAGGTGCGCCGCCACCGCCTCGGGCGTGCGCTCCACCGCGGTCGGGCGGATCGCCTCGTGGGCGTCCTGCGCCGCCACCGGGCTCTTGGAGCGCTTGGCCGCGGCCCCCGGCCCCACGTACTCCGGCCCGTAGCTGCTGCGCACGAAGGCCCCGGCCTCGCCCGCGGCGAGGTCGCTGACCCTAGTGGAGTCGGTGCGCATGTAGGTGATCAGGCCGACCGGACCCTCCTCCCCGAGGTCCACCCCCTCGTAGAGCTCCTGGGCCAGGCGCATCGTCCGCTTGGGGCTGAGGCGGAGCTGGGCCGAGGCGTCCTGCTGCAGGGTGCTCGTGATGTAGGGGACGGGCGGATTGCGCCGGGTCACCCGCCGCTCGATCGTCGCCACCCGGAAGGGCGTCGCGGCCACCTCAGCCTCTACCCCCCGGGCGCTGGCCTCGTCCGCCAGCTCGTGCTTGACGATCTCCTCGCCCTGTTGGCGGCCGTGGTAGCGAGCCCGGATCTCGGCGCCGTCGTCGGTGCCGAGCCGGGCGTCGACCGTCCACGATTCCACCGCGACGAAGCCGACGATCTCCTCCTCCCGGTCGCACACGAGACGGACCGCGACGGACTGCACCCGTCCCGCCGAGGTCCCCTTGCGCACCTTGCGCCAGAGCAGAGGGCTCAGCTTGTAGCCGACTAGCCGGTCGATCACCCGACGCGCCTGCTGCGCGTCCACCAGCCGCTGGTCGATCGGGCGCGGCTGGGCCAGAGCCGCCTCCACCGCGGGCCGGGTCACCTCGTGGAAGACGATCCGCTCCGGCTGGCGGAGCTGCAGCTCCTTGGCGATGTGCCAGGCGATCGCCTCGCCCTCGCGGTCAGGGTCGGAGGCGAGCAGGGTGCGGGACGCGCGCCGGGCGGCGGCCCGGAGCTCACGCACCTGCGCCTCCTTGCCGGGAATGACCGCGTACTGGAGCGCGAAGTCATGGTCCACGTCGATCCCGAGCTTGGACTTGGGCAGATCCACGACGTGCCCCATCGAGGCACGCACGTCGTAGTCCCGGCCGAGGAACTTGGCGAGCGTGCGCGCCTTGCTGGGCGACTCGACGATGACGAGGTTGGAGGCAGCCATTACCACGAGCAGGGGGCGAGGGAGCGGGCAGGACACTCGAGCCGGCCCGCGGCGGGGGGAGCGGAGCGACTCGCGATTCTAGCAATCGCCTCCCGCGACCCCGCGCCGGGATCGGGGGCCGCCCCCTGGGTGTGCCCCACGATCGGCCTGCCCAAACCTCGCGGCCCCCCCGACTGGCCCGACCGAGCTCCCGCCGCCCCGCCCGCGGGTGCTCCCAGCCGCCCGGGGAGCGGGGGTCGAGGCGCCGCCGGCCGCACCGGCCAGAGGGGACGGGGGCGCTGCCGGCGTCCTCAGACGGGGGCGGTGCGCCCCCCCGCCCCAACGGTGACCTCGCGGGTCGCCAGCATCTCCAGGTAGACCGCCCGCAGCGCCTTCACGAAGCCCGATTTCGGCTGTTTCCAGGCCAGCGGCTCGCCGGCCGACATGGAGCGCACCCCGTCGATTCCCGCGTGCGGGAGCAGGTGCACCGGATGCTCCAGCACCCGGCCCGCCCGCTCGCGGTCCGCCTGATGATAGGGCTGCACCGAGTTCAGCATCACGGTGATGCGCGACCGCGGGATCCGCAGCTTGTCGCAGATCGAGAGCCAGGTCCGCACCGCGTAGACCCCGTGGTTGTCGGGGGTTCCCACCACGACCAGGCGATCGGCACTCTCCATCAGGTCGATCCCACCGTTGTCGAGCCGGCCGCCCTGGTCCACCACGACCAGGTCGCTGGCCATCACCAGGTGATGGATCAGGGTGTTGACGGCCGCCGGGGCCACCGCGTCGGCGAGCTCGGGGCTCGACGGTGCCGGCAGCACGGTCACCCCACTCGGGTGGCGGGGCAGGCGGTCAAAGAGGTCCTCGCTGAGCGCCTCCCCGTGCAGCTGGACCCAGGTGGGGGTCTGGGGGGGCAGGTTGAAGGCGAGCAGGATGCTGCCGAATCGGGGCACGTTGTCGACCAGCGCCACCCGGCGGCCCTCCTGGGCGAGCACGGCCAGGTTGGCCGCGATCAGCGTGCGCCCGACCCCGCCCCGCGGCCCACACACGACCCAAAGGGCCCGGCCGGGCTCGCCCGCCTCCGGGCCCCCCGTGCCCGCACCGCTCGGAGCCGCCACCCCCGCCACATCCGCCACCGGCTCCGCTGGCGGCGGCTCGGCCGCGGGGACGGGGGCCGCGGCCGGCGCAGCCGAAGCCGGCGCCGTCTCGACCGCCGCGGCGGCGGGCGCGGTCGCGGCGCGGTAGGCGCTGGCACGGGCGGCGACATGCTCGGCGACCGAGCGGGTCGGTGAGGTCGAGGCCAGGCACTCGGAGGCCCCGGACGTCAGCGCCGCGACCACCGCCGGCCCGCGCGGGTCGGTGGCGACCAGCACCATGGGCAGCGACGACCCGGAGCGCCTCAGCGCCGTGATGAACTCCGGCAGCGTCGCCACCCGGTCGGCGTCGGCGACCAGCACCCCGGCCACGTCGGCGACCGAGGCGAGGTCCGCGGGCACCGTCGGTTGGAGCGCGGGGTCGAGGCCGGCGGCCCGCAGGGCGGCGGCGATGGGATCGGCATCGACCGCCCCGCCGGTGATGAACAGGATCCGGGGACGTTCGACCATCGCTCTGCAGTCTAGGCCGCTCGGCCGCTCTTCGGCGGTCGCCCCCTGATCGCAACCGCGCAACGAGGATGGCGCCGGGGTGACGACTCCGCCACGCAGGTCCGCGTCCGATCTGACGCACCCGACCCGCCCGACCCCGCCCTCAGCTCTCCGACGGGGGGAGGGCCTCGGCGGCGGGTGCGGGCGCCGCCGCCGGCACGGCTGCGCGTCCGGTCCCCTCGCGCCGCTCGCGCAGGCGGGCCCGCTTGCCCACCTTGGTGCGAAGGTAGTAGAGCTTGGCGCGCCGGACCTCGCCGTGGCGGACCACCTCGATGGTGGCGATCCGGGGCGAGTGGACCAGGAAGGTGCGCTCAACTCCGACGCCGTGGGTGATCCGCCTCACCGTGAAGGTGCGGCGGCTGCTCCCGGCCGCGATGCCGATGATCACGCCCTCGAAGACCTGGATGCGCTCCCGTGTCCCCTCCACCACCCGCACGTGGACGCGCACGGTGTCGCCCGGCCTCAGCTCGGGGAGGTCGGTCTTGAGCTGCTCCCGCTCGAGCAGGTCGATCACGTTCATGGTGCTCCTCCGGACGCGGCGACGAGCGCCGACGGTTCGTGTGGCGAGATCAGGTCGGCACCGGGCATCGCCGGCGCGGGCGCGGGCGGGTCGAGCAGATCGGGTCGCAGCCGCCGCGCCCGCGCCGCCGCCGCCCGGTGCCGCCACCGGGCGATCGCGGCGTGGTCGCCGCCGCGGAGGACCTCCGGCACTGGCCAGCCCTCGAAGACGGCGGGTCGAGTGTAGTGGGGATGTTCCACGGTGCCGCGGGTGAAGCTCTCTTGCTGGAGCGACTCCGGCGCACCCAGCGTCCCCGCCAGCTGGCGGGCGACCGCCTCCACCACCACCATCGCCGCCAGCTCTCCCCCGCTCAGGACGAAGTCCCCGATCGAGAGCTCGTCGAGGGCCAGCCCCTCAACAACACGCTCGTCAACCCCCTGGTAGCGGCCGCAGATCAGGATCAGGCGCGCCTCCCCGGCGAGCCGGCGCGCTCCGTCCGCATCGAAGCGGCGTCCGTGGGCGCCCAGCAGGATCGCGTGGCCCGGGGGCAGGCCCGCGAGCGCGCGCAGGGCGCGCACCGCGGCGAAGAGGGGCTCCGGGCGCAGGACCATACCGGGACCGCCCCCGAACGGCTCGTCGTCCACCTGCCGATGCGCACCGAGGCCGTGCTGCCGCAGGTCGTGGGCCTGCACCTCGAGCGTGCCCCGCTCGATCGCCCGCCCCACCACCCCCACCCCCAAGGGGCCGGGGAAGACCTCGGGGAAGAGGGTCACCACGTCAACTCTCATCGCGGACCTCGTCGACGGGCGGCAGCGCCACCACCATCGTGCCCCGTCCCAGGTCGATCGCGCGGACGGCGTCGCGAACCGCCGGCACCAGGGTGGTCGCCCCCCCCGGCTGGCGCACCACGTAGATATCGTGCTGGGGGAGCATCTCGACGTCGACCAGCTCGCCCACCGGCCGCCCGGACTCGTCCACCACGGCGAGGCCCACCAGTTGGAAGTGGAAGTACTCGCCGGGCGCGAGCGAGCGGGCCTCGCTGCGGTCGACCTCCAGGTACGCCCCCGCGAGCCGGCTGGCGGAGGATCGGTCATCGATCCCGTCGAGTTTGCAGAGCACCTCCGACCCCGCCGCCCGCGCCCAGCCCACCACCATGGCGCCCACCGCGGTGTGCACCCGCAGGCCGGGCCGCAGGCGCTGGGCGTCCCCGCCCAGCAGCTCGAGCGCGAGGGTGCCGTCGAGCCCATGCGCGCGGCGCACGTAGGCCGCGCGCAGCCGGCTCGGCTCGGTCACTCGGCCACCTCCACCTGCACCTGCTGCTGGTGGCGCAGCGCCGCCGACCGCGCCACCGACCGGATCGCCTCGATGTGGCGCCCGTGCCGACCGATCACGAGTCCGATGTCGTCGGGGGCGACCCGGACCTCGAGCCGCACTCGCCGATCCGCCCCCTCCCCGCTCACCGCCACCGCGTCGGGGTGGGCCACCAGCGCGCGCACCATGTACCCGACCAGGTCGACGTAGTCCGGCATCGGGTCAGCCCGCCTCGGGCTCGGGCGCGCCCCCCGGCTCCACCTCGGGCCCGGGCGCTACCGCCGGCTCCACCCCCGAGACCGGTTCCCCGGAGATCGGCTCCTGCGTCACCGGGCCGGGCGCGGCGGGGGCGGCCGCCGGCGCCGGGGCGCTCCGCCGCACCGTGCGGGGCAACAGGCCCTGGCCCTCCAGCAGGACGCGGGCCGCGTCCGAGGGGCGCGCCCCGATCCCCAGCCAGTGCTGGACGCGGGCCGCGTCCACCCGCACCGTGCTGGGGTGCGTCAGCGGGTCGTAGAACCCGATCGACTCGATGAACCGGCCGTCCCGCGGCGAGCGGGCGTCGGCGACGACGAGGCGGTAGCAGGGACGCTTGGTCGCCCCCGTCCGCTTGAGACGGATCTTCACAGACACGGTGTCCTCCTCACGGCTGGTCGGTTGACATGAACGGGCCGGCGGGGTCCCCGGTGGTGCACGGGCTCAGCCCCGCCGGAGGCCCGGCGGGACCCCGCCGGGCACTCCCCCCAGGAGTCGACGGGTGAGCCCGCTGCGGGCGCTCCCACCGCCCAGGCCACGCATCATCCCCTGGAGCTGGCCGAAGCCTCGGAGCAGCCGGCTGACATCGGCGGGAGCGGTACCGCTCCCGGTCGCGATCCGACGGCGGCGCGAGGCGTCGACGATCTCGGGCCGGCGCCGCTCCTGTGGCGTCATCGACAGGACGATCGCCTCCATCCGGCGCAGCTGGCGGTCGTCCGGCAGCTCGGCGGCCCCGCCCCGCACCAGCTGGCGGCCACCGGGGAGCATCCCGAGGACCGACTCCAGCGAGCCCATCCGGCGCAGCTGACGCAGCTGGGCGACGAAATCGTCGAGCGTGAGCCGCCCCGCCAGCATCCGCTCCTCGACCCCCCGCTGGGCGGTGCGGTCGCCCTCCTCCTGGGCCCGCTCGGCGAGCGTCAGGATGTCGCCCATGCCGAGGATGCGGCGGGCCATCCGGTCGGGGTGGAACCGCTCCAGGTCCTGGGGCCGCTCCCCGGTCCCGGAATAGAGGATCGGCAGTCCGGTGGCCGCGCGCATCGACAGCGCCGCGCCGCCGCGGGCGTCACCGTCCAGCTTGGTGAGCACCACCCCAGTCGCCTGGGCCCGGTCCCGGAAGGTGGTGGCGACGCTCACCGCCTCCTGACCGGTCATGGCATCCACCACCAGGATCACCTGGTGCACCCCCACCGCCGCCCGCACCTGGGCGAGCTCGTCCAGCATCGCCTCGTCGAGCTGGAGCCTGCCGGCGGTGTCGAGGATGACGAGGTCGGAGGCGCCCGCGACCGCCGCCGCCAGGCCCGCCCGGCAGACCTCGACGGTGGCGGCGACACGGTCCGATCCCGGTGCCGCGGGCCGCACCACCGGGACGTCGTGGGCGCGGCCGAGCTGGTCGAGCTGCTCGATCGCGGCCGGTCGGTGCAGGTCCGCCGCCACCGCCAGCGGGCGGTGGCCCTCGCGGCGGGCGAGCAGCGCCAGCTTGATCGCGGTGGTGGTCTTGCCCGACCCCTGCAGACCCACCAGCATGATCACAGTCGGAGGCCGCGGTTGGTAGCTGAGCTGGCCGGCCTCGCCCCCCAGCAGGGCCACCAGCTCGTCGTGGACGATCGTGACCACCTGCTGGCCCGGCGTCAGGCTCTCCAGCACCTCGCGGCCGATCGCGCGCGCGCGGACCCGGTCGACGAACTCGCGGGCGACTCGAAAGTGGACGTCGGCCTCGAGCAGGGCCAAGCGAACCTCCCGGAGTCCCGCTTCGACGTCGGTCGGGGTGAGCTTGCCCTTCGAGGCGATCCGCCGGAAGGCCTCGCTGAGCCGGTCGGTGAGCGCGTCAAACATCCCGAGCCCGCCGCGGCCGCGGCGTCACCCCCACCCGGATCGCCTCCAACCGGGCCACCCGCCGGCGGAGCCGGTCGCGGTCGGCCTCGAGCCGCTCCAGCCGGCCCGCCAGCCCGAGGCTGGCCTCAGCCGACTCGAGGTGGCCCAGCCCGCGGCGGACCAGGTCGTGGGCCGCGGCTCGCGAGACCCGCCGGGCCTGGGCCATCTCGGTGACCGACCAATCCTCGTCGAGATGCAGTCGGATCGCCTCCCGCTGGGGGGCGGTGAGCAGGGGACCGTAGGCGTCAAAGAGACGTTGCCATCCCAGCCGCAGCCGGGCACGGTCATCGGGTGTCAAGGTCACAGCCTTGACACCTTACCGCGTCGCCCGGTCCCATCGCGCCGCGGCTCAGTCGCCCCCAGTCCCCGGCGCCCGCTCACCGGCCGCGCCCTGGAAGAGCGCTGCCAGGTACGCCGCCGGCTCGAACGGCCCGAGGTCGTCGAGCTCCTCGCCGACCCCGACCAGCTTGACGGCCAGGTCGAGCTCCTCCTCCAGGCGCAGCACGTAGCCGGCCCGAGCGCTGCCGTCCAACTTGGTCACCACCAGGCCGGTGACACCCACCCCCTGCTGAAAGCTGCGGGCCTGGGCGAGCGCGTTGCTGCCCGTGGTCGCGTCGAGGACGAGCAGCACCTCCTGGGGCGCCCCGGGAAGCTGGCGCCCGATCACGCGAACGATCTTGGCCAGCTCGGCCATCAGCGGTTGGCGGGTGTGCAGCCGCCCGGCGGTGTCGACCAGGACCGGGGAGCACCCCCGAGCCCGCGCCGCGGCGAGGCTGTCGAAGACCACCGCGCCGGGGTCGGCGCCCTGGCGGTGGGCCACCAGCTGGAAGTCGCCCCGGTCGGCCCAGGTCTGGAGCTGCTCGCTGGCGGCCGCCCGATAGGTGTCGGCGGCCGCGACCAGGGGCGCCCCGCCCCGCGATCGCAGCTGGTGCGCGAGCTTGGCGACCGTGGTGGTCTTGCCGACTCCGTTGACGCCGACCACCACCACCACCGCGGGCTCCCCCGCCAGGTTCAGCCCGCGGTCGCGCCCCAGCAGGGTCGCCAGCAGGGTCTGGCGGAGCAGCTCCACCGCCTGCTCGGGTCGCTGCGCCCCGGCCCGGACCGTGCGCCGGCGAAGCTCCCCGACCACCCGCTCCGCCAGCGCCACCCCCGCGTCCGCCGCCACCAGGCACTCCACCAGCGAGTCGAAGAACTCGTCGTCCAGCCGCTGCCAGCGGAGCACCCGGCTTCGCAGCTGGCCCCCGAAGGATCCGCCCGCCGACTCCAGCCGGCGCGAGAGCCGGCCCAGCCACCCCCGCGGGGAGAGGTCGGCCGCGGGCTCAGGCGCCGCCACCATCGGCCTCCTGGCCGGGGCGCACCCCGGTCGACCGGGCGGCCGGGCCGAGGGAGGGCTCCCCGACCGCTCGGGCGTCGTCGAGCTGAACCGTCAGGACCCGGCTCGACCCGTCCCCGGCGAGGGTCACGCCGAGCAGCACGTCGGCGCGCTCCATGGTCGCGTGATTGTGGGTGACCACCAGGAACTGGGTGTCCGCGGACAGCCGCCCGAGCAGCGCCACGAAGCGACCGATGCGGTGGTCGTCGAGGGCGGCGTCGACCTCGTCGAACACGTAAAACGGGCTGGGCCGCACCGACTGGAGCGCCAGGATGAAGGCCAGCGCGGTGAGCGCGCGCTCCCCGCCGGAGAGCAGGGCGAGCGGGGAGGCCCGCTTGCCCCGGGGCGCGACCGAGAGCTGCACGCCGGCCGGGGGGGCGAGCGCGGGGGGGAGCGCCCGGGCCGCGAGCCCGGGGTCGGGGGGCTGCCGCTCCAGATCACCGCGTCCGCCCTCGAAGAGGTCGCCGACGTAGACCGCGAAACGCTCCGCGACCGCGGCGAAGGCGCGCTCGAACTGGACCTCGGCGTGCGCCCGCAGGGTGCCCGCGATCCGGGTGCAGGTGGCGAGGGCCGCCTCGCAGTCGGCGTGGGCCTGGCGCAGTCCCTCGGTGCGCGCCAGCAGCTCCTCCAGCTGGGTCGCGGCGCGAGCGTTGACCGGACCGAGCGCCTCCAGGCGGCGCTCCAGGCGGCCGATCTCGCGGGCGGCCCGCTCGGGCTCGATCTCCTCCCCGGCGCCGGTTCCCGGCTGCTCGGGGGCCAGCTGCGCGGCCGCACGGGCAGCCTCCTCCAGCTCGGCCGTCAGCTCCCCCAGCTCCGAGTCGGCATGGGCGACCGCGCTGGCCAGGGCGGCCCGGCGACCCTCCAGCGCCGAGAGCTCGGCGAGGGGGTCCGCGAGGGTCTCCCCAACCGCTCGCAGCCCGGCCTCGGCCGCGTGCACCGCCCGGGCCGCCGCCGCCGCGGCGGCCCGGGCGGCCTGCAGCTCGGCCAGGCCGCGGGCAGCCTCGCCCTCCGCCTCGTCCAGCGCCCTGCTCGCCGTGGCCAGCACGGCCTCGGCCGTCTCCAGCCGGCGCCCCCGCTCCGCCGCGCGCGCCCGCGCCACCGACGCCGCCCCCTCGGCCCGCGCCGCTGCCACCGCCGCCGCGTGCGCCCGCTCCCGTGCCCCGGTGAGCTCCGCCTGGTAGCGAGCCAGCTGCGCCTCCGACTCGGCCAGGGCGCCGCGCGCCCGCTCCGCCTCGGCGAGAGCATCCGCAGCCGCGCGCCGGTGGGCGGCGGCGGCGCGCCCAGCCTCCTCGCGCTCCCGCTCCGCCCGCCCCAGCGCGTCCGCCGTCAGCTGGCGCTCGCGCTCGGCCGCCTGGGCGGCCCGGCGCGCGCCCTCCCGGCTGCGGCCGAGGGCGGCCGCGCTGGCTGCGGCCCCAGCCCGGGCCTCGCGACAGGTGTCGACCGCGGCGCGAGCCTCGGCGTGGGCCCGACGGGCCTGGGCCGCGATCGCCAGGGCCGCCTCGGTCGCGAGCCGGGCGTCGGCGGCCCGAGCGGTGGCCGACGCCAGCCGGCCCGCGTGCTCGATTCGGCCCGGCTCGCGGGCGGGAGTTCGGCGCAGGCCCGTCCCCAGCACGGTGCCGTCGGGCAGCACCGCCCGCCCGGAGCGGTGCCGGGCCAGCCAGGCGGCGGCGGACTCCGCATCGACCGCCAGCACGACGCCGGCGGACAGGCGCGCCACCACCGCGTCGGTGAGGGGGTCCGGCGCGAGCGCGCCCGCCAACGGACGGCACCCGGCGGCCGGCTCGGCACGCTCCGGCGGCGGGTCGCCCGTGTCCCAGCAGAGGAGCTCGGCCGCCCCGCCCGCCCCGGCGGCGGCGCGGGCGATCACGTCCGGGTCGCCGACCAACGCCCCAGCCACCTCCGCGAGCCCGGCCTCGACCGCCGCCACGTCGCTCGCCAGCCGCGGGCGCACATGCTCCAGCAGGGCGACCAGCGCCAGCTGCCCGGCTCGCGCGGCGCGCGCGATCGGCCCCCGGTCCTGGGCCGCAAGCTGGGCGGCGAGGGCAGAGCGCTCGCCCTCGAGTCCCTCCTGGTCTGCCAGCGCCCGGCGGCGGTCCGCCTCCGCGCTCTCGACCGCGGCCAAGGCCGCCGCCTCGGCGGCCTCCGCCCGCTCCAGCGCCGCGGCCGCCGCGGCGAGGGCGGCCACGGCGCGCGCGGTCTCGCTCTCGACGGCGGGAAGCCCGTTCGTCAGCCGCTCCCTAAGGGTGGCCGCCTCGTCGGCGGCGCGGCGCCGGCCCTCACAGGCGGCGGCCGCCGCGGTCTCCTGCGCGGCGGCCGCGGCCGCCGCCGCCCGCTGCTGGTCGGCGCACCCGGCGGCCGCGCTCAGCCGATCGGCCGCCTCTCGGCGGCCCGCCTCCAGCGGACCCAACCGCTCCGCCAGCGCCGCCGCCTCCGCCTCGGTCTCTTTGAGCTGGACGCGACTGGCCTCGAGGGCGTCCAGAGCCGTTCGGTCGAGCGGGGAGTCGGCCAGCTGGAGGGCGTCCCGACGGTCGCGATCGGCTGCGTCGGCGGCCCGCAGCTCGCGCGCATGCCGCCCCGCCAGCTCCAGGCAGCGATCCTCCCAGCGCTCCCCCCGGCCCCGGGCACGCTCCTCTTCCACCCGCGCCTCGCCGAGCTGCCGCTCGGCGATCGGGCGAGCGGCCTGGATCCGCTCGATGGCCGCCACACCCTGCCGATAGGTGGGGGCAAAGTCCCGCACCGCGGCCTCGGCGTCGCGGCGGCGACCGCCAGCCGCCTCGTGACGCCGGCGCAGCCGCTGGAGCTCAGCCGTCGCCCGCAGCCAGGCCTCGCGCTCCAGGCTGCCGCGCAGCTGGCGCAGGCGGGTGTGAAGCCGCTCCGCCTCCGCCGCCACCTCTGCCTCGGCCCCCAGCTCGGCCACCCGTGGCTCGATCTCGGCCAGGCGCCCGCCCGCCCCCTCCATCGCGGCGGCGGTCGCCGCCAGCGCCTGGGCCGCCTCCTGCACCACCTGCTGCTGATAGCGGACCCCGGCCGCCACCTCGATCAGCTGCCGGCGCTGGGCGGGACTCCCCTGCACCACCTGATCGAGGTCGTGCTGGGCGACGATCGCGTAGCCGGTCTGGGTGAGCCCGGTGGCGAGCAGCAGGTGCTCCAGGTCGCGAAGCCGCACCCTCCGGCCGTTCTGACGAAACTCGCTCGCCCCATCCCGGTACACGCGCCGGGCGAGCGCGAGCTCCGCGCCCTCCACCGGCAGACGCTGATCGGCGTCCTCCAGGGTGAGGCTGACCTCCGCCATCCCCACCGGCCCCCGGCCGGGGCCGCCGGCGAAGATGACCTGCTCTGCCCGGGCCCCGCGCAGGTCGCGCGCGCTGGCCTCGCCCACCACCCAGCGGATGGCGTCGACCAGGTTGGACTTGCCGCTGCCGTTGGGGCCGACGACCGCGGTCAGCCCCGGGCCCACCAGCACCTCGGTGCGATCCGCGAAGGTCTTGAACCCGTGCAGGGTGAGGCGACAGAGCCTCATCGATCCGCGGACGGCAGCGGCGTCGCGGACACCGGCCCCGGCTCATCGGAGGCGCCCGCGCGTCCCGAGCGGCGACGGCCGCCGCGATGGCCGCGACGGGTCCGCTTGCGGGGCTCGCCGACGGCCTCGGACGTCGCCGTGGCCTCCCCCGTCTCGCCGTCGGGCGGCTCCGGGGCGACAGTCGGGGCGAGCGCGTCCGCCGCCGGGGACGGAGCCGTCCGCGAGCGCCGGCGGCGGCGGCCGGCCGCCGCCGGCGGCCTCACCGGGTCGATCTCGCCGGCGTCCGGTCGGGGGGCTGGGGTCTCGGCGAGGGCGGGCCGGAGCGCCGGCCCGCCGGCCGGATCCGGTCGGGGTGCGCCCCCGTCCGCCGGCTCGGGGCCAGAGGGATCGGAGCCAGGGGCCGCGGAGCCCAGCGGGGCGGCCGTCCCGCCCGCCGTCCGGGAGCCCCGGCGGCGGCGGCGGCGCGGTCCCGGCGGAGGAGCGGTGAGGGCGTCGATGGCCGCGCGCGCGGCGGCCTGCTGAGCCGCCTGCTTGGTGCCGCCGCGGCCCACCCCGAGCACCCGGTCCTGGTCGAGGACGGCCTCGGCGACGTACTCGCGGGAGTGGCCGGGGCCCCCGGTGGCGACGATCCGATACGCCGGGGCGCTCCCGAAGCGCTCTTGGGCCAGCGCCTGGAGCCGCCCCTTGAAGTTGGTGTCGGTCCAGTCCCGAAGGTCGCCGATGCGACTCAGGAAGATCCGTCCCGCGACCCGGTAGCCCTGGTCCAGGAAGGCCGCCCCGATCAGGGCCTCGAACGCGTTCGCGAGCAGCGAGGTCAGCCGCCGCGCGCCAGTCTTGGCGGCACCCCGGCCCATCCGCAAGGTCTCCCCGAGCTGCAGCTGCTCGCCGAGCTTGGCGAGCGCCTGGGTGTTGACCAGCGAGGAGCGCAGCTGGGTCAGCTGGCCCTCGTCGTAGGTGGGGAAGCGACGGAACAGGTACTCCCCCGCCACCAGCTCGAGGACGGCGTCCCCCAAGTACTCCAGGCGCTCGTTGTCGGCGCCCGTCTCCCCGCGTTCGTTCACCCACGAGGCATGGGTCATGGCCTCGCGCAGCAGGGCGCGGTTGCGGAAGCGGACCCGCAGCCGCTCCTGCAGCTCATCGAGACGGCGCTCGGCGTCCTGGGCCGGGTCGGACGCGAGGGCGGCGGGCGGGCGGGCCGCGGTCGGGCTCAGCTGGCCAGGTCGAGCCGCTCCCGCACGTAGTCCCACGCCTGCCCGACGCTCTGGATCTTCTCCGCGTCCTCGTCCGGGATCTCCATCCCGAACGACTCCTCGAAGGCCATGATCAGCTCCACCAGATCCAGCGAGTCGGCGTTCAGGTCCTCGACGAAGCTCGCCTCCGGCGTCACCTGGTCGGGCTCGACTCCGAGCTGTTCGACCACGATCCCCTTGAACGTCTCCCAGGTTGCCTCTGCCATCTGAGCCCCTCTGTGGTGGGTGAGTGCGGCCGCCGCTGGCGCTGTCTCGGGCGGGTGGGCGGGACCCCGCCGCACCGGACGGGCTCCGGAGCCCGGACAGGTGCTCGCCGGGGAGTACGGTACCCAAATGGGCGGCCCCGGGGGCACGCTGACCCCCGCCCGGTCCAGCGGCGCCGGCTGGGTCCTCTGCTCGCTCGGCCTCGCCGGGCACCGCGCCGGTCAGCACCGTCAGGGCGCGGCGCAGACGCGAGGCGAGGCCGGGGCTGCGCGGCGGTCGTCCAGCGGCCGGCGCCGCCCCGGTGGGGACATCGCTTAGCGGCGCCGGGGCCGAGGGGTCGTCGGGAGGACGCGGCACGGTTGGGGTCATTGTAGGCGCCTCCCGGACGGGCGCCGGCCCCGGCCTCAGAGGCGCGCCGCCACCCGCTGGACCTCGGCCGGCGTCCCCGCCCGGTGGACCATGGCATCGGGCAGAATTCGCCGGATCAGGTTGCTGAGGGTGGCCCCGGGGCCACATTCGACGAAGGTGTCGACCCCGATCGCCGCCAGCGCCCGCACCTGCTCCACCCACAGCACCGGACGGTCCAGCTGGAGCGTCAGAGCCCCTCGCAGCTCGCCGGCGGTGCGCAGGCAGGTCCCGGTGGCGTTGGCGGCGAGGGGAAGGCGGGGATCGCCGAACGCCGCGCCCTCGAGGCGCTCGGCGAAGGCCTGGGCGGCGGCGGCCATCAGCGGCGAATGGAAGGCCCCGCCCACCTGCAGCGGCACCACCTTGCCCGCGCCGGCGGCGCGGATCGCCCCGGCGGCGATCTCCACCCCGCGCGGGGTGCCGGAGATCACCGCCTGCCCGGGGGCGTTGTCATTGGCGACAACGCAGATCTCCCCGGCCGCGGCGGCGGCCCGGCAGCCGTCGTCCACGGCGGCGCGGCCGGCCCCGAGCACTGCCGCCATCGCTCCCGCCGGCGCCGCGGCCATCAGCTGGCCGCGGCGGATCACCAGCTCCAACGCCGCCACCGGGTCGAGCGCCCCCGCCGCCGCCACTGCGACCCACTCCCCCAGGCTGTGGCCCGCGACCGCCTTGGGCTGGACCCCGCTCGCCAGCAGCGCGGCCGCCGCCGACCACGCGGTGTAGAACAGGGCGGGCTGGGCGTTCTCGGTGCGGCGGAGCGTCGTCTCGTCCGCGTCTCCGACCAGCTGGGCGAGGTCGCAGCCGAACGCCCGTGCGGCCGCGATCAGCTCCGGATGGGCGCCGACACCGATCCACTCGGCGCCCATCCCCGGGGCCTGCGCTCCCTGGCCCGGGAACACCAGCGCGACCCCCTGGCTGGCCGCGGTCACGCGGTGGCGATCACCTCGCGCCCGTTGTAGTGCCCGCAGTTGCGGCAGAGCGTATGCGGCGGCCGCAGCTGGCGACAGCGCGAGCACGGCACTAGCGCCGGCGCCTGGATCGCCAGGTGGGCGCGCCGCCGGTCGCGTCGGGCCTTGGGGACCCGCTCCTTGGGGACGGCCATCTCGCCCCGGAGTCTAGCAGACCCCCTAGCGGGCTCCCCGGCGGCGCCGGCGCCCGCCCCGGGCCTCCTCCTCGGTCCCCTCCTCAGGGCGACGGCTGGCGGCCAGGCTGTCCAGCCCCTTGCGCACGGTGGCGAGCGCCTGCCCGAGATGGCCGTCCAGCTCCTCCATCGTGTCGCGGACGTAGTCCTCGGCCTCCCGCCGCATCCGGCGCGACCGGTCCCGAGCCTCGGACACCATCTGCTCGGCCTCGGCCGCGGCCCGGCGGGCGATCTCATGGTCGTCGGTGAGGCGGTCGGCGCGCTCCTGGGCGGCGGCGACGATCTGCTCCGCCTGCTGGCTCGCCTCGCGCAGCCGAGCCTCGCGCTCCTCCAGCAGCAGGCGCGCCTCCTTGACCTCATCGGGGAGACCCACTCGGATGTGGTCGATGGCGTCGAGCAGGTCCTCCTCGTTGACGACGATGTTGGGGGTGAGCGGCACGCGCCGACTCTGGTTGACAAGGCTCTCCATCCGGTCGAGCAGGTCGATCACGGAGGCGGGCTCCTGCTCCAGGTCATCGTCGGGGAAGTCGGGGCCGTCTGGCATCACGCTCCTCGTGCTGGGCCTCAGCCCGGTGTGCTGGCGGGCGCCGCCGGAGCCCGCAGCCGTGCCCGCAGCGCCGTCGCCACGGCCGGGGTCACCATCTCCTCCACCGCCCCCCCCAGCTGGACCACCTCCTTCAGCAGCGACGAGCTGAGGTAGACGTTGGCGAACGCGGTGGTGAGGAAGACGGTGTGCACGCTCGGCTCCAGACGGCGATTCATCAACGCCATCTGGAACTCGCTATCCAGATCGGAGGTCTGGCGCAGGCCGCGGACGATCACGCTCGCCCCCTCGGAGGCGGCGAACCGGACCGCCAGCCCGCTGAAGCAGCGCACCGGCACGTCGCTGCCGGCCGGCAGGCTGCGGCGGAGCAGCTCGACGCGCTCCTCGCTGCTGAACAGATACGCCTTGGCCGGGTTCTCCAGCACCCCGACCACCACCCGGTCGAAGATGGCGCGGGCCCGCTCGATCACGTCGAGGTGGCCCCGGTGGACCGGGTCGAAGCTGCCCGGGTAGACGGCCGCGGTCAACGGGCCCTCCGATAGAAGCTGAGCATGGTGGTGCCGTACCGCTCGGCACGGATGCATGCTAGCGGCCCGACCGCTGCGGGGAGCTCGACGCCGCGGTGGTGCTCCACCACCACCAGCGGCGCCGGGCTCGGGGCCGGTGCCCCCACCCCGGGCCATCGCTCCAGGTTGTCGGCGATGGCGCCCAGGACCTGCTCCGCCTCAGAACCGGGCGCAACCCCGTCACCGGTCTGGGAGGCATAGGGCGGGTCGCAGACGACCAGCTGGACCGGGGCGAGCGGATGGCGGGCCAGCCACGGCCGCACCGCCGCGGCCACCACGGTGGCGCGGGCGGCATAGCCGAGCCGGTCCACGTTGCTGCGCAGGCACGTCAGCGACATGCGATCCCGCTCCACGAACGTGACCGTGGCCGCCCCCCGCGAGAGCGCCTCCAGCCCGACCCCGCCCACCCCCGCGTACGCGTCCACCACCGAGGCGCCCACGATCCCCGCTCCCACGATGTCGAAGAGGGCCCGGCGCACCAGCGCGGTGGTGGGCCGCAGGCTGCGGCCGGGCGGGGTGAGCAGCGGCCGGCCGCGGGCCTCGCCCCCCACCACCCGCAGCCGGCCCGCACCCCGCTCCCCCCTCGCCATCGGCTCCATCTTCGCAAGCGTGCCCCACCCCCCGGTCGCTGGGGGCTACACTCTTCGGTCAGCGAATGCGGGCGCGCCATCTTCCCCTCGTCCTCCTCGGCGCCGCGGTCCTCTCCGCGTGTGCGACCGCTCCCCCCGGGCCGGTCGGCTCGACCGGGCGTGCCACCCGGCGGCCGCCGGCGGCGCGGATCGCCGCCCGTCCCGCGCCGGCTCGGCCGACCACCCGCGCCGCGCCGGCCTCCCCCGCCCGCGCCGGACCCCCGCCGCCGGTGATCCCGGCTGCGCCCCGAGTCTCGGCCGCCTATCGCACCGCGTGCGCGGCCGCGGGCGGCGCCATCGCCACCACCACCGGCTCGGAGTGGGCACCCGGCATCTGCACCGTCACCTACCCGGGCGAGGGCACCTTCCCCGCCACCCTCGATGGCAACGGCGGCTTCGACGTCGTCTGGGCTCAGCGCAACCAGACCGACTGCGGGCTGCTCGCCTACTACGCGGGCCTGGACGCCGCCGGCCACCACCCCTGGCGCCAGCCCCCGCTGTACCACCCGGCCTCGGGCGCGTGCTTTGCGGGCCAGCAGCGCTGAGACGCCCTGGCTCCCGGGGGATCGGCCGGCCTCAATCCAGATCGAACACCGTCCGGTACTCCGCCAGCGCCTGCCGCAGGCTGGGGTCGGTGAGCTCGGGGTCGCGCTGGAGCACCCGGGCGGCCGCGGCTCGGCTGCGCTCGAGCAGGACCAGGTCGCTGAGACCCGCCGCCCGCATCTCGGGAAGCCCGTGCTGGCGGACGCCGTAGGCATCTCCGGACCCGCGCAGCTGGAGGTCCAGCTCGGCCAGCTCAAATCCGCTCTCGTGGGCGACCAGCGCCTCCAGCCGCGCCCGCGCGGACCGGTCGCTGTCGTCGTCGACGAAGAGCAGGCAGTAGCTGGCCGCAGGGCCGCGACCGATCCGCCCGCGGAACTGATGCAGCTGGGCGAGACCGAAGCGGCCCGCCCCCTCCACCGCCATCACGGTGGCGTTGGGGACGTCGACTCCCACCTCGACGATGCTGGTGGCGACCAGGAGGTCGGCGGCGCCGGCGGCGAACTGCTCCATCCGCTCGGTCTTCTCGCGGGCGGACAGGCGGCCGTGCAGCAGGATGCAGTGGAGCTCGGGGAAGACGTCGGTGCGGAGCCGCTCGTACTCCACCGTCGCCGAGCGGGCGACCACCGTCTCGGAGGCGTCGATCAGTGGGCAGATGACGTAGCCCTGCCGCCCCCGACGCACCTGCTGGCGGATGAAGGCCTCGGCCGTCGCGCGGGCGCCGGGCTCGACCAGGCGCGTCGTCACCGGCCGGCGTCCCGGGGGGCGCTGGCGGATCCGGCTGCAGTCGAGATCTCCCCAGACCGTGAGCTGGAGCGACCGCGGGATCGGGGTCGCGGTCATGGTGAGGACGTCGGGCGTCGCATGCGCCTTCTCGCGCAGTCGCAGTCGCTGGGCGACCCCGAACCGGTGCTGCTCGTCCACCACCGCGAGCCCCAGCCGATTGAATCCGACCGCGTCCTCCAGCAGGGCATGGGTGCCGACCACGACCGGGTCGTGGCCGCCCGCGAGCCCGGCCAGCACCTCCCGGCGGAGCCGGGCCGGGGTGCTTCCCACCAGCAGCCGGGGCAGGATCCCGAACGGAGCCAGCAGCTGGTCGAGGGTGGCGAGGTGCTGGCGGGCGAGCAGCTCGGTGGGCGCCATCAGCACCGCCTGGAACCCCGCCGCGACCGCCATCCGGATCGCCATCGCCGCCACCACCGTCTTGCCCGTGCCCACGTCGCCCTGGAGCAGGCGGCTCATCGGCCCGGGGCGGTCCATGTCCTGGAGGATCTCCCACGCCGCCGCCCGCTGATCGTGGGTGAGCGGGAAGGGGAGGTGAGACACGAACGTGCGCGCCACCTCGGGGTCGAAGGGGATGCGCACCCCGGGAGCGGCCTGGCGCCGGATCCGGGCCCGCTGCGCCGCCAGCTGGACCAAGAACACCTGGTCGAAGGCGAGCCGCTCCTCGGCCGCCGCCAGCTCCGGCCCTGACCCGGGGAAGTGCGCCTGGCGCAGCGCCTGAGCCAGGGGCATCAGCTTCTCCTCGGCGCGCAGATCGGCCGGGAGCGGGTCGCGGAGCCGGTCCGCCACCGGCAGGAGCCGGTGGATCTGCTGGCGCAGCCAGCGCGAGCTGAGACCCTGGGTGCTGTGGTAGATGGGCTGGAGGATCCCCACGTGGTGGCCCGACCCGTCCCCCGCCTCGACTTCGGGGTTGCGCAGCTGCAGCCCGCCGTCCCGATGCCGCACCACCTTGCCGTTGAGCACCACCGGGGAGCCGGGAAGCAGCCGCCGGGCGAGGTACTGCTGGTTGAACCAGACCACCGCGACCTCGCCGCTGGCATCCCGGACCGCTCCCTCCAGCACGGTGAGGCTGCGCGCGCGGGCGGGCCGCTGGCGCAGGCGGACCACCTCGGCGCGCACCGTCGCCACCATCCCCGCGCGCAGGTCCGCGATCGCCACCAGGGTGCGCTGGTCGACGTGGCGGGCCGGGATAGCGCGGAGCAGGTCCGCGACGGTGCGGCAGCCGAGCCGGCGGAGCTGGCGCGCGTGCCCCTCGCTGATGCCGGCCACATCGCGCAGACGGGTGCTGGGCTCGAGGTCCGACACCGCCCGACCCGCCGGCCCGGGATCGGGGGCGCTCTCAGCCTCCACCGGGCGCGCCGACGAAGCAGATCCCGAGCGTCCCCGGTCCGGCGTGGGTCGCGATCACCGAGCTGGCCTGCCCGATCCCGATCTCAAGCTCGGGATGACGGCGCGCCGCCGCCGCCCGCACCGCCTCGGCGCCGCGGCGGTTGCCGACGTGGAGCACGCCCAGGCGCACGATCGGCTCGCGGGCGGCGAGCGCCTCCACCAGGCGGCCGCGCCCCTGCGCCTGGCTGTGGGCGCGGCCGATCGGCTCCAGCACCCCGTCGGGGCCGATCGCGGCCAGCGGCTTGATGCTGAGGAGGGTGCCGACGATCGCCTGGACCCGGCCGATGCGGCCCCCGCGCTCGAGATGGCGCAGGGTGTCGAGCAGGCACACGACGCCGGTGCGCGCGCGCAACTGGGGCAGCGCCGCCACGATCGCGAGCGCACCCTCGCCCGCCTCCGCCCGCGCGGCCGCGTCCAGCACCAAAAAGCCCAGCCCCATCGTGACGGACCGGCTGTCGACCACGTGGATGCGGGCGGGGTCGACCAGGCCCGCGGCGGTGCGGGCCGACTGGCAGGTGCCGCTCAGGGCCTCGGCGATGTGGATCGACACCACCGCGTCCCCGGGCGCCCGCAGCAGCGTCCGGTAGACCTCGGCGAACTCCCCCGGCGGGGGCACCGAGGTGCGGGGCAGGGTGCGGCTCTCCGACAGGCGCGCCATGAACTCGTCGTCGGTGCAGTCCACCCGGTCGCGCAGCTCGAGCTCGCCCACGTGAACCCGCAGCGGGACCACCGTGACGGCCGCGGGGACGCGGCCCTGCGGGAAGTCGGCGGTGCTGTCGGTGACGACGTGGACCGCCACCGCTACTCCGCCGAGATCACGAAGGGGTAGAGCGGCTGACCGCCCTCCTGCCGCTCCACCTCGAGGTGAGGGAATCGCTGGCGGATCGCCGCCTCCAACCGCTCGGGGTCGGGGGCCCCGTCGGCCCCGCGGTAGAGCGTGATCAGCTCGCGCTGGGCGGCCCCCCGCTGCGCGAGCGCGGCCAGCGCCACCTCGGCCAGGTCGGCGCCCCGCGCGACGATCCTGCCGTCCGCGAGCGCGAGGACGTCACCGGTGTGGATCACGTGACCGTCCTGGGTGGCATCCCGGACCGCGGTGGTGAGCTCGATCACGTCCACCTGCGTGATCGCCCGACCCATCCGGCTGCAGGTGGCTCCGAGATCGCGCGCGGGATCGAGGGCGAGCAGGGCGGCGATCCCCTGGGGAACGTTGCGGCTCGGGACCACGGCCACCCGGTCGCCCGCCAGCCTGGCCGCCTGCTGGGCAGCCAGGAGCACGTCGGGATGGTTGGGCAGGAGCACGACGGCATCGGCATCGACGGCGCGCACCGCCTCCAGCAGGTCCTCGGTCGAGGGATGCATGCGGGGTCCGCCCGCGACCACGGCGGCGGCGCCGAGGTCGAGCAGGATCGCGCGAAACCCCGGCCCCGGGGCGACCGCGACCACCCCGACGCCCGCGCGGCGGGTCGCCGGCGGCTGGCGCGCCGCCCGGTGCTGGGCGGTCATGTCCTGGACCGAGAGCCGCTCGATTCCACCCACCCGCGCCGCCGCCGCCAGCAGGTCCCACGGCACCGGGGTGTGCACGTGAACGTGGACCCGCCCCGGGTCACCGACCACCAGCGCCGAGTCACCCAGGTCGGCGGCGGCCGCCAGCCGGGCCCGGACCCCGTCGGCCCCCTCGCTCGCCCCCACGATCTGGAACTCGGTGCAGTAGCCATGGCCCCGGGCCGGCACGGCGAGCGCCATCGGCCCGATCCGCCCTGCCCGGGATGGCGTCGGCGGCATCCGGGGCGGGCGCGCGCCGTTGGCTCCGGCGGCACGGGCGAACGCCGTGAGCACCACCGCCAGGCCATACCCGCCGGCGTCGACCACCCCCGCCTGGGCCAGCACCGGGAGCTGGGCGGGGGTCCGCTCCACCGCCGCCCAGGCCTCGGCGGCGGCGGCGGCGAGGACCGTCCGGGGGGTGGCCCGTCCCGAGGTGACGGCCACGCGGCCCGCCTCGGCGGCATCGTCCGCGACCGTGAGGATCGTGCCCGGCTTGGGCTGCAGCACCGCCTGGCGCGCCACCTCGGCCGCCCGCGTGAGCGCCGCCGCCAGCTGGCCGGGGTCGAGGCCGCCGTCGCCACCCAGCTCCTGGGCGAAGCCCCGCAGAAGCTGGGAGACGATGACACCGGAGTTTCCCCGCGCCCCCATCAAGGCTCCCTGCGCCGCCGCTCCCCCCACCTCAGCGAGATCGGCCGCCCGGGGGAGCGCGTCGACCGCCTCGCAGGCGGCCTCCCAGGTGCGCACGAGGTTGCTGCCGGTGTCGCCGTCGGGCACCGGGAAGACATTGAGGTCGTTGATCGTGAGCGCCTCGGCCGCCAGGCCCGTGCGCGCGTCGGCGAAGGCCCGCCGCAGCCAGCTGGCGTCGATGGTCGCCTCAGCCATGGGCGCCCACGCAGCTGGCTCGACTGCCCGGGCTCGGGTCGGACCGCGCCCATCCCGGGCCCCCGTGGGGAGGACGGGGGCGGCACGCCCGCCGATCCCAGCCGGGAGCGGTCATGCGGCCACCCCGCTTGCTAGACTGCCTGGAGCGCGCGGCCGGCGGGGACGCCGAGGGGCGGGCCCTGAGCGCGAGCCGCCCGCGCAGGCGGTTCGCCGCGGCCGGGCGGGGCCGACGCCGATCCACATGAGGTGACAGGGCATGGCGCGACGGTGCGAGATCTGCGGCAAGGGCCCGGTGGCGGGCAAGAACGTCAGCCACTCGAAGGTCCACACCCCCCGCCGGTTCCTGCCCAACCTGGTTGCCGCCCACCTGATCCCGCCGGGCGGTCGAGCGGTCCAGCGGATGCGCGTCTGCACCCGCTGCCTGCGCACCAGCACCAAGTCGGCCTGACCCACCGGAGTTACGCCGGCCGCGCCTGGGCGCCCTCCCCGAGCCGGCGCAGCAGGGATGCCATCTCCACCGCGACCAGGGCGGCGTCGGCCCCCTTGTTGCCCTGCTTGCCGCCGGCGCGGTCGATCGCCTGCTCCAGGGTGAGGGTGGTGAGCACCCCGAATCCGATCGGGATCCGGTGGCGCTGGGCGACGCCGGCGAGCCCGCGAGCGGCTTCGCCGGCAACGTAGTCGAAGTGGGGCGTGTCGCCGCGAACCACCGCGGCGAGCGCCACCAGAGCATCGCACCCGCCGGCCAGCGCCACCGCCTCCGCCGCCAGCGGCAGCTCGAAGCTGCCGGGCACCCACACCACCCGCACGGCCTCCACTCCACAGCGCTCCAGGGCGGCCAGCGCCCCGGCCACCAGAGGGCGGACGACGACATCGTTGAAGCGCGCCGCCAGCACCGTGACGCGCAGTCCGGTGCCGTCGGTGGTGCCGCTGATCTCCTCCATCCCCGAGACCCTCCCGATCATCTCGCGCTCACGCTTCGCCGGCCTCACCCGCCGGCGCGCCGGCCGCCGGCGCCGGGCCCAGCAGGAGGTGACCGAGCTTGTCGCGCTTGGTCTCCAGGTAGCGGCGATTGTGACGGTTGGGCTCGACCAGGATCGGGACCCGCTCGACCATGGTGAGCCCATGGCCCTGGAGACCGTAGTACTTGCGGGGATTGTTGCTCATGACCCGGAGCCGGCGGACCCCGAGGTCGGCCAGGATCTGGCTGCCGATCTGGTAGTCGCGGCTGTCGGCGGGCAGTCCCAGGCGCAGGTTCGCCTCGACCGTGTCCAATCCCTCGTCCTGGAGGTGGTACGCCCGCAGCTTGTCCATCAGGCCGATCCCGCGGCCCTCCTGGCGCAGGTACACGATCACCCCCTGACCCTCGGCGCCGATCTGCCGCATCGCCTGATGCAGCTGGGCCTGGCAGTCGCAGCGCTGCGAGCCGAAGACGTCCCCGGTGAGGCATTCGCTGTGGACCCGCACCAGCACCGGCTCCGACAACGGTCGCGCCCCCAGCACCAGGGCGAGGTGCACCTCGCCGGTGAGGCGGTCGCGGTAGCCGATGGCGTCGAAGGTGCCCATCTCGGTCGGGATCAGGGTGGTGGCGCCTCGCTCCACCAGTTGTTCGGTGCGGCGACGATGGATGATGAGGTCGGTGATGGCGAGGATGGGAACGCCGTGCGCGTCGCTGAAGCGCTCGAGATCAGGGCGTCGTGCCATGCTGCCGTCGGGGTTGGCGATCTCGCAGATCACCGCGGCCGGGTGTCGCCCGGCCAGGCGGGCGAGATCCACCGCCGCCTCGGTCTGGCCGGCCCGCTCGAGCACACCGCCTCGGCGCGCCCGCAGCGGGAAGATGTGCCCCGGGCGGGTGAAGTCCTGGGGCCGGGCTTGGGGGTCGGCCAGCAGCCGGATCGTGGTCGCCCGGTCCTGGGCGCTGATCCCGGTGGTGACCCCGCGACCGGCGGCGTCGACCGACACCGTGAACGCGGTGCCGAAGCTGGAGGTGTTGGCCGCCTCCGGCACCATCGGGGGGAGCTCGAGCTGGTCCAAGCGCTCGCCCGCCATCGCCACGCAGACCAGCCCGCGGGCGTGGGTCGCCATCAGGTTGACGACCGCCGGGGTCGCGTCCTCGGCACAGATCGCGAGGTCACCCTCGTTCTCGCGATCCTCGTCGTCCACCAGGATCACGGAGCGACCTGACGCGAAGGCGGCGAGCGCAGCTTCGATCGGCGTCACAGCGCTCCCCCCCCGGCCACGCCCGCCGGGCGGCAGAGCCGCTCCACGTACTTGGCGAGCAGGTCCGCCTCCAGGTTCACCAGGCTGCCAACCGCGTACCCACCCGCGATGGTCGCCTCGCGGGTGTGGGGGATCAGCGCCACCACCAGCTCGGCCTGGCCGACCGCCACCACGGTGAGGGCGCACCCGTCGATGGTCACCGACCCCTGGGGCACGCAGAGTCGCAGCACCGTCGGCGGCCCGGTGACGGCGCAGCGCACGGCATTGGCCTCGGGGCGGATCTCGGTCACCCGACCCGTCGCGTCGATGTGCCCGGTGACCAGGTGGCCTCCGACCGGGTCCTGGTAGCGGAGCGCCGCCTCGAGGTTGACCCGGTCGCCCGGGCGCAGCCGGCCCAAGGTGGTGCGTCGGAGCGTCTCGGGCATCACGTCGGCCACCACGCTGGCGGCGTCCCCCTCCCCGTCCAGCCCAGCCACCGTGAGGCAGCAACCGTTGACGGCGACGCTGTCGCCGACCCGGAGCCCCTGGGGTGCCTGCGGTCCCGGACACCAGCGCAGCCGGCCGGCCCCGCCGTCGACTCCGTCGACCACGGTCCCGGTCCCACTCACGATCCCGCTGAACATCAGATCGCCCCGCTGAGCAGGAGGTCGGCGCCGAGCGCCTCGGCTGTGAACCGCCGCAACCGGACCGCGTCCGCCAACTGGCCCACCCCCGCGCCGCCGATCGCGCCGGGGGCGCCCACGCCGCCGACCAGCACCGGCGCCACGAACGCCGCGACCCGGTCGACCAGACCCTGGGCGAGGCAGCTCCCCAAGAGCGTGCTGCCCCCTTCCACCAGCAAGCTGGTGCAGCCGCCCGCGCCCAGGTGGCGGGCGAGCTCCCGCAGGTCGAGGTGGCCGTCGATCGCTGTGAGCTCGATCAGCTCGGCGCCGGCCGCCTCCAGCGCGGCACGCGCGTCCCGGGGAGCATCCGCTGAGGTGGCGACCAGCGTGGGCCGGCCCCCGCCGCGGAGCACCTTGGCCGAGGCCGGGGTGCGCAACCGGCCGTCCGCCACCACCCGCCACGGCTGGCGCGCGGGCCGCTCCAGTCGGGTCGACAGCTCGGGGTCATCGGCGAGCACGGTGCCGGATCCCACCAGGACGGCGTCGTGCTGGTGGCGGAGGAGGTGGGCCCGCCGACGGCTCTCGGGCCCGGTGATCCAGCGCGACTCGCCCCCGGTGGTGGCCAGCTTGCCGTCCAGGGACATGGCGAACTTCAAGGTCACCTGGGGCCGGCCGGTGGTGACCCAGACGGCGAAGGCGGAGATCAGCTCGCGGGCCTCCTCCGCATGGCATCCCACCCGGACCGCCACGCCGGCCCGGCGCAGGGCGCTGACCCCGCGCCCGTTGACCACAGGGTTGGGATCGAGGGTCGCGACCTCCACGCGCGCCACGCCGGCGGCCAGGATCCGCTCGACGCAGGGGCCGGTCTGCCCGTGGTGCGAGCAGGGCTCCAGGGTCACGTGCAGGGTGGAGCCGCGGGCCAGCTCCCCGGCGTCCGTCAGCGCCCGCACCTCAGCGTGTGCGGCTCCCCAGCGCTCGTGGTAGCCGGACCCGACCAGCCGGCCGCCCGCCACCACCACCGCCCCCACCATCGGGTTGGGGCTGGTGCGATGGTCACCGAGCCGGGCGAGGCGGAGCGCCTCGGCCATCGGGTCCTCGGGGGCGGGGTGGGGCGGGAGGGCGGTCTCGATCATGGGGGTGCGGCGTCGACGCGGCAGAGAGCGGGCGTCGGCCGGACCCGCGGCCCGTGCACCGGTCCTCTCCCATCCAGACTTGAGGGTCGGCCGCGCCGGGCCCCTCTCACTGTCGGCCCCGGAATTCCACCGGATCCTGCTCGCCGGCGGCGGAGGCCACCGGAGGGCTCGCGGGCTGTCACCGCCGGTCGGGTGTTGCACCCTGCCCCGAAGACCAAGGGAGCGTAGCACAGGCTGGGGACTCAGCCCTCGGGGCGGCGGGCGCGCAGGCGCTCGAGCCGGGCGAGCGGCGGCTCGAGCTCGGCGCGGAGCTGGCCGCACGCCGCCTGGGCGCGGTCTCCCCGCGAGAATCGCAGGGTCGCCCGCGCCCCCACCCGGGCCGCGAAGGCCCGCGCCGCCGCCGGGGAGGGGCCTCGCCAGGGGCTGTTGGGAATCTGGTTCATGGGGATGAGGTTCACGTGGGCGCGCGCCGCTGCGGCCACCTGGCGGAGCGAGCGGGCGTCATCGTCGCCGTCGTTGACCCCGGCGATCAGGACGTACTCCAGGGTCAGGCGGCGTCCGCTCTGGGCGGCGTAGCGGGTGGCTGCCTCCAGGCACGCCGCGATCGGCCAGCGCCGGTTGAGGGGCACCAGCCGATCCCGCAGGGAGTCACGGGTGGCGTGCAGGGAGAGCGCCAGGGTGACTCCCAGGCCGGCGGCTCCGAGTCGATCGATCGCCGGGACCACGCCGCTGGTCGAGACCACGATTCGGCGGGCCGAGATCCCCAGGCGGACAAGTGCCCGCACCGCGCCCACGGTGGCATCGAGGTTCTGCAGCGGTTCGCCCATCCCCATGAAGACCACATGGGTGGGGGGTGGCTCCCCCTGCTGGTGCCAGAGCCAGGTAGCCCAGCGAACCTGGTCCACGATCTCGGCCGCATCGAGCTGGCGGATCAGGCCAAGCTGGCCGGTGGCGCAGAAGGCACAGCCGATGGCGCACCCCACCTGGGTGCTGACGCACACGGTCCGACGCGCGCGCCGGCCCGGCTGGGCGGGATAGGTCATCGCCACCGTCTCCACGCTGGCGCCGGGCGCGACCGTGAGCAGGAGCTTGACGGTCAGCCCGCGGTCGGCGACCTGGTGGGCGCGGTGGGCGAGCGTCTGGAAGCGCAGCCGCCGGTCCAGCTCCCGTCTCAGTCCCTCCGGCAGCGTCCGAACCGCGGCCAGGTCGGGGGCACCCTGGCGGAAGGCGGCCGCCCGCAGCTGATCGCCGCGCCAGGCGGGGGCGCCCGCCTCCGCCAGCAGCGCCGTGAGCTCGGCTTCCTCGAGGGTGGCCAGAGCGGGGCGGGGGTCGGGGGAGGGGGTCCCCCCCCGACCCCCGAGATCAGCCACCGGGCCTGAGCAGCTGGAGCAGCTCCGCTCGGGTGCGCGGGTCGCTGCGAAAGGTCCCCCGCATGCAGCTGGTGACAGTGCGGCTGCCGGGCTTCTCCACCCCCCGCATGCTGATGCAGAGATGGAACGCCTCGACCACCACTCCCACCCCGCGCGGGGCGAGGTGGTGCTCGATCGCCTCGGCGACCTGGGTGGTGAGGCGCTCCTGGACCTGGAGCCGGCGCGCGAACGCCTCGACGATCCGCACCAGCTTGCTGAGCCCGACCAGCCGTCCGGCGGGCAGGTAGGCGACGTGCGCCACCCCATGAAAGGGCAGGAGATGATGCTCGCACAGGCTGTGCAGAGCGATGTCGCGCACCACCACCATCTCGTCGTAGGCGTCGCGGAAGACGGCGTCGCGAAGCAGAGCGTCTACGTCGACCTGGTAGCCCTGGGTGAGGAAGGCCAAGCTGGTGGCGACGCGGTGGGGGGTCGCGAGCAGCCCGGGGCGCTCGGGGTCCTCCCCCATCCCGCGCAAGAGCGTGCGGACAGCGTCCTCCATCTCCTCCCCCGCCACCGGCCCCAGCATCGGCTCATTCTGCGGTCCCGGGGCGGCCCTGGGCCGACTCCACCCGGCCACCCGCGGCGGGTGGGGCGGGCGTGCCCGGTGGCCAACCGTGGAGCGATGCCGCCGCGCCGGCGCCCCCAAGGACGCCGCTTCGCGCGGGGAACGGCGAGGCCGTGCCCCCCTCTGCCACCGCCAGCGTGCCAGTGGGGCCGGGGACGACGGCAGGCAGGGGGAGCCGGATCCGCTCGAGTCGTCGCCGACGCTAAGAGCATGGGTCAGCCTCCCGGTCTGATCGGATCGCCGCAGGCACTCGGAGGTCCCCTCGGCTGACGACCCCAGACGAGCGTGGGGGGGCGTCGCGCCACTCTTGCCCCCGCCGGGCAGGCGGACGAAGTTGGGGCGCGGCCTCTTGGCCCGGCCACCGCCACCGGGCTGGGCGAGCCGGAGATCGGCGGCGCCAGGCTGGTCCGGGACGCCGCCCGCCCGCGGGCATCGGGCCCGGGGCGCCCGGCCGACGACGGGCGCCGGGGTCGGAGGGGATGGGCCTGCGGTTCGGCCCGGCGGATGCGGGCGCCCGGCGCGGGGCGCGCCGGCACGGCCCCGCCGGCCTCCGGCGAGGCGGACTGGCCGGGCCGAGCGCGCGCTGCTGCCCCCGGGTGTTGGGAGCGGACCGGACCCGCCCAGGTGGTGAGGGCACCGTCCCAGCGCGCGCGGCCGGCGGGGTCACAGTCCACCGCCGGGCGCGCATGCCGACGGGCCTCCTCGTGATGACGTTGGGGCGCGCGAGGGCGGGCTCACCCGGGTCGTCATGCGCGACCGCGATCGGCGGGGGCGGCGGCGCAGGCGACGCCCCTCCCGCCGGTCACAGGCGGCGGCCGGTCGCCTGTGACACCCGCCCGGCCATCCCTGCGCAGCCCGGCGCGACGTCGCCGAGTGCCGCTCGCGCGACCAGGCGCGATCGGGCTCATCTTCCGAGCCGATGCCGGGCTCGGCGCCGGCCGGCCCCGCACGGATCCGAGGGGCTCGCGGCGCTCGGCCGAACCGGGCCGCGAGCGGTCGGCGCGCCCCGGGATCGGGCACACTGGGCGGGTGAGCTGGGTGGCGTGGGCCGGTCACTGGGGAACCGACCCCTCGGTCTGGGTCGGATGCGCCCTGGCGCTCGCCGCCTACCCGTTCCTGCCCGGGGCGCGACGCGACCGGCGCGGGCTCGCGTGGACGGCCGGCGTGCTGGTGCTGCTGATCGCGCTGGAGTCGGCGATCGACCAGGTGGGGGACACCGCCCTCTTCAGCGTGCACATGGCGCAGCACCTGATCCTGGCGATGGTGGCGCCGCCCTTGCTGATCCGAGGGCTGCCGGACGCCACCGTCGACGCGATCCTGCGCGGGCCGGTGGGCAACGGGGTCCGCGTCCTGGTGCATCCCCTGGTCGCCGCCACCTTGTACTTCGTGGTACTGATCGGCTGGCACATCCCCGTCTTCTTCGACTACGCGCTGACCCACGATCCGGTGCACATCGCCCAACACCTCAGCTTCATCGCGGTCGGCCTCTGCTTCTGGTGGGCGGTCGTGATCCACCGCGAGGGCGAGCCCTGGAACCTCGGCGCGCTGGGCGAGGTCGCCTACCTCACCGCCGGCGCCCTGCCCTCGGTGGTGGTGGGGCTCTCGCTCGCGCTGGTCGCCCACCCCGTCTATTCGTTCTATCTCGATCGGTCCATCCGCCTGGGCCTCAGCCCGCTCGCCGACCAGCGGCTGGGCGGGTTGCTCATGTTCGGGTTCGACAACCTGCTGATGGTGGGGGTCGCCGGCTACTACCTCTGGCGCCTGCTGCCTCCCGACGGCAGCGACGTCGTCGGCGACGCCACGACGTGAGGCGGACGGCGGCCGGGGTGGCCCGGGCGCATCCCGGCCGCCCCCCGGGGGCGTCCCTCCACCGCGCCCGCTGGCAGATGCCGACCCGTCGAGCCGACCGGGACACGGTCGTGTGCGGGAGCCTCGCCCTGCTCTGGCTGATGGATGCCGGGCTGCAACTCCAGCCGCTGATGTTCACGCGCCTCTTCCCCGCGACGATCCTCTACGCCAACGCGCTGATGTACCAGCCGCAGATGGTCGCCCACCTGCTGGTGCCGCTGGCGGCCTGGCTGAGCCCGCACCTGCTCGCGCTCAACTGGGGGGTCGCGACCCTCCAGGCCCTGATCGCCCTCGGGCTCTGGGTGCGGCGCACCCGCCGGGCGGCGCTGGCGGTGTCGGCGGGGTGGGCCCTGTGCGTCTGGGTCGTCGCCGAGGGCCTGGGCGGGATGGCGACCGGAACTGCGCTGCTGGAGTTCGGGGCCCCGGGGGCGGCCCTGCTGTATGCGGCCGTCTCCGGACTGCTGTGGCGCTCGGCCGGAGGGAGCGCCCCGGCTCCGGACGGGGCGGAGCCGGCCGGGGCCCATCCCGCCGCCGCGGCCCGGGTGGTGTGGAGCTGCCTGTGGGGGCTGGGCGCGGCCCTCCACCTGCCCCTTGTCCACCCGGCCGCGGGAGTGCTCGCCTACAACCTGCAGTCCGCGGCGCAGGACCAGCCGGGCGCGCTCGCCACCGTCGACTACGGGCTGGCCCGGTTCGCCTACGCTCATGCCACCAGCCTCTCGGTCGGTCTCGCACTCATCGAACTCGCGATCGCGGCGGCGGTCTGGAGCCGGCGATGGCGCGGGACCGGGCTGGCGGTCGGGACCGCCGCCAGCCTCGCCTTCTGGGTGATCGGTCAGGCGATGGGAGGCGTCTTCACCGGGCTCAGCACCGACCCGCAGAGCGCGCCGCTGGTGGTCCTGCTCGCGGTGCTCGCCCTCGGATCAGGCCGCCCGCGCGCCCGTCCATCAGCTCGCGGCTGACGAGAGTGTGTCGCCGGCGGGGCCGGTGCGGTCGGCCGCCACTCGCCAGACCGTGGTGATGAGGGTCGCCAGGATCACCAGGTGGACCCCCGTGCACCACAGGCAGATCTCGTGGAGCTTGACCATCTCGACGAAGACCAGATAGAACACCGTGAGCGTGCCCAGGCCTGCCCAGGCAGCATGCAGCTGGCGCCAGCCCGCCCGCTCCGGCTCTCGCAGCTGCTGAATCGCCAGCCCCAGGCTGAGCAGGAAGTAGAGCATTCCCGGGACGGTGATGGGGACGCTGGTACCGGGGATCACGGAGTAGCTGCTGGTGGTCACCAGCTGACAGTTGATGACGCCGGTCGACGGGCAGGCGAGCGGGACCGCGGCGTAGTGGACCGAGGTCAGGTAGGCGGCCAGGCCGAACCCGATCAGCGCCAGTCCCGCGAGCCAGAGTGCCCCACCCACCCCCGCTGCGCCCGCCGCGGGCTCGGCCCCCCGCCCGCGGTCGCTCATCAGAGCCCGGTCGAGGCGGCCGCCACCCCCGAGGAGCGGCAGACGGCGGCCGGCCGCTCACCAGTCAGCTTGCAGATCTCGGCGGTGTACAGGTTCGCCTCTCCCAGGATGTCCTTGGCCGCTCCGGTGCTGGGCCGGCCCAGGTCGGCGGCGATCGCATCCCAGCTGCGGCCGTTGATGTCGGCGACTAGGTTGTCGGGAACCACCGGACCCTGAGCGTAGCGTCCCCCCACGTCGATGAAGGGGTAGCCGCCCCCGCCATAGCGCGACCAGAGCCGATTCTGCTGCGCCGTCAGCCCCTGCAGCAGCGTGCCGGAGGCATAGATGCCACTGCCGGGGATGTTGGTCTGGTGCTCTACCGGCACGAAGCTGAGGTAGCGACTGGTGTAGTGCGCACCGAAGAAGCTGAAGGTGGCGGTGTTAGGGAAGACGTCGACGCTGCTGGAGCGGATGGTGTGCAGGTTGCGGAAGTGACCGAACCGGCTGAGCGCCGCCACCAGTCCCCAGCGCGCGAGCGCGCAGTAGGGGCAGTATTCCGCGCCGATGAACAGCATCTCGGGCTTGCCGTCGTGGCGCATCTCCGCCCCGGTGATCTTGGTGGGCGGCACCGCGGCATTGCCGCGTCCCACCGCATCGAACGCCGACGTCGGCACGCTCGTGACCGTGTGCACCAAGGACGCCGGAGCGGGCAGCAGCGGCGCGGCGAAGGCACCGCTGGTGGAGGAGATCCCGAGGATCACGATCAGCACGACGATCGCCACCACCCCGCCGGAGATTCCCAGCACCATCCCGGGCGGGCGCCAGCCGCGTCCCCGCGATGCCGGCCGCCGCTGCACCGGGCCGTGCGAGCCTGATCCAGTCCCGCGGGCCGGTCGCATGCCCTGCCGCGCGGCGGCCCTCGTCTGTGCCTTGCGCTTGGGCGCGGCCATCGGCGGGGTGCAGCCTCCTGTGGTCGGGCGCGGCTCCGCCCGCGGCAGTCCAGATCAGCCTATCCTACCCGAAACCGTGGGCCGCCCCGGGGTGGCAGCGACCGCGCGGTCGGCGGCGGCGCGCCCCTGGCGGATGCACGCCGGCAGGCCCACGCCACGCAGGGCCGCCCCGGCGAGGTGGAGGCCGGGAGTGGCACCCAGAGCGAGCTCGAGAGCGTCCATTCGGCCGAGATGGCCGGCACGGTACTGCGGCAGCGCATCCCGCCAGCGCCGCACGGTGATCGCGTGGGGCGCGGCCCCCACCCCGAGCGCGCGGCGGAGCTCGAGGTGCACCTCGGCCGCCAGCTGGGCATCGGAGAGGTCCAGCGCCCGACGGTCTCCGTGGCGACCCACCGAGGCACGGACGAGGCGGACGTCGTCGGCGTCCAAATGCGGCCACTTGCTGCCCAGGAAAGTGCAGGCGGTGACCCGCCGACCCTCGCCACGGGGCACCAGGAATCCGCTCGCCTCGGGCAGTCTCGGCAGGGCGCTGGCGGGATAGGCCAGGGTCACGGTGGCGACCGATGCATAGGGGATGTCGGCCAGACAGGCGGCGGCGGCGGGATTGACGGGTGCGAGCAGAGCCGCCGCCGCCGCCGCCGGAGTCGCGATGATGACAGCGTCGGCCGGCTCCACCGTCCCGGCACCGGTGACGACCACCCAGCCCCCCCCCGGCGATGGGTGGATCGCAGTGGCGGGCGACCGGCTCCGCAGGCCGTTGTGGGCGAGCTCCCCAGCCAGCCGGTCCACCAGCTGGCTGAGGCCACCGGCAACGGTGAGGAAGGTCGGGGCCCCCGCCCCGGCGCCCCCCGGCGAGCGGTCCAAGAGGGCTTGCCGGCGCAGCCCCCGACGCAGGCTGCCGCCCTCCTGGAGCGCGTCCAGCAGGCGCGGGGCGACGGCGCCGAGGGACATTCCCTCGGCGGACCCGGCGTAGATCCCACTCAGCAGGGGATCCACCAGCCGATCGAACGCCTGGCGGCCCAGGCGGCGCCGCAGGATCGGGCCCAGCGGATCGTCCCGCCCGACCGGGCGGGGGGGTACCAGCGGCTCCAGCCAGACCCGCGCCAGCCCCAGTGGCGAGAGCACTCGGGCCCGGCGGAGCGGGCCGACCCGGACGGGCACGCCGAGCACGAGGCCGGTGGGGAGCCAGCGGATCCGGCCGCGTGACCAAAGTCCGGCCCGGCCGGACTGAGCCGGAACCAGCAGGTCGCCCAGCCCGACCGCGCGGCACAGCTCGGTCGCGTCGGGGTCGCGGGCCAGGAAGCCGTCGGGTCCGAGCTCCACCGTCCACTCGCCGCAGCGACCGGTCTCGATCTTCCCGCCGATCCGATCGGTGGCCTCCAGCACGGTGACCCGGACGGCCGCCCGCCCATCGGCCTCGCCCAGCCGGTGGGCGGCGGCCAGCCCGGTGATCCCAGCCCCAACCACCACGACGTGGCGCCGCGAGGACGCCGCGGAGGGGTCCATCGGGGTTAGCCCATCTCGGGCGGCCGGGCCCTGGCGTGACCGACCGGGCCGGCCCCGGGTCCGGCCCGGGCAGGCTCCCGCCGGCTGTCCCCGACTCCCTGGGGCACGACTTGGCCCGGGGCCAGGCCGCGGGTCCGACTGTTGTCTCCGATCGCAAGCGGGGCGTGGGGGGGAGCGCGGACGGGGCGCGGCATCCGGGACACCCCGTCATGCTACGAGGGCGAGGCGGCGGACTCGACCCGGCGGCCATAGCCCGCGGATCGGTCACGATCCGGTGACCCTGGCCCGCGCGCGGGCACTGATCCGGTCTGATAGCAACTGTGGAGGGGTTGCGCGCGACGAGCTGGGCAGGCCGGGAGATGACCGGGCCGTGGGCGCGGTCCGCCCGAGCCGCCCGAAACCGGTGGGTGCGCATGCTGGCGCCGCCACTGGCCTACCTGGTGGGGAGCGTCGCCCTCACCTCCTCGGTGTGGTCCCATCCGGGCACCGAGTTGGTCGGCGCCGGCTCCAACCCGTCGGCCAAGGTCTGGTTCCTCGCCTTCTTCGCCCATGGGCTCGCGACCGGCCACCTCCAGCTCCTCACCCATCTGACGACCGCGCCCCACACGATCAACCTCATGTGGAACAACTCCATCCTGGCAATCTCCCTGCTGCTGGCGCCGATCACGCTGACCTTGGGACCGGTGGTCGCCTACAACGTCGCGATGACGGTGGGTCTGGCCGCCTCGGGCTGGGTTGCCGGTCTGGCTCTGCGGCGATACGTCCGCCACCCGGCGTCGGCGTGGGCCGGCGGCGCGATCTTCGGCTTCTCCCCGTTCATCCTGGCGGAGGCGGATTCCGGGCACCTGCTGTGGGTGACCCTGTGGCCGATCCCCGTCCTGCTGCTGCTGCTCGACAGCCTGGTGCGGACCCGGCGCCCCCCGGCCTGGCTCCTCGGGATCGGGATGGGCGTATGGATCGGGCTGGAGATGCTGACCTCCGAGGAACTGGTCACGACCTGCGCCCTCGTCTCAGCTGGAACCTTGCTCGCTCTGGCGGCGACCCACCGGCACGCGGCTCGGGCGCTGCTGCCCCGCGTCGCGGTCGCGCTGGCCGTGGCCCTGCCGGTGGCGCTGGTGATCGCGGGCGCCCCGCTCGCGGTGCAGTTCCTTGGACCCCACCGCCTCGTCATGGGCGTCGTCGAGCCTCCGGCGGTGAACGTGGCCGATCTCTTCGCGGTGGTGATGCCGACCGAGCTTCAGGCCGCCGCCCCGCCATTCCTGGTCGCGATCACCCAGCACTTCACCGGCTACCCCTTCGACCGGGTGGTGTACCTCGGTGTCCCGCTGCTGGTCTTTTTGGGCTGGGTCGTGCTCGCTGGCCGGCGCGACCCCCGGGTGAGACTGTTCGCCGCGCTGGCAGCGGCAGTCACGGTCCTCGCGCTCGGGAGCCACCTCCACGTGGACGGGCGGGCGACCGGAATTCCGCTCCCCTGGTCGGTCTTCGCCCGGCTCCCGCTGGTCAGCAAGGCGCTGCCCAGCCGGCTGATGGCGGTGACGTGGCTGGCGGTCGCGACCCTGGTCGCGCTCGGGATCGACCGCCTCGCCGAACGGCCGGGCGGCGCCGCCCGGGCCCGCTCGGCGGTGTTGGTGGGAGCGGTCGCCCTCAGCCTGGTCCCCGCGGGCGGCGAGCTGACCAGCGGGGCCGTGGTGCCCGCGTTCTTCCGCACGGCGTTGGTGCACCGGGTCGCCGCCGGCGGCACCCTGCTCACCACCCCGATTCCCAACGCCGACGGCTGCACCGGCCTGCTCTGGCAGGCGGCCAGCGGCTTCGCCTACACCACCCCGACCGGGTGCCTGCTGCATGCCGGCACGCGCCCCGGGCTGATCGTCTCGTACGCGGGGTCGACACCCTTGCGCACCGATCTCTGGCGCACCCAGGCGGGCACCCCCGTCGCGGTCACCCCACGCACGCGACCGGCGCTGCTGGCCCAGCTGCGGGTCTGGCGGGTGCGCGCGGTCGCGGTCGGCCCCGGCCCCGGCGAGGCTGTGACGCGGTCCTTCCTGTCGGCCCTGCTCCAGCAGCGACCGGACCGGGTCCACGGCGTCTGGCTGTTCACCGTCTCCGCCGCCGCAGCGCCCTGATCGGTGCCGGTCGCTGCCGCCGGGCGCGAGGGATGGCCTTCGCTCAGCGGGCGCACCCCGGATCTCCGGCGGGGTTCGCCCGCGCGCGGCGGGGTTGCGCGGGGGAGAGCCGAGGATCTCTCCCTGGCAGAGGACGGCTCTCGCCCGGGTGAGGCCCCGGCTGCGGCACGGCCCCGCTGTGAGTCCGGCCGCCGCCCACCCTGCAGCGGACCGCGGACCCATCGGAAATACGTGGGGACGGCCCAGGTCCCTCTCCGACTCCAAGGCCGCCGTCAGCCCGCCCGTCCCGCGGTCGCCCCGCTCCCCCCGCGCGTGCCGCCATGCCCCACGACACTGGTGCCGAGACCGGGATTTGAACCCGGACGAGCTTGCGCTCACTGCCCCCTCAAAGCAGCGTGTCTGCCAGTTTCACCACCTCGGCGCGGTCGCTCATCTTAGCGAAGCCCGACAGGCTCCGCCAGGGCCGGCAGCGTGCCCTCGCCTCGCGCACCCCAGCGCGAATGGGGACGGCGCGGGCGCGCGGCGGTCCCACGGGCTGGACCGCCGCGCCGCCCCATCCGGCTCCAGCAGGGCGGGTGGGGCCGTCCGGGCCGGCGGCCCGCTCGGGAGGGCGCCGCCGCCCAGAGGCCGACCCGCCCTCCTCTCCCCAGAGCCGAGTGACCCGGCTCGTGCGCGCCGGCGACGCGTCGCACGCCCTCCAGAGGGCCTCCACCCGACGCCGACCCCGCCCCGATGGAATGGCCACCGCCGGCCTCGAGGCGGGTAGCGCGAATGCGAGCGCTCTCCGGCCGATCCGCGCTAGCCCTTCCCGCCACCAATACCCTCGCGGCGGACGCCCACCGGACGGGCAGATCGGCAATTGGGGCCTGGCGCCCACCCGTCCCCCCTCACCGCCTGCCCGGGCGCCCTCGTCGTCGGCAGCCCGCCTCGGGTAATCACGTCCGCCCCGGGCGGCGCGGTCGCGGCCAGCCGGCCCCGCCTCCGGACTGGGCGGCCGCAGCTGGCCCTGGGCCGAGCCGTCGCCGCAGAAGCCGGAACGCTGCACCAGCCCGGGGACCAGGCGCCGGGCGATGCCACTGTGCATGGCGGACGGCAGGAACCGGAACAGCGCCACGGGGCGCCCACTCGCGGGAGAGTCACGCCGATCCCGCTCGCCTCCAGGGCGATGACCAGCGGCGATCGGACCCGCACCCCGCGGCCAACGTCCAGCTACCGATCACCCCGCAGGTCGACCGGGACCGCCTCCCCGGAGCGGGCCGAACGAGCCCAGGCGGCCTGGCACATCCGCTAGCACGAGGCCCACTACCACGGGCCACACTGGGGAGCTGAGCACCATGCCGCCGAGGCCCGCAGTGTCTAATCATCCGCCAGCTCCGGGGGGCTTCTGAGGAAGCCTTCCCAAGCCGCTCAGCGCATCCCGGCGCTGGCGCCACCGTCAACCAGAAGAACCGCCCCATTCACGTAGCTTGATTGGGACTGAGACAGGAATCCGATCACAGCGGCTACCTCATCCGCGTCCGCGTATCGCCCCATCGGTGTCGCCGTCCACCGCGAAGGATCTGAACTGCTGCTCTCGGGATCTGCGAGCGTGCCCATGTGTCGCATACCTGGGATCGTGTCGCCAGGACACACCACATTGACACGCACTCCCTCTTCCACGAGGTCCAGTGCCAGCATTCGGCCTAACATGTTCACCGCTGCCTTAGTCACCGAGTACGCGCCCAAAGGCACGTCCCCGCGGATTCCAGAATCGGAGGACACGAGAACTACGGCTGATGGCCGGCTGCGTCCCAGCAGCGCGCGACATGCCTGCACCTGCACAAGCGCCCCGATGACGTTGGTCGCCAGCATCTCCTGCACGAGCTGCCCAGGTGTATCGATGACTCGAGCCACCACCCCCACTCCAGCACTGGCAACCAAGACGTCGAGCCGTCCCCAGGCGCTCTCGATCTCGCGCACCACCGACGCGGCCGCCACCGAGTCCCGGGCATCCGCCGCGACAAACCGCGCCTCGACTCCGACCCGGCGCAGTTCCCTCTCCGCACCCTGTCCGCGCTCCAGATCGCGTCCGGTGATCGCAACTGCGAACCCATCTCCGCCCAGACGCCGAGCAGTGGCTAAGCCAATCCCCGACGTGCCACCGGTGACGAGTGCCACTCGTGGCGTGCGCGATCTCTCCCGCGCTTCCGCCGCCCTTCTCACGGCGGACGACTTCGCAAGGTCAGCCACGGTCTGCTAGCCGGCAAAGCGTCGCGACCGTCCTATCGACCTCCTCAGCCGTGTTGTAATGCACGAGGCCGAGTCGAACGACCCCGCCGGACTCCCCGAGGCCCAGTCGTTCGATCAAAGCTCGCGCGTAGAAATCCCCATCCCAAACGAAGATGCCCTCGCGACCCAATTCCTCCGCAACAACCCTCGGCGCAAGTCCAGCCACGGTTATGGCGACCGTTGGGGTCCGCTCCGCCACTCGGGCAGGATCGGCAATGCCCCACACCTTAACATGGGGAATCTTAGCTAGGCCTTCCAAGAGACGCTTGCACAGTGTTGCCTCGTAGGCACGAATGGCTTCCATGGCGACGCGCAGCCGATGCGTCCTCGACTCACCCTGAAGCTCCCCGGGCGGCGACAAGCCACTCGTGCCGATGCCTTCGAGATAGCCAACGGCCGCCGTCGCCCCCACGATCCCTTCATGGTTCATGGTACCCAACTCCACTGGGTCGACAGCTGCGCGTACCTTGTATGGAGGCAGCC
>Ga0307374_10000736_pt1 | contig 61458 bp, 49 predicted proteins | sample OX3MG_FD_202532 | JGI IMG/M metagenome (GOLD analysis project Ga0307374, IMG submission 202532) | Soil microbial communities from Risofladan, Vaasa, Finland - OX-3 | ecosystem: Environmental > Terrestrial > Soil > Coastal area > Acid sulfate soil | place: Finland: Risofladan, Vaasa | collected... | reverse complement strand
CTGCCTACTTGAGCCTCTACGATTTATATCAACTCAAACTCGAAGCGGAATTGGTCACCCTGAGTGGCTGCGCGACGGGCCTGAATGTGGTTACAGCGGGCGACGAATTGCTGGGCTTAATTCGGGGCCTTCTCTACGCGGGCGCCCATTCGCTTCTCCTCACTCTGTGGAACGTCCACGACCGTAGCGCGGCAGACTTCATGACGTGCTTCTACCGGCGGCTTCAAGATGGCTCCAACAACAAGGCTGCGGCCTTGCAGGGCGCCATGCAGGATCTGCGTGAACGGTACCCGCATCCCTATCATTGGGCTCCTTTTACCCTGATCGGTAAGATTTCCCCCGCCTGACGCCCTCACATTATTTTTCCGCTTCCTATATTTTTTGATCGGTTCCGCACCCTTATGGACAGGCAGGGAAGGGGAGGCGGCGCGAGCCACAGTGGCGAGCGCCGGAATCTTGAAAAAATGGGGGGATTACACGATGCAACATTTCTCATTGGAACAGTGGGTTGATTTGGCCCGTGACGTAATTGGAGAGGACAAAAAAGCAGCCATGCAGGCGCATCTCGAGACCGGTTGCAAGCAATGCACCAATGTTTTTAGCACATGGGCGCGCGTCCGCGAGATCGCCGGGCGCGAAGGCTCTTACCAACCGCCAGAAAGCGCGGTCCGGACGGTCAAGGGGATGGGTGCCATTCATATTCGTCCAACGAAGTCTTCAACGTCTTCAGTGGCGCACCTACTGTTCGACAGCTTACAGGCTCCCGCAGCCGCCGGAGTTCGATCGTCTTCCACGATCGCGCGGCAATTGCTCTATGGCGTCGGCGCTTATCGCATCGACGTGCGCCTGGAGCCGCAAATGGACTCCGATAAAGTCTCGTTGGTTGGCCAAATTCTCAATTCCGCCGATCCCGCGAAACACGCTGACGCTGTTCCGGTTGTTCTCTTAAGAGGCCGCAAAGTTTTGGCCACGTCCCAGACAAACGGGTTCGGCGAGTTCCACTTGGAATGTGACCTGGAAACGCGTCTGCAATTGCAACTGAGCTTGCCCCACGGCGTGGACGTCACGATTCCGTTGGTGGAACCGGCGAAGGGAGTCCTTTCGAAAGCCTTAGAACCGCTTGACTCTACAGTGGTTAGTGGCACGGGCTCTCGTAGGCGCAAAAGTACTAGGAAGAGGGTTTAGTTAAAAGGCCGCGAAAGTGGCTGCTTGTACCATTGAGTGAAAGACGTCGTTCCGGCCAGACTAGCAGTCGCAAAACACCGGTCGGCCGCAAAAGGAGCAGGGCAACCATGAAGCGTTTAACCTGGATTTTCACACTCGTGTTGTTCGGACTTTGGGGCCAGCCTGCTTCGGCGCAGTTACTGTCGAGCAGCACCACGATCAGTACCACCTCCACTGCTACCGCAGGCGGAGTGATTGTCCGAACAAATCTCGGTGTTTCGGGGTTGCAGACGGTTTGTTTGCTCAATGGGTGTACGGTGACCGGAAGCGTGGACGGAAACCTCGGCCAGGTTTTCCTGGTAACGCCTAATCAAGGGCTTCTTCCAGATGTCCTCGCTGCGACTCTGAGACTTGTCACCGGGATTCTCGACGCGGAGCCGGATCAAGTGATCATGCTGCCGCCCAACCCAACCACTGGGGCGTTGCAGACACTGGTACCGACCTACCTCTACGACGAATATCCCGTAAACTACTTTGGCGCAATGGTCTGGAATGGCTACGCCAATCAGCCCGCCGCGCAAATCATTAACGTCGATAAGGCTCAGGATAGTTTTCATGTCTCGGGAGCTGGGATCGTTGCGGATATCGATACCGGCGTCGACCCGAATCATCCGGCTCTCAAGCCGATCCTGCTCCAGGGATACGATTTCACGCGCAATCAGCCCGGCGGATCAGAGATGACCGATCTCGGCGGGTCGACTGGATCTTCGTGCAGCTCTTGCCAAGCCGCCTTCGTGAACCAGCACACTGCGGCTATGTTGGACCAGCATACCGCCGCGATGCTTGATGGCACCGCTTATTCGGCGTTCGGCCACGGCACGGAAGTGGCTGGCGTGATTCACTTGGTTGCCCCGACGGCGCAAATCATGCCGCTGAAGGCTTTCCATGCCGACGGCACGGGCGACCTTTCCGACATTCTGCGCGCCATTTATTATGGCGTTCAGAACCACGTAAATGTGATCAACATGAGCTTTGATCTCACGGCGAATTCCACTGAATTGACTGACGCCATCAACTATGCAGTCAGTCACAACGTGATCTGCGTCGCTTCCGCGGGCAACGACGGTGAAGAAGAGGTGGTGTATCCCGCCGGGCTGAAGAACGTCATGGGCGTCGCGTCCACGACTGATTTTGATCAGCGTTCGAGCTTCTCGAATTACGGCGACCAAGTTGTTTGGGTTGCCGCGCCGGGAGAAAACATCGTCAGTACGTATCCGTTTGGCAGTTATGCGGCGAGTTCCGGCACATCGTTCAGCTCGCCTTTCGTTGCCGGCACTGTCGCGCTGATCTTGAATCTGCAACCCCACGCGAACCAATCGCAGGCGGCATCCGCAATTGCCCATGCAAAGTGGATCGGCGACAACATGGGTAACGGCCGACTCGATGTCTATGGCGCACTGTCGTCGCTGAGCACCGAGCAAGACGGGGATAACTAGGCGCACCTGGATAGGTGGATGGGAACAGCCAGCCAACTCGACACAGGCGCTTCCGAAGCCCGCCTCGCGCTGCCTTCGGAAGAGCCTTCATTTCTCGCAAACTTTGTTCTGCGGTCTGCGCAGGTGTCACACACTGATCCTTTGCGAGTTAAGGAGGTCGAGGAGCAACTGCTCGCGCTGCGCACGTCGCTAATCTGTTCCTTCAATCAGCTTCTTGACCTAAAAGATCTCAACACGGGAGTCCACAGTACCCGGCTTGCGGAATGGGCGCTCCATGTTGCGGGGAAACTCGGCTTGGACGAGAGTTGTCTCGGCGACATCGAAGTCGCCGCGCTTCTGCACGACATTGGCAAGATCGGAATCCCGGATGCGATTCTCAACAAACCTTCCCGTCTCACCGAGGAAGAATACGAGCTGATGAAGAAGCATCCTGAATATGGCTGGGTGGTTCTGCACCAGATTCCAGGATTAGAACGCGCCAGTCTGTTGATTCTCCACCATCACGAAAGCTTCGACGGCAAAGGCTATCCCGGCAGCTTGCAAGGCGAGGAAATTCCGATTGGCTCGCGCATCGTTTCCGTGATCGATGCATTCGACGCCATGGTTTCCAACCGCCCATATCGCAACGGTTTGCCGTTTGAAGAGGCCGAGCGCCGTCTGTTGCAAGCGAGCGGCACGCAATTTGATCCCGGCGTCCTCGAACATTTCCTTCCCCTCGCGCGCGCGGAAATGTCCGCCGTCTTTGCCGCCGCCGGCACGTCGGTCACCGCCGTTCTCTAACCCGCCTCTAAAGGTGAAATAATCGACCGGGCGTCCCAGGCTCTAGGGCTTGGTTTTTTTTAGGGTGCCCCTCGGTTTGCGATCCGCTTCAGCAGAGTTCGCTCGGGCGCGTTGAAGTCGGGTCAGCCCGTTCCCTCCGAGCAGGAGATCTCTGCGCGCCGGAACGTGAGCCGCATGACGGCGCGGCAAGCGCTCAAGTCGCTATGCAATTTGGGCGTCGCATACAGCCAGCGCGGAAAGGGCACGTTCGTTTCTGCGACCAAACTGGAGAAGGATTTCCGGCAAGATCTTTCCTTTACCGAAGAAATGCAAAAGCGCGGAGTGCGGCCGAGATCAAAAGTCCTGTCCTTCGAAATTTCACAAGCGAGCGCTGAAGTGGCCGAGTCGCTGCAGCTTTCACAGTATCTCGGTCTTTGATTGATCCGTTTGATCTTCGGGCCCTATCGCGCGGTGCGGCTACGTCTGGCATGTGCTGCCAAATTAAATTCAAAGTTGGCCTTGAGCTTAACTGTGTAAGCCCTCACTTTCTCGTTCAAATTCCGATCCACTCGACTGCCCGCACGCTCGCATCACCGATGGTCCTCAATATCGCAGCGGATGGGACACCCGCTTCCACGCGGCCGTGGGGAAAATGTACCCGCGCCAGTTGAGATCATACCGAAAGCCGATGCGAAACATGCGCCAACGACGGAGTCCATCGGGCGAGTTGTAGACGAGATAAGGCGGCCAGGCCAGCCCGATGCTCGTGCCCTCGGGATTTCCGATTAAGACGAAACGTGGCTCGTGCTTCGACTTCCATGAGAGGTGGCGCTGAGCCCAGCAAACGACTGTCGCTGCGACCCGGCGGTCGGATCCCTGGTCAATACAACCTTGGCTTACGGGAGTCGCCGGCGCAACGGAGGATTTGGCGGATTGAGCGGGAAACGCGAGCGCGAAATAGACGACACACGCAAACGCGACAGCAAGACGAGCCGGAACCAATCCCTTCACGACACCGTACTCCACGCGGATCGCTCAATCTGGGCTGATACGCCAGTGAACGGCACCACTCTCCATGGGCCAATCGTCGGGCACATCTCGATTAGGCCAGTGTCGTGAGCCGAAATCCATTTCGTCGAATGGCCGTCCGGGCAGCTCATCCGAGAGGGCATTGGTGAGCCTCCCTATGGTGATTTCTTTCGGTGACCTTGGATGCAAGAAGTCTACATGGAAAACTTGAGGGTGTCCATCTGACGCATCGTGCCGCGGCGATTTCGGAACTATGAAGGATGCTGGGCGAAGAGACCGTGAGGGTGACAGGATTCTCACTCCAGTGCCGCGAGTCGCAGGGTGGGCCCTAGGCACCGATGATCGCGACCCGGCCAGGATTCAGTTCCACCTTTTCCGCTTCTAAAACACAAAACGCCGTCGTTGGAGGGAGAAACCCAATTGCGGTATACAGCATTGACTCTGGGCCTCGACAGGATTAGCCTGCACGCGAAAGTCAACTCATGAAGCGAAGCCTTTCGTTTAAGCAATGGGCCGCGGCAATAACCCTGGCCGGGCTTTTAGTGGCTTGCGACGTCATCGATGCAGGGTCGCAGCACGCCGCGAGGATCCCGCAAGCGAGCAGTTCAGTTGTTCGCCGCTCGGCATCCGCGGCCGCGGTCGAGGTGCGGGTCGATGCGCTCGTCAAGCAGATGACCCTTGATGAGAAGATCGAGCTACTTGCGGGCAGCCGAGACGGCTTCCATACCGCCGCCATTCCACGGCTGGGGATTCCCGCGCTAAAGATGTCGGATGGCCCGATGGGCCTGCGGAACGAGGGGCCATCGACGGCATTTCCGGCAGGTATCGGATTGGCGGCCACGTGGAACACGCAGATGGCTTTTCGCATGGGCCAAGCCATGGGCCTCGAAGCGCGCGCCCGCGGTGTGCACATTCTTCTTGCTCCGGCCGTCAACATTCAGCGCGTTGCGGTTGACGGCCGCAATTTCGAGTACTACGGTGAGGATCCGTATCTTACCGGCCAAGTGGCTGTGGGATTCATTCGCGGCGTGCAATCGGAGGGCGTGATTGCCACGGTGAAGCACTTCGTCGCGAATAATCAGGAATACGAGCGTCAGTCGATCAGCGACGAAATCGACGAACGCACGCTGCACGAAATCTATCTGCCGGCCTTCAAGGCTGCCGTTCAACAGGGCAAGGCCTGGGCGGTTATGGCGGCCTACAACCGCGTGAACGGCACGCACGCGGCCGAAAACAAATCTTTGCTGAGCGGCATTCTGAAGAAACGGTGGGGATTTCGAGGCTTGGTGATGTCCGACTGGGGCGCGACGCACCGCGGTGTTGCGGCCGCGCTCGCCGGCCTCGATCTCGAGATGCCGAGCCCGAAGTTCATGAATCGAAGCACGCTGTTGCCGGCGATCCAAAGCGGCGAGATCCCGGAAGCCGTCATCAACGACAAAGTGCGGCGCATCCTTCGTGCTGCTGTGTCCATGGGATTCCTTGACCGGCCGCAAAAACTCACTGGCCTGCCCGTGTATTCCGGCGCATCGAGCGAAGTCGCACTCGAAGGCGCGCGGGAAGGGATCGTGCTTCTGCGGAACCGCGACCATCTATTGCCGCTGGGAGGCGAGCGGATTCACTCGATCGCTGTTTTTGGGCCGAATGCGAATCCGGCGGTGACGGGCGGGGGTGGCAGTTCGCATGTAGTTCCTTTTCGGGCCACGAGCGTCCTCGAGGGATTGGTCGAGCTCGCCGGACCGGATGTTCGCGTCGATTACGTCCCGTTCAAAACCAAAGAGACTCCGTCTGTTTCCTCTACCTCGCGGTCCGAAAGTAGTCCGCCGCGCGCTCCGGAACAGTCCGCCCAGCCCGAGCTCAAGTTCCGCGCCGAACGCGCCCTCGCGGCACAGGACGACGTCGCCGTGGTCTGTGTGGGATTCGACCCTAAAACCGAAAGCGAAGGTTCCGATCGAACATTTGGCCTGCCGCCGGGCCAGAACGAGCTGATCGAAGCCATAGCCCGCGCCAATCCCCGCACCATCGTGGTGCTGAATTCTGGCGGCGCAGTGGATATGACCGGCTGGATCGATCAAATAGGCGCGCTGCTCGAAGCATGGTATCCAGGTCAGGAGGGCGGCCAGGCGATTGCCGAAATCCTGCTCGGAAAAGTTGATCCATCCGGCAAGCTGCCCGCGACGTTCGAACGGAAATGGGGAGACGCGGAAGCCGACCGGAACTACCCAGGGACAAACGGAAAGGTGTTCTATCGGGAAGGCATTTTTGTTGGCTATCGGTATTTCGACCACGCTGGAGTCAAGCCACTCTTTCCCTTTGGCTACGGATTATCCTATACGGCCTTCGCTTACCGCCGTCTCGCTGTCACGCCGGATGGCTTGAACGAGCGCGTGGCCTTCGACGTGAAGAACACCGGCTCGCGCTCCGGTGCTGAAGTGGCCGAGGTTTACGTTCAGGAAGAGCGTCCCCTCGTGCCGCGCCCGGTGAAGGAGCTGAAAGGATTCGCCCGGGTGTCACTGAGGCCCGGCCAGTCGCAGCGTGTGCGGATCAATCTCGCCCGGTCCGCTTTCGCTTACTACGACACTGTCATCCACAACTGGAAAGTTGATCCGGGTCAATACAACATTCTGGTCGGTTCCTCTTCCGAAGACATCCGGTTGCGCGGGACCGTATCGCTACGCTGATGGCACAACATCCGCGATGGATGGGCGCGATGGCGCGAACGACCAGATTTGTTCTGGTGATCGGTTTCGTGGCCCACGTTGCCGCTGCTCGACCCGTTCCTGGCCAAATCAATTCGTCGAATGCAGGGATCGATCTTCGTGACTGTGCTTGCCGTGGCTCAGAGGGCGCGCGCGCTTTGCGCCGTGGCGGGCTGCTCTAGATCAACGTGCGCGCGCTGGATCGCGTGAGCGCCGCTTTGCCACGGAGAGCCTCGGCGACACTTGCGGCACGGGACGCCGTCAGCGAACTGCTCGATTTCTCCCCGCGGAAATGCCCGTTGACAATCGCGGATGCGCGGACAATACTTTAGACGAGTTTGCCTCGTCCCCGGCTCTCAGGTTTTCCAATCAGCGGCCACCCGCCCCCGCGCCGGAGGATTGCATGTCATCGGAACGCAACGGTCGATTCAAGTCTCATGCTGGCTTCGGCATCGCCGCTTTCCTCGTGCTCGTTGGGACAGCGATCACGCTCCTTAGCTGTTCTTCGAACAGATCCGTGACTCCCCTGAAGGGCATGGGCACCATCATCGTGAGCATGACGGATCCCGCAAGCTGTGCTGTCCCGACTGGGAATTTCGAGCACGTGTATGTGACCATCAATTCAGTCCAGGCGAACATGAATTCTGACGCAACAGATGGCTCCGGGGGCTGGCAGGAGCTTGCGCCTCAGCTAAATTCTCAGCCAATGCAGATTGACTTGTTGAGCCAGCCCGCGACCACCTGCTTGCTGGCGAACTTGGGCTCCAATGACAGCCTGCCCGCCGGCACATATCAGCAAATCCGGCTCATCCTGGTTCCGAACAGCGGCGGAAACGGGCCGGTCCCGGCTGCAAACGCCTGCGGAAGCATGGGATTCAATTGCGTCGTGCTGGCAGACGGCAGTGTCGATGAACTCAACCTTTCGAGCCAGGCGAATACGGGGCTAAAAATCCCGCCGGGACAAATCGTTGGCGGGCCGATCACCGTGGCGGATGGACAAACGGTGGATTTGAATATCGATTTCAATACATGTGCCTCGATCATCGAGCAAGGCAACGGCCAATTTCGCCTCAAGCCGACTCTAACTGCGGAGCAAGTCAGCCCGAACCGCACGGGGATCAGCGGCAATGTCGTTGTCAGCGGCACGACGAATCCAATTGTCGGCGGAACCGCGCTGGTAGCGGTCGAGCAGCCGGACAGTGGCGGAATCGATCGCATCCTGGAGCAGGCTGCAGCCGATTCGAATGGAAACTTCGATTTCTGCCCGCTTCCGGCGAACGCCACGTTTGATGTAGTCGCGGACGCAGTAAATGGTTCGGGCGTCGCTTATAACCCGACGATTGCGGTTGGCATACCCGGCGGACAGAAGCTCAGCAATATTCCGCTATTCGCCGAGATCGGCCCTTCCGGCACCGGGCCGGGCGCCATTCAGGGAGCGATCACCGCATTGGGCGGGAGCATCGACACCGCATTGAGCGCGCTGCAAACGATCTCTTTTCAGTTGAGCTCGGGCAGCGTGACGCGCGAGCTTACCGTTCCACTCGAAGGCACATCCACGCAGAACGTCAGTGTTGCTTCCACAACGGGCTGCCCCGCGGGCGCACCGGCAGGAGCCGATTGCGCGTCCTATACACTGTTTGTCCCGGCGAGCAATGCGAGCGTTGGCGTGTTTAACTCGGGAACTCTCGCCTTCAGCATTCCGGCGGCCGGAAATCCAAACTACACCGTTGAAGGCCAGGCGTTCGCGCCGACGAGCATGGGAACTCCGACCTGCTCGCCAACATCGGAATCGGTGAATCAAACGCTCGGCGGAGAGCCGCTGGGAGTTCCACCAAGCCCTGCAGTGACGGCAGCGACGCTGAATTTTACCGGTTGCCAATAGGAGGCCAAGTTTTTCCGAAAGGGACCCTCGGCCTCGTTTGCGTCACGCTCGTTGTTCGACATCGGCGTCTCGCGAGACAAATTCCTACGGCCAGGTGACGGCTGAACAGCGACCGCGCTTTGCCCTCTGCGTGCAGGAAGCGGAAAAGCAGAGCGCGAATATTCTCAAGCGCGTCATGGCGGAACGTGGGCCGATCCGCAATCGCGAGGGGAGCCGATTGTTTGCGCAGAGGTTGGTCCGTTTACTCTTCTTCGTGGGTGACGATGTGAACGTCCACAAAGGGGGCCTTTCGGAGAAAGCGGTGAATGGCGGAAAGATATAAGAGTTTGCGCAAGCCCTTCACGGCGGAACGGCCGAAAATGACCTGCGTGATGTGCTTTTCCTTGGCTAATTCAGCCATCTCATCCGCGACGCTCTTGCCGCGCAGCCGGACGACCTTCGCGCCCAGGTCTTCCGCAAAGCGGATATTCGCTTCTAACAGCTTCGGATTGTTTCCCTGTTCATCCCTGCCCGCATCGACGTGGACGACATAGAGCTCCGCATCCAGCCGTCTTGCCATGCGCGCGCCCCGTGCGACCAAGTATTGTGCGGCACGATTCGAACTGATGCAGACAGCCAGTCTCTCGCGAACGGGCCAGTTCTGGTGTATGTCTTTTGCCGTCATGTAGGATTCCAGGCTGCGGTCCACTTGTTCGGCCACCTGGCGCAAAGCCAGCTCGCGTAAGGCGATCAGATTGCCTCGCCGGAAAAAATTCTGGAGCGCCTGATGGACTTTATCCTGCGAATAAATATCCCCACGCTCCATTCGGGTTTGCAGCGCTTCCGGAGTAAGGTCTACCATCACGGTCTCGTTTGCCATCAGGGGCACCCAATCGGGAACGGTTTCGCGGACTGTCACTCCAGTGATGGTGCGAACGGTGGGCGCCAGGCTCTCCATATGTTGAATGTTCAGCGTGGAGAGAACGTCGATTTTAGCTGCGAGGAGCTCCTGAACATCCTCATAGCGTTTGCGATGCTTGCTGCCGGGGATGTTCGTGTGGGCGAGTTCATCCACCAGAACGACTGCCGGGTGGCGGGCAAGGATGGCGTCCACGTCCATCTCTTCAAAAATGGTGCCTTTATACACAATCTCGCGTCTTGGGACCGCTTCCAGCATCGGGAGCAGCTCCGCGATGCCTTTGCGGCCATGTGTTTCAACGAAGCCGACGATGACGTCTTCGCCGCGGCCGTGGCGGCGAATGCCTTCGCTCAACATGCTGTAGGTCTTGCCGACACCGGGGGCATAGCCGAGGAAAAGCTTGAAAATACCCTTGGGCTTCTCGGGGGGTGCGACTTTCTCCAGCCAGTCTTCGGGTTTCTTGGGCATTATTCGTCTTCCGTCAGCGGCAGCGAGGTACCTAGGCTAGAATACCTCGGTGTTCCGCCGCCTTCCGATTCGCGCTCTGCACTGCGCTTTGGCGCTCGCTATCGTCATCGGAATTACGTTCTTTTACGGCAGAATCGTTACCGTCAATCAAACCACGGTCGCGCTGACTTTTCTTCTGGCGATTCTAGCAGTTTCCACCGTCTGGGGCTTTGTGGTTTCCGCGTTCATGTCCGTCGCCGCCATGCTCGCGTTCAATTATTTCTTTCTGCCGCCGGTGGGGACGTTTACCATCGCCGATCCCCGAAACTGGGCTGCGCTCTTCGCATTCTTAGCGACGTCTCTCATCGCAAGCCAACTGGCGACACGCGCCCGCCGAGAGGCCGATGAAGCGCAGCAGCACCGCAGAGAGATCGAGCGGCTCTATGCGTTCAGCCAGCAACTGCTCGTCTCGGGCAACGTCATCAGGCTGCTCAATGCGATTCCCAATCATATTGTGGAAACCTTCGAAGTAGGCGCGGCGGCGATTTACCTCGAGAGTAAAAACAAGTTCTATCACTCCGGGGCCTCCCCGCATTTCGCCGACGAAGAGCTCAAGGGGGCCACTGCGCGGGAAGAACCCCTTCGTGACGCAGGCCGAAGCCTCTGTTTCGTTCCGGTCCGCATGGGAACCCGTCCGATCGGAAGCCTCGGCATTTCGGGGAGGCTGCTTTCCCGGCAGACCCTGGAAGCACTGGGCTCCATGATCGCCATTGCCTTCGAACGCGCGCGGGCCGTCGAAGAGCTTGGCAAAGCCGAAGCCACGCGCGAAGGGGAGCGCTTGAAGTCCGCTCTGCTCGATTCCGTTACGCACGATTTCCGCACACCTCTTACTTCGATTAAGGCTTCCGTGACCAGCCTCCTTTCCACCGAGAATTCGCCAGAGGCCCAGCAGCGCGAACTTCTGACCGTCATCAACGAAGAGTGCGACCGCCTGAATCAACTTGTCGGCGACGCTGCCGAAATGGCCCGGTTGGATGCCGGTGAGTTCGAGCTCAACCTCGCACCCCACGCGATGAAGGAAATTGTTTCCGCAGCCCTTTCGCATTGCAAGAGCGCCCTCGGCGGCAGACCGATTCGTGTTGACGTCGCTTCCGGGCTTCCGCGCGTGCTTGCAGACCTAGATCGCATAAAAGATGTCCTGGTCCGCTTGATCGAAAATGCCGATGCTTACTCCCCGAAGGACAAGCCAATTACCATCACGGTTGAAGCCAGCGGCAACTTTCTCTCGACCAGCGTGGCGGACAGCGGGCCGGGAATCGAAGAGATGGAAATCGGACTCATCTTCGACAAATTTTATCGCGGCAAGAATCAGCGTTATCTGGTGCAGGGTACCGGCATGGGATTGCCAATCGCGAAGGCCATCGTAGCCGCTCACGGTGGCACCATCGGCGTTACCAGCCAGTGCGGCCACGGCTCGGTATTTTCTTTTACGCTCCCGTGCGAACAGGTGCGGAGCGATGCGCCATGAAATCTGGAACGATTCTTGTCGTGGACGACGCGCCGCAAGTACGGCGCGTCCTGCGCTCCACGCTGACAGCCGAAGGATACTCGATTGTCGAGGCTCGAAGTGGCGAAGAAGCTCTCGATCTCTTTCGCGCCCATCGTCCCGATTTGATTCTCCTGGATGTGAACATGCCCGGCTTGGATGGCGTCGAGACGTGCCGTGAAATTCGCAGGAATTCCGCCGTGCCCGTCATCATGCTTACCGTGCGCGATGCCGAGCGCGAGAAAGTGCGCGCGCTCGATGCCGGCGCGGACGACTATGTAGTGAAACCCTTCGGTATGCAGGAACTGCTCGCCCGCATTCGCGCCGCGCTGCGCCGGACCTCGCCGCAGGATAAAGTCCCCGCCATCATTTCTCCGGAGCTGAGCATCGATTTCGAGGAGCGGCGGGTCACCGTGCGCGGGCGCGAAGTCCATCTCACTCCCAAGGAATTTGATCTACTGCGGCAGCTGGTGGCAAATCAGGGTAAGCCGCTCACGCACCGCCGCCTCCTGCAAGCGGTTTGGGGGCCGGATTATGGCGACGAACCGGAATACTTGCGGGTCACGATCAATCAGTTGCGTAGAAAGCTCGAGATCGATCCTGCCCATCCGAAGTTCATTTTGACCGAGCCGTGGATCGGTTATCGCTTTGAGCCGCCGCTACAAACTCGCCCTCGGACGAATGCGCAACCGCGCTAATGGACAGGATGCACAGCGTCCAACTCGAGATTTAACTCCAAGACGTTGACCCGAGGCTCGCCGAAGATGCCGAATTGCCGCCCTTCGGCGTACTTGCTGACCAGCGCCTTCACTTCCGTCTCGCTCATCTTGCGTTGGCGCGCGACGCGCGGAATCTGAAATTCGGCCGCCGCAGGGGAAATATCCGGGTCCAGACCAGACGCGGACGCGGTAACGAGGTCCGCCGGAATAGGAACCCCGGGATTTTCGGCGTTAAGTTTCCTAACGCCCGCTTCCACGCGCTCGATCAGCGCTCGGTTTGTCGGCCCCAGATTCGATCCGCCAGATGAAAGGCCATCGTAGCCGTTCCCCGCGGCGGACGGACGGGAGTGAAAGTATCCTGGAGCGGAAAATGATTGTCCGATGAGCCGCGAGCCAATAATCTGGCCATCCCTGTGAATCAACTCTCCGTTTGCCTGCGCTGGGAAAATCGCTTGCGCGAGCACCGTGACGACAAGCGGATAGACGAACCCGAAGAGCACGGTCGTCACGATGGTCATCCAGAACGCGATTTTCAGTTGTTGCTTCATCCTGCTTCCCCTATGCGAGATGCAAGAACCGGATCAGCACATCCAGAGTCTTGATGCCGATGAACGGTGCGACGATTCCGCCCAGGCCGTAGATCAGCAGATTCCGGCGCAGCAGGGCCGCGGCACCAAGCGGCCGGTAGCGGACGCCCCGCAGCGCCAGAGGGATCAGCGCGATGATGATCAGCGCGTTAAAAATTACCGCCGACAGAATCGCCGACTGCGGCGTTCCCAAATGCATGATGTTAAGTACGCCGAGTTGAGGAAACGCCGCCGCGAACATTGCCGGAATGATGGCAAAATACTTTGCCACATCGTTCGCCACGGAAAACGTGGTCAGCGCTCCGCGCGTAATCAATAATTGCTTGCCAATCTCGACAATCTCAATGAGCTTCGTGGGATTCGAATCCAGATCCACCATGTTCCCGGCTTCCTTGGCCGCCTGTGTGCCGGTGTTCATGGCGACGCCCACGTCGGCTTGCGCCAGCGCCGGTGCGTCGTTCGTGCCATCGCCCGTCATCGCCACCAGCTTTCCCTTCGCCTGCTCCCGGCGGATCAGCGCCATCTTGTCCTCGGGCTTGGCCTCAGCGAGAAAATCATCCACGCCGGCCTGCCGCGCGATGGAGGCCGCGGTCAAAGGGTTGTCGCCGGTGATCATCATGGTGCGAATGCCCATCGCCCGCAGGTGCTCAAACCGTTCGCGCATCCCGCCTTTCACGATGTCGGTGAGAGCAATCACGCCGAGAAGGCTCCGGTTTGCCGTAACCAGCAGCGGCGTGCCCCCTGAATTTGCGATTTGCGCAACCGTTTGCTGGACTTCCTCCGGGACTCGGTTTCCTCGCTCGGCCATGTGACGCGCGATGGCTTCCGGTGCGCCTTTGCGAATCTCGCGTCCGTCGAGGTCCACGCCGGACATCCTCGTCTGGGCCGAAAAGGGGATGAAGGTGGTGTCATGCGAGGAAAGATCGCGCGCACGAAGGCCATACTCATCTTTCGTCAAGACAACGATCGAACGCCCCTCGGGCGTCTCATCCGCCAGAGAGGAAAGCTGCGCGGCATCCGCCAAGTCCTTCGCGGAGATGCCCGGCGCGGGAATAAGCTGGGTCGCGGCGCGATTCCCAAGAGTGATTGTCCCTGTCTTGTCGAGCAGTAAAGTATCCACATCGCCCGCCGCTTCCACGGCGCGTCCTGACATGGCCAGAACGTTTCGGCGCAGCAAGCGGTCCATTCCCGCAATGCCGATCGCGGAGAGTAGGCCGCCGATGGTTGTGGGAATCAAACACACGAGCAACGCCACCAATACAAAGACATCTTGTGGCGCGCCCGAGTAGACAGCAAACGGCTGGAGGGTTACGACCGCAAGAAGAAAGAGCAGAGTCAGGCCCGCCAGCACAATGTTCAGCGCGATCTCGTTCGGAGTCTTCTGCCGTTCCGCTCCCTCGACGAGTTTGATCATCCGGTCGAGAAATGTTTCTCCCGGATTCGCCGTGATTCTCACCTGGATTTCGTCCGAAAGAACGCGCGTTCCGCCGGTGACGGCCGAGCGGTCGCCGCCCGACTCCCGGATGACCGGCGCGGACTCACCGGTAATCGCCGACTCATCGACCGAAGCAATGCCCTCGATGATTTCGCCGTCTCCGGGAATCATTTCGTTTGCGGAAACGCGCACGACATCGCCCACGCGCAGCTTCGATCCCGGGATGGTTTCCTCTGCCCCGTCCGCGCGAATTCGCCGCGCCATCGTCTCCGAGCGGGCCTTGCGGAGCGTTTCGGCCTGGGCTTTGCCGCGTCCCTCCGCTACCGACTCGGCGAAGTTCGCAAACAGGAGCGTGAACCAGAGCCACAGCGTGATTTGCAACTTGAAACCAATGTCTCCCTGATGGTCCAAAAGAGCGCGGAAGAGCTCGAACGTCGTGAGCAGCGCTCCTGCTTCCACCACGAACATCACCGGATTCCTCATCTGGATTCGCGGGTGAAGCTTTTTCACCGTGTCCGCCACGGCGCGCTTGAGCATGGCGGCGTCGGCAAGCGAACTCCCTTTGTATTTGGCTGTTGTGCTCAAAATGCTTTTCCTGCTTGCATCAGAAGATGCTCAAGAATCGGTCCGAGGCTCAACGCCGGAAAAAATGTCAGCGCACCCACAATGGCTACCGTGGAGATGAGGAGAATCGTGAATAGCGGCGTCGTCACCGGGAATGTTCCGGCAGACGGGGACAGCGACTTCTTGTGCGCCAGATTGCCGGCAATCGCCAGTACGGGAATTACGGCGAAAAAGCGGCCGAAGAGCATGGCCACGCCAAGGGATGTGTTGTACCAGTGTGTATTCGCACGCAAGCCCGCGAATGCCGAGCCGTTATTGGCCGCCGCCGACGTGTAGGCATATAGAATTTGCGAAAGGCCGTGCGGCCCAGGATTCGTGATGCTCGCGGTGCCGAACGAGTTGACCGACGCAAGCGCCGCGAATGACAATACGGTCAGCGGAAAGATCAGAATCGAGAGCATCGCCATCTTCACGTCGTAGGCTTCGATCTTCTTCCCGAGATATTCCGGCGTCCGCCCCACCATTAATCCAGCCAGAAACACGGTAACGATCACGAACACCAACATGCCATACAGTCCCGAGCCAACGCCTCCAAACACAACTTCACCGAGCAGCATGTTCACCAGCGGAATCATCCCCCCGAGCGGCGTATAAGAATCATGCATGCTGTTCACCGCGCCGCAGCTCGTGTCCGTGGTCACGGTGGCAAAAAGCGCCGAATCCGCGATTCCGAAGCGAACTTCCTTCCCCTCCATGTTTCCGCCGGGTTGCAACGCGCTAGCCGATTGATCCACGCCCGCGAAGAGCGGGTTCCCGCGCGCTTCGGCCCAATACGCTACCGACACCGCGATCAGAAAGAGAATGGCCATCGCACTCCACACTGCCCAGCCGTGACGCGGCGAGCCGGTCATGCGCCCCAGGGTGTACGTCAGCCCAGAGGGAATGGCAAAGATCAGAAGGAGCTCGAAGAAATTACTGAACGGCGTGGGATTCTCATACGGGTGCGCGCTGTTGGCGTTGAAAAAGCCGCCTCCGTTTGTCCCGAACTCCTTGATCGCTTCCTCTGACGCAACCGGCCCTTGGGGAATGATTTGTTGCTTCACCGTCCGCGTGACGGAGCCGCCATGCGGCCCCGCGGCGGCAACCCTTTGTTCGTTCACAAGGTGCGCCGCCACGTATGGCTTGAAATTCTGAATTACGCCTTGCGAGACCAGCACAAGCGACGCCACGAGGCAGACCGGAAGCAACACCCACAACAGACACCGCGTCATGTCCACCCAAAAGTTGCCGATTTTTTCCGTCTCACGCCGCGCAATGCCGCGAATCACCGCGATGGCCAGCACAATGCCCGTCGCGGCGGAGACAAAATTGTGGTACGCCAGCCCGGCCATCTGTGTCAAATAGCTCATCGTTTGTTCGGGCACATACGCCTGCCAGTTCGTATTCGTCGTAAAGGAAACGGCGGTGTTCCACGCCAAGGCGGGCGGCACATTCCCGAACTTCTGCGGATTCAGCGGCAGCCAATGCTGGACGCGCTCCATCGCGTAAAGAAGCGCCATCGAGACGCCGCTGAAAAGCAGCATCGCGATGGCATATTCGGTCCAACGCATCTCCTGCGCTTGGTCCACGCCCGTCAGGCGATAGATCGCGCGCTCGACCGGGCGCAGAAGGAAATCCAGAGGGGTCTTTTCACCTGCGAAAATATGCGCCAGATACGACCCCACGGGTTTTGTGATCGCCAGGACGACGGCCAGGAAAAATAGGATTTGAAACCACCCGTTCGCCGTCATCGCTAGAATTTCTCCGGCCACAGCAAAGCCGTCAGCAGATACCCGAACAGCAGCACACAAATGATCGTGAGTAAAATCTTACTCGGCATCGAAATTGTCCTTGCTACTTCAGCCGTTCGCATCCTTCCACATAGAGAATCGCGAGCGCGAAGAAAAGCGCCGTCGCGGCCACCAGGATGAAATCCTTCACGCCCGCCTCCCAAAAATGCTTGTTCCGTGCTCCTGAAACTCTCCTCCCGTGGGGTCAGAATTTAACAAGTATCGCCATGTTCAGGCGATTCTCGGTTTTGCGCAGATCCGGCGTAAAGCCCGGCACCACTGAGCCAGGCGGGCCAGTATTGCCGCCCGGCGGGGTCACGCCGCCCGGTCCCGCAAAATACGGGACGTTCGCGGCGCGATGATCAAACTCCCAACGAAAAGTTATGTACTGGCTGGGCATGTAATCGAATGTCTCCGAAGCATCCCAGGCTTTGAACGGATCGCCGGGATTCTCCGTAAAATAGGGCGTACCCGAAGCTGCTGTCGCGCCATTGATTGGCGGCAAGATCACGAGATAGCGGCCCGGATTATTGATTTTTCCGCCGCCCAGGGTCACACCATAGCGATCCTTATCGAACCAGAAGCGGTTATACAACATGAAACCCAGAAAATCCTGCTTGGGGTGCCCATTGCGTGTCCCATAGCAACTGACTCCGCCGCCATACTCACACCCTGCATCGCCGGTTAAAGAAAACGCCGCTTTATCGAGGAGCTTATCCTGGTCATCGTAATACTTGACCTCAATGCTGTTGTCCGTGTGCATGCGCGTGCGGCCTGGGGTGTTCAGCGTGTCCTGGCCGAATCCATAATCGTTCGAAAGTATCGACAGCCATCCCGTGGGGCGCCACAAGACCTGCATCCCCGCGCCCGGCCTGTTGTTGAACCTCCCATACGATTGCCATCCATTGGTGAACCACGGCTCGATCTTCAAATGTGCCGTGGGGAAAATCTGCACGCGCACGCCATTGAAAAACCACGGCGTGTTCGACGAAACATACGACGGCTGATACGCCCAGTTGTCGTAGTTGTAGTAACTGAAGAGGCCGATGTACGACATGAAAATCCCCGCATCGACATTGATGCCGTGCAGCACGTTGAAGTGATATCCGCCATACGCCTCGGAAAGATACCGGTAGGCGTCGGCGAGATCCCATTGGCCGCGCGCGGTGCTGGCGTCGTTCCGCGGCGTCATCGTCGAATACATGCCGAACTGTGTCATCAGCCTCCCGCGAACGTTGTGATAGTGGAAGTCTCCGCCCACGCCCAACTGCTGGAGCTGTACTTCCTGCGTCCGGCCACTTTCCGATGAGCCAACAAGGGTATCGTCCTTGGGATGGTTGAAATCGTAGATATACGAAGTATCGACTCGGAATTCGGGCGTAAATAACTTGGTATCGAGCGGCGGATTTTTCTCGCGGCTCGTTCCGTTGAGCCAGGTGAAGTCCGCAAACGCGAACGGCTCCGAGGGCTTCTTCTTTTTCGGCGTGCCGGCCGCGACTTGCGGTGCGTCAGAGTTCATCTGCGCGGAGGCCAGCGACGACGATTGAGTCTCCGGACGCCCATGCGCGCTGGATGCAGCTCGGTTACGAGGCGCCGCAGCAAAGACAGAGACAGCCGTGCTTCTCCGCGGCATTGAAGAAGTTCTCGTGGCTGACTCGGCCGCCTGTGCTTGAGCCGTCCGATTCTTCAGTTCAGCTTCGAGCGCATCGATGCGCTTTTTCATGGCATCGAGCTGCCTCTGAATTGCCGGCGGTACCGGCTGATCCGTGGCGCTCGCCCGTTGGTTGAGCGATGGGTTGCTGCGTTGCGCGAAACACGGGCATTGCCAAAGGGTTAACGCGAGAAAGCAGAAAATGCTCCGCCCCTTACACCGCATCAGAAACTTCAACATGAAGTTCGTCTCCTGTTTTGCAGCATCTCCCTCTGGCCTTTCCTGAGCCGCGCGGTCGCCCAGTAGAATTGAATAGGAACGTAGATCGAGAGCGGCCACGCCACGAGGCAACTACCAGCGAAAACGACTGTCAGCGCTTGTGCTTCTCCCTGGCTCGGCGTCCACTGGCAAACGGGTGCGCACTCAAACAACTGAACGGTAGGCCGCGGCGGCTTAGGAAGGCATAAAAGATTCGTAAGAGTTTTATAAGGTCGTGGCGACCACCAGCTGGCGTTCGAGAGTCGCTGGAGCGCTTGAATGAAACCCGTCCGACGACAGCAATACCTCCCGCCTGTCCGCGCGCGTCCTCGCGGGCAGCTCTCCTCGATCCGTGTGTAGGTCTCGAGGTTCGAAAAGCAAGTAAGCGATCGCGTCCTTCGCGCCGATTAAATCGCGTCTGGAACAGCGGTGTGAAGTAACGCTGAAAACTGCCGTCGAGAAGATTTCGTCGCAGATACGCCCGATCTTTCCGGCATGCCTGCGTTTAGATTGCAATCCTACGCAGCGCGTATCGCCGTATAATTCCTCCCGCCCATGCCCCTCGCCAAAGGCTCCCGACTTGGTCCTTATGAAGTCCTCGATTCGCTGGGCGCGGGCGGCATGGGCGAGGTGTATCGCGCACGCGATGCCCGCCTCGGCCGCGACGTCGCGCTGAAGGTTCTGCCCGAGGCATTTGCCGCGGACGCCGAGCGCATGGCACGCTTCCGCCGCGAAGCGCAAGTCCTCGCCTCGCTCAATCACCCCAATATCGCTGCGATTTACGGCTTCGAGGATTCCGGCAGCACTCATGCGCTGGTGATGGAGCTCGTTGATGGGCCCACGCTCGCCGACCGCATCAAATCCGCCGCGATTCCTCTCGATGAAGCACTGCCCATCGCCAAGCAAATCTGCGAAGCGGTGGAATACGCGCACGAACGCGGGATCGTTCATCGCGATTTGAAGCCCGCCAACATTAAGCTGGCGAGCCACGACAAGCTGACAAACAATGACGCAGTAAAAGTTCTCGATTTCGGCCTGGCCAAAGCGCTCGAAGGCGATCCCGCATCCACCGACATCTCCAGTTCCCCGACGATCAGCCGCATGGCCACGCAGGCGGGAATCATCCTCGGCACGGCGGCGTACCTGTCGCCGGAGCAGGCGAAGGGCAAACCGGTGGATCGCCGCACGGACATTTGGGCCTTTGGCTGCGTGCCTACGCGTATCCCCGCCTTCTGCCGGGCGGGAAGAAGATCGTGATCGAAATTGACGATCCGACGCCTGGTATCTGGCTGTATGACGTCACCCGTGACACGCTGGGGCCGCTGGCCGTCGAGGGTGCTAACAGCGCGCCGATCCTTACCCCTGACGGGACGAACGTGTTGTACGACTCGATGCGCAACGGTTCCGAGGGGTCTACATGCGGCGGGTGGACGGGAGCGGCGGCGAGGAAAACTTCACGGCGTCCACCGAGTTTCAGTTACCCAATTCGGTTTCCCCAGATGGAAAGTTGCTCGCTTACTGCGTGGGTACCGCGACACAGAGCTTTCTCCGGGAACTTTCGCTACAGGGCGACCACAAACCGCAATCGCTGCTGCCGGGCCCCGGCAATCGCGCGGCGGCGGCGTTTTCTCCCAACGGGCGCTGGATCGCTTACGTCTCTGACGAGTCCGGGGAAAACGAAGTCTATGTGCAGGTAAGCACGGGGCAGGGCGCAAAGTGGCAGATCTCCTCGGGCGGAGGAACCGAGCCGTCCTGGGCGCATGACGGACGGGAGCTGTTCTATCGAGCGGGGAACAAGATGATAGCGGCCGAGGTGCAAACCGGCGCAACATTCTCCCCGGCGAAGCCGCGAGAGCTGTTTGAAGGTGACTACAAATACCCGAGCGGCTTCATCCTCGACCTGATACTTGATTACGATGTTTCCCCGGACGGCCAGGAATTCTTGATGGTTCAGCCGGTGGTGCCGGTGACCGCGGTACCCCCCCCACCCGTGGGCTCCCCGTCGTGCTGAACTGGTTCCCAGATCTGCGCCGCGCCGCGCGCAGGGGCAGCGATGAGCAAGGCCCGCAATGGGGGGACGAGGCGGCAGTTTCGTTCGCCCTTGCATCGGCCTATGGTGGGGAATTTGCTTTCGGCAGATCGACAGTTCCCTCGGCTCCTAGGGCGCGGACGATGGTCGTCAGCTGGCCCGCGCTGCTGAAAAGGCAGTGATTGTCGGGACGATCACTGTCTTCGCACCGGCACTTTCACGGCTGAGTCACAGAACTTCCCATTCGGCCTCCGGAATTAACCGGCGGATTCAGTTTTCGCTCCGGCCTGCTTTTGTGACAGTCGGCGCCACACGCGGGCCCAGGTTTGCAGCCCAAGGCGGAAACGCTCAGGCCAGTGGAGCTCGTTGGGCGCATGGATGTTCTCATCGGCGGTGCTGAACGAAAAGAAGACCGGATTTCTGCCGAGCACATCGCGGAAGGTGGTGGCGATCGAGACGGTACCGCCCATGCCGACGAACTCGGTCAGCTTGCGCAGGCATCCGCTTTCGTTGTCAGCAAGCGTTTTCAGAACGGCGTTTATGTAATTGCTTACGCGCCGACGGCCAAGAGAGGATCGGTCTCGTTGATTGCTAACGACGAGACGATGAAGAGAACGACGCCGTCGGCGAGGCTGACGGCCGTTTGCAGCACGCGCCCTTCGCAGTCCTTCACGCACCCCAGGTTCTGACCGGCTTTCACTGCTTCGTTCACCGCAACTGCCGGGTACCAGAAGCCTGCATGCTCGCTGCGCAGCCAGAGAAATCGTTCGAGCAGTGTGAACGGCACAGGATTCGGGGCGCCGCCGGGAATCATGTCGAGATGGCGCATCAAGCGGTGGAGGCCGTTTGTGTGCCGCGCGACATCGTCGGGCGTCCAAATTCCTTGTCCGCCTGACTCAGCCAGGATGGACGGAATGCCGGCGCGCGACGCGGCGCAAAACGTCGACCCAGGCGTCTCGCTGCACACCAGAAAATGAATCCCGAAGACCTTCGCCATCTCGAGCGACATCTGGTCGACACGGTCGTTGCCGGACCGAAAAAAGATGGTGAAGGGAACGAGCGCCTCGATCAGATCGCCGCCGTGCAAGTCCACGTAGTATTCGGCCTGCGAGATGACGTTGCGGAACACCCAGTCGGCAATCTGCTCGGAGGCGCTGCCGTGCGCGTCGCCGGGAAACATTCGGTTGAGGTTCCGACCGTCGAGAGGACAGACGTAGATGGACCGCGCAATGAACGCGGGCATGTTCATTACGGGCACCACGATGACTCGCCCGCGCAGCTTACTCGGATCGAGGGAGCGGCCCAAGTCCAGCGCCGCGGCGATGCTCGCGTACTCCGCGGCGTGGACGCCGCCCGTCACGACGAGGGTCGGCCCGTCCGCATTCCCCCCGCCAGCCGAACCATTAATCAGCCACATGGGAAGCTGGTAGGGCTGGCCCTGCACCAGAAACTCGTTCACGCCGTAACGCTTCTCACCGTGTCCGGCCGAAAGCTCACCGACTTTCAGCACTTGATTCGACATGACAATGCTCCTTATCTCTCCTTGGATTTACCGTCCTCCATCAATGACCAGCGTCTGGCCGGTGATCCAACCGGCGTGCCCGCTCGCAAAGAACAGGACACCGTTGGCGATGTCCTGCGGCGAACCGAGGCGCTTCAGTGCAATGTTCTCAATGAGCTTACGCTGCCCTTCGCTGCCAGATGTCCCCCCACTGTTTCCGGTGGTGGGGTTGGATCGCATGAAGCCGTGGGCGGTTACGTCCACGGACCCTCGAGCACCTCGCGCGTCTCCTCGACGCCCGCGCGCCACACTTGCATCATCTGATGGTCGGGTTTCCGGTACGCTCCGCCGAAATTGCCGTCGCCGAGGTACGCCCGCACGCCAGCGGCGTCCATCATGCGCATGCGTGCGATGTCGATCATCGGCTTCTGGCCATCCGGCAGCTTCACACCCGCTATGCGCGTCCACGGAAAGTTCTCCATCCACGACGCGTGCGACGCAACGGAATCGATCGCTGCCACCGCCGCGGAGGTCTTCGGCGCGTTCCACCAGTTGTGCCACTTTACGGTTATTCCCGGATGGCCATTCATCCACTCCTGCAGGATCGAGCCGCCCGGAATGTTGCCGCCGTGGCCGTTCACGAACAGCACGCGCGTGAACCCGGTGCAGGCGAGGCTCTCAAGGATATCCGCGACGATGCGCTGGTAGGTATCGAGGTGAAGGCTGATGCTGCCGGGATAACGAAGAAAGTAAGGCGTGATGCCGTAGCTGATGACGGGAAACACTGGCACGCCCAGCGGCTCCGCTGCCTCGCAAGCAACGCGCTCGGCCAGGATGGCGTCGACGGCGAGGCGCAGATATCCGTGCTGCTCGGTGCTCCCCACCGGCACCACGGCGCGACCGTCTTGCCGCAGCTTTTGTTCCACCTGCATCCAGTTCATGTCGGCGATTTTCATTTGCGCTGTCCGGAAACTCTAAGCCCGGCTGAACGCCTTCGTCAAGGTGGAGGCGGTGCGCCGAAGTCTCGCCAGAAGCGAAAGCGTGGCGCGAGGAAAGTCATAGCCGAGTCGTTATCGTCTCCAGACCGTGCGTCGATGGACCCGTTTCCACCCGCCACAAAGCAAATGCAGTGAGCACGGCGAGCACCGCAATCGCCGTGAACATCCACATTCCGGCATGGTAGCCGGCCGCATTGGTTGCGCTCGCCAGCCAGTGGTCGTTCGCCCAGCCGATCAGCAGGTTGACGACGACGAGCCCGAGCTGTTGCACAGCGTCCAACATGCCGTTGGCCAAGCCGAGACGGGACTTGTCCACCACGTAGACGAGCGCCGGCCACATCACGGCCGGCACCAGCGCGAACGCCACGCCCATCATGGCCATCGGGATCGCCGCCGGGATGTTCGTGTAGCCCAGCATGGGGAACACGGGCACGATAAGCAGTGAGCCAAACATCATGAGCAGCGATCGGTGAGCGTAACGATCGACCAGCAGGCCGAAGATCGGCATGCCGATCAGCGAGAAAAACGGCTCCATGCCCACCAGCAGCGACGCGGTCTGCGGCGAAACGTGCCGAGCCTCAATCAGGAACTTCTGTCCGAACGTCTCGAACGGAAAGATGCAGCTGTAGAAGGTGACGCAGAGCGCCGCGATGAGCCAGAAAGATCGATTGAACCGGAACACTTCACCTAGCGGAATCTTCGTGGTTCGTGCGGTATGACCGAGGGTAAACCGCCGCTCGCCACGTGCGTCCAGTTTCCCGTAGAGCGCGGCGCCAAGCAAACATAGCGCGCCGAAGCCGACGCCGAGCAGAAGGGGCCAGCGCCAGTAGCGGTACGCACCGGGCGCCCACGCAGGCGAAACTTCAGCGCTGAACGAGCCGAGGCGCGCCGCGGATGCGCGCAGACCGAACGCCAAGCTGAGCCCATCGTGCCAGAACCAACGAGCCACGGCGACGTTGGCGGCCAGCTGCAGCGCTTCGCCTCCGGACCCGACCAAAAGGCGGCCGACGGCCATGATGCCCAGTCGCGGGCTGAGCGCGGTGATGACGAGCCCGATGAAGACGAAGACGCCGAAGATCGAAAGCGATTTCCGTGTTCCCAGCCGGTCGATCATCACGCCGCAGACAAGCATTGCGACGATGTTGGGAAGGCTGTAAACCGCCTGGAGCAGCCCGATGTCGGCGTTCGAGAAGTGGAGTTGACGGTTGAGCAACGGCGCGAGCGGGGCGATGTAGTCGAATGCGTAGTAGCCTCCATAGCAAGCAATGCCGATCACCGCGAGGACAAACCAGCGCGAGGCACGCGACGGCGCCGGCTTTTCGATCACGCCCGCTTCCACCGGAGTGTCGGACATCCGCAGAGGCCTCTCGACGTGCGCCGGGGTCGAGGTTGCCCCCGCGCGGGCCGAATCATCTCACAGAACGCCCGGCCCTGTTGACGGCGAGACAAAAATCCGCAACAGCTGATGGAGATGCCGCTACGAACCGAACGCCTTCAACAACGCCACCGCGTCTGGCCGCTCTACGAGGCCATCTTTCGAAGCTCATCCTTCATGATTTTGCCGGTCGAAGTCACCGGCATCGCAGGGACGAACAGGATCTGCGACGGTCGTTTGTATGGGGCAAGATATTGTGCTGCATGCTCCGCCAGTTGAGCGACCGTGAGCGGCGAGTCGGGCAAGAGCTGAACGAACGCCACAATCTCCTCGTTTCCGTCGGCTCCTTCCACCGGCCGGCCAATCACGGCCGACCGCGCCACCGCCGGATGAGCGCTCAGCACCGCCTCGACTTCGGCCGGATAGACATTGAATCCGAAGCGAACGATCAACTCCTTCGTGCGCCCCGCGATAAAAAGATTCCCCTCCTTCAACCGAGCCAGGTCGCGCGTGTTGAACCATCCTTCCGCATCGATCGCAGCGGCCGTTTCTTCGGGCGCGCGATAGTAACCCTTCATCACGTTCGGCCCGCGCACCCATAACTCGCCGACCTCTCCTTCCGCCACCGCTTTCCGATCGGGTCCCATCAGCTTGACTTCCACTCCCGGAAACACTCGTCCCACGGAGGTGTCCGTGCGAGCCTCATCAATCTTCATCTGCGCGATGTTGGGAGAGCATTCCGTGACGCCGTAACCGTTATGGAGCGGCAACCCGAAGAGCTTCTCCACCGACGCCTTCAGCGCGGGGTCAAGCGGAGCGCCCGAAGAGGAAATAATCCGAAGAGCAGGGAACTGCAGCGACTCGATTGCTTTGAACTTTGTGTATTCGACGAACAGCGCGAACATCGCGGGAACGCCGAGCACAACAGTCAGCCGGTCCTTCTCCAAGGCGGCGCGTGCCGTCATGGGGTCGAAGCGCGGCGACAAATAGAGCGTCGCGCCGCTCAGGAGCGTGCCTAAAAGCACCACGGAGAGCCCGACCGCATGAGACATCGGCAGAACGCCGTACAGACGATCATCCGGCGTCAGCTCGCGTATCTTCGCTGACACGGCCGCGACGAATAGCAGGTTGCTGTGCGTCAGCATCACTCCCTTCGGCAGGCCCGTCGTGCCGGAGGTGTAGATCAGGGCGCCGACACGGTTGGCGGGGTTCGCGTCCACAGGCTCTGGTTCAGTGTTTTCGTTCAGCGGGCCGACACCGATCGAGCCGAGAGTTGCAACCTCCTCGATAACCGCGCCAGCGCGCCTGGCGTGCTCCCTGGCCTGTGGCGACACGCTTGTGGTGTAGATCACCCGCCGCGCGCCGCAGTGATCTCGGATCTGATCAAGCTCGCGCTCGGACAGCCTCGCGTTCACGAGCACCGGCCACGCGTCGAGAGCCGCCAAGGCCAAGAGAATGGCAACGAATGCTCGGCAATTCTCGCACACGAGCATGACTCGATCCCCAGGGCGCACGCCCAGCGTGCCGAGCCAAGTCTCGCTCGCCGCGATTGCGCGGTTGAGTTCTCGATACGTCCAAGTCCCAGCAGCTTCGACCAGCGCGGGGTGATCCGGAGAGCGCTCGGCCCATGGCGCAACAACGTCGCTGATCCGCGCGGGAAGATTCATCAAGATTTCGGAGACATGATCTTCAGTCACAGGCGTCTGTAAGGCCATTTCGCAATCAAGTTCGCACGGAGAATCATCGGTTCACCGGGAGTTGGCGCTCCGGCGCAACCAGATTTCTCGCCAGTAGACGAATTCGCAGCGCGAACATCCACCGAAGGCCACGTGCGCGCATCCGCACATCGAGCCTTCCAGATACACGGTGTTGCGCAGTTGCCGCATCTCCCCGGTTCCATCAACGATGATCTTGTCGATTCTCCGCTCGACCCGTTTCTGTTGACCGCACACGAGACGCATGTCCGGCGAAAACCAGAGCCCGCGGTTGTGCGCCGTCCGATTCAGCGTCTGCGTAATCTCCGTCATCGGTTTGACTTCGACCTGCTCTCCGGCTCGCAACTCGAGACTCTCCAGCGGCGTGGATTTGTTCGTTCCGCGCGCGTACGCGCCAAACAAAATCCGCCTCATTCTCCAGAAGAGCCATGTTCCGATGCGCTGTGCCATTTGCGGCACGCTGCAATTGCCTGCGCGGATGTCGCGGAAGCATTTTGTGAATCGTTCTTTTCTCGACAGCGGCTCGGCCGCCTTGAATAGCTCGCTGGCCTGACAGAAGTAAGTCTTCGGACCGCTGCGGGTTTTGAGCCGCGCGCGCAGCTGCTCGCTGCTCTCTGAAATTGTCTTGGACGCGGCGCTGGCATTTTCGACTTTCCGAAGCCACGCTTCGCGCCAAAAAATCATGCATGCTTTCTCGCAGCCGTCGTGGTCGGCGCCCGAGCAGCGCAAGCCGTCGAGAAAAACGACATCATCCCGTCGGAAAGCCCGCATACTGGAACCCGCGCCTGATGTACAGACTTTCACCACTCGCCGCGAAACGCGGAATCTTTTTCCGCAGTGCTCGAGCATCTCGGGCATGAACGGAAGGTTGTCCAGCGTGCCGTCGCAATCCAGTGTTTCGAGAATTTCTTCTGGAGCCTTCACTTCGACAAAATCGCCGGGGAAGAGTTTCGCGGTCATCTGTTTCATGGGGTGTTCGGCGGCTCCAAAGTAAACTTCAGAGCTGCTCGATGCGCATTTTTAACTCGCTCACTGGTCTCGGGGACGGGCCGTGCGGCAGTCCGGCCATCCGCAGTAGCTTATTCCACGCCTTGACTGCAAACCCCAGCGGATACCAGAGAGGTTCGCGGACTAGAGCGACCTTTCGAAAACCATTCGGAACATACCACGTGCACGACGTCCCAGCCGGGAAGAAACCGACGTCGCCTGCGCCGAAGCGCCGCTCCTCGCCGTTTTCATTGATCATGAAGGCTTCGCCGGACACCACCACAACCGATTCGTCCTGCTCGTAATGCCAATTGAAGCGTCCTGCCGTACACTCCCAGATTAAGATGTGCGCGGTCCAATCGCGGCTTCTCACAAGTACCTTGCTCCGCGATTCAGGCTTGCCGCTCAAAACCGAATCGGGCCGCATGGGTTGCATCGTAGGGCCCAGGTCCACATTCGCCGGAACAGCCATTACGACCGATTTAGACACGCCGTCCTCCACGTAGCAGAAATCATCGTGCGCCTTCTCGACTCGGGCGAGCGGCGGCTGCGAAGTGCGCCGGGCCGCACTAGGACGCCGTCGATCGCTTGCGTTCCACGTGGCCAGAGGAAGCAGCCATCACCGAATACTTGGCAGCGCCGGTTTTTCTCGATGCTACGTACTGCAGCCAATTGCGGTACATGCGCGCGCCGGAGGCGTGCCAGCCATTTTGCAATGCCCCGGCAATCAGGGCGTCCGGGAAAGCTGCAAGAATGCGCTCCTGTCGATCCGCAAGGGCTTGCTCTCGAAAATCGCGCAATCGCTTGACCGCCATCGCGCCGAAGTATCCGCGCGGCATTGACGGATACGTTTCTCGCTCCTGCCTCAGAAATCGCTTGATGTCCCTGCGGTATTCTTTCAACAGCGTCTTGGTTCCATACTCCGGGTGGCCTTGAACGTGAAGGCACAGACTTTTTCGTTTGAGCTTTGCGAATAAGCCGACGCCCGCTTCCGCTGATTTCGTCAAAACAACGTACCCGCAGGAAGTTAAGTCGTTTTCCCGAAGCTCATTCCAACGCGAGTGCGGTATCCGAATGATGCTCGCGGTACCCGTCATCAAAACATGCTCAGAAACATTTCTTTCGGCGAAGACGCCGAATCTTTTGTCATTGAGCAAATGACGCGCGATGCCGTCGCTGTGAAGCACGCTGGCGTGTGCCGCCAGACAGGACAAGATCGTCGAGGCCGTGTTCTGTTCCGCCCAATCCAAAAGATCGACCAAGCTATTCCAGTACGATTCTTTCCTCAAATTCGGCTCGTGAGGTTCGGTCCCCGTGATGATCAGCGCGTCGCAACGGTTGTTCAAGAGATCGCGGATCTCGGAGTACCGTCCGTGCATGTGCTGCCGAGCCCGTTCGCTTCGGCAAATCTCGGGCAGCGAATAAAGCTGCACACGCACGGGAATATCGCCAGAAGCCGCGGCGAGTAGATCTAAGAATTGATTCTCGGTGTCTTCGAGAGCCGCGTCCGGCATGTTGTTGACGAGCGCGATCTCGACGCGCTCAACTGGCGCGGTATCGTAATCGCGCGTCTCGAGCGGCCGCCAGCTGTTTTGTGCCGCGCCCCTGGCAGGAACATGCTTTCCATTCCGCATCAACGGCATGAAACATCTCCGAATTCGGTGTTCGTCGAACCCTTGGGCGTCATACGGCCGCCTGCTCGAGCGCCTGCGCGAGATCATCGAGAATGTCGTCGATATGCTCGATGCCCACGCTCAACCGGATCATCTCCGGCGTGACGCCAACTTTCTGTTGTTCTTCAGGCGAAAGTTGCCGGTGCGTCGTCGACGCGGGATGGCACGCCAGCGATTTGGCATCGCCCATATTGACCATGCGCTTGAATAAGCGCAGGGCGTTGAAGCACTTTGTGCCCGCCTCGAAGCCGCCCTTCACGCCAAACGTCAGCAACGAGCAGCGCTTCGAGCCCAAATACTTTTGCGCGAGCGAGTATAAGGGGCTGTCGGGAAATCCCGCGTAATTGACCCACTCCACTGAGCGATGGCTGCGCAGAAATTCCGCCACTTTCCGGGCGTTCTCGACGTGGCGTTCGACACGCAACGCCAGCGTTTCAATCCCCTGAAGCAACAAGAAGCCATTGAAGGGCGATAGCGTGGATCCCGTGTTTCGCTGGCTAACCGTCCGGCAACGCGCGACGTAGGCTGCCGCGCCATAATGTTCGGTGTAGACCACGCCGTGATAGGCAGGCTCCGGCTGAGTCAGCATGTAGAATTTCTTTGCGTGTTCGCGCCACGGGAAATTCCCGCCATCGACAATCATGCCGCCCAGCGTCGTGCCGTGCCCTCCCATGAACTTCGTCATCGAGTGCACCACAACGTCGGCGCCGTAGTCGATCGGCCTCAATAGGATCGGCGTCGCGACGGTGTTATCGACAATCAACGGCACTCCATGCCGATGCGCGACGCGCGCCAACCCTTCGATGTCCGCAACGTTTCCGGCTGGATTCCCGACGCTTTCGCAAAAAACGGCCCGCGTATTTTCGTCGATCAATTTGTCAACGGCGTCGGGATGATCGCTCTTCGCGAAGCGCCCAGCGATGCCTTGTTTCGGCAGGATGTAGGCGAGCAACGTGTAGGTGGCACCGTAAAGCTGCGGCAAGGAAACAATGTTGTTTCCCATCTCGGCGATATTCACAAACGCGTAGTGCAGGGCCGCCATGCCCGAACTGACGCTGAGCGCATCGACGCCGCCCTCGAGTGCGGCAACGCGTTTTTCGAGGATTGTGTTGGTGGGATTGCCGATCCGCGTGTAGATGTTCCCCTGAACTTCGAGATTGAACAGGGCGGCGCCATGCTCCGCGCTGTCGAACTCGAACGCCACGGTCTGATAGATCGGCACCGCGACGGCCTTCGTGGTGGGGTCGCCGTCGTAGCCTCCGTGAATTGCAATGGTCTCTTTTTTCATGCCGCCGCTCGAGAGGTCATTTTGCGATCGTCACCGCGCTCGACGTCGCGACCGGGGCGCGTTCCCGTGACGCCGATTTCGCCAAGGCTTGCGTGATGCGCCGAGCAGTGAAGCGCGAGCCAAAAGCAAAGCGCATCATCGGCCCGAAGCTGTTCGCGGCCGCAACTCCCGCGAAGTACAAGCCGGGTATCGAGGACTCGAACGTCGACGACAGCACCGGCGCGCCGTCGACGAGCTTTATCTTCGAGCGAATTTCGGCAGCGAGAAACTGCAGGCGTTCAATTTCTACGCGATACCCCGTGGCGGCAATGACGTGCTCGGTCACAATTTCGCACGCTGCGCCGTCATCCGCGCGCAGAGTCAGATGGACTTTGGCGTCGCGAATCGCGGCGCTCTGCAGCGTGTATCCCAGCAAGAGGGGTACTTTCCCAATCACCTTGTCCCTTGCGAACCAGCCACCTGCGGGTCCCAGGTGCGTGCGGACAATGCGAAGCCGGAGGCGCTCCGGCAGATAACGAAACAAGTTCGGCGCCGTGGCGTAAAAGCGCGAACGCAATCCCGGGCCAAGGCCCGATTTCGGATGCCGAATGCGCTGCCACAACGAGCGCGGCTTGCCCATCGAGTTGGTGTGGAACGTCAAAGACGCTTGACGAGCAACGAGCTTCACTTCCGCGCCGGCCTCCTTCAGCAATCCCGCCAAGTCCGTCGCTGACGCCCCGCCGCCCATCACTACCACGCTGCGTCCTCGAAACGGTTCTAGATCATGGTGACGGAAGCTATGCGACACGAATTCCGGCGACAGCTTCGCCAACTCCGCCGTCACATATTCGAAGTGCGTGATCCCGACGGCGAGCACGACGCGTCGAGCGGTCACTGTTTCGCCGTCTTCCAGCCGGAGCGCAAACCCCTCGGGCAGCCGCTCGATGCCGGCTACCAGCCTCTCATCCAGCTCGGGCACCATGCGATCCCGAAACGCCAGTCCGTACGCCGCAAAAGTATCGAGGCGTATCGGAACTCCCGCATCGGCGTACTCGATACCGCTCTCCGCGCAAAAGTCCTTCAAGGCAAATTTGCCGTCCGGGTCGGAAATGTTCGACGCGAATCCGTCCGACTTCAGCATCATCCCTTTCGGCATGTGCGCCAGCCAGCTGTCCATCGGGCGGCCGAAAATGCGATAGGGAATGCCACCGCGCCGAAAATGCGCCGCGAGGGAAAGCCCGTACGGCCCGGCGCCAACAATCGCAGTTCCTACCATGGGCTTTAGACGAGTCTCCTTCGCCAATTTTGTGTTCTGTGTGACGCGCCGCACACTTGTGGCGCATCATTACGCTACGGAGAATTTAGGGGCAATTGCGTAGCCATCCGGCGAGCAGTTAACGCGTGGATCTACAATCACATGCATGGCCAAGACGCACGCAATCGGGAAATCGGTTATCACTTATGTTTAATTGTTTTTACAGCGATTAGCTCAGGTCTCGCGCCTCGCCCTCCCATGTGATGCGCAGACACAGGCCCTTCGGCCGTTGTCTGCTCGCTTGCTGGAGCGCGTGGTTTGATTTCACTCTGCGTCAGGGCAAGCACGGCATAAGCAGTCGCTGCGTCGTTCATGAAGTGGTCGCCGACGGGAAATAGATCGTAATGCCATTTGTTCAACGAGTAGCCTTGCCAGTGGCCGCTCCACCGCGTCTGGTTTCGCATTAGCCACGACACGCCATCCTCCAAGTGCACGCTGTCACGCGAAACGCCCGCTCGCTGCAGTACGTAGGTGATCAAACCAGTAGCATATCCGTCACTTTTCATAACGAGCGGCGTCCCGTCGGTTCGTTTCCATGTTCCGACAAGCGAAGCAGCGCACCAGCCGCCATCCGCTCGCTGTTTGCTCAGAATCTGATCGATAACGGACTGTTGCTGTCTCGCCGTGAGGATTCCAGGCAGTTTCGCCGACGCCCACAAGAGCGAAATGCGATTGAGCAGCGTTTGCGGCGGATACTTGCGATTCAGATATTCGCGCAATGCTTCGAGATTCTGTTGTATTTCAGGGTCCGCGCGGTAGTTCTCAGGAGCCAATCCCACGGCAATCGCCGCCAGCGTAGCGCCATAATACGGCGAGTCATAAGCTTCCCACGGTTCGTTATCGAACTGAATCCACTTCCACGCGCCGCGTTCCGCTCCCGTCGTTTCTTGAAGTTGCCACATGTCACGAAACGCCGCGCGCGTGTCGGCGCTGAGATGGCCGCTTCGAGCGTCATAATTCGCAAGAATCAGCGCGTTAAGAACCGCCTCGGTCCCGCGAGACCGCTTGGCCTGATACTTGTAGTATGGTTGGATACTCTTCCACAGGCGCACGCGCTTGATGACATTGTTGATGAGTTTGCGCTCGTTGGCCGAGGGTTTTGTGTCGCCGCGCGCCAAGTCCACTGCTTGGCGGGACAGCGCATACGGCATGGCCGTGTGGCACGAAACACAGAACGTGCCTTGATCGCGCGCAGCGGTTGGCCATGACGTCCACAAACGTTCGTGCTGGTCCAGATACGCCACCGCAGCCTTCTGATTCCAGGAAGCGCCTGACTTTGCTGCGGAGTGCGAGCAGCCCGCGCACAAACACGCGAAAAGGCACGCCACGAGCGCACTCCGTCTCTGTCTGGCTCTGTTCACCGCACCGCCTATTTTTACCCGAATCGTGGCGTCACATTACCGTGGCCGACACGTCCGCAAGGTATTGACGCCCGCGCACTCGCGAGGAATTGCCTATCACGCGTTCGGATCGCTTGCCATCGGAGCAACCCTTTTTTACAGCAATTGCCTCGCCCAACTTGACCCCCACCAGCCACGGTAAGCCGCGAAATAGCAATGATATGCCGGCTGCGTGTGTCACCGAGCAGCCTTTGTCGCTAACGAATTGCATACATGCGATAGCGATTTTCACTCTTGCGTTTCTCCCGAATCGCAGGGCGATGGGAAGCTAGGCGTATCTGAGGGCGCTCATCTCTCACATCTCCCCGGCGATTCTCTCATTTGCTCCCTCCTCACGAAACACCACACGATCATTCACCAAAAAATTCACCGCGGCGCATCCCCCCATCGCCGCAAGATTCCCGAGCAGCAGTGGCGCGTGCGCCCACCCCACCAACAGCACCATCAGGAGCACATTTCCTCCAATCGATACGATCCCTGTCGTGGCATGGAACACGAACAGTCTCTTCGCGGTGCCGCCCTTGGTCCTCTTTCCCCGGTCCGGCCAGGTGAACCATTCGTGCCAGAAAAAATTGTGGAGTACCGCTGTCTCCACCGCCAGCGCCGTCGCGACCAGATAATTCACGCCCCAGCCCACCGCCAGCGCTTGCAGCACCGCCGTCTGCACCAGAAACCCCATTGCGCCCACTGCGTTGAATTTCATCCACCGATGCAGCGTCCCGGTTCGCATCTCTCGTGGCAGCTTCACGGCCGCGTCTCTTCCCGGTAGAGCGTCACCGTGTGGCATGCCGCCGCAATCGCCAGCATTCCGCCCATTCCCGCGATCGCCACCAGCCCGCCAAAATCGAGCAGCCGGTATCCCAGCCCCGGTACTCTGGCATCCGGACGCAGCCACAGCGCCAGATTTCCAACCGCCAGAAGAATGCGTATCTCCGTCGGCCCGAATTTCCAGAAGGACATACGGAACGTGCCCATCGTATACGTCGCCAGATACGTCTCGATCGACAGCAGCAGAAACGCCGCCAGCATGCCCATCGCAATTCTCTCGTCCAGATATCCCGACGCTGCCAGTCCGCCCATTAGCAGCAGCGCCCCAATCGAGTCGATCATGTGGTCCACGTAGAATCCGTACCTCGGGCGCTGCCGGTTCCTCACCCGCGCCAGCGTCCCGTCCAGGCTGTCTCCAAACCAGTTCAGCGCCAGGCAAAGCGTGGCCAGCAGGAGTCCCGCATGATTCCACCGCGCCATCGCGTAACTCCCAGATGCCAGAAACATCGCCGCGAATCCCACCAGCGTCAGATGGTCCGAGTTCACCCGCGCTGGCATGCGCTCGGCCAGCCAGAGCAGGGCTTTTCGTTCCAGCCCTGCTGTAAGGCTCTCCTGAATCCGTAGCGCGTTACGGAATCCCGCTGCCGCGCCTTCCTTCGGTCGATTCGCACCCTTCGCGTATTCCACTTCCTTTCCGTACGCCATCTCCAACGGTATCTGTTCAACGCTCATGGTTTTTTCCTCCTCCTCGATCTACTTGACCAACTCGCGCCGGTTACCCGCAATCGAAACTCTCTACTGCCGCGGTTCGCGCTGCTTTCTCTCCGCCGTCATCAGGTATTTCTTGCGCAGCGCTGCCTGCGTCGCCTCCAGAGTGAACCGCAGCGATTCCCGCGGAATCTTTTCCAGAAACGGCTCGACCGCCCATCCCAGTCCCTCCGGCACGTCCCGCGTCAGCGATATGGCCTCGCATTGGATGTACACACCGCCGTCGGTCTGCTCGAACCGCCAGTAGGAATTCAGCCGCCACAAGAATCCGTGGTCGTTTCCGGGCGCATCGTCGTATTCATCTGTTTGGCCCGCGTTTTCTACCTCCTCGATTCGCGTGCTCCGTGACCGCGAATACGCGTGCGTGGCGTTTAGCGTCGTGTAGCGGATGTCGTATTCCGTGTCGAACACAGTCGTTACCATGTATTTGGACTTCAGCCGCAGGTACACGCGAAAATCCTCTCCTTTACGCCCCATCAGCTTCGACCGCACCACGTCCGGCCGATAATATTTCTCGTCGTGGTTATAGTCTTCGAGGAGCGCGATGGCTTCGGCCATCGAAATTCCCGGAACGAACACGACTCCCATCCAGTCATGAATCAGCCCGCCGGGCACCGAGATTCCGTCGTTTGCCTCGCTTCCCCTTGGGTTTTCGATCACCGCGCGGCCCGTCCGTAGCTCCTCGTAAATCCTGGTTCGTTTTTCCGCACGCAATCCTTCGATCCACAGAAAATTTTGGCTCGTCCCTAATTTCGCGTCCATCGCCGCCTCGCGGGCATTTATATAAGCGCCGAAAGCTGCGGCTGTCTCGGCCTTCAATTCCGCCGCGCCGCACGTCCCTGCGGCCCATGTCCCTGCCGCGATCGCGACGCACGCCACGACCAACATCGCCTTCCGTCGCATCCGATTTCCTCCCGTCGCCCGCACTTTCTCCTCCTCATGTTCGTCGTTCGTATTCGTCCTCATGCGCGGCAGTTTCCCGCTGCGCGCCGTTCTCCTTCAATGCCCTGCGGCTCTTTTCTGCTCTCGCTGAAATCATTTCCTAAATCGAATATTTTCAGCCCCTTGTACTGGCTTATCCCTTAGAATGTGGCTGCCTTGCCGGAGACACACCCGTGACGCAACCCGCGCGCGAGCGCCGCCTCTTCCATTTCGGTGTTTTTGAATTTGATTGCTCCACCGGGGAACTACGCAGGGAAGGGAAGTCCGAGCCGCGCCTTCGCGACCAGGCCGTTCAAGTTCTTTCGATGTTGCTCGATCATCCGCGCGAGGTCGTCACGCGCGACGAGCTCCGCCAAAAATTATGGCCTGCCGATACCTTCGTCGATTTCGATCACGGCGTTAACACGGCCATCAACCAGATTCGCAACGCACTGGGCGATTCTGCCGCCAATCCGCGATTCATTCAGACCCTCCCTCGACGCGGATACCGCTTCATCGCTCCTCTCGAAGTCGCGGGCGCAGCGAGCGTCGTGCCATCCCCGCCCGCTCAGCCCGTCGCGCGTCCTTCCGTTCTCAGCGACCCCAACGATCTTCCCGCCGCGCCGAGCAGAATCGTGCGTCTCTTTTTCTATCTCATTCAGGTGATGTACCTGAGCTTTTACGTCGTGTCCCTCGCGCGGCTCCGGGAAGTCGACGCGATTCTTCGGGACTCCCCCGGTCGTACCCATTGGATTTTCGTCCTCGTGGTCCTCACCGCGGCCGTCGGCATTCCCGTTCGCCTGTATCTCCTCACCGCCATGGCCTTCCGCTATCGCGGCCTGGTGCAAAAATTTCACAGACTTTTCCCGTTTCTTTTTCCTCTCGACGAGCTCTGGGCTCTCGCTCCGTTTCTCCTGGTTGGCCAGCTCGGCCTCGGCCTCGCCATCGCCTTCACTGCCGCTCTTCTCTACCTCCCTTTCGCCCAGCGCAGTCTCCTCCTCATGGCCCATTCCGCTCGCCGCGATTAATCTTCGCCGCTTCGCAGTATTTTGGAGAAGGACCCGCTCGATCGTCGCGTCGAGGGAATACAATCACGATCACCTTCATCGGGCCCTCGGAAATTGCACGCCGCGCAAGGCGCTCCCGAGTTTTGCAGCTGCCCCCAGAAGCGATCCCGCAACTGTCTAAATTGAAGAGGGTGCACGACACGACGGCCAACGGCGTGCATTGTTCTCTTTTATACAGCTTTGTGGGAGACGTTCTTGTAAGGTGAGCCTGGCGGCGATCATTTCATCACATCGCATGTACGCTCGCGCGCAGGATTCGGGTTCAAGAGGACCCGGTCGACCAACTTCTCAACTCCAGTGAAAACGCCTGGCGCGCGGCTCTGCTTCTCGTTCTCGCGCGCGATGGGAATTAAGAAAAGTCTGGCCGCGTACCGCCGAAAAGCGATACGGCGGTTCCCGTAACGGGGATGCGATTTGGAATTCGGCGGAACGCCGCCAGCCAAGGTGCATCTACTGGGACTGCCGATAGTTCTTGGCTAGCCGTGCGGTGATTCTTCCGCCCGTCGATGATCCATAAGGAATCGAATGTCGGTACCGAAAACAATGCCTCTTGCAGAAACCGTGACGCTCATGGAAGCGGGGCCACTCGTATGGGAAAAGAAGCCCGTACTGCTGACGCCCGTACCGCCGCAGCCAGCGCTCCCTAGTAGAATCGCCGTTGTGGGGAATTATCTTCCGAGGCGTTGTGGAATCGCGACGTTCACGACCGATTTGTGCGACGCGATACACGCGGAATACAGTACAGCAGAGCTGCTGGTGCTCCCGGTCAACGATACCGAAGAGGGCTACAGCTACCCCACGAGAGTGCGGTTCGAGCTGTCTGAAGATAACCTGGCTTCCTACCGCCAAGCCGCGGACTTTCTCAATTTCAGCAATGTCGATCTGGTCTGCCTGCAGCACGAATATGGAATTTTTGGAGGCCGTGCCGGTGGACATATCCTCGAACTGTTGCGGCGCCTGCAGATGCCGTTCATAACCACGTTGCACACGGTACTTCGCGACCCGAATCCGGACCAACGCGCGGTGATGGAGGAAATTGCCACGCTTTCGGACCGCCTGATCATCATGAGTCAGAACTCCGCGGAGATCCTGCGGGATGTCTTCCACGTTCCCAGCGAAAAGATCGATCTGATTCCGCATGGCATCCCCGATCTGCCATTCACGGACCCCAATTTCTACAAGGATGGGTTTGGAACCGAGGGAAAGAAGGTTTTGCTCACTTTTGGACTGCTCTCGCCGAATAAGGGCATCGAAAACGTCATACAAGCCCTGCCGAAAATTCTGTCACGTCATAGCAATGTCATCTACATGGTTTCCGGCGTAACCCACCCGCATATTTTGCGGCGCGAGGGCGACAAATACCGGCAGTACTTGCAGAACCTGGCGAAGGAACTCGGTGTTGAGGCCAATGTGATGTTTCGCAATCGTTTTGTGAGCCCTGAAGAGATGGTCGAACTGATCGGCGCGGCGGATATTTACATCACGCCGTACAAACATAAGGCGCAAGTCGTTTCGGGCACGCTTGCGTATGCCTTGAGCGCCGGCAAAGCGATCATTTCCACACCGTACCTGCATGCAATCGAACTGCTGGATGGTGAGCGCGGCGCGCTTGTTCCGTTTGATGACCCGGAGGCCATCGCTGTGAAAACGATCGCGCTTCTCGATGACGAGACTGGAAGGCATGCCATGCGAAAGCGTGCCTATTTGTACGCGAGAGACATGGTGTGGAATCGGGCGGCGCAGAAGTATATGAAGAGCTTTGTAAGCATCTACAACGAACGCTTGCGCAATCCGCGCGCCACGTTCTCGGCCCGGAACACCGTAAAGGTTCTCGATCGGCTTCCCGCCGTCAAGCTGGATCACCTGTATCGCATGACAGACGAGACGGGAATCGTCGAACATGCGGTTTTCGTGGTACCAAACTATCCGGAAGGTTACACGTCGGATGACAACGCCCGCGCACTGATCGTGACCACACTCCTGGAAAATCTCGGCGTCCGCGCACCCGCTGGCTCGGCCGACTTGGCCTCTCGGTATCTCGCCTTCCTGTGGCTTGCTTTCAATCCAGCCACCAAGCGGTTCAGAAACTCTCTGGGCTATGAACGCCAATGGCAGGAACAGGAAGGCTCGGAAGACAGTCATGGTCGAGCGATATGGGGGCTAGGAACAGTTCTGGGCAGATCCAAGAACGCGGGATTGCGGGGCGCTGCGGGGCGTCTGTTTGAACTCGCCGTTCCCGCGGGTGTCGAATTTAAGAGTCCCCGCGCCTGCGCTTTCGCGTTGCTAGGACTGCAGGAGTATCTCGACGCGTTCCCTGGAGATCGCGCTGCTCTCGCCGCCGCCGAAGCGCTGACAGATCGATTGCTGAGTTCCTATCGCGCCAATCATTCCGTGGACTGGAATTGGTTTGAGAATGTTCTCGCATACTCCAATGCGCGATTGCCGCAGGCTCTGATTCGGGCGGGCATGCGCGCTGGAAACGATGAGATGGTTTCGGCGGGACTCGGAGCGTTGAATTGGCTGCTTACGATTCAGCGCTGCGAAGTAAAAGGCCATTTCGTGCCCATCGGGTCGCAGGGCTTCTATTCGAAGAATACCGCGAAGGCCCGCTTTGACCAGCAACCAGTGGAAGCCTGTGGGGCCGTTTCGGCGTGTCTGCAGGCTTATCGCGCAACAGGAGAGGAACGCTGGCGTGAAGAGGCATGGTGCGCGTTCAATTGGTTCTTGGGAGACAACGATCTCCAGATTGCACTCTACGATTCGGCTACCGGCGGTTGTCGAGACGGGCTGCACCCTGACCGGGCGAATGAAAACCAGGGGGCTGAGTCGACCTTGTCGTTTCTGATGGCGTTGCTGGAAATGCGCGAGTTGGACGAAAACGCCGGCACAGAGAAGAACCTTTGAAGAGCGTGGCGGCCGTTTTGCAGCGCACGCAGAACTTTGGGAAATCCCTTCCGTCAGTGCACTGAAATCCTCCATGAAGGCGACTATGACACAATACGAAACTCTGTTTCTTCGGCATCCTGCTAATCCCATTCTGACGGGAAAGGATTGGCCCTACTCCATCAACAGCGTTTTCAACGCGGGCGCAACACTTCTGCACGATGGTTCAACCCTGCTGCTTTGCCGCGTGGAAGATCGCCGCGGGTTGTCACACCTATGCGCAGCCCGGTCGGTGAATGGAGTTGATCATTGGAAAATCGACCGCGAACCGACTCTGATGCCGAATGCCGAACAATATCCCGAGGAGGTGTGGGGTATTGAGGATCCGCGCATCACCTACGCGCCGGAACTTAAGAAATTCGCGGTGGCATACACGTCATATTCTCGCGGTGGTCCCGGAGTGTCACTGGCTCTCACGGAGGATTTTCGGAGCTTCGAAAGATTCGGTGTTGTGATGCCGCCCGACGACAAAGATGCAGCTCTGCTGCCCCGCAGGATCAATGGATTTTGGGCATTGATCCATCGGCCCATGACGCCTCTCGGAGCGCACGTCTGGATCTCTTACTCTCCCGATCTGCGTCACTGGGGAAGTCACAAGCTCATGCTGGAAGCCCGCCGTGGCGCCTGGTGGGATGCTAACAAAATTGGCATGTCGCCTCCGCCGATTGAAACTTCAAGAGGCTGGCTGATGATCTATCATGGCGTGCGAAGGACGCCTTCGAGCTCCATCTATCGGCTCGGCCTGGCTCTCTTCGATCTTCAAGAGCCGGAGAAATGCCTGATCCGCGGGGATTCCTGGATCTTTGCGCCCGAGACGGCGTACGAACGCCAGGGAGATGTTCAAGACGTCATATTTCCCTGCGGCTACACTGTGGCCGCGGATGGCGACACGATCAATCTCTATTACGGAGCTGCCGATTCAAGTATTGCTTTGGCGCATGGCAGCATTCGCGCCCTGCTGAGCTGGCTGGAGGCCAACGGCCACTCGGAGCATAGCGGCGATCGGCGTCACAGGTGACGTCTTGCCAGGACTTCCACAAACCCATCATTACGCGCACGCACAATCAGGTTTCGCACGCGGGGGGATGGTCGGCACCCGATGACCTGGACGGTCTACCGTCGTGAATGCCGGGCTCTCTTTTTGGCGCGTGAGGTTACTTCCGCAAGCTAGACGTCCGCGTAGCCTGGTATGCACGATGGTGCGGTCCTGCGCCTCGGTTCTCAACGCTTGCTGAGCACGCACGCGCCAGACCACGGAAAATTTCCCGGCGCGCCTTTAGGCTCTGGCAATAGGGAGAGCAATTCGGCTGGCGCGCGGTTGAACTCCGCGGCAGTCTTCAAGAATCCCTGAACGTCTGCCGGCTCCCACCCGTGCGGCACGAAGAATCGCGGCCCCTCGGGCGGCCCGAATTTGAATGCCGCGCCCGCTTCACTGAGTTGCTTGCCCGTCGTGCGCTGCATCAATTTGAGTTGCCCGGGTGAAGCAAGATCGATAATCCATCGCTGGAAGTGCGCACCAGCAGAAAGATCTTTTGCGAGTGCCGCGACCTCTTCGGCGGTGAAATAGATTAGCAGGCCTTCGCTGAGGACAACGATCTTCGTTGCGCGCCGATCCAAATCTGCGAAGAGCGCGCAGCGCGCCGGCGCGTCTGACAGATCCAGACGGATTCGCTCAAGAGAACAGTTGGGTTTTTCGTTTGAGAGAATTTCTTCCTTGTAGGAAAGAATGTCCGGCAAGTCCACTTCCAACCATTGCAGTGTCGCGGGGAGCTGCATGCGGTACGGCCGCGCGTCCAATCCCGCGGCGAGATTCACAATCAAATCCGCCCCGTCTTCGATCTCGCGCGAGAGGAACTTGTCGAACAGAAACGTGCGCGCCACCCACGCCCATTCGTGCTTGTTGCCGTCGGCGAGAGTGCTGGCGATCTCAAACCCGCGCTTGCCGGACAAGCGCTCGGCATAGGGATCGCGGAACAGCGCGTCGGCCCGCTGCGTTTCCCGTGCTCGAAAATAGGCGACCCAACGGGCAGTGTCGGAAACGTTGCGAACAGGAGGATTTGGCTCATTCATCTTCTGCACCCCGGAACCTCGTGAAACGGCATTATGACGCAGCCGACAAGCATCTGTCGGGAGAATTCAATCGACACGGGCAGTTTCCGAACTAGCCATGAATTTATACACAATGGGCACATGCTTTCACTGCCGGCACTACACTGGCCCGTTCATGCGATGAGGCTGCAACATAACTGCTTCTTCTTCAATCGAGTACCAAATACGCCGCTGCCGGATTGCCGGCAGGCTTTGGCTGACAGATTGCGTATCTTCGCTCTTCGGTCAGCATCGCATCGGCGGACTGTTTTCTGGACTCATGGAGAGGACTGGAACAAGCGTGAAACCAACCGTTCTGATTGCCACGACGTGTCGCTGGATCTCGGCGGCGCGTCTGGCCATGGCTTTGGCAAATGCCGGATGCACCGTGGAAGCGGTCTGCCCTCCTCGCCATCCACTCGGGAAGACGAGCGTGATGAAGAAAACGCATACCTACCACGGCCTGACGCCACTGGCCTCGTTCGCGCATGCTATCGCTGCCACAAAACCAGATTGCATCATTCCCGGAGACGATCTCGCAACTCGCCACTTGCACCGCTTATATGATCGAGAACGCGGCTGCGGGGAAGCGGGAGCGCCGATTTGCGCGCTGATCGAGCGATCGCTCGGCGCGCCAAAAGGTTTCCCGATCGTGTTTGCGAGAACATCCTTCATGGAGACAGCTCGCGAGGCAGGCATCCGCGCTCCAGAAACCAGGGTTGTCAACGATGCTAGCGACCTTGGACAGTGGATCGCCCGAATGGGCTTTCCGACAGTCCTGAAAGCAAATGGCACCTCAGGTGGCGAGGGCGTTAGGATCGTCCACACGCTCGAAGAGGCCGAACGTGCTTTTACGGCCCTGCAAAATCCTTCTGTCTTGGCTGTGGCGGGGCAGGCCAAGCGAGCCGTGCTAGAGCAGGACAAAACATTCGTTTGGCCATCGCTGCTTCGCCGCCCAGGCGTCGTGAATGCGCAGGCATTTGTAGCGGGGCGCGAGGCAACGAGTGTGCTCGCTTGCTGGAACGGTGCGGTTTTGGCCGCTCTCCATTTTGAGGTGCTCAGCGAACTGTATCCCGGCGGCCCAGCATCTGTCCTCCGCTTGATCGAGCATCCTGAAATCTCATCCGCGGCCGGGAAGATTGTCCGCCGCCTCAATCTTTCGGGTATGCACGGCCTCGACTTCATGATTGAGGAACAAACGGGAAACGCGTACCTCATCGAAATAAATCCCCGGGCAACGCAGGGCGGACATCTGGCGCTTGGACCCGGACGCGATCTTCCCGCAGCCTTGTATGCGGCTGTCGCCGGAAAAGCTGTCCAGGCAGCTCCGAAGGCCACCGAGAACGATACCATCGCGCTCTTTCCGCATGAGTGCATGAAGAATCCATGGAGTGCATTTCTGCGCTCTGGCTACCACGATGTTCCTTGGGAAGAACCTGAATTGCTTAGCGTCTGCGTCCACGCGCGCCGGAAGCATCGCGGCTGGTATCCGCAGCAAAAGTGGATCCCGGATTTTCCGCCAGGTCGCTCCTCTGTCCGTGTCGAAAGCGCGCCAAAGCCGTCCGGCGAATCCGCATTCAGTGGCCCGGTTGTGGACTCTTGTGCACGCGGCGTCCACACGGGGATGTAGCATGACGGGCGGCGTGACGGAAAGCCGTCTGACACGAGGCGGACATTGAAACGGAATCCTTCGATACCTTCTGGATCGCGCGCCTGGCAGGGAAATCAGAATCGACGTCCCGCGTGGAGAACTGCGACATCTGCGCGGAAATCTCGCATCGAAGTTGGCATCCTGGGCGCGACCGGCACGGTCGGCCAGCAATTCGCCGCGCTGCTCGCGAATCATCCGTGGTTCCGCGTGACGTGGCTCGCCGCGAGCGACCGTTCCGCGGGCAAGCGTTATGGAGAATTGCCGTGGCGTCTTGCGACGCCGTGCTTATCGGAGACGGCGCAGCTTTTCGTGGAAGCCTTGAAACCCGGCATCGGCCCGAAGCTTCTATTTTCGGCGCTCGATCCTTCCGTCGCGGGCGAGGCCGAAGAAGAGTTCGCTGCGGCAGGGCACTGGGTGATCAGTAACGCGCGTAACCATCGCATGGATCCGCTCGTGCCGCTGCTCGTGCCGGAGATCAACCCGGAGCATTTGGGCCTCATACCGCATCAGCAGAAGTCCCGAGGATGGCGTGGCGCCATTGCGACAAATCCGAATTGCTCGAGCGTATTCCTGGCGATGGCTCTGGCGGCGCTTCGCCAATTTCGCCCTCGGCGCGTTTTAGTGACCACGCTGCAAGCTCTTTCCGGCGCCGGGTATCCCGGCGTGGCCTCGCTCGACGCAACTGCCAACGTGATTCCCTTCATCCGCGGAGAAGAAGAGAAGCTTGAAACTGAAACGCGAAGAATTCTCGGACGCTTCGCGAACGATGCGGTCGAGCCTACCGCCGTAGCCATCAGCGCGCAATGCACGCGCGTGCCCGTGGTGCATGGCCATACGGAAACAGTCTCGGTGGAATTCGAAGAGGCCGCATCGCGCGGCGGAATCCTGGCGGCTTTTCGTGAATTCTCCGGCGAGCCGCAAAGATTAGGCCTTCCTAGCGCGCCTGCGCAGCCCATCGTTTATCTCGACGGCCCGGATCGGCCGCAGCCGCGGCTAGACGTGGAGAACTTCGGCGGAATGGCCGTGCAGGTCGGCCGACTGCGAGAGTGTCCGGTGCTCGGATACAAATTCGTATTGCTGGGCCACAACACGATTCGAGGCGCGGCCGGCGCGGCGCTGCTGAACGCCGAGTTGATATCCGCCCTCCGCATACTGAACTAATGGGCATTCTTCCGCACGGAAAATGTGGGGTTATCCATCGTTCCGCTCACCTGGAAGGGAAAAGACAACGTGCCGTTTTTTAGCGAGGCTCCGGACATCCTGCCAAATAGGTTGGTGAGGAACCCCTGCTTGGTGACAATCCGCGCGACACCCTGATAGTCCAAGTCGTCAGCGCTCGTCACGTGAACACTTCCCGAACTTCGCACATCCACTCCGTAGCCGACAATCTCAATCCGACGGCTGGATATCCGTAGATTGGCCAGCTCCAGATCGGCGACGATGGAAGAAAACGAGGAGGGATCCCGGCGGGCGGGACCGAGGTTGTTGAAATGCGCGAGCCTCATCAGGTGCGCATTGAGCATAAGACTCGGCAGCTCGCCATTGCGCACCGTAAGGCGGCCAGTTCCGTGTATCCCCGCGAGCGGATTATTCGTGTGTGGAATTTCTGCCGCCAGCTTCACATCTCCGTCCATCTTTCCCGTCATTTTGCCCTGGCCATAGGGGAAGGCGGCAAGGAGATGAGCTACGTCGACTCCGTTCATCCGGGCATTTGCGATGAAGGTAATGTTCTTTCCTGCTAGATTAAAAGAGAGGTTGCCGACCGCGCGCCCGCCATAAACATTCAATCGAACACCTGCAAGGGAAACCTGGCCTCTCAGCAGTTCGAGCTTGGATTGTATGCTCGTCGCCTGGATTGCGCCGAACCGCAGGAAATCTGCTTTGAGGTTGCCTTGGGCGGGGACGGAGGATGATGAGGACGGATTGAGGAACGCGCCGAAGTCCACGTGGTGCAATATCGTTGACACGTTGTGGGCTTCGAAAAAGACTGGCCCCGGGGCGTCCGATGGGTCGATAAGATCCGATACCGACAATTGCCCGCCATTAATTCCCAGTCGGGAAATGACTCCCAGAGGGAAGACGGCCGGCGCAGAACCTGATTCCATGGGATTTTCGAAATTCCAAAGGCCATCAGGGTCCGAAATCAGGTTGATAACTGGGTGCTCCAGCATCAGCGACTTGATTACGATTCGACGGTCGAGCAGCGCGCCAACGTCGATTGCGGCGTAAATCCGCGGTGCCTTGAGAAAATAGCCGGCAGGAAATATCGGCGGGTTTTTCAGCCCGAAGTCATCGAGTCGAATCGAAAGCGATGGAGACAAACTGATGGTGATGCGCCCGATTTCGACTGGCAGGCCGGTCTTTTTCTGCAGATAGGAGATAATCTGGGGCCGGTAGCGATCGGCGTTGGCGAGAACGGACAGAAGCAAGATCAGCGCGATCATCGCAGCGGCGACAATCACTGTCACGACGATAATTGTTTTCCGGTGGATGGTGCCTCTCTAGATCCGACTGTGCGAGTTATACTTTGTCACTCGGCGAGCCTACGCGTCAACCGTTGCCCCGCCGAACGACCTCTCGGCTTCGGATCGCCTGCGCTCGCGCGATTCCGCTTTTCTTACGCTCCAAAGCGCGGTATTTTGCGCGGGCGCTGCTTTGTGCTTTTCGGCGTTTCTTTCATCGAACGGAAACTGAACCGAGTTGCAGCAAAACAGTGATTCCTAATTTCGGAAATCAGGATGTATTCTTCTGCCTCAACAAGTTTTCTTCCGTCGGGGAGATTGGGACGATCCGGGAGAGTAAGCAGGCACGAATGAACAGATCACTCACAAACGAAAGCATTCGAGAGTCCATGGAGCGGCTCGGGCGAGCGCATGAGGCATTCGCGCGAACCTATCCCGGGCCGAAAGCGCGCCGCCAGCCCGTGCATACGGTTTATGGCGGCGCGCATCTATTCCGCGCGGATTCAGCGCGGCGCCTCGGCCAGCTCGCGCTGCGCTCGCTCGACGATTTTGCCCCGGATTTCGTGACTTTCGCCCGCGCCGTCGGACTTCCGAATTCCCAGTCGTTGCCGGATCTGCCCGATCAGCGGGAATCGCTCGAGAGTTTCATTGTTGCCGAGCCGGAGCGTTTCCGACTCGAGCAGCCGCACGCATGGCTCGCTCATGAAATTTACCGGCGCGTGCGCGAAAAGCTCACGCGGGAACCGGTGGAAGATTTTCGAATCGATTTTGAGGATGGCTACGGCAACCGTCCGGATGCGGAAGAAGACGGCCATGCGGAATCGGTTGCCGGGGAAGTGGCCGCAGGGATGGCTGCGGGGCAACTGCCGCCGTTCATCGGGATTCGGATCAAGCCGTTGAGCGAGGAGCTTTGCGGACGCAGCCTGCGCACCACGGACATTTTCCTGACGGCGCTGCTGAGCAAGACGAGTGGAAAACTCCCGACAAATTTCGTGATCACTCTTCCCAAAGTGATGATTGCGGAAGAAGTCTCGGCATTTGTCGAGGTCCTCGAGAGACTGGAAACGTCTTTGGGGCTCACGCGAGACTCGCTGTTGATCGAGCTGATGATTGAGACCACGCAATCGATCCTCAGTGAAAGCGGGGAAGTGAACCTGCTGCCGCTGGCTCGAGCGGCGCGCGGGCGCTGCGTGGCCGCGCACTTCGGCACCTACGATTACACGGCAACTTGCGGCATCACGGCGGCGCACCAGCAGATGACCCACCCGGCCTGCGATTTCGCCAAGCATATGATGCAAGTTGCATTTGCTGGCACGGGCATCTGGCTTTCCGACGGGGCGACCAATGTGATGCCTGTGCCCGTGCATCGTGCCGTTGCGGGAGGGCCGCCGCTGACCGGGGAGCAACAGGCCGAGAACCGCGAAGCCGTGCATCGCGCATGGAGGCTGCACTACGGCCACATCCAGCATTCGCTCGAGGACGGTTTTTATCAAGGCTGGGATTTGCATCCGGTGCAGTTGCCCACGCGATACGCCGCCGTGTATGCGTTTTTCTTGGATGGTCTGGAGGCGGCTTCGGAACGACTGCGGAACTTCGTGGACAAGGCAGCGCAGGCAACTCTGATGGGCGAAGTGTTTGACGACGCCGCAACGGGCCAGGGTTTGCTCAACTATTTTCTGCGGGCGATCAATTGCGGGGCAATTTCGGAAAACGAAGCCATGCCGCTGACCGGCCTCACGATGACTGAGCTCAGGGCAGGTTCGTTCGTAAAGATCCTCAAGGGACGCAGAGGAAACTCCTGACGACGACGGATTCCCGTTCTTAGTTGAATAGGCTGTTTTCTTAGGGCTCACGCCGCAATGTCGCTTCAATGAGGCCGTGCGGTTCATCCACCGGCAAAAACAGTTCGTTCGTATTCTCCATGCCGAATGGCTTCAGGTTGACGGGCAAATAATGCTTATTCGGGAACGAAAGGCGCATTTCGCGGATGGCGTCGAAGCTTTCGAGCGCGGCGCGGCCCATCGCGTACAAAGTGTGCTGAAGCGATTGGCTCTCGTGTGCCGCGAAAGTCTCAAGCAGGATTTTTCGCACGCCGTGCCAGACGGGGGAATACGGCGGATCCGATTCTGCATAGAGCCATGTTGCCTGGATCACGGTGGAAAGGATGCGATCCTGCGTTTCTTCGAGCGTGGTGTACGGATCGCGGAGAAAGCCTCGAAACGCGGAGCCGCTCGTTTTCAGCACGATCAAGTCCTCGATTCCGGATTGGAGGATGGTGTTCTGCCGCGTCGCACGGATATGAGTGGTGCGTTTTTCGCCCGCCGTAGAAACGAATGCGGAGGGATGAGCGTTTTCGCCGACGGGGATGCGAGACCAAGGGCGCTCGCTCGCGGTAACTTCGACTTTGGAGACCTGCGGATTGTAAGTGAGGAAGTGCCCGATGAGGTGAAGCGCAAATTCCTCGATGGCCTCGGCGGAGTACTGTTGCGCGAGGACGTACACGGTGTTCTTCATCGTGTCGGTGGGCAGGATTTTGCCGTTGTCACCGGCGGTGTGCGCGGAATCGAAATCGCCTTCGAATAGGATGGAGAGCGTCAAGTCCTTGATTTCGTGATGCCCGTCGCGTCGCGTGACGCGCAACAGGCGGACGCGCGATTTTCCGTAGTCATTTTGCGCCAACGTTATGCCCATGGGTCAGCTCCCGCGATAGGTCGAATAGCCGTAGGGACTCAGCAACAGCGGAATATGGTAATGCTCTTTGGCGTCGCGCACCGTGAAGACGATGGTCACGCGGGGATAGAAGCACGGGACATTCCGCGCGAGAAAATAACTTTTGGTGTCGAACGTGAGGCGATAGGTTCCCGCGGCGAAATCATCCGCGAGGAGCTGGCTGATCCTGCCGCCGTCGTCGGTTGTCCCGCGTCCCAGTTCCTTCCATTGGCCGTCAAAAACTTCGATTTCGAGATTCACTGCGACTCCCGCGGCAGGCCTGCCGAGCGCTGTATCGAGCACGTGCGTGGTGATCGGACTTGTCATGTGAGTAGCCTTTCCAGGCGAAACCGCGTGATTTTGCGCTGCTCCTCGGCGGCGATGCGGATTTCCGTCTCTCGCTCGTTTCCGAGGCGTTGCCGCAGCGCCTGCAGAATCTGTTCGGGTGTTTTTCCGGACGCGCAAATAATGAAAATGAAGCCGAAGCGGGCTTCGTAGTCGCGATTGAGGTGCTCTAGCTCTCCGAGCGTCTCGGCGGGCGCTCGATCCATGCCGGATTGTTCTTCGGCCGACCAGTTCCGCGATTTGCGCGACTGCTTCGCTTTGGCTCGTCGCTCGCCGATACGCGGATGATAATGGAAGGCCTCGAGCCAATGTTCCGCACCGAGCGATCGCCAGAGTTCCTCCGCCGCGGAGTACACGCGCTCGGCGCTCGTGAACGGTCGCCGTGCCGCCATGCGTTTCGCCCACTCGCGAGAACCGCAGCAATCGAGTAGCATACGCTGCAGTTGAAGTCTGGACATCCGATTGAAGCGTTCCAGCCCTTTTGAGGCGGTTGCGGAAACTGCGGGACGCCCGAAAATCCGCAGGCGGCTGACTCCTCCATCCGGATAAATATTGAATCGCACATGTGAGACGGCGCCTTCGGGGCGCGCCACAGGGCGGAAGGCGTGGCGCGCGTGAGCTTTGAGGCGCTTCTGAGGCAACAATTCCTGCCAGCGGGTGTTCGATAAATCGGCGCTTTCAGAATCGCAAGCATCCAGGGAACAGCTCTCTGGAAAGTTGCCTTTGAAATGGGCCGTGTCGACTTCGATTCGCGCAATCGTGCAGGGAACTCCGAGCTTCACAATAACCCAATCAAAACCTGGGCCGCGTCGCCGGCGCGTTTCCCAGCCGTCGCCCATGTTCTTCGCTTTGCCGGGCATCAGGAGATTGAGCGGCGCGCCAAAAAATTCGTCGCTCGCGGCAGCGATGTGGCCGCCATTCGCGATAGCTGCGAGATCTATCGCACGGCTGGATGAGCGCAAGATCAGTGCGTCGGGAACTACTTCGCCGTGAACGCGGATGCGCGCAACCCCGCCGTCGGGGAAAATGTTCAGGCGCAAATGTGTTATGCGCTGCGGACAATCTAGAGAGAAAGAATTTTGCGTGTCTCCACGGACGGGCGAGTGCGCCACAAGCTCGATCCAAGGCGTTGCGGCGGACATCAATCTGCGAATCGCTGACGGGGCGGAGCCGCGCGCATCGAGCGCACAGCCTTCGATCGAGCAAGCCTCCGGAGCATTGCCGCGAAAGAAACTCGTATCGACAATGATGCCTCGCACGATGCCGGGCAGACCCAATCGGATGATGCACCAGTCGTGTCCCGGAATTCGCCGCCGGCGCGTCTCCCAGCCGTCCATCCATTTTCCGCGGCGAGTGTACTTGTGCTCGAGAAATACCGGCTTCGCTGCTTTCAGCAGATTTTCCTTCGGGCCGAAAAAGTCATCGTTGGCCGCAAGCACGCACCCGCCCAGCCGTTCGGAGACCAGGTCGGGCAGTTTGGCAAAGTCGCTCATACTCTGCCCCGCAGCAAAATGTGTCCCGCCGCGCCAGCAGGGAACGTGCCATGCACGTAGACAACTTGTCCGCGCAGGAAAGTCGTTTCCACGACGCCGTACAGTTCTTTCTGGGCGTAGGGAGTGAGCTTGTGCCGATGAAACAAGCGTTCCGGCTCGACGCGGAAGCTCGCTTCCGGGTTCCAGACAACTAAATCCGCATCGCGTCCCACGGCGATTTCTCCTTTGCGCTTTGCAAGGCCAGCCAATTCCGCTGGCGCGTGGCACATCCATTGCGCGACATGGCGAACAGAATATCCGCGCTGGCGCGCCGAAGTCCAGACCGCAGGCAAGCCGAGCTGTAAGGAAGAGATTCCGCCCCAAGCTCGCGAAAAATCTCCGGGATCGTTCAACTTCATCGAGGCTGGCGAGGGAGAATGGTCCGTGGCGATGAGGTCGATGACTCCCTCGCCGAGCGCCGACCATAGCGCTTCGCGATTGCTACGGTCGCGGATCGGCGGTGCGCATTTGTACTCCGTTGCGCCGTCGGGAATTTCGTCGGCGGTGAAGCAGAGATAGTGCGGGCAGGTCTCGGCGGTCAATGCCAATCCGTCTTTCTTCGCCTGGCGCACAAGCGGGATGGCGCTCGCGCTCGATAGATGAACCACGTGGATTCTGACGGCGAATTCGCGCTGGAAGCGAATCAAGAGTGCGATCGCTTCGTCTTCCGCCGCGCATGGCCGCGAAGCTAGCCACGCTGCGTATCGCCCCCGAGGAATCTGGGCTGCCGCAGGCGATGCGCTCTCGATCGGGCCGGGCAGTTCCGCATGAACCAGAAGCGGCGCATGGATGCTCCTCAGGACGGGCAATGCTTTCCGCAAATCGGACTCGGTCACGTGGCAAAATTCTTCGACGCCGCTGGGTACGAGGAAGGACTTGAACCCGAAAACTCCCGCATCCCAGAGCGGAGCAATTTCCGCTGCGTTTCCTGGCACAACGCCGCCCCAAAAGCCCACATCAACATGAAGCTTTTCCCGGGCCGCGATAAGTTTTTCCTCGAGGGCCGCGGCGCTGGTGGTTGCGGGAACACTATTGAGCGGCATTTCAATCAGCGTGGTTACGCCGCCAGCTGCCGCGGCGCGCGTTGCCGTCTCGAATCCTTCCCATTCGGTTCGGCCGGGCTCGTTGATGTGAACGTGGGTGTCGACGAGCCCGGGCATGACGACGGAATCTCCCGCTTCGAAAATTGGGGAGCCGGAAGGAAGATCGTTGAAATCCGAGATGCCGGAAACGACTCCGTCGCGGATATGGATAGCCGCTGGACGGATTGCATCCGGCAGTACGACTCTTCTTCCGCGAATGATTGGCTGCCGTGCGCTCATTCGGGAACTCAGTGTGCCGCCGAGCAATCTGTAAGAAAATCTTCGAGGAGGTTTTGTGCGATGCGGAGGCGATAACGCGCCGAGGAGCGCATATCGTCAATGGGCGCGATTTCGCGCGCCAGTTCCTGCTGGGCGGCGTGGATGGATTCCTCTCCGAGATCGCATCCGCGAAGAACGGCCTCTGTTTTTGCCGCGCGGAAAGGAAACGCGGCGACGCTGGCGAGCGCGATGCGGATGTCTACGATTCGTTTATGCTCGATGTGTGCCGTTCCGGCAAAACACACTTTCGAGATTGCCTGCGCCTTGCGCGTACCCACTTTGCGGTAATACTGCTTTCCGCCTTGCGCGCGGCGAGGCAGGCGAATGCGCGCGATCAATTCGTCCGGGCGCAGGTCCATTTTCTTGTAGCCGGAATGAAAGTTGCGGTAGGGAACCCAGCGCGGGCCACGCGCGCTCACAAGCTCGAGTTCCGCGTCGTACGCGAGCAGTGCAGGCGGGGAATCGGCCGCTGGCGAAGCGTTGGCAATGTTCCCGCCGAGGGTGCCGCGGTTTTGCGTGGCGATTCCGCCGGTCTCGCGAGCCGCGCGGCAGAGAAGTGGAAACTCATGCTGCATCTTGGGCCAGCGCAGAATATCCGTGTACGTAGTCAGCGCGCCCAGCGTGACGAAGTCGCTGTCTTCGCGAATCCCGAGCAACTCCCGCAGCCCCCAAATGTTGAGGAACCGGCGATGCGTTAGCTTGCCCGCCTCGAGCAGAACCATCAAGTCCGTACCGCCAGCGAAAGGCTGCCATTCTCCGGGCTCGCCTGCGAGGCGGTCGAGCGTCGCGGCGAGATCGCGCGGCGTCTCGAGCGCGTAGGCGGGAAGAAAGGATCTCATGATTTTCCGCTCCGTGCCTCGCAAGCGCGCACGACGGATTCGAAGATTTTCGTGTAGCCCGTACAGCGGCAGAGATTGCCCGCGAGGGCTTCGCGGATGTCGGCCTCGGCCGGTTGAGGGTTGCGCTCGAGCAGATTCACGGCCGCAAGGATCATTCCCGGCGTGCAGATGCCGCATTGCGCCCCGCCATGCGTGATGAAGCATTCCTGCACCGCGTGAAGCTGCTCGCCAGTGGCGAGCCCTTCAATAGTGCGTATTTCCGCGCCTTCCACTTGCGCGGCGGGAACCAAACAACTGTTCACCAACTTGCTGTCGAGCAAAACCGAACAAGCGCCGCATTCGCCTTCGCCACAGCCTTCCTTCGTGCCGGTGAGTCCAATCTGCTCGCGCAGCACATCAAGTAGGCGTTCCATGGGGAAGGCCGAAAACTTCATGGCCTTGCCGTTCACTGTGCATGTTACGCGAATCTTCCCGCGGGCTTCAGGCACGCATTGCCTCCAGCGCTTCCATCAGCACCTCGGGCGTCACGGGAATCCGCGGGAGGTTCGCGCCGGTGGCCTGTGCGACGGCGTTGATCACCGCGGGCGCGGCACCGTCGATCGGAAGTTCGCCAATGCCTTTCGCGCCGGCGGGCCCAAAGGGATACGGGATCTCCTCGAAGTGGACGCGAATTCGGGGGATGTCCATCGAGGTCGGCATGATGTAATTCGTCATCTGATTGTTGACCATGCGGCCTTCTCGCCAGACGACATTCTCGTAAAGCGCCAGGCCAATTCCCTGGGCCACTCCGCCTTCGATTTGTCCCGCAGCGAGAACTGGATGAATCACTTTGCCTACTTCCTGCACCGCCGTGAAATCGTCCACGGCAATCTCGAATGTGCGGAGATCCACGGAAACTTCCGCCACGTACACAGCCCAGGCGTACGCGCCATAGGCATCGCCGCGATAATTCTTGGCGTCCCAGTGCAATTCCGGCGGAGGCGCATACTGGCTCGTGGATTTGAGCGGCCCGCGCTGGGCGATGTAGCGGCGGCAAGCGGCGGCGAATTCCGCTGCAGTGTATCGCTCGCTGAGCAAGCCGCTCCCGATGAGTGTCTGCTTCAACCCCACGGCCGCTGATTCGACAAGCTTGCCGACAACCATGCAAGTGCGCGACGCGACCGTAGGCCCGCTATTGGGGACGTTTGCCGTGTCCGGCTGGGCAATTTCGATCGAGTCGTACTCGATACCGAGAGCGTCCGCGGCAATCTGAGCGAAAATCGTATTCGTGCCCTGGCCCATCTCCACGCTGGCGGCCAGCACGCGCACGCGTCCTTCCTCTGTGGCTTCGACGGCCACGATGGACGCCAGATAATCTTCGCCGGAGCCTGTAAATCCCGCCCCGTGGAGGAAAGCCGCGAAGCCGATGCCTTTTTTCGCATTCCGACCGCGATTTTCCCGCGTGAATCGCTCGCGCTTCGCGTGGTAATCGCTCATTTCAAAAGCGCGCTCCATCAGACGAGTCATGTCCACGGGTTCGCGGACCACTTGATCGACCGCGAGCGTTTGTCCCTCGCGAATGAAATTTCGGCGGCGGAATTCTTCAGGTGTGAGGTCGAGTTCTTCAGCGACGCGGTCGAAATGGCGTTCGAGTGCAAAGACGCTTTGCGGCGCGCCAAATCCGCGAAAGGCGCCGTGGGGCGGCGCGTTGGTTGCAACGGCGCGGCTACGAATCCGGACGTTCGGGCATTCGTATGGCCCTGCGGCGTGGATTGTCCCCCGGGAAAGAACGACAGGAGAGAGCGTTTCATACGCGCCGCCGTCGAGCACGAATTCAATATCCATGGCGAGAAGTTTTCCATCGCGCGAGACGCCTGTGCGATGGCGGATGCGCGCAGGATGGCGCTTGGTGGTTGCCGCCATGTCTTCCGCGCGGTCGTAGATGATCTTGACTGGTTTCCCGGACTTCCACGCCAGCAGCGCGGCATGGCACGCAATCATGGAAGGATATTCTTCCTTGCCGCCGAATCCGCCGCCCGTTTCCATCTGGATGATGCGGATTTTCTCGGGCGGCAAGTCGAACAGCGCGGTGAGAGATTTGTGGATGTAATACGGACATTGCAGCGAGCCCCAAATCGTGATGCCTTTTCTTCGATCGGCAGTGGCAACCATCCCTTGCGGTTCGATATAGAGTTGCTCCTGCGAGCCGGTGAAATACTCCCCTTCGATGATGCGATCCGCTTTCCTCCAGGCACTTTCGAGATCGCCCTTTTCAACGACGATGGACTGGAAGGTGTTATCGCTGCCCCAGATGATTTGCTTCCTCGCGAGCGAATCCTCAATGCTGAAGATCGCCGGAAGCGGCTCGACTTCGATGCTGACTGCGCGGCGGGCTTCTTCGAGCAGATAAGCGTCCGCATGTGCTAGGAGAACGACGGGTTCCTCGGGATGGTTGACCACGCCAGCGGCGAGGCACGGCTGATCGTCAACAATCAATGCGACGCAATTTTTCCCTGGGATGTCTGCCGCCGTCACAACGGTGAATTCCTGCCAGGGTATTCCCTCGGCGAAGCGGATACTGCGAATCGTCCCGCGCGGCGCTGAACTCCGCACCGTGACGCCATGAAGCATGCCCGGAAATTTCAGATCGTCGACATAGCGAGCCTTGCCTGTGACTTTCTCGCGTCCTTCTTTGCGGCGAACGGATGTTCCGATGACCGGGGTTGGCATGCAAAGCCTCAGCAGCGAAGCGTGGAGCCCATCTTTTCCTGCGCGGGGAACAGTTCGAGCCTCGCCTCACGGCGACGGCGGCGCGACCGGCTGCTTTGCAAAACAAGCATCCGCGCGCCGCGCCGCCGTCTGCTATCGGATCAGCGGACCTTGTTGGCCTCCGCGATCGCCGCGTCGAGTTTCTGCTCGCCTGCCTTTGCTTTCTGATCGAGATACTCAAAAACGGCGTACTCCGCCGCGTTGGGCCGTCTGTAGGCAAGGCCGACGTCGGCCGCGAGATATGCCAGGTGGCTCCGGAGTTTCGTCTCGTGCACCAGGCTGCCTTCGCTGGACTTAATGTCCAATTGCACGAGACTCCGGATCTCCCGATCGAGACTGGCGATCGCCGGGCCTGCCTGGGCCTCGGTCAGATGGTGCTGCTCAACTGACGCCTTGAGCTTGTCGCGCGCGGCGATGGCTTGATTGATCGCCCTGTCGAGCGTGTCGAGCGTGCCATGTATCTTGAGTTCGAGCGCGAGGCGTGCCGCAAGCCCCGCTTGGCTCGCATGCAGCCGCGGATCCAGGGCGACGTCGAGACTTTGCCGCGTCGTCTGACCGCCGTAGTCAAGCACCACCGAGTATGTGCCCGGGACAACCGTTGGCCCCGCGACGGTGTCGGGCAGACCACCTGCCGGGACCGGAGGCTGAAACCCCTTTACCTCCGCGGCGCTGGCGTAGCGCAGATCCCACTGGAAGCGATTCATGCCCGGTTCGATAGCCGTAAGTTTCTCCTTCGCTTCCTTCGCTGCGGCCTCCGGTGTCTCGGTCTCATTGGTTTCTGCGCTTGCATGCTTTTTCAGGTGCAGGTCGAATTTTCGAACCACTTGTCCCTGCGCATCGGTGAAGTCGATCGTCACGGGCGTCTTGCCGTCATACCCAGCAGGAACATTGAAGAAGACGGTCGCGCCGAATGGCGGGTTCTGGCCCGAATCGCTGGGCTTGAATCCTTCGTCCGGTTTTCCGTACGCATGGGTTAGCCACGCTTGTTCCGGGGCGAAGAGGAATGCGCCGTCGGATTGCACCGCCGGGTTCTTGGTCAATTGCTCGAGCAATGAGAGATTGTCGAGGACCCAGAATGAACGGCCGTGCGTTGCGATTACCACGTTGCCCTGGCGTGTGTTGATCGCGATATCGCGCACCTGTGCGAGCGGCAGGTTGAGCGTCAGCGGCTGCCAGTGCGCGCCAGCGTCGAGACTCACGTAGACGGTACTCTTGGTTCCGAGGAAGAGGAGGTTCGGGTCTTTCGGGTCCTGCCGGATCGCGAACACGTATGAGTCATCTGGCAGACCGGTCGTCAAGGCCGTCCAGTCCTTGCCGAAGTCGGTCGTCTTGAAGACGTACGGCCGGAAGTCGTCCCACATGTAGCGCCGGGTGGTGAAATAGGCCGTGCCGCGTGCCGTATAGGAAGGCTGGATCGAGCTAATCCATGAATGCTCCGGAAGACCTGGCGGATTCACCGCCTGCCATGTCTTTCCGCCGTCCGTGGTGACGTGAAGCAAACCGTCGTCCGAGCCGGCCCAAATCACGCTGCCGTCCATCGGCGAAACCGCGAGCGCCGAAATCGAAGGGTAGATTTCCGCTCCCGACTGATCGAAGTTGACCGGACCGCCGCTCGGCATCTCGGTGCTCGGTACGTTGCGAGTCAGGTCCGGGCTGATGCGCTGCCAGGTTTTGCCGTAATCGTTGCTTTTCAGCACATACTGCGAGCCGATCAGAAGCTCCTTCGGGTCGGTCGGCGAGAAAAGAATCGGATGGGTCCAGCCGAAACGATACTTGAGCTCGAGTGACGATGCGCCTTCTTGGTAATCCGGCCAGGGGCTTATGCCCTCGTATTGCCCTGTGGCCATGTCGTACCGCATGAAGATGCTGAAGTAGCCGCTGCCGTAGGTGATGTTCGGGTTGCCGGGCTGCGGAACCGAGTAAGTGCTCTCGCCATAGGCCACGCGATGCCACGCGGAGAGCGGAATCGATCCGCCGCTGGCCGCGCTCGGCCCTTCGAAGGAACCCTCGTCCTGTTGCGCGCCGTAAATATGGTACGGAAACTGATCGTCGAGGTTTACGTGGTAGAACTGGCCAGTCGGCTGATTGTGCTCGGTGCTCCAGGTCTTGCCGCCGTTGGTCGTGACGGTCGCTCCGCCGTCGTTCCCCTCGAGCATGATCTGCGGGTCGTCGGGGTTGATCCAGACAATGTGGTTGTCGCCGTGCGGCGTCTTCAGCTTCTTGAATGTCTTCCCGCCATCGCGCGAAACCCACAACGCATCGACTTCGGGCGCGTACACTGTATTGGGATCCTTCGGGTCCGCAAAAATGCTCATGTAGTAGAAGGCGCGCTGGCGCAGCTTCCACTCGGCATTTACGCGCTTCCAGCTCTTGCCGCCGTCGTCTGAGCGGAACACTCCGCCGTGCTTCGCCTGCACGATTGTATAGACGACATCCGGATTGCTGGCGGTAACACTCACTCCGATGCGTCCGAGGACGCCTTGCGGAAAGCCATCATTTCGCGTCAGGTTTGTCCAGTGCGCGCCGCCATCGGTGCTTTTATAGAGGCCGCTGCCCGGTCCGCCGCTCGAAAGCGACCACGGTGTCCGAGTGGCTTGCCACATCGCAGCATAAAGCACATGGGGATCGTTCGGCTCCATCACCAGATCGATCGCGCCGGTCTCGTCGTTGACAAATAGGACCTTATTCCACGTCTGGCCGCCGTCAGTGGACTTGAATACGCCGCGTTCCGCATTTGGCTTGAACACGTGCCCCATCGATGACGCGTAAACAATGTCCGGATTCTTCGGATCCACGGCAACGGCGCTGATCGTATGCGTGTCGCCGAGCCCCGCGTAATGCCAGGTCTTGCCGCCATCCGTGGATTTGAAAATGCCATCGCCCGGGATCATGTCGGTGCGGATGTCGCTTTCGCCCGTGCCCGCGTAAATGATCTTGGGATCGGATGGCGCCACGGCAAGAGCGCCAATGCTCGGGCTTGAACCTGGCAGTTTGCCGTCCGAAATGTTTTTCCACGTGATGCCGTAGTCGGTGCTCTTCCAGATGCCGCCACCGACGCCGCCCATGTAAAAGAGGTTCGCCGTTCCGGGAACGCCGGTCACGGCGACCACGCGGCCGCCGATATAGGGACCGACGCTACGCCATTTCAGCTTGCCCATCAGCGCTTCCGGCGAGACCGGGCCAGCGCTCGCCGCCGCGGCCAGCAGTAGCAGCGCGCTGACGATTGTGAAAGCAACAAAGGCGCGAGACCGCCGTTTCCCGGCCGCGCCGATTTCGGATCTGATCCTGACTGTAGGTTCCATTTTTAGTTTCCTTTTCCGCACAGAAAAATGCGTTCCGCAACGCCGGGTTAAATTTATGCTGAATTTCCATTTTGGCTTCCCGGGCAGCCGATAATGTATACCTGACCGCCCCGGCGTGCAATGCTCTCTCGAAGTTCCCGGCCGCATACTTTCTCGGAGGTTGCGGGGAAATCTCAAAGGCCGGAGCCGAGGCGGTTGTATACAGGTCGACTCGCAGAACAGCGCGACGGCTAGGGATTCTTCACCCTCATTTGCTTTAGAATCTGGCCGAGTTGCTGTATTTCCTTGCCGTAGCCGTTCCAATTGCCTTGGCGTAGGTCCTGCTGCGCTCGTTCGTAATGCTGATTGGCTTGCTGGACGAGGCTCTGGAGCGAACTGGGAACGGTTTTTGCGGTTGGCGTAACTGACGTGCCGGTTGGTCCTGTCGACCGGCCGGATTCTGCGGACGCGCTCGCGCCGCCGAAGATTTCGTTCAATGCGTCCCCTAGCGATCGCGCCATCACTACGTGGTCGGAATAAGCCACGATCACTCGCTTCAATTCAGGGAGCGAGGCGCCCGACTCGGCGGCGAGGTAGAGCGGCTCGACGTAAAGAACTGCGTTCTGCACCGGGACCACCAGCAGCGTGCCGCGAAGCACTCGTGATCCGCCCTGATCCCACAGCGTGAGCTGTTGAGAGATCGATGGATTCTGGTTGACTCGCGATTGAATCTGCTCGGGCCCGTAAATTAGTTTCTCTTTGGGGAAGGTAAAGACCAGAACTTTACCGTAATCGGCTCCATCGCACCGGGCCGCCATCCAGGCGATCATGTTGTTCTTGCGCGCTGGCGTAAATGGAACCATCAGGATGAACTCTTCGGTCTTCCCGATTTCGGGCAGTTTCATGACGGCGTAATAAGGGTTCATCGGCGTGGAGGTTCCACCGACCATGCGCGTGGCCACCCGCCACAAGTCTTCCTTGCTGTAGAAGACCCGCGGGTTTGTCATGTGATAGACGGCGTACTTGGCCGCCTGAATGGCAAAAAGATCCTGCGGGTAGCGGATGTGCGCTCGGAGGTCGGGTGGCATCTCCGAGAGCGGCTGAAAAACGCCGGGAAAGATGCGTGCGTAAGCTCGGATCAGCGGGTCGGTGGGATCGCTGATATAAAACCTCACCCGCCCGTCGTATGCGCTGATAGTGATCTTCACCGAGTTGCGGATGTAATTGCCAACGCCAGGGGTCGGCTCGGAGTAGGGATAGTGGCGCGAAGTCGTATATGCGTCCACGATCCACTGCAACGAACCGTCGTTCGCGACCACCAGGTACGGATGGGTGTCGTAGGATAAAAATGGGGCGAGCCGTTCGACGCGAGCCAGGATCCGGCGGTAGATCATGATGCGGCTCGCGGGCTGGATGTATCCAGAAAGAAGAATGTTGATATTGCTGAAGCGCAGCGCAAAAAGCAGCCGCCGCCAGAAATTGCCCACGGGGATGCCGCCCGAGCCCTGATAGGTTGTGTACACGTTTTGTTCGCCCGAGGGGTAATCAAACTCCTTCGCGCCTGTCTTAACGAAGCAGTAGTTGTTGGGCAGCTCGCCGTAATAAATTCCCGGCCGTGTGACCTGCAGCGGAATCGACGAGACCGGAGGAATGTCCTTGATAAAGAGAACGGGCAAGCCATCCGGCGTGGATTCGTTCACCGGCCCAAGGCACAGCCCGTAACCGTGCGTGTAAATTAAGTGCTGGTTCACCCAGTTCGGGTCCGGCAGGCTGTTCACGGAGAGTTCGCGCGCCGAAAGAGAGACTTGGCGTAGCTTGGAATTGATCGTGTAGCGGTCGTTATAAACGCGCACAAAATCGTAATAGGTGCGGATTTCCTGCAGCTGCTGAAACGTGGTGAGCTGCGGCTGATGATCCCACAGCCGGAGATTTCGCATCGTGGCAGCGTTCTGCTGGATCGACGCAGCCGTTAAATCCTGGATCGCCGGAAAGTTGCGTTGCTCAAAGCGGTTGAGCCCGTATGCTTCGCGCGTAAACTCGATGCCGCGCGCGATATACGGCTCTTCTTTCTCAAGCTCGCTGGGCGCAACGAAGTACCGCTGTACGAATCCTGGATAAATCGAGCCGCCGACGATCGCCACCAGAATCAGTGCGCCAAGCGAATACAGCGCGGGTCGGATCCGGCCCGTCTGTGAGCCGGCAAAAAAAGCGAGCGCGGTGATCGCGCACAGCCCGAGCAGAATCCACAGCACGGGCCACGTGACGTGAATATCCGTGTAGCCGGCGCCGTAGACCAGGCCTCGCGGCGAGTACACCAGGTCGTACATTCCCAGCCGCGCCCGCCATGCAAACAGCAAAAAGAAAAGCCCACCCAAGGCCATCAGATGCGCGCGCACCTTGCGATCCATGCCAAGGCCGGTCGGCGAAATCCACATGCCGCCTTCAATCAAATACAGCAGCGCCGCCGTCAGCACGCAGATGATTAGGATGGTGAGCCCGAAATGGTAGAGGAAAAATAAGAAAGGCAGCCGGAACAGGTAGAAGCTCAGGTTGATTCCGAAGATTGGATCGGTCTGAGCCATGCGAACCGCGTGTGTCGCGAGGAGGTAGCTTTGCCAGTGCGTCGCTGCCCATTGGCCAGCAAACCATCCTATGATCAGAATACTGAACCAGACCAGGCCGCGAAAAACGGCGGGGAATCTCTCGAGCGCGGGAAATTCGATTGTTCGAGCGACGACGCGATATCCCGAATGGT
>Ga0307374_10000734_pt1 | contig 61562 bp, 61 predicted proteins | sample OX3MG_FD_202532 | JGI IMG/M metagenome (GOLD analysis project Ga0307374, IMG submission 202532) | Soil microbial communities from Risofladan, Vaasa, Finland - OX-3 | ecosystem: Environmental > Terrestrial > Soil > Coastal area > Acid sulfate soil | place: Finland: Risofladan, Vaasa | collected... | reverse complement strand
ACGATGGGTTCGTCGTCCTCCCGTACGCCAACGACGATCCCGTCCTGGCGCGCCGACTCGAGGACCTCGGCTGCGCCGCCGTGATGCCGCTCGGCGCCCCGATCGGCAGCGGCTCGGGCATCCGCAACCCGTACAACCTGCGCATCATCCGCGACCGCGCCCGAGTGCCCGTCGTCCTCGACGCGGGCGTGGGCACGGCCTCGGATGCGGCCATCGCGATGGAGCTGGGATGCGACGCGGTCCTCGTGGCGACGGCGATCACGCGAGCGGCCGACCCCGTCCTCATGGCCCGCGCCATCCGGTACGGCGTCGAGGCGGGGCGCCTCGCGTTTCGGGCGGGACGGATCCCCCAACGTCTCTACGCCAACGCCTCGACGTCGTGGGGAGGCATCGCCGACTTGGGCGGCAGGCCTGTCGTGACGCCGGCAGTGGGTGATGTCGAGGCTGGGTGACGCCCGACGGGACCGTCTGGCACGCGCTCGCCTCTACCTGGTGACCGACGCCCGCACGGCGCAGGGCGATCTCGCGGCGTTCCTCGACGCGGTCCTCGGCGCCGGGGTGGACGTCGTGCAACTCCGCCAGAAGGACGCCGAGGCGGGCGATCTCCTTCGCTGGAGCACGGGTTTCCGAGCGGCGGCCGATCGCTACGAGGCGCTCTTCATCATCAACGACAGGCCGGACGTCGCAGTGGCGGCGAGAGCCGACGGCGTCCATGTCGGTCAGAACGACCTGCCGGTGACCTGGGCGCGCCGGGTGGTCGGGCCGGATCTGCTGATCGGCCTCTCCACCCACGCGCCGGCCGAGTTCGATGTCGGCGCCACCGAGGCGGACTACCTCTGCGCCGGGCCGGTGTACGAGACGCCCACCAAGGCGGGGCGTCCCCCGACCGGTCTCGAGTATGTACGGCATGCGGCGGCACGGGAGCGCGACGGAATGGAGGAACGACCCTGGTTCGCGATCGGTGGCATCGATACGCAGACGCTTCCGGACGCCATCGAGGCCGGCGCGTCGAGGGTTGCGGTGGTGCGTGCGGTCGGCGGAGCGGGCGATCCCGCGGCAGCGGTCCGGCGCCTCCTCGCCGAGCTGCGGGGTCTTCCCGGCGACTAGTGCGGCGACCCGGCCGGATCGGTGGAAGCGTGCACGTCTGATCCGAGATCGAGCACCACATCTCCCGTCCTGCCGGGCCGGCTCGGGCTCGCGCGTCAGAACGTGTCGGTCGATATCGGCACCGTCGCGACGATGGTCGGCTCGCTGGTCGAGGTTCCGGTCCTCGTCTCACTGACATATGTGGCGCTGTGGGCGTGGCGACGGCGTTTCACGCGGCCGTTGATCGCATCGCTCCCTTCGCCGGCCGCCGCAGCAGGCCACGTCACCGATCAGAACAGCTGAGCTGCGGTGCGTCATTCGAGCCGCGTGATTTCGCTCCCATGCAACGCGGCACGTGTTGGTCCATGCTCGGAGGACCTTGTCCAGCGAGGCCGAACTCGGTCACCGGCGCGCGCGACGACTGATGTTAATCCTTCATTAACCGTCGGTGCCCCCGCTGATAAGAAGCCAGTCTCGATAATCCGGATCGAGTAACTGGTCACACGGGGGAACATCGACAGAGATGAGACAGCCGTTCTCGATTGCCACGTTTTGCGCCGGCGCGGCGATGCTCGTTCTCGCCGCATGCGGGAGCAGCAGCAGTCCCGGCACCACGAGTAACTCCGGGAACCCATCTGGAACGTCCGATCCCGATCTGTCCGGACCATCTGCCAGTCTCACCGGAGCGGGCTCGACCTTCGATCAGCCCTTCTTCACTCGCGCCTTTTACGACTACAACCAGAAGAATTCCGGGGTCACCGTCACCTACGCGTCCGTCGGCAGCGGAGGTGGGATTGCGCAATTTCAGGCACAGACTGTGAACTTCGGTGCCTCGGATGTGCCGATGAAGGCCTCGGAAATTGCTGCGGCAAAAGGAGGCACCGTTCTCCAGGTGCCGGTTGCCTTGGGAGGGGTTTCCATCTCCTACAACCTGTACGGCGTCAAAGGGGGTCTGCATCTCACCGGCGCGGTCCTTGCGCAGATCTATCTGGGACAGATCAAGACGTGGAACGATCCCGCGATCGCTGCGCTCAACTCCGGTGTGACGCTACCCAGCCAGGCGATCACCGTCATCCATCGCTCGGATGGCAGCGGCACCAGTTACATTTTCACCGATTACCTGAGCACGATCAGCCCCGCCTGGCAAAGCGGTCCAGGCACCGGCAAGACGGTGAAGTGGCCGGTGGGACTTGGTGGCAAGGGTAACGAGGGTGTTGCCGGCCTGGTGAAGCAGGTTTCGGGCAGCATTGGGTACGTCGAGCTCGCCTATGCGCTGCAGAACAACTTCACATATGCCGCGATGCAGAATGCCGCGGGAAGCTACGTGGAGCCGAACCTCACGACGGTGGCCGCGGACGCCGCGCAGAAGCCGAATGTCTCGGCGACCGACTTCTCCATCGTCAATCAAATGGGCAGCGACAGCTATCCGATCAGCGGGTACAGCTGGGTGCTCGTCTACCAGACGCAGACCAACACCGACAACGGCACCGCGCTGGTCAAGGTTCTCGACTGGCTGACGCACGCGGGTCAGATCTCGGATGCCAAGCCCCTCGACTACGTGCCGCTGCCGGCGAACATCCAGCAGCTTGCTCGCACCACCCTGCAGATGGTCGTCGACAGCAGCGGAAAGAAGCTGCTGAGCTGACGCTGGTGAGTGTCGGTGATGTGACGGGCGGCCGTGACGTTCGCAGGCCGTCCCGTCACATCCGCCTGGGGGATGGTGCGTACCGGCGGGTACTGCAGGGATTCGGGCTCTTCGTCCTCGCCATCTTCGTGGCCGTGGGAGGGGTTCTTTTCATCCAAGCCTGGCCGGCGTTCCGGCACTCGGGCGCCGGCTTCGTCACCGGGACAAACTGGGATCCGAGCCGAGCGATCTACGGGGCGATCCCCTTTATCGTCGGAACGCTCATCACCTCCGCGATCGGACTGGTGCTCGCAATTCCAATCGGCATCGGGGCGGCCATCTTCCTTGCCGAATACGCTCCCCGTCGTATCAGCGGTGCGCTTGGGATGCTGGTCGAGTTGCTGGCGGCGGTGCCGAGCGTGGTCTATGGGTTGTGGGGTTTCCTGGTGCTCGGCCCCATATTCCAGAACACGATCGAACCTCACATCAACTTCCTGCCGGTCGCGCACGGCCCCCCGCTGCCGGTCGGCGTGCTCCTTGCCGGGCTCATTCTTGCCATCATGGTGCTCCCCACCATCACGGCGGTGACCCGCGACCTGGCCAATGCCGTGCCGGCCACGAGCCGAGAGGCCGTGTACGGTCTCGGGGGGACGCGCTGGCAGATGATTCGCACTGCGGTGCTCCCCGCCATTCGCGTCGGTGTCGTCGGCGCAGTGGTCCTCGGTCTCGGCCGGGCCCTCGGGGAGACGATGGCGGTCACCTTCGTCATCGGCAACACGAACGCGATTCCGAACTCGCTGATCGCTCCGGGTCAGACGATGGCATCCCTGATTGCCAACGAGTTCACTGAAGCGACCGAGCCCTTCCACGCGTCAGCGCTGCTCGGTATCGCGGTCCTGCTGCTGGTCGTTGCGGTGATCGTCAACGTGTTCGCGCGGCTTCTCGTGTGGTCGGTCAGCCGCGAGGTGAGGGAAACGGTGTGACCTCGGTCGCGGTTGCTGATCTCGATCGCCGGAGCTTGATACGCCAGTCGGCGCGTACGTCGCACCGCCGTCGCCAGATCCTCGGGATTGTCGGCGCATGTCTGTGCGGCCTCGCACTCTGCATCGCGCTCCTCCCGCTGGTCTCGATCGTGATCTTCACGATCAGCAAGGGAATCGGCGCCTGGTCGGTCAACTTCTTCACGCATATCCCGACGCCCGCGGGGATCCCGGGCGGCGGCATCGTCAACGCCATCGTCGGGTCCCTGATCATGGACGGGCTCGCGGCGGTGATGGCGCTGCCCATCGGATTCGTCGTGGCGCTCTTCCTCGCGGAGCAGGGGGGGCGCCTCGCAAGCACGGTGCGCTTCGTCGTCGATGTGGCGGCGGGGTTGCCCGCGATCACCATCGGCCTGTTCGCCTACGCGATCGTGGTTCTGCCTGAAGGACACTTCTCCGCCCTGTCTGCGAGCGTGGCGCTCGCTGTCCTGATGCTCCCCATCACCATCCGGGCAGGCGAGACCGCCATCCGCACCGTTCCTCAGGATCTCTGGGAGGCGGGTATAGCGCTTGGCATCGGTCGCGCCCGGGTTGCCCGAAGCATCATCATCACCTCGGCGTTGCCGGGGCTCGTGACCGCCTCCCTCCTGGCAATCTCACGCGCGATCGGCGAGGCGGCGCCGCTGCTGTTCACCGCGATCGGGAGCCAGGTGTTCGCCACGAGTCTGGGCCAGCCCATGGCATCCTTGTCCCTGGTGGTCTACTTCGACGGTATCCAGCCCTATCCCGACATCGTGCGGACGGCATGGGGAGCGGCGCTGACATTGCTTGTGATCGTGATGCTGCTCAACATCTCGGCGCGGCTGCTTGCCCGCCGCATGCGGAGGTTCACCCGATGACCGGGATGCCCCTGAAGGCGATGGTCTCCACCGAGTCGCGGGCAGGGGGGAGCGCGCAGGCGGAGACGCGTCCGGAGCCGGCCGTCACCGTCCGTGGTCTCGGCGTTCGCTTTGGAGCCAAGCTCGCCCTGAGCGGGGTGGACATGGATTTTCCGACCGGCCGGATCACCGCACTCATCGGGCCGTCGGGGTGCGGAAAGACGACCCTCCTGCGCAGTCTCAACCGCCTGCACGAAACGACGCCGGGGGCGCAGGTGCTGGGCTCGGTGCACCTCGGTGACCTCGACATCTACTCGCCGCAGATCAATCCGACTGAGATCAGAGCGCGTATCGGCATGGTTTTCCAGCGCCCCAACCCGTTTCCCACGCTGAGCATCTATGACAACGTCGTGTCCGGCTTGCGCCTCAACGGCATTCGCAAGAAGTCGATCCTCAACGACGCCGCCGAGACTTCACTGCGGTCCGCGGCCCTGTGGGACAGCGTCAGCCACAAGCTCAAGACCTCCGCGATGCGGTTGTCGGGTGGTGAGCAGCAACGCCTCTGCATCGCCCGAGCGCTCGCCGTCGAACCTGACGTGCTGCTGATGGATGAGCCGACCTCGGCGCTCGATCCGATCGCGACGTCGCGCATCGAGTCACTGCTTCGGACTCTCGTGCAACAGGTGACGATCATCATCGTCACTCACAACATGCAGCAGGCCGCGCGCGTCTCGGACTATTGCGCCTTCCTCATGGTCGAAGAAGACCGGGTCGGACATCTCGTCGAGGAGGGGCCGACCCTGCAGATCTTCTCGAAGCCCGCGGATCCGAGGACGGAGGAATATGTCACAGGGCGAATCGGCTAAGCGGGCCCGTCCCCACCGCCGCGATCCGATCGACCATGAGTCGCGGGCGTCGCTGCACCCCTTGACCGCGGATGCCCACGGCACCAGGGGTTCGACGATGTCATCGGACCCGGCCATCGAGCCGCTCGTGGTAGCTGCGCACCACGTCGCGTCCCCCGTGCCACCTGCGCGCCCCGGTCTGGAGGAGGAGCTTGAACAGATCCGGGCGGTGACCCTGACGATGGGCGAGGCCGTCGTGCTGGCGCTCGACCACGCCATCCAGGCCCTCGTGAAGCAGGATGTCGCCCTCGCCAACGAGGTGATCCGCAACGACGCTCGTGTCAACGGACTTCAGAGCGAGGCCCGGCAAGCCTGCTTCAGGGCACTCCTGACCCAGCAGCCCGTCGCTCGAGATCTCCGCGAGGTGCTCGGATTCATGCACATGGCGAGTGAGCTCGAGCGGATGGGCGACCACGCCGTGAACGTGGCGCGCGTAGCCCGAGACGTCGCTGATCTCGCACAGGTTGCAGCGGTTGCCGGGATCGCCCGCCTGGGACGTCAGGCGACCGCGCAGGTGCGCGAGATTCTCGTCGCACTGGTTGTTCACGATGTCGACCAGGCTCGGGCCATCGCCGCACGCGACGACCGGGTCAACAGCATCTTCCGCAGAACGGTCGACGAGCTCATCCGGTTCATCTCAGAGAACCCCGAGAACGCGTACCGCGGGACGAAGCTGATCGGTGTCTCTCAGAACCTCGAACGCGTCGGCGACCGCGTGACCAACCTCGCTGAAGACCTCGTATTCCTCGAGACCGGCGAGACGGAGGAACTCGGCTAGCGCTCCGCCGGCTTAGGAGTTCGCAGCACCTTCACGCCGTGAAGCTGGACGGTTTTCCGGTTCCATGGTAGGGTTGAGAGTAATGGCCGCAACTGCGTCTCGATACTTTGGCCCGCCAGCCGTAAGGCTGCCGGGGGTCTTCTAGACAGACCGCGCAGTTTCTTACCAGGGCTGGTTCATCAGAGATGGGTCAGCCCCGGATCCCGTGAGGTGGCCCATCACCACACGGAGGATCCTTACGGTGACCATAGAGCCGCTGCTCCCGAGCGCGACACATCGTCACGCCACGCGCCGAGTCCGGATCGGCGACGTCGTCGTCGGCGGTGACTCGATTCCCGTCATCGCCGGACCGTGCGCCGTCGAGACGGGCTATGTCGAGCATGCGCTGGCGGCTCATCGAGCCGGTGCCAGTGTGCTCCGGGGGTGCGTGCTCAAGCCGCGCACCCGCCCGGGATCGTTCCAGGGGATCGGGCTCGCCGGTCTGCCGCTGCTCGACGAGGCACGACGACGAACGGGCCTGCCCGTGATGGCGGAACCGCTCGAGGTGGGCGATATCGCCGTGCTGCGCGACCATGTCGACGCGCTGATGATCGGCGCCCGCTCGATGCACAACACGCCGCTGCTGCGCGCCGCGGGGCGGAGCGGCATGCCGGTGATCGTCAAGCGAGGCATGTCCGCCACGTACGACGAGTGGCTCGCGGCCGCGGAGTACGTCACCGGTGAGGGCAACGCGCAGGTCATCCTGTGCGAGCGCGGAATACGGACCTTCGAGACGGCGACACGGAACACGCTCGACGTCAGCGCGATCGCGGTGCTCCGTGAGCTGACCGATCTCCCCATCGCGGTCGATCCGAGTCACGCCGCCGGCAAGGCCGGATGGGTCCCGTCGCTCGCGGTCGCCGCGCTCGCGGCCGGCGCTGACGCGCTGATCATCGAAGCCCATCCGGACCCGGAGCGATCGATGTGCGACGCGGCGCAGGCCATCACGCCGGCGGCTCTGGCGCGCATCGTCGCCGCATCCCGCGCGCTCTGCGCGATGACACGGCCGGCGGTCATGGAGACGGTCAGCGGCTGCCGCGCGGTGATCGACACCATCGACGACGCGGTGTTCCAGATGCTCGAATACCGCGCGGCCGTGGTCGAGGCCGTGCAGCAGCACAAGTCGTCGGCATCGATACCGATGCGCGACGTCGGTCGCGAGCAGGCGATCGTCGATCGTCTGTCAACCCGCTCCCCGCGACTCGGTGGTGAGCGTGTCGATCGGCTGGTGCGCGCAATCATCGACGAGTGTCTCGACGCGGCGACCGACGAGATCGCCGTACCGGCCTGATCAGGGGGCCGGGCGCGGACTCCGGCGCAGAAAACGCTGCGACCAGCGCCATATGCCAAGCGCGAGCGCGGCAACGACCAGCACAGGGATCGCGGTGACCAACACGTCGAGGACCACCCCGGTGACGGCAATCGCGTTGCGCCAGCCGCCGCTGATGCCGGAGGACAGGGCGCTCGGTGCCGCAGCCACGAGGCGTGGCGTGCCACGCTCCGACAGGGCGATCGTCGCGGTGGCCATATCGACCGACGCGGTCAGAGCGTTGAGCTCGCCCTGATCGGTGTCGATCTCGATCTGCACGGTTTCGATCTGCTGTTCGAGTGCGGTGACATCGGAGAGGGATGTGGCCTTCGACAGCAGCGTGTCCAGCGCGTGGAGATGCGCATGTGCAGACGCCAGCTCCGCGTTGACGTCGATGAACTGCGAGGTGTGATCGATGCTCGAGAAGTCGATCGATGACGCGATGAACGTCGAGGGCATGCCGTTCAGGAACGTGGCGATCGTCGTCGCGGGGATGTCGAGCGTGACGGAGCCGCCGACGATGTGGCCGTCGCGAGCGGGCTGGGTCGACGAGCTGGCGACGTAACCGCCGAGTGCGACGGCCCTGGCGATGACATTGTCGAACGAGGCGAGGAATGCTCCGGACGGGACTGTGTACGCGGCGTGGACCGATCGCTGCAATGCCGCGGTCGGCGGGGTGCCGACGGTGATGCCGGTCGGTGCGGGAGCGGACGCGCCGGCGGCAGCGTCGCTCGCCGGCACATCGGCTGGCCCGTGGACCGGCGCCGAACCCTCCATGACCGAGGAGGTCGAGCTGCTCGCGCATCCGGTGAGCGCAGCGGCGGCCGCGAGGATCGTGAAGACGGCGAAGGCGCGGCGGGTGTGCATCGGTGATTGTGAGACGCCGGCTGCGGCGCCGAGGTTCCCGCTGCCCCCTTTGCGCCGGGCGGGGCACAATGCGAGCTGGATGAAACGCTGGGAGTGGAGCGTGGCACTCGGTATCACCGCAGTCCTGATCGCGGGATGCGGCGAGACATCGACGGCTGCCTCGACGCCGACACCGACTGCGGCAGCGCCGGCGCCGCCGCCGGCTGCGGTCGTCAAGGCCGCCATGGTCACGGCCGGCGATGTCCCGGGATCGTCCGTCGGCCAGGCGCCAACCGAGGGCTCCGAAGCAGCGCTCGTCCGCAACGGGCTGGTTCCCTCAGCGTGCATCAAGGCCGGTGGCATCACATCAGGTGTGCGCGATGCGGTGGGGACGGATGTGAGCCAGCCGCTGACGTCTGCCGCAAAGGCGGTCACCGAGGCCGTGATCCTCGAGGCGAATGCGGCCGATACCGCGACCGACATCGGCCAGGCAACCGCTGGTGCGCGCGCGTGTCCCGCGAGTGATCAGAACACGGCCGCGCAGTTCGCCGATGCGTTGGTGACAACATCGACGATTACCATGGGTCGCTGGACGGGGACACGCACGTCGGCGATGGACACGTTCGCAACCGGTGTCACCCGGGTCGCAAGCTACGTCTACTTCCTCGGGTTGACCGGCGGATTGCTCGTGCTCCAGCTCGGTGTCGCGTTCGCGAACGTCGCACCCTCGACGCTGTACCAGCAACAGGCCGATGCGATTGCGACCAAGCTGACGCAGCGCCTCGGGGCACTGTGATCGGTTTGCGCAAACGCGACGCACGAGCGGCGGTCCGGGCATTCAATCCGGTCGACCTTGCGCAGATGGAGAGCGCCGCGTGGATCGGCTACTACCGTCGCGAATGGGGCCGCGTGCTCGCCGCCTCGGTCGGCCTGGTCCGCTGCGGATTTCGATTGCCGTGGCCGCAGACGCTCTGGGGCGCGTGGCTCGTGCTCCGCGCGAACCAGCTCTGGGCACCGTATCCCGACAACGACCCGGACGGGGCGCGCCGCCTCATGACCGGGTTCTACACGCTGGCCGGCGGGAGTGGAAAGGGATTCGATCCCACGCGAGCTGCGCGGCTCGAGGTGGAGTGGTGGCGCGCGCACCGCGAGTTGCAGCATGACGCCGCTCGGGACCCCGCCGAGCTCGGCGAGGCCGTGGCCGCGCTCTACGCGTACACGTATGACACGCCCATCGACGGCGTTCGCGAGAGCGGAGAGCTGCGCGCCGACGCGATGCGCATCTGCGATCGCTGGGTCGCGAGCGGGTGTGACCTGAACGATCCCATGGTCAACGACATGCGGCGCTCGCTGTTGCGCAGCTATCGCAGCCTGAAGGTTGCGGTGACGTGATGGCCCAGCTGCCGGATTGGCGGGGCGCTGGGTTCCCCGATTCCGGCGGGTCAAAACGGTGCACCCGGGGTAGGATTGACTCCACTGGAGTTTCGCTGATACCCAATATGTTCCGGCGGGAAGTTGATCGGCATCGCCGGACTTGCGGTGGCGCAGCGCGCGCAGGAGCGGCACAGCGCAACGCTCTATGGCATGGCCGTCGCACCGCACATGGCTCGCCGCGGCGCGCCCTCGTGCTGCAACTGATCGACGCGTGCCGGCGGTGCGGATCGGTAGCATGCGCCAGACGCGCACCGGTAGCGGTGCCGGCAGCGGTGGGAGACAGGCAAGTTGTCGGAGCGACAGATCCCGAAGTGGAGCGAGATCCGTCCGCTCCTGCGCGCCAAGCCCTTCTCGCTCAGCGCGACGCAGCGACGCCTCCAGCGTGCGCTGACCATCGGCGATCTTCGAAAGGTTGCGCGTGGCCGTGTGCCGCGCGCGGTGTTCGACTACACCGACGGCGCCGCGGACGCCGAGATCAGTCTTCGCCGCGCGCGACAGCTGTTTCGGGAGCTGGAGTTCTCGCCGTCGGTGCTGCGGGACGTCTCGCGTCTCGACACGACCACCTCCATGCTCGGGCGGGAGTCCGCGCTGCCCTTCGCGTTCGCACCCACAGGGTTTACGCGCTTGATGCACCACGCGGGCGAGTGTGCCGTGGCGCGAGTCGCCCAATCGATCGGCATTCCGTATGCGCTCTCCACACTGGGGACGACGTCGATCGAGAATGTCGCCGCTGCTGCACCGGCGGCGCGCATGTGGTTTCAGCTATACGTGTGGCGAGATCGAGGCGCCGGCGAGGAGCTGATGCACCGTGCGCGCGACGCGGGGTTCGAGGCGCTCATGCTCACCGTGGATGCACCGGTGGCCGGCATGCGCTTGCGCGATGTGCGCAACGGTTTCTCCATCCCACCGACATTGACGCCGAAGACGGTGGCGGATATCGCGACCCATCCCGCGTGGTGGATGAATCTCTTGACCACGCGGCCGCTCACGTTTGCCTCGCTCAGCGCGTGGGACCGAACCATCGCGGAGCTCATGAACGAGCTGTTCGATCCGACCATGACCATGGCCGACCTCGCATGGGTCCGTTCGTGCTGGGACGGGCCGCTCATCATCAAGGGCGTCCAGACCGTCGCCGATGCGAAGCGAGTGGCGGACGCGGGAGTCGAGGCCGTCGTGCTCTCCAACCACGGCGGCAGGCAGCTTGATCGCGCACCGGTGCCGCTCCGGCTCGTGCCCGCCGTCGTCGCTGCCGTCGGGGATCGCACCGAGGTCTGGATGGACACGGGGATCATGAGTGGCGCGGACATCGTTGCGGCAATCGCGCTCGGTGCCAAGGCGACCATGGTGGGCAGGGCATACCTGTACGGACTCATGGCCGGTGGCGAGCGCGGCGTCGCCCGGGCCGCTGAGATCCTCACGTCGGAGATTCGACGCACGATGAAGCTCCTCGGGGTGCGGAGCATCGCCGAGCTCGGTCCCCATCACGTGCGCATGCCCTGACGTGAGGAGGTTCAGTCGGGACTCACGCGCGCGCTGCACAACCGGTAGCGATTGCGCCGACGAACAGGGTTCATCGACAGTGCATACTTGCGTGAACTCGGTAGGGTCGGCAGTCTCGCCAAGGCCCTCCGTGCGTCCCGGAATGGAGGTTGGCATGCCGAAACTGGTGATGACTCACGCTGTGGCCGACATCGAACGGTGGCTCAGGGGCAAGGACGAGCGTGCCGCGGCAATTGGGGCGGTTGCCACGAACGTGACCGACCACGTCGCGGCGGACGGGAGCAATAACGTCGCCATCACCGCCGACGTCCACGACGTCGAGGCTGCGCAGGCGATGGTCACATCGCCATCTCCCGAGACGGTTGCCTTGATGGAGAGCCACGGCGTCCTCCCGCCGGTGACCACCTACATCGAGAGGTAGCGCCCGACTTCGCCCTCGTCGATTCAGGGGTAGGCTCTGGGAATCACAATCCTCCTCCCCAATCTCATCCTTTTCTCGGTGGTTGCCATCGCTGTCGTGGTGGTGGTCGTCGTGGTTTCTGCGACTCGCAACCCGCATCCGCCGCCGCCGCCGCCGTTCCCTCCACAGCGGATGAGCAGTCCCGCGCTCAGTGAGCTGGATCTCCGATACGCGCGTGGTGAGATCGAACGTGATGAGTACCTGCGCCGCCGCTCCGACATCCTGGAGCGGTAGCGGGGACTAACCGCGCGTCGCGCTCGACCGCGTCGCGCGGACGTGTGCGGGCTTGCTCACCGCCTGAGGGTCGATTCACTCGCGAACGCGGACCGACCAACCGACGGGTGCGTGCTCGACAGGAGGGGGCTCCGGCGGCGCCACGACGTCAACCGGGGGTGGCAAGGCAGCGACCTCGTCGGCGCGCCGGCCGTCGGACATGATGAGGGGGGTGCCGCAGCGCTTGCACCCGTAGGCGGTTCCCAGTTCCGACCACTTCCAGCACGTCGGGCAGCAAACGTTGATGACCACCGCTCATTCTCGACAGGAAGGTCCTCGGGATCGCGGCGGGTGGCGGACGGTGCCACGACCGTGACCGATTCAGCGCAGAACGTCGCAGTCCTGGTCGCCTATCACCACTTTGCACGGGCTGGTGAATGCCAATCCAAGCAACGAGGGCGGATTGGTCATGCAACGGTATGATCTTTGCGCAAAGCCTTTACGCCGACTGGCGTTGTTTCGTATGGTGACCGCCATGGCGCTTGCTTCAGGAACGCGCGTCATCGCGGTCCTGGCGATCGGGATGACTGCAGGATGCGGCAGCAGCGCAGCCGGTTCCACCGCTAGCGGGACGGGTCCACCACATTCGACGTTCGCCGTGTTCTCAGCGCATGTGGTGCTCAAGGGTGAGATGAAGGTGACCGGCACGTTCACCGATGCAGTGACCTCACGCCACGAAACGTGCGGTGAGTATGCCGACGGCAAGGTGCCGGCGACGACGCTGTTCGTCGTCCCCACCCCGAATGACACGAACAATGTCAGCGGTCATTCGGTGATGTATACCGCTGGGGTTCCGATTACCAACACGGACAGCGGATACCACGGACCGGGGATGTACACGGGTGCGTCGGCACTCGTGTCGGTCCTGCTCATCGACAACGCGTCCTACCTCCCCGGCAACGATGCGGCGGCGACGATCACGGTCGGACCGGACGGCTCCGGCTCCCTCTCCTTCTCCGGTCTGATCGACGTCGATACCTACGCCGCGGAAGCGGGCGTCGTGACGTGGACCTGCGCCGGATAGGCAGGTGACGACGGTGATGCCGACGCGCTCATGGTGGATCGGCGTCGTTCTGTCACTCGTGTGCGCAGGATGCGCGGCCGGCCCAGCGGTGACCGTGACGAACGCGCCGTCAGGTGGTGGCGCCGGGGATGGAACCGCCGCCTCGCCGCGACTGATCGGATCGGCGAAGATCGACGGCGCCTACAAGGCGTCGGGGACCTTCAGCACGCATCCCGAGGTACTCGTCGGGAGTTTGCCGCAGGCACCGACCGCGCCTGACACCTGTTCCGACTATGCGAAGGGGTTCGCGCAGAATCCAACCAGCTTCGTGGTCCCCGAGTTCAAGACGAGCGGCGCGACGACGCTGTATCTCACGACCAGCCTCCCAACCGGCTACCACGGCCCCGGCGTCTACACCAGCGCGACATCGCCGATGTTGGGCGGCCGCGTGGCAGTCGGTGTCGGGGATCTCAACGGCGCGGGGTTCATCGACACGTTCCGTTCTGGCTTTCCGGGGAACACGGCGCTCACCGTGCACCCGGACGGTTCCGGGACGCTCGAATTCTCGGGTTGGGGAAGCGACTCGACGGTCATCAGCGGGACGGTGCAGTGGACGTGTCAATAGGGCTGAGCCGGTTCCGTCCATCGACGGATCAGCTCGCGGCGATGGCGTCGATCTCCACCGCGGCGCCGAAGAGCAGGCCGGCGGCCTGGACGGTGACGCGAGCCGGCTGCGGCGCAGGAAAGCGTTCGCGATAGGCGCGGTTCATCGCGTCGAAGTCGTTCAGATCGCGCAGCCACACGGTGATACGCACAACGTCGGCGAGGCTGAGGTCCGCGCGCGTCAGGACCTCCTCGAGATGATCGAGCGCGATGGTGGTCTGCTGCTCGACGTCCCCGACCGGTTGATTGCTTGAGTCGGTACCGAACTGACCGGAGACGAAGCAGAGTCCCCCGGCGATTACGGCCGACGAATACGGGACGCCCGCGATGTGATGCTGCGCATTGATGGCTGTCTTCATGACCAGTCCTCGAATCGCGTGTTCTACAACGATGCAGATCAGCGTAGGCGCCGATCGCTTCGACGCCGGCCGAAGTGTTTCCCGGTTAAATGGGGACGTGAGCGTGACTCGCCGCTATCTCGTGCTCCATGGTCTCGAGAACCATCGGCCGCAGGCGCACTGGGAGTGGTGGCTCGTCGACCAGCTGCGACGTCAGCGAGAACAGGTGCTGTACCCGCAGATGCCGAACGCGGACACACCGCAACTCGAGGAATGGCTTGATCTGCTCGTCGCGGAGTGGGCGCAGATGGGCGAGGGTGAGCGGATCGTCGTGGCACACAGCATGGGATGCGTGCTCTGGTACGAGGCGAGCGCACGTCGGGCACTCGCGCCTCCGGCCGATCGGGTCCTCCTCGTGTCGCCGCCAGGACCGTCGTTCATCCGCACGCCCATCGTCGCCAGCTTCTTCAGCGGTTCATGGAAGGCCGCTTCACTCCATGCATCGTCGCGGCACCCGACGCGACTCGTGGCCTCGGACGCCGATCCGTACTGTCTCGACGGGCCTGCGGCTGCCGTCTACGGCGAGCCGCTCGGCCTCGATGCCGAGACGATCCCCGGTGCAGGACACATCACAATCGACGATGGGTACGGGCCCTGGCCGGAAGTGCTCGCATGGTGCCTCGATCCATCGGCACGTTTCAGCCGGGACGCACCACTGCAGTAGCGCGCGAGCGTAGCGGCGACGCTACGGTGCGGCGACTCTCGGTGTCACGACGCTGAAGGTGTCGAAGATGCCCGTGCGACCCGCCGGCGTCACCGTGATTGCGCGGCTCTGCGCTGAGCGCTGCACCCACCCGAGCGCGATCAGCCGATCGAGCAGCTCGCGCCCCGGCGTCCCCGAAAGATGATGCCGTCGCTCACTCCAGTCCAGGCAGTGGCGCACGACAGGACGGCGCGGCATGACCACGCCGAAGTCGATGAGGAATCGCATACCCAATGCCGTGAGCCGGTAGTCGACGTCATGCCGGTAGCCCGCGCGCTCCACGTCGAGCCCGCGGCGATCGTGCGCGCGCCTCGCATCGCAGAGTTGACCTGCACGGAGCATGCTCGCCATCAGGTCGACACCCAGGCGTCCCGCGATATGGTCGTAGCAGGTCCGCGCCTCGCGCAGTGCATCGCCGCGAATCCCCTGGCGGAGCGAGCGAACCGGTGTCGCAGGCGCGAGTTGTGAGAGCAGTTCGATGGTCCATCCGACGAGCGGTCCGGTGATGCGGTAGTAGCGATTGCGTCCCTGAGCCGTGACCGTCAGCAGACCCGCTGCGACCATCTTGCCGAGGTGACTGCTCGCGGTCGCAGGTGTCACGCCGGCCTCCGTGGCGAGCGCGTGAGCCGCGAGCGACCGGCCGTCACCAAGGGCGAGCAGCATGCGGCACCGACCAGGATCGGCGAGCACGCCACCGATGGTGGCGATATCGACGTCGCCGCGCTGCAGCGTGCTGTGGAGTGGAGCGAGTTCAGTGCTCATCGGATCCGTCGATTACGGCCGGTGTGAACCAGGACTGTCAATACCCAGTTCGCGATCGAGAGGGTCACCATCGGCGCCTCGACGCGAGTGATCTGCCGGGATGCCCGAAAGTGGTTCTACGGTCGAAAGGCGTTTCGGGTCACACTCGTCCCCATGGCCCGTGAGGCGCCGAACGCCACCGCTGCCGGAGTGCCCGATGCAGCGTGAGCGCGTGGTGGTCGTTGACAACCTCTGCAAGCGGTATGGCAATCACACGGCACTGAATGGCATCTCGTTCGCCGTGGAACCGGGTGAGGTCTTCGGGCTCCTCGGTCCGAACGGCGCCGGCAAGACCACGACGCTCGAGATCCTCGAGGGTTTCCGCCGCCCCGATACCGGCCGCGCCGAGGTGCTCGGGGTCGACCCGGCGGCGCGATCGACCAGCACCGAGCTTCGAGAGCGCATCGGGATCGTCCTCCAGGATGCGTCAATCGAGCCATTCCTGAGCGTGCGCCAAGCCCTGAAGCGCAATGCCGGCTACTACCGGTCCCCGCGTGACGTGGACGAGGTGCTCACGCTCGTCGGTCTCAACGACAAAGCCGACGATCGCGTCAAGTCACTGTCGGGGGGACAGGTCCGGCGCCTCGACCTCGCGGTCGGGGTCGTCGGTGCGCCCGAGTTGTTGTTTCTCGACGAGCCGACGACCGGCTTCGACCCGGTGGCGCGCCGCGACTTCTGGACGCTCGTCCGCTCGCTCGCCGACGGAGGCACGACCGTGCTGCTGACGACGCACTACATGGAGGAGGCCGACGCCCTCGCGGATCGCGTCGCGGTCCTGCGTGGTGGCCACGTGGTTGCGGAGGGCTCGCCCAAGTCACTCGGAGGCCGCGACATCTCCGAGGCGCGCATCAGGTTCCGTCTCGCGCTGTCAGTGGATCTCGCGACGCTCCCGGTGCAGCCGACGAGTCGGGAAGGGGAGACCATCGAGATCCTCACGTCCGATGAGATCGCGGTGCTTCGGACCCTCACTCATTGGGCGGTGAGCTCGGACGTGAGCATCGACGGGCTCACCGTGGAGCGACGCAGCCTCGAGGACGTGTATGTCGCGCTCACCGGCGGCAACAAGGTAGCCGCGACGGCAGAGCAGCATCAATGAGCGCGGAGCAGGGGCTAAGCCCCCAGCGCGGCTCGCCGATGACCGAGGCGACGCGCGATGTGCGTCTCATCGGCCGGCATCTCTTCTACGAGCAGCTGAGCTTCTGGCTGAACCCGATCGGCGCGTTCTTCAGCGTCGGGTTCTCGGTCGTGTTCCTGACGCTGCTCGCGATCGCAGGCGGGACCTCGAAGATCACGTTCCTCGGCGGCGTGCCGCTGATCGAATACTACGTGGCCGGGTTCTGCGCCTACGGCGTCATGTCGGTGTGCTTCTCCAACCTCGCGATCACGCTCGTCATCCGGCGCGAGAACCGGCAGCTGATGCGCCTGCGCCTCTCGCCGCTCCCGACCTGGATACTCGTTGTCGCCACAGCGCTGAACATGGCGATCATCTCGGCGGTCGACATCATCGTTCTGCTCCTGGTCGGCGCGCTCGCGTTCCATGTCGCACTCCCCGCGCAACCGCTCGCCCTCATCCTTGTTGTGCTCATCGGCGTTGCGTGCTTCAGCATGATGGGCGTCGCGGCGAGCACGGCCATTCCGAACCAGGAGTCCGCCGGCCCCGTGGTGAGCCTCGTGTTCTTCGTGCTGGTATTCCTGTCGGGGCTGTACTTTCCGCTCGCGCCAGGCTCCGGGCTGCTGCAGATCTCCAACTGGTTTCCCGTGCGCCACATGATCACCGCGGTATTTGCGACGTTCAGCAACCAGCCGGGCATCGGCGCGTTTCCCTGGCAGGACATCCTCGTGATGGTCATCTGGGCCGCGATCAGCGCGGTCGTCGCGATACGCCGCTTCCGGTGGGAGCCACGCCGCCGCTGAAACCGTCGCTGATGATTCCGGTACACCTGTGCTGAAATCTGACGGCGGACATGGATATCCTGACCATCCTGCTCAAGGGCGTCGTGGGCGGGTCGCTCGTGGTTGTCCTCGCGTTGCTCGGCGAGGTGATTCGGCCGCGTAGCCTCGCCGGCCTCACGTCGAGCGCGCCAACGATCGCGACAGCCAGTCTGCTCGTGACGCTGCTCACGAGCGGGGCGCTCATGGCGTTGAACCTCTCGCTGGGCATGATCGCCGGCGCGGTCGGGTTCGTGGTGTGGTGCACGGTCGGCGGTCGGGCGGTCGATCGGCTCGGCAGCATCACAGGTTCGTTGGTCGCGACCGTTGCGTGGTTCGTCGCAGCGGTCGTGTTGTGGTCGCCGCGATCATCGCGCACGTGGCCGGCGCGAAGGTCGGCGGACTGTTCCTCGCGTTCCCGGCGATGCTGCCTGCCACGCTGACGCAGATCGAACGCAGGGAAGGGCATGCGCAGGCGGTCTCGGATGTGCGATGGGCAACGCTCGGCGCCGTGGGGATGATCGCGTACGCGGGTGTGATGGTCGGCCTGGTTCGCGCTGCGCCTGCTCTCGCGGTCGTGCGCGCGCTCATTGCGTGGACCCTCGTCAGCGTCAGTCTCTACGCCGTGCTGCGAAGCCGGCCGCATCCGACACATCGACGCCGCTCCGTCAGCTGATGACGAACCACTGACCGCCGTCGATCAACTCGCGTACCGCATCCAGGTGCCCGGCGTGCACCGCTGTCTCCGTGATCACGTGCAGCATCATCTCCTGCAGGTTGTGGAGTCGCCAGTTCGACCATCGGGCGGGCCAGTTGGCGGGCGGCTGATCGAGCGGCGTCGCATCGATGACGGCGTTGGCACGTTCGATCTCGTGTCGGTACACAGCGATCACCGACTCGGCCGGCATATCGGCGGGAGGGTGCCACCCATCTTCGACGCTCTCGGCAATCGCCCTCGGATCGCCGGCCATCACCTCCAGGAACCAGAAGCGTTCGACGTCCATGGCGAGGTGATATGCGAGACCGAGCGGCGTCCACTTCGAGGGGAGGACCGACTGTCGCAGCGCCTTATCGGGAATGCTCTCGAGCGTGCCGAGGATGTGCTCCCGCTGATTGGTCAGGGCGCTTCGGAGTGATGTCTTGTAGGCGTCGATTGTCATGCCTCCTCGGTCGTCGCTCAGGCCTCCGGGAAAGGCGCGGCGGCAGTGCTATCCGTTGATTGTGTCAGCCCGTGTGAGCACCAATCGCATGTATATCTCATCGCGATACGAACCGTCGATCATCCGCAGGTTGCTCGGCATGACTCCAACCTCCTCCCAACCAAGACGCGAATAGAACTCGGAGAGCCCGGTGCCGCTGCGGCAGGTGAGGTAGAGCTGCTCGAGGTCGAGACGTCGCGCGTACTCGACTGCCGCTGCGTACAGCCGGCGCCCCACGCCGCGGCCCTGCAGTGACGGCAGCACCATCAGTCGCTTGAACCACGCCCAGTGACGGACGATCGGCATGGCGTTCATCTCGAGCACGACCCAGCCTTGGAGGTGATCTCCTTCGCGAGCCACGAGCAGGTGCTGGGCACCCGCCGTGCACTGCCGGAACATGTGGTTCGCGACGGGGCGAACAACCGCAGCCGTCGTGGGTGGCAGGAAGCCGACCGAGCCGCCGGCGTTGGTCGCCAGGACCCATAGGTAGACGATGTCGCGACGCATTGAGGGCGTCAGCACCGGGTCTACGGTGATGTCTGTGGCCATATCGGAAGACGAACAGTTTGGCCTGATAGTCGTTACCCGAGCGCCATCGCCGGCGTTGGGCCCCGCTTCAGCATGGACCGATGGCCCACTCCCGGCGCATCGCCGCTGCGACGCTTGCAACCGGTGCGACTGCGCTGTTCGCAACTGCGTGTGGCAATTCGCTCGGCTACCAGACGCCGTGCTCGGTCTGGGTATCCATGAGCAAGGCTGATCAGCGCAGCACCATCAACAATCTCGACCACCAGGAAGGGCAACCTGATGCGAGCGACGCTGAGGTTGCGGAGTTCGAGCGGTTGGCCAGTGACTACTGCGCGGATCCGCTCCTGCCGGACGACACGATCGGTGGCATGCGCGATAGCCGGCCACCGTAGCCCATCCGACACGCCAACACTGAACGGGCCACGAATTTGGTCTCCTAAGCGCTCTTCCGATCCAGCGCTCTGGCGGCAAGTCCCAACGCCGCCTTCATCCACGTCACGCGTTGGTCGCGCGTGCCCAGCTGGTGGCCGGCCTCGAACCACACGACCTCGATGTTGCCGCCCGTTTGCCGGACTCGAGCCGCGTAGCGCTCGAGCTGCGCTGCGGGCACGCGAGTATCGCCGCGTCCCTGGATGACAAGGAGCGGGGCTTGCACCCGCTCGGCATAGGTGATCGGTGAGGCAGAGCGGTAGACGTCGGGATTCGTGTCGGGCGATCCACCGAGGAGACGCTCCGCATAGAGGCGCAGCGCCGGCGTCGTTTCATCTCCCACCACCCCGCGCCAGTCTGCGATCGCGACAATCGCGATGCCACCGGCCCACAACTCCGGCCGCCTGCCGACCGTCTGCAGCGTCAGATATCCCCCGTAGCTGATCCCGGTGAGCAGGACCTGCTCAGGGATGGCCACGCCGTGGTCGACGAGCCATTGTCGAGCGGCAACGACGTCGTCCACCTCGAGGTCGCCAGGACAGCCGACGATCGAGTCCCTGAACGCGCTGCCAAAGGTCGTCGACCCGTGGTAGTTCACGGTGCAGTACGCGAAGCCGTTGGCGAGCCATGCCTGCGCTTCCGCCCAGTACGTCTCGAGCTCCACGGCCTCGGGACCGCCGTGCGTCTCGATGACGACCGGCCACGGACCGGCATCTCCCGGCGTCGCCAGCCATGCCTGGACGACATCTCCTCGTGACTCGAACTCGATGGATCGCCACTCACGCGCGCTTGCACCTCCGGTGTCGACGGTGAGGATGCTCCGTTCTCTCTCGTCTGATTGCGGGTCGATCGCGACCACCCGGCCAGGATGCTTCGAATCCTCGAGCACGGCGCGAATGCCGTCCGGCGCGAACCATGCTGGTCGCGACACAGAGGGATTCAACGCGCCGACGAGCGGGACCGGTCGATGCTGCCCGGTGGTCAGGTCGTAGAGGTGCAGGCGGGTGATGGCACGGTGAACCTGCAGCAGAAGTATCGTCTCCGGATCGGACGCCCAGTCGAGCGGTAACACGGTCCCCTCGATGTCGTTCACCGCCAGCGCGTGCCGTTCACCGCTCAGCGGCGAGAGCAAGATCGGAAGCTCGCGGCCGCTCGCGCTGGTGACGGCCAGCAGGCGGAGATCGCCGGCTCCGGGCGCCCACAGCATCGGCGAGACGGTGGCATCGGCGCCGTCCCCGAAATCTGCGACCCTTCTGCCGGTCGCCGTGTCGATCACGGAGGTCGACTCGTGTAGTCCCTGGGTGCTCTCGTTGTGGCGCACCGCAACGAGAGCACCGTCAGCAGAGCAAAGGACGCGCCTGATGAGAGCGCGGCTTCTCCAGACCGTACGTTGCTCACCAAGATCTCCCTCCGGACTCAGCGGCAGCAGCTCCACGCGGGATCCGTCCGGCTCGGCGACGATGAACGCGATCCTCGCCCCGGTGACGTCGGGAAGAATGAACGCCGGCACCGCAAAGGGCTTGGCCTCCTGATCGACCTGCTCGACATCGCCGCCCTCCCAGCGCACGCGCACCAGATGGCCCTTTTCCTTGCCATCGACGTCGTTCGCCCAGTAGACATGCCTGCCGTCTGGAGAGAGAGTGCCTGTGGCCACGCCGTGTGCCACGTTTGTCAGTTGACGCAATTCGTTTGTCTCCACATTCCAGCTGTGGAGCTGGCGCTGCCCCGACACATCGGTGCACACAAGGCCGCGCTCGGGCCGCAAGCGGGCCGCCCCGGCCCAGGCAACGCGCGGGATGTCGAAGAACCGCCTCCAGTCTTGGTTCATTGCAACCCCTCAAGTGGCTCCGTTTGGCCTGACCCTTCCGGCGTTGTGACAACAGGCATCGATAGTGTGGCCGACTCCGAAGACGACGAGGCAGTCGACGCCCCTACCGTCAGCCCAGTTCGGGCACGTTTCGACAGATCGGACGCCGTCGGCGGGTGCGGAGGGAGAGGGATTCGAACCCCCGGTGGCTCTGACACCACTGCGGTTTTCAAGCCTGGAAGAGAGGTGTCACGCCGGGTTGCACGGGTTCGCTGTGAACTCGCCCACCGGGACGAGGTGTCGGCCAGGGCCGGCGGGTGACGCCGGGTGACGGGCTCAACTGGGGTGAAAAATGGGGTGATCCATCGGAGCGGTCCTGACCTGCGGGCACAGCGATTTCTTTGGGGTGCGGACCACACATTGCCGCCTTGAGAGGGCGAATCGATGGTCATTAGCCGGTGCCGGATGGTGCCGGCGTGTGCCGGTTTGAACTCGCGCCGGGGTGGTGTCGACGCTTAGTGACGTCTCATGAGAGGCCGTGTCGGCAACATGGGCAACAAATGGGCAACATCCCGCGATGGGCAGCTGCCAAGCCTAAGTACTCTGGCTCATAAGTTTGCGCACGTATTCAGGCAGCCTTTGAGCGCGGAGCGAGTTCCTCGATTCGCCGCATGAGTCGGGCCAAGTCGCGACGCGTGAACTTCCATTCGAATGGGCGGGCGGCCTGCTCGTAGAGCCGCTCGAAGTCATGCAGCCGGCGCTCCACCGCGGCCAGGTCGGGGAAGTCGTCCGGGGTGCGGACTTTGCGCTGCACGATGGAGAAGTAGATCTCGATCTGGTTCAGCCAGGAGGAGTGGATGGGGCAGTGCACCAGCCGCAGGTTGGGGTAGCGACCCTCAAGGCGTCGTACTGAAGCCAGTCCGCGGTGTGAGGAACCGTTGTCCACGATCCAGAACACGCGCCGGGCATGGGCATACGGCGGGCTGGTCATGACCTGGGCGACCAGGCGGTCGAAGGGCGCGATGCCGGTGTTGGGTTCGCAGCGGCTGAAGATCTTGGCGCGGTGGCGTCGACACCCACGATCTCGTTCACATCGCCGTCGCGGTTGATCACTTGGGTCGCCGCTGCGACGACATCAGCATTCCAGCGTCGCCAGCCGGGTACGCCAATGACAACCTGCTGTGCCACGCTTTCGCTGGTCACCTGTTCCTCCGAATGGGTGGCAGCGCCGCCAGCGGCCGGACAGACCTGTGACGGGACCGTCAGGGGTCAAGCTCCTGACTTGTTCAAGTCACGGCCGTTTGGCGGCGCCCCGTGTGGAACCCTCACTCGTGGACAGATCCCGGGAAAGGCAGCTACGGCGCCAGGCGGTTCACGAGTCACACGAGCAAGGGCGGGACCCGCCATATCCTCACAGGCGGTTCACCCGTGTCGCCTGTGGTCAACGCAACGCCACGCCACGCAGGCCATTGGCAGCCATCCGAGCTCCGTCGGACCACAACCGCAGAGGGCCCGGCGGCGATGCTTTCGCGGCACCCATACGTCATGAGAGCGCGATTGAACGCGGCTCCTGCGGAGACCCGGGTCGACGTGTCCCGGGACATCGCTCTGCGCAGAGCATGAGCGGACGCATACGGATTGGAGGAATTGTCGCGCGATCGCGCAGCCAGGTAACAGGGTTCACGGCGTCGAGCGAGCGCAGTCCGAAGCTCCTACGATCTAGGTCGTGCGTTCCCGAGTCCTGGCTTGGGGGTCGGCTGATGCCAGCAGCCGGCGAGAGAGCCGACTGCCGTTTGTGATCGTCGCCGCGTTGGCGTTCGCAAGTGTGCTCTTTCCATCGGGGCCAGCTCGCATGGGGTGGTTTCTTGGTGCCCTTGGCTTGACAGCACTGGGCGTCGCAATCCAACAGGTGCCTATCTCGTCGCGATGTCACCATCTGGTCGACGTGCTGACCCTGCTCCTCGTGATCGCGGCGATCGGGAGCCTCACCTATTCTGCGGGTGGATCGACCGGGCTGCTCACGCTCCTCCTGCTGCCGCTTGTGTTTTCAGCGCTCTACGGCAAGCCCTGGGAGTCGGCCATCGTGATCCCCGCAATCGGGTTGACACTCGTGCTCGTCGGCCACGAGGACGGCGGCTCTCTGATCGTCCTTGCCCGACTGTTCGTCGTCTGGGTTGTCGCGCTCTCAATGATCAGCCTGGCCACCCATCGACTTCGTAGACGGCTGGAGTCGACGATCAGCAGCGCCGAAGAGGAAGCGAGGCAAAGCGCAGTGGTCGCCGAGGCCATGCGGGCACTGACCACCACGATCAACTCCATGCAAGTCGTTCGCACCGCCACACGCATTGCCGCTGAACTCGCGGCGTCGGCGATTCCCTTGAGCGGACGGAGTCAATACGTCGCAGTCGCCGGTGACACCTTCTCGGTACTTGCCGACAGCGACGAGGCTGCCGCGCCAGCATGCGAGGTCGCTCTCCAGGTTAGTGATCATCCATGGCTCGCTCGCGCGCTGGAAGGCGGAGAACCGAGGAACGAGATCACCAACGCGGCACTGCATGACTCCCCCCGTTTCCTCGAATTGCACCAGGGTTGTCTCCCTGGCGGCGCGGCGGTGCCCCTTCGTCTGGACGGGAAAATTCACGGGGTTCTTGTCGCCTCGGGCGGCGATCACGCTATTCCGCTCGGTGCCTTTGAGCGCCTGATAACACTTGGCAATCTAACCGAGCTCGCACTGGCGAGTGCCTCGGCTCGCGAACTGCTAGAACTGCAGGCGCGAACCGATCCGCTCACCGGCCTCGCAAACCGTCGCGAGTTGCAGGAGGCATTCGCACGGATATCTGACCGTCGGCCGTTTGCGTTCCTCGCCATCGACCTCGACGACCTGAAGTCCACCAATGATGGCTGGGGCCATGCTGCCGGCGACGCCGCCATCGTGTCGGTCGCGTCGGCTCTCGCGTCGGTGGTGAGGCGCGGCGACACCGTTGCCCGGCCGGGCGGAGATGAGTTCGCCATCCTCATGTTCGATGCCTCGATGGAGGGTGCCGAACGGCTGACCAGGCGGATCCACATCGCCATCAGCAGCGTCGTCTTGCTCAGCGGCCCGCCGAGTCTGAGTATCGGGTGCTGTGTCGGAGCAGCTGGGGCAGCTCCGAGTCTCGTGCAAGGGGCGGCCGATACGGCACTCTATGAGGCGAAGCATCGCGGCGGCGGCTGCACGGTGATCCGCAGTCTCGCCGTGGTCGAACCGGCCTTCACCGTCGAGGCCGGTTCGGGTCGTTCGGCGTAGTTCCCGGGCTGATCGCCTTGGCTTTCCGCGGCCCTGGGCGTCAGGACTCGCACTTCGGGCTGCCCGGCGGATCGAGCCCTGGCTCGGCGCGGTCGTGGTTGCTCCACTCGGTTGGGGCCTTAAGAGGCTGACATAGCGCGCGCATTTCTGTCGCAGTTTCGTCTCGACCGGGACGGCGCGCCTCCCCTAAGGTACGCACAGACGCCGAAGTTCGCGAATGTAGGAGACGCTAACCGACTCGCGATTCCCCACTCAATGGCTGTCCATATCGCGCAATCCGGCTTTCTCGCGCCCGCTTTCGACGCCGAAAGCCGGGCGCTGGAAACGGTCGTGCTCATTGCGGTCGCACTCCCAGAAGCAGCCGGACAAGCCCTGCCTCGAGCCGTGATCGAGGCGGCGTGCAATGTCATCGGCGCTGACCATGTCGTGGAGGTTTCTCCTTTGGACTGCGTCTCTGTGCTGCTTCGCCTGCGGCTTGCCGGTGGCGGGGCACGTCGCGTTGCGGATCCTGCTCTTGCTCCTGCACTTGAGGCGGAGCTGGCTGCGGTCATGAGCGCGGGCGGTCACACCGATGCATCCGTCGCAGTGGCAACCGCGGGACCCCCCGAGTCCGCTCGCGATCGTGATCGCGAGCTGTGGCAGGAGAAGCTCACCGAGTTGCATGTGAGGGTGCGACGGCAGGCCGAGGACACGTCATTCCGGGCGGAGATCGCCCAAATCCTCGAGCGTGGCCAAATCCGGACGATGTTTCAAGCCATCGTCGGAGCCGCAGATGGTCGGATCCTCGGTTATGAGGCGCTCAGTCGCGGCCCTGCCGGACATCGATGGGAGCGGCCAGACCTCCTCTTGGAAGCGGCTCAGCGAAGCGGCATGAGTTCGGTTGTGCAATGGGAGATGCTGCGCCTCGCGCGAGTACGGGCAAGCGAACGTCTCAGGTCAACCGACTACGTGCTCTTCGTCAACGCGCCGGACACGCGTTTCTGGCCTGAGGCACCGCTCGATGGCGACAGCGAGAACCCTCTCTGGCCCTCGGGTCGGGTGGTCAGTGAGGTGAGCGAACGCTCGCCGATTGCGAATCTTCCCGAGGTGTGGGAAGCCCGAGACCGAGCCCGTGGGCGTGGAATGCGCTTTGCCCTCGACGATGTCGGCGCCGGCTATGCGGGTCTTGCAGCACTGGCGCTGCTCGCTCCGGAGTTCGTCAAGATCGATATGGCGCTCGTCCGAGATTGCCATCTCGACCCCGCCAAGCAAGCGGTCATCGCGGCTCTGGTCCAGTACGCACGACAGACGAGTGCGGCCGTGATCGCTGAGGGCATCGAGACCGCAGAGGAGTCACGCGTCGTGTGTGACCTGGGCGTCGATCTGCTCCAGGGCTTCTTGTTTGCTCGCCCGACGGAGGTCCCCGTGCAATGACAGTTGTATGGCCATTCAGGCGAGGCCGCCCTACCCTCCAGGCAACGGATTCGTCAGCTGACACTGTCGCGCGAGCGCGATGGTCGATCGCGAGGCGGGTCGGCCTGGCAGTGGCCGTGGTCATCGTTGTCATGCTCCTTAATCTGGCGTCGACGGTCTGGGGGGTCGTACAACTCGGCGGCGTAAATCAGCAGATCCAGCAGAAGGACATTCCGCTGCGGACCGATACCGACGCCATGTTGGTTGCCTTGATCAACGAAGAGACGGGCCTGCGAGGCTATCTCTTGACGGACAACCAGACGTTCGAAGCGCCGCTCCGCCAAGGACACGCGGCATACGCTCAACTCGTTGGGACGCTCCGCGGCCTCACAGCTCATGACCCGAGCATCTCCGCTGATCTCGAGAGGCTGGTCGCCCAAGTGTCGGCGTATGAAGCCGCATATGTACGTCCGACATTGGCGAGCGTCGGAACGCTGACCACGCAGCAGACCGCATCGGTGACCACGCAGGGTAAGGTCCTTTTCGATCAACTTCGCGCAACTGAAACAAAACTGGCAAATGCGGTTGACGTGGCAACGAATGCGGACTTCGCCCAGGCCGCCTCCCTCCGCTCGCAGATCCTCGCTGGCGTTATCATCCGCGCGGTCATCGGCGTTGGGTTGGGGGTCCTCCTCCTTCTCCTGGCTCTGCGCGCCATCCAGCGCCCCATAGCAAGTCTGCGAGACGTCGCTCGCAGGCTGAGAAACGGCCAGCCCGTGACTGCGAGATCAGAGCCAGCGCCCCCTGAGCTCGCAGAGATTCACGACACCATCGTTGCCGCAAGCGGTGAACTCCAAGAACGCGAGGCGGCGCTGGCGAGCGCCAACGCCGAACTGGAGGAAGCCAGTCGGCTGAAGTCCGAGTTCCTCGCGACCATGAGCCACGAACTGCGGACTCCGCTCAACGCCATCCTCGGCTTCACGGACTTGGTGCGCTCCGGGGCGACTGGGAGTATCGCGCCACAAACCGATGATTATTTGGAGCGCGTCCGTCGTAACGGCGCCATCCTCCTCGACCTGATCAACGACGTTCTCGACCTGAGCAAGATCGAGTCCGGTCGCCTGGTGGTGAGCCATGAGGTGGTAGCGATCGAGCCGATCGTGCGCGAAGTCATCACCAACGTCCAGACGCTCGCTGATGCCAAACATCTGACGCTTCACCTGGTCGCTGAAGACGGGGATGCGCTGGCAATCGCCGACCGACGTGCGGTGAAGCAGGTGGTCACCAATCTCCTCGGCAATGCGGTCAAGTTCACCAGTGAGGGATCGGTGAACGTAGTGATCCGAACAGTCAATGGGGCCACACTCGTCGAGGTAGTGGACACGGGCCCAGGGATAGGGCCTGATGATCAAGCAGCGGTCTTCGAACCCTTTCGTCAAGTTGGGGCACATGCCAGAACGGGCACGGGAGGAACCGGTCTTGGACTTCCGATTTCGGTGCGTTTGGCTCGTCTTATGGGGGGCGACTTGCTGCTGAGTAGCGAGGCGGGCAAGGGCAGTCGTTTCACACTGCGACTGCCAGCAGTTCAAGGCTATTCGAGCGTGTCTCGAGACGGCGACGGCCCAGTCATCCTTGGGGTAGATGACGATCTCGATGCGCTCAGTCTCTGGCAAGCGCAGTGCGAGCGGATGGGGTTTGTTTTCGTCGGCGTTCAGCAGTCATCGGCAGCTATCACCGCGGCTGCGACGCTTCGACCGGTGGCGATCCTTCTTGACATCATCTTCCCCGAAACGAGCGGCTGGGACATCCTCCAGCAGCTCCGCGCTGATCGACGTACATCACAGATTCCTGTCCACGTGATCTCGATTACTGATGGCGAAGACCGCGCCAGCGACGCGGCAGTCCGCTTCTTGCAGAAGCCTGTTTCCGAGCAGCAGCTGCGCGCCGAGCTGGCGCCGTATCAGCGGGCGCCGTCGAAGGCTGTGGCATGAACCGCCCGCTCATCTGCGTCATCGAGGACTATGCGGACAGCAGAGTGCTCATCACCACGGTGCTCTCCCGCGCAGGTATGGAGGTCGTCACGGCCGAAGACGGTCGCGCCGTTGACGCACTCGTGGCCGCCGGCTGTACTCCAGCGCTGTTTCTCATCGATCTCTCGCTCCCGGGCGAGAACGGGATCAGCATTCTTCGCCGACTCCGGTCCCAGCAGCGCTTCCACGCAACCCCAATGGTGGCGCTCACCGCACACGCGATGGCAGGTGACGCCGAACGCGGCCGGGCTGCCGGCTTCGATGACTACGTTACCAAGCCTATCGACGTAGCGACGCTACCATCCCGATTGAGCACACTCCTCAACGCCGCTGCATAGGCGGGACGGATCTTCGCGCTGACCGGACCGTCATGGCGGCGCGCTGCGCTGGCTATCGCCGTTCGTTGCTCTCGCGGATTACGTGTCGAAGGGCGTCGAGGGTTTGCGCGGTCGGCGCCTGCTGAGCGCTGCGCGGCAAGCCAGCGTTTGACCGACGTCCTCTATATGAGCGGCCATGGTCGGCCTGCCGAGTCCGAAGCCCTGCCCGAGCAAGATGCCAGCAGCCTTCGTTGGACCAGCCACGACTTCATTTTCAATGCCCTCGGCAATCACCACGGCCCCGGTCCCACTGGCGAAATCCACAGCGTTGACCGGATCCATCAAAGCCGCCGCGCTGATGTTCAGAAAGAGGGCGGGGCCTGGCGGCGACCGTCGCGCATCCTGGACGGCACTGCGGCGGGAGATCCAATCAAGATCCCGAAGCAGACCCGCTGCTCGGCCGCGCCTCTGAGGATCTCAGCGCGCAGTACTCGCAGTACGCTGCGGTCGGCGCCGATCGGGACAAACGCCACCACTATGAGCGACGCGCGTCCTCGTCAATCGGATCGTCTTGACCTACTCGGCTGCCGGCGCTCGTCCAGGTGCTTCGTTTCGGCGGTTGCGACCAAAATCATGCCCCGTCCGCATGGCTATCGCTTGCTGATGCACTCATGGCAGGGATTGTCCGTTGCCACTGAGGGCCTTACGTGGTCGCAGCCCGCTGAGCGCAGCCCGCCCCGCCAGGGCGGCGCCGACGTCCTCGACATCGCCGGCCATGGTCGGTTTGCCCAACCCGAAGCCCTGGCCATGACGAATGCCGGCCGCCTTCATGAGGTCGGCAACGAACTCGTTCTCGACTCCCTCGGCGATGACCACCGCGCCACTGACGCCCGCGAACGCCAGGGTGGCGTGCATCGCAGCCTTTGAGCCCATCCGGCTCGATGTCATGGTGAGGCTGCGTCCCAGCTTGAGATACTCGCTGCCAGACGCGGCGAGGAGCTCGAGTGTGGAGTGCCCCTCTCCCACGTCGTCGAGGGCAAATCGGATGCCCTCGGCACGGTACAAGGCGAGGACTTCGCCGAGCCGGTCGTAATCGCGGATGCGCTCGTGCTCGGTGATCTCGAGGACAACGGTCTTGGGTGCACGCCCGGCCGAGCTCAGCAAGAGGAGGAGTTGGTCGACGCCGTGCACGGGGTCAAGCAGGGCGGCAGCGCTGATGTTGAGGAACAGCGCAGCCCCTGCGGGTAAGTGCTTTGCATCCTCGACCGCTCGGCGCCGACAAACCCAGTCGAGATCGCGGATGTGGCCAGTGGTGCGAGCAGCCTCGAAGACTGCCTCTACGGAGTCCAGAGCCGCGAATCCCTCAGGACGTGCCAGGGCTTCGTAACCCAACACCGTCCCGTCGACGAGATTGACGATTGGTTGGAACATCGTGGTGAGTTGGCCACCCTCGAGGAGCCGCGTGATCACGTCGGAATACGACCGATCGGCAATGTCACCCGCCTCGCCCCGTTCGTAGGAGCACCCCATCACCTGATCGCCGCCGGCATGCTTGGCCTTATAGAGGGATTCGTCAGCTCGCTGCCACACTGAAACCGGGTCAGCGCCGGCCGGCGCTGCACTCCAGCCGACGGTGATCCGGGCGGGGCCGCTGGGGAGCAGGAGCGCACGCATCGCGAGCCTCATGCGCTCTCCAACCAGGTTCGCACCAAAGACGCCAACCTCAGGCAGCAAGGCCGCGAATTCGTCGCCACCGACGCGCGCCATGACGTCCCATCCGCGGACGAGAAGCCCGAGTGTGTGGCCCACGACGCGCAGTAACGCATCGCCGGCAGCATGGCCGTAAGCGTCGTTGGTGGCCTTGAGGCCGTCAACGTCCAGCGAGAGGACGGCGAACGGCTGGCGCGGAATGGTACGCAATGCTCGATCGAACTCGCGCCTGTTTTTCAAGCCGGTAAGCGAATCGGTGGACGCCAAAGCGGAAAGCTCCATGGCCGCCTCGTGGAAAGCGCTCTCAGCGCGAACCCGCTCAAGGAAGCGACCGAGGTGATGGCAAGCAGCGGGGATGGCGTTGAGCACCTCGCTGATCAGGCGTTCCTCGGTTTCGCGGAAGACCACGAGTACGCCAACGACGCCGCGGTCGGTCCTGATCGGGAAAGTCAAGACGCTGTGGAGTCGGGCGGACTCCGCCTCCTGGGCGCGGGCTCCCCACCCCTCGGTCGCCATCAGCGCAACCGTCGACCCCCGTCCCGTCTTCACGACCCGGCCGATCGAGACAGGCCCGGCACCCACGCCGAGCGCCCTGCCGGCAGCCTCGAAGGCAGCGACGGCAGGAGTTGCGTCCGAAGACGAGTAGTGCAACTCGACTTCCCGAGCCTCCCCATTGCGCAGCCAGATCTCGCCGATGCGGCCATCCAGGGCCCTGGTTATCTTGTCGAGGCTCTGCTGGAGCGCTCTGTCCATATCCGCTGATTCGTTCAGCAGCGCCAGCAGCTCGAGGAGCAGGGCATCCCCACTCGGCGTGACGACCAGCGCGACCGACTGCTCAGCCGCATCGGCGGGTCGGCGACGATGGCGCAGCGGCGCGTCACCGTCTAGCGCCGCTGGAACCGTCAGCAGGTTTGCCGGATCGGGGCGCGGCTCGGACACCGCGGGTGCACCTCGTGCTAGTCGGAGAGTTCCCTCCACGATCACGGTGCTGCAGTCGGAGCCTTTGGTCTGTACGGCAGCGGACAGAGTGCGCAATTCGCGACAGGCGCGACAGGATCGAGTCACGCGCGCCGTTGGCGATGACGATCATCACCGCGCCCGGGCGGGCGCGTTCGTGATGGGCGTGCGTCTTTGAGGGGTGACATCTGGCCCACATGCCCGCAGTGCCGAGCGCGGATCTCACTGAGCGGGCCCCTACCGACCTCGGGAGTGGTCGGTGACCGAAGGGGCAGACCGCTCGCGGTCACTCCATCGGAATCCGCGAGGTTCTGCTGCGGCCGCGGTGTAGCGCTCGATCAACGACCCCGTCGAGCGCGGTCTTGATCACCTTGTAGCACTCGCACGCAAACGATTCGAGGCCAGCTCGATCGACGATCGTGACCCGACCGGCGTGAAACGTGATCACGTCAGCAGCTTGGAGGTCTGCGCTGACAACGTGACGGTTGGCCGGGTAGAGCCGAGCATCTGCGCAAGAAATTCATGCGTGACGGCGAAATCGTCGGTGCCGAGGCGCTCGCGGGTCATTAGCAGCCATCTGCTCAGGCGCTCTTCGTTCGAGTGCAGCCGGTTGCAGGCGGCGGCCTGGGAGATTTGACCGAAGAGCGCTTGGAGGTAACCGGTGACAAGGTCACGCAGCGGGCCACTCTGCGCGACCTCCCTGAGGAAGGCCGACGCGTCAAGGCGGTCGACCCACCCTGCCACCGAAGAGACTGCTCGCACCGTGAGGGAGCCCCCGAGCACCGGAGGCACGCCGACGATCCCTTCGCGGCCGACTGCCCGAGCAGTCCCTCGAGGGCGGCGCGCGGGTCGCCGAGCGGATCCGAGGTGCGATCGAGGCCGCTCCAGCTCCACTATCCGACGCCGAGCGGCCCGCAGGTCCTGACCATCAGCGCCGGCATCGCCCTGCTCGGACGCGGCGCGGCGCACGATGAAGACGAGATCCTGCGTACGGTGGACGCGGGGCTGTACCGCGCGAAGCGAGCCGGCCGCAACAGGGTGGAGGGCATGGTGCCCTCCGCGGGCCGCACGACCACCGGAGAGCAGCTCGAGGCTGGCGCAGTCCTGTGATCCTCCGACGAGTCCCGCGCGGCCCTACGTGACGACGTGGACGGCGATCTCGAGCAACTACCGCGCTGGACGAGGACAAGATCGTCCTGCGGAGGCATCCCGTCGCCAAGTGCCTCGCGTGCGGAGAGCGGACCTACGTCAGTGCCAAGGCTCACCGGACGCTCTCCCAAGATTGAGCCTATGCTCCGGCTAGGGCCGGGCTGCGAGCTTCAGTTACCCAGTCCCGGGTTCTTTGGAACGACTCGGCAAGGCCTCCTCTGACTGTCTGTGCTGGCGGCGAGGCCGGGCGAAGGCAAATCACCATTTCCCTGAAGCGACGAGCTGTGATTCCAGTGTGCCGCCGCTCAGGGCCTTGCCCGGCCTTCATCTTCACAACGGACCACACCTGGAGTGTCTATCCTGGTCGGGCTGGCCGGGCATGGCACAGCCGCCTGCGAGGCCTCACGCGAAACGGCGAGCACGAACCCTCCGTCCGCGAGCCGTGCCCGGCCTCCCATTCAAAACTGGCCCTCTCCTCCCACGGCACTCCAAGGAGTTCAACGTGCCCGGAGGTCAGAGCGGTGGCGCGCCGCAATTTGATCATGCCTCAAGTAACAAGCTTGCACGCTGGCGTGAGCGAGTCTCCTGATGCCGGAACGGCGGCGCGGTGGTCGATCGGACCGGCCCGCCTCAGCGGACGCAACAACGATTCGTCCGTGATCGCACATCCAGCATGCGGCGCGAGACAGCGCGCATCAGTGTCGCAACAAGGTGGGTACGTCGCGGACGCCAATCGTGGGCCGAGTTTCGCGCGCTGCCTCATCGCAATCACTGCCGCGGTCGACCTTGACTCGGTGGCCACGAAGGAGCGTGCGGTCGCTGCTGACGAGCGCTCTTGAGACTGCCGCTGAGGGCCTGCTCTCGCCACTCCGGCCACGATTGCGCTGTCGTGATTCTCCAGCCAAGGTCGAGCGACTCGGGGAGGAAATTCAGCCACAGCAGGAACGTGCGAGCGCAGAACAACGGCCAGCCATTCACCTCGACCTGCCAGAGGCTCTGATCCACGGACATCAGGTCGGCTCGAGGAGCCGAGTTGCGGTGTTGGCGAGTGTGCTGGTCAGGCATTTTGTGCATGGGCGCGTTTCTCCATAGGAAAGCTCTTGCAACATCGCGACGAGGTCGCCGCGATCCACTGCACGTTCTGAGGTTGCAGACGTTTCTCCGTAGGAAAGCTCTTGCAACACGGTCGCGATTGTCAGCGATCACGCTCGACCTGTACTCACACATCACTCCGACGATGCAGCGCCAAGCCGCAGACGCTATCGATCGCGCTCTTGGGGCGCCTGTCGCCGCCGGCTCAGAGGCCCCCAGAGACGGCGCCTTTCAGACCATACTTCCTCGCTCACGGGATCGAGGCACTCAGGGGGATCGCAGCCATGGTGACTGACACCAGCAGCTCGTCCACGATCGAAACCATCATTGGAGTCGCGCTGCTCATTTTCGTTCTCGCGGTGATCTGGCGATGGGCTGGTAGCCGCCGGCAGCGGTAGGGAACGGGCGTTACTGGCGAACCGGCATCCGGAGCTCGTTCGGGTCGGCGGCATAGCCGCCGCACTGCTCGAGCAGGCTGTACTCGCCGCCAAGAATGGTGGGGTTCATGGGGAAGCCGAACACGCTGGCGCCCTCGCTGAGCGCGAGCATGTCGGCCGCACGTTGCAGACGTCTCTCCATAGGAAAGCTCTTGCAACCGTACGCCAATCTGTACGCTGCGATGTACACTTGGACCATGTCCAAGTACATGAACATCACCGAGGCTCGGCAGCGCTTTCTCGACCTTCCCGACACCCTGGGGGAGGAACCCCTCTACATCACGCGGCATGGCAAACCGGTTCTGGTCGTCCTGCGCCAGGAGGACTACGAGGCCGCGGTGGAAACCGCCGAGGTCATGGCCGACCCCGACATGGTCGCCGCCGTGCGCCAGAGTAAGGGTGAAATTGCGGCCAAGAAGACGGTCAGCGCCGCGGCGGCGCGCAAGCGACTCTTGCGCTGACAGTGGGCGAGGGGGCCGAGTACACCGTTCGCTACACCGATGCGGCGCTGGCCATGATCGAGAAGGTGACCGATCGCAGGGTGCGCAAAAGCCTTCTCGATCGAGCGGACACCTTGGTGGCTGAGCCCCAGAGAAAGGGCAAAGCGTTGGTGGGTGAGCTGGCGGGATACCGCAGCATCCGAGCCGTCGGCCAGCGATACCGGATCGTCTACCACGTCGACGAGCCCTCCAAGGTCGTCCACATCGTGGCCGCAGCCTTGCGCCGCCAGGGCAACAAGCGAGACGTGTACGAGCTGTTGACCCGGGTGTTGGGGCGTCCGCCGGAAGGGTCGTAAGGCGAAAGCGCCCGTGTCATCTCGGTCGTGGCCGCTCGATCGCAGACCTCCAAGCCGGCCCCAGCGGCGAGGAAAGAGCGCGAACCGCGTCAAATGATCGAAAAGGGCGCGCCATAGGCGATTTCTGCACATTGCTACGGAATGACGCAGCCATGGAGCAGCACCGCTGATGGCTGGCGTTCAGCCACGCTCCCCTCGGCAGTCACGGTGATCTGGCTCCCGGTATGCAGGCTGGGATGAGGACTGGCGAGATCACATAAAACCTGAAACGCCGAGTCCGCCTTGAACGCGATCACATTGCTTCCTTGCGTGAGGGAAGAGATGGTGCCATCCACCAGCAGCGTGGACTGGCCATAGTCGGAAAAGAAGCGATCATCCCGCATGGCGTACGCGATCTCAGTTGCCGTCACTCGCTTGATCGACATGCCATCAGAAGCGTGCCTGTCGCCCAGAAAGAAGGCGACCCCGCGGTGACGAGGAGGGTCAAGGCAAAGCCGAGGCCTACCGCCAGCCGACGCTTCATCATCAGTCGCGCGTCCAGCTTGGGTCGTCGCGATCGAGCTGTCGCTGTCGCTCCTGCTCCAGTTTGCGGTCGCGTTCCTGGTCGTCGAGGAACCGGGCGTGGTCGTCTCGGGGTCGCGGCTCGTGTTCGTAGACGATTTGCTCGCGGGTGCTATCGCGCAGCTTCTCGAGCTCGGCGGGAGAGAAGGTGTCGCCGTACCGCTGCGCTGTGCTCTGCAGCTGCGCGATACGGCGATCGACTTCTGCGGCATACGGGTCCATCTCTTGTGAATCCTCCAGTGCGTGTCCACGTTCGCTGGTTGCAGACGTTTCTCCATAGGAAAGCTCTTGCAACTTGCTGCTCGCGCTGGCGGCTGAGGGTGAGGACGGTGACGAGGGGGCGACACGCAGGAGCACATCGCGGCACTTCGCGACACGCACGCGCACGTCGTGGGACTTCCCGACACACCGGCACCTGCCCGCTTCGTGCATCTGCGCACCGTGCGCCGCCAGCGCCTTCCCGCCTACGCACCATTGCATTCCACTCTTTCATCGCATCCCGCTCCATCACCACATCCCACCGCACGACGTCACCCATCACCCTCCTTCACCGCCGCACCCCCTCAAGTGCCAGACATTTGCACCGCGGTGCGAGCCGAAAACGTGGTGCAAAGACACGCGACCGTCGCTGAGATCAGTACGCGCGGCGACTCATCGCCTGCGCAATACGCGGCAGAGGTGCGCACTCAGCGACACGCAACGACACAAGCGCTGTACGGGTCTTCGTCATCAGTCGCTGCGTCTCAGGCACGGCCGTTATGTTGCAACATCTGTACCTTCGATGTGACGAGGCACCTCGTCCGAATTCGCCCGGTGCGGCCGAAAACTGTAGGCGCTCTGTGAGCAAAATCCTGGGATGCTTAACACCGATGATCTCCATCGGGAAGTTGGTCGACGTGGAACAGGTGGTGCGGTACTTGGTCGAGGCGACGACCGATGCACACATCGAGTACTACGTTACCCGCGATGAGGCGCCGGGACGCTGGACGGGTCGCGCTGCTGAGCACCTCAGCCTCGATGGCGCGGTTACGCACGAACAGCTGCGGTCACTGCTGAACGGACACGATCCTCGCACCGGCGCCGACCTCATGGAGCGACGCTGGGCGCGACAGTCGGTGGTCGCCTACGACGTCACCTTCAGCGCGCCCAAGAGCGTCTCGCTGCTCTGGGCGGTGGGTGACGAGCAGACGCGTGCCGCGGTGCTGCGCGCTCACCAGGCGGCCGTGGATGCGGTCTGCGAGTATCTCCAGGCGCACGCCGGCTGGGGACGTCGCTACGACCGGGAGTCCGAGGAGACCATCCCCGTGCGCGCGCATCTCGCCCTGCCTCAGTTCCTGCATCGCACATCGCGACCCGTCACCGACGCGACCACGGGCGCCGTGACCGTCGACCCGCAGCTCCACACACACATCCCGATCCCCAACTACGTGCTGCGTGACGACGGCACCTGGGGACAACTGCATGGTGTCGCCCTGTATCGCCACGCGCCGTCCGCGGGTGCTGTGGGTCAGGCCGTGCTGCGGGATGCGCTGGTGCGCGAGCTCGGCGTCCAGGTCTCGGTGGCACGGAATGGCACGTTCGAGATCGTCGGCATCACTCGGGCGATGCGTCAGGAGTTCAGTCGGCGCACGCGCCAAGTCGCGGCCATGGACGCCGCGTTCGGCGTAGAAAGCTGGTACGGCCACAAGCTCGCGGTGCTCTCCTCACGCGAGGGCAAGCACGAGGCTCTCGCGGGCAGCGATGTCGTCGCCGAGTGGCGCGAGCGTGCGGCGACGGTCGGGCTCGACCGCGAGCGGATCGCCACGTTGCTCAGCCGCGAGTGGACACGGGAGCGCGGCCTCGACGTCGCGGACGTTCGCGAGCTCGTCGGCGAGCGAGGCATGACCGCGGAGGCTGCCACGTTCACTCGGCGCGATCTGGTACGAGCCGTAGCCGCGCATGCCCCGCTGGGCCTCCCGCTGCCCGAGCTGGAGCGCATGGTCGACGCCATCCTCGCCGACCGAGCCAACGTCGTCCAGCTCGGTGCCCTCAACGAGGACGTGGCCGACCGGCTGCCGACTTCGTTCCGGGAGTACATCGAGGAGGACCGCCGGTACTCCACGCCCGAGATGGTGGCCATCGAGGAGCGCATGCTCGAGACCGCCCGCGCCGGCCGCCTGTCGGGGCGCGGGCTCGCCAGTGCCGACCTGGTCGGGCAGGCCATCGCGTCGCGGCCGACACTGACCAGCGAGCAGCAGACCATGATCCACGCCATCTGCCGTCGTGGTGAGTCGGTGACCCTGGTCGACGGCTCGGCGGGCAGCGGCAAGACGACCGCGCTCGCCGCCTGCCGCGAGGTGCTCGAGGCATCGGGGCACCACGTCGTTGGCGCCGCGCTCTCGGCCAACGCCGCCTTCAAGCTGAGCCAGGAGGCGGGGATCGAGACGAGCACGGTGCACAGCCTGCTCAATCGCCTGTCAGGCTCGCCTGCACCCGACAACACCGTCCTGGTGATCGACGAGGCGGCCATGGTGGGCAGCCGCCAGGTTGCCGAGCTGGTGGACTATGCGGCCCGCGACGGGGCCAAGCTGGTCCTGGTCGGCGACCCGCATCAGCTCCACGCCATCGACGGCGGTGCCGCCTTCCGTGCGCTGGGCGATCACCTCGGCAGCGTGCACCTGACAGAGAACGTGCGCCAGGCCGATGCGTGGGAGCGGCAGGCACTCACCGACCTGCGCGAGGGACGCACTGCCGAGGCGGTCTCGGCGTACATCGCTCATGACGCGGTCGTCACACGGACGCCTTCCGAAGGCGACGTGCGGTACAAGATGCTCAGCGACTACCAGGACGCGGTCGAGCGGGGGCGGGACACCATCATGCTCACCCACCGCCGCGCCGACGTCGACACGCTCAACCGCAGCGCGCATCGGCAAGCGGCCGAAGGCGGCAGGCTCGAAGGACCTGCCATCAAGGTGGGGGATATGCGCGCCCGCAGCGATGGGTCAGTGATCATGCCCAAAGAGTTCCGCGCCGGCGACCGCGTCGTGTGCCTGGAGAACGACCGCGAGCTCGGGCTCACCAACGGGATGCGCGTCCAGCTGCTCAGCGTCGACCCTGACATGCACACCGTGACCATGCGCACCCCGGACAACCGCGCGGTGACCGTCGACGTGCGCCACTACGACGCCATCGACTACGGCTACGCCATGACCGTGCACAAGGCGCAAGGCCTCAGCGTCGATGTCACCCTGGTGCTGGCCCGCGGCGACGAGGGGCGGGAGTGGACGTACACCGCGATGTCACGAGGCCGCGAGGAGAATCTCTACTACACGCCGAGTGGCCCTCCGATGCCGGACGAGCACGGCAGGCACCTCCACGAGGAACGCCCGGAGGAGCTCGCCGAGCGGCTCGAGCGGGCCTGGGATCGGAGCGAAGCCAGGGACTCGACGCTCGACTACGAGCACATCGAGGAAATGGTGGAGAAGGCGCGCGAGCTCCGAGAGCGCGAGCTCAACGAGATGCTCGGGATGCCCCGGCCGGGGCTCGAGCCGGCCATGGCCCCCGAGCACGCCTCGATCGAGGAGGACTACGACTACAGCGTCGGCCTGTCGGCGGATCTATCGGCGGATCTGACGCCTGGCGTCGGCGGTCTGAGCCCGTTCTGATGACCTCGATGCAGCAGTCGCAGCTCCCCTTGGACAGTTCGGACGCCGCAGCTCCGCGGCCAAGGACGTCGCACGTTCGCTTGAGCGGGCGCGGGCGGAACGCGGTGACCAGAAGCGCAGCGCCGGCGCTCTCGCGCCAAGGCGATGCAGATCGTGTGGACGATGCGTCCGACCGCGCCGCACAGGTCCCGATGCTGCTGACCGTGCGCGACGTGGAGTCCGAGCTTCAGCTCGGCCGCACGAGGACGTATCAGCTGCTCCGCTCCGGGGAGATCCCGACGGTGCGCGTCGGAGAACGAGCACTCCGCGTCACACGAGAGGATCTGTGTCGCTGGATCGCATCCAAGCGCAATACGGAGGCGGGCTAATGACCGGTTGTTAGTCGAGTTCGTCGCCTCGGACGATTTCACCTCTGCCCGAACCTTCGATCACGGGACCCTCTGCTGTTGGGGCGAGAGGCAACAGCAGCCGCGACAGGCGCGCGGCTGCGTCTTGGTGGAGCGAGTGCAAGACGCCGGCGTAGGTGTTGGCCGTGATGGCGATGGTGCTGTGGCCGAGAATCGCTGACACAGTCTTGAGGTCGACGCCGCTTGCGAGAAGCAGCGTCGCACAGCCATGCCGCAGGTCATGAAATCGACGGACGGGGAGGCCCGTCGAGTTGAGGGTCCATTGGAAGCGATTCGTGACCGTTGTGCCGGTGAGTGGCGTGCCGATCGTGGTGGTGAATACCAGTTCGGGAACCGTGGTGTCCCACGCGGCTCCCAAGCGCGCTCGCTGGTGTGCCTGACGCTCGCGCCGCGAGGCGAGAATAGGAACCAGCGGCTCGGGCATCGCGATCGTCCGTGCCGATCGACGAGTCTTCGGCGGCAGCAGCTGCCACACGCCCGCCAGTCGCTGAAGCGTGCCGGCCACGGTGATCCTGCGTCGCTCGAAATCCACGTCGCGCCAGCGGAGGCCGAGGATCTCCGCCTGGCGCAGTCCGGTCCACAGAGCCACCGCGACGATCGGTTCGAGCGGATGGTCATGGAAGGCGACGAGGATGGCCTGCGCCTCTTCCGGGGGCATCAGAGCAACCTCATGGTCTGTGACCTTCACAGGCTCGGCGAGAGCCGCCGGGTTGCGGAGCAGCTCACCGCGGCGGATCCCGACGTTGAGGGCGCGGCGCAGGACGGCCCGCAGGTGGTGGACGCTGCGAGGCGACAGGCCAGCGTCCTGCTTGCGCCGCAGCATCACGGTCACGTCGTGCGGCCCCAGCTTGCTGAGCTTGATGCGGCCGAGCTCGGGGATGATGTGCTGCTGGACCATCTCGCGGTAGCGTCGGAAGGTCTTCGGCGCCAAGGAGCGCTCGACGTCCTCCAGCCACTCGGTGAGGAAGCGCGAGACGGTCTTTGTCTCATTCGGCGTCGGGAGCCCACGGCGCTCGGCGCTCAGGGCCTCCTGGAGCTTCTCGAGCGCCTCCTTCCTCGTGCGGCCGTAGAACGAGCGGCGCCGTGGCGAACCATCCGGCCGCACACCGGTTGCCACGCGAGCCTCCCAGGAGCCGTCGGAACGCAGCCGGATGTTGCCTTCGAGATTGCCTCTCCGCTTGGCTGCCATGGCTCGACGATCATAGCGAAAAGTGGGGTAAAACTGGGGTGAACCCCGCCCGAGCCAGTCCAAGAGGGCGCCAGATGGAGCCGGCTATAGGAGCTAATTCCCTTGCCTTATAAGGGATTTTGGCGGAGGGAGAGGGATTCGAACCCCCGGGGGCTTGGCGGCCCCTGCGGTTTTCAAGACCGCTCCGTTCAACCGCTCCGGCATCCCTCCGCGGGGAACACAAGTCTACGGCCCTGGTTGTCCGGGCCCTACCTCGTGGCGGTCAGCGCCTCGAGTTGATCCGCGTGCTGTTCGAGGTGGCCGACGAGGAACTCCTCGGTGATCTCCGAGACGGGCATCGGACCGCGCATGGGATGCCGGCCGATGTCGAGCCATTGGTCCGGCGACAGGCCGCTCAGGAACGTGCGGAGGAGCGTGATGTCCTCGCGCGTCGATGCCCAGAGCGTCGAGACCGCCTCGTGCCGATCGCGCTCGATGGCGCCGATCCGCTCCGGATCGTTCCTGGTACGCCCGAACGGCACGGGCTCGCCCGAGGGCTGCCCGCGCAGGATCGGCCGCGTCTGTTCGATCCAGTAGGGGATGAACTCGGCAAGGTGTGCCCAGACCTGGCCACGGTCCCAACGCTCACCGCTGCCCGGATCCGCATCCGTGAGTGCTCCGGGCGCGGGTTCCTTGCTCGCAAGACCAGCGAGTCGCGCCTCGACCGCGTCGAGACGCCGGAGGAAGTCGTCGCGCGTGCTCATCGCAGCGGCCTGAGCGGACCGCCGGCGACAACGCGGTTGCGCAGCGTGCCGAGGCGCTCGACGCTCAACTCGACAACGTCTCCGGGCTGCAACCACGGATACCGATCACGGCCGTGCACCATCGACAGCTCGAGGATGCATCCCGTCCCGCACGTGCCGGAGCCGATGATGTCACCGGCTTCGACGCGAGTGCCGCGCGACGCGTACGCGAGCATCTCGCCGAAGCTCCAGTAGACGTCGGCAAGCGACGCGCGTGAGTACTCGACACCATTGACGCTCGCGGTCATCGCAAGGTCGAAGCTGCGGTTGCGACGCACATCCGCGAGCTCATCGGGCGTCACGAGCATCGGGCCGATCGACGTCGCGAAGTCCTTGCCCTTGACCGGTCCCATGCTCAACTTCATCTCACGTCGCTGCACATCGCGCGCGCTCCAGTCGTTCATCACGCAATAGCCGGCGATGTTGCGTTGCGCCTCCTCAGGATCGAGGTCCGCGCCACCCATCCCGACCACGGCGGCGACCTCCAACTCGTAGTCCATCTCCGCGCTGCCGGGCGGGATTGCCACGACCTCATCGGGACCACCGATGGCGTACGGATTGCTGAAGTAGAAGACGGGCAGCTCGTACCAGTCGGGGTCCATCTCGAGCCCGCGCCGCTGGCGGGCGGTGCGCACGTGCTGCTCGAACGCGTAGAAGTCGCGAACGGTCGTCGGGTGCGGAATCGGGGCACGGAGCTGCACCGCATCGAGGTCGACAACATCGTGTGGATCGCGACGCGCGGCCTCTCCGGCCGCGGCAAGACGCTCACCGTCATCGCCGAGCAGGCTCAGCAGCGTGATTCCAGGTGCGCAGGTGTGGATCCGGCCGTCGACCAGCAGCCCGGTACGCTCGTCCGGCTGCTCAGCTCGCTGGAAGGTCACCCATCGCATGGTCCCGCCGTCGCCTCCGCGTGAAGATGCCGAGTAGTGCGGCCGCAACGATAGCGGCTGCGCCCCCCGCGGCAACCAACGGTGCTGCCGCGCTCCCGTTGTCAACGGCGACGGCGGTCACCGTCGTGAGGAGTCCGAGGCTCGCCGCCGCATAGGCTGCGGGGCTCACGCCGCTGAAGATGCTGATCGCGCTGGCATGGTGGACCGATACCCACGGCGGCGCGGTCGCGACCGCGACGCGCGTTGCCGGAGGGTGAACAACCGCCGCCCGATGCGGCGTCACCGGGGCACGCGCAGCGGCGTGAGCCGTGCGCTCGATCACGATCGCCATGTCGCCGTAGATGCTGAAGGTCTTGCCGAACTGCGCCATCGTCGTGCTGTTGTAGCCGCCGATGAGCGGATCGCTGAACTCGAGCGTCCTGGCCACCGGATCGACGCCCATCAGAACGACGACATGACCGGCCTCGGTCCAGGGGATCACCCGCCCGTCCCACGCCGTCCACGTGCGCGCGGTCTCGGACGTGTAGTTCACGGTCGTCCACACGAGCACGGGATGACCGGCCTCGACGGCCCCATACAGCGCCTGCGGGCTCCAGCCCGTGAGCTGCGACGCCACCGGCACCCCCATCGACTCAGCGACGCGCGCCACCGTCGGCGCGTAGGCTCCCCACCCCGCGTAGGTGGCCCAGTGGGGGTTGCTCCCCGGCTCGGACCCCATCACGTGCCCGACGAAGTTCGTGTACGGGTCGCCCCACTTGCTCGGGAGCCCGTTGCTGCCGAGGATCGGGGCGCGGGTATCGGTCGGGAAGTGGCCCTGGACGTACTGCTGCGTGGTGTGAACGCCGACTGATGCGAGTGCGATCGTGAGCGACGTCGCCTCGCAGTCGAGCGGCATCTGCATGCGCTGGGTGCCGACGGGGAGCCGGAACATTGCGGCGTCTGCGTTCACGGTCGCCATCGCCAGTGCCGCCGGCGCGGCGAGCAGGGCGACGATCGCAGCTGCTCCCCTCCGAGCACGAGCCATGCGCGGAGTGTAGAAGCCATTCCCGCTTCGGTTGTTGCGCGGAGGACACGACCTATACTGGCCGAGGCCTGGGGAGGTGGCTGAGCGGCCGAAAGCGCCCGCCTGCTAAGCGGGTGAGGGATGTTAAGTCCCTCCGGGGGTTCGAATCCCCCCCTTCCCGCCAGGCCACTTCGTGCACGTTTGACGGACGCGCGATGGACGTCTCATCGACGTCGCCGCCCTGCGGCCGGTGGAGGCGACTGGTTGACACGGTCGGTGCGAAGTCTGTATCCTTACCGGTAAGAGCCTTACATTAGGTACCCACACCCGTGCGAATCACCAGCAAAGGTCAGGTGACGATTCCGATCAACGTCCGCGAGCAGTTTGGACTGCTGCCGGACACCGACGTCGACTTCGTCATCGACGGCAACACGGTCAGAATCGTGTCCGCCGAACGTGGCCCTCGAAGTCGCGGGGGTGCATTGGCACGGCGGATTCGCGGTCGCGGGAACATCGGCATGAGCACTGACGAGATATTGGCACTGACTCGGCGGTGAATTCTCCCGTCCTCGTCGACAGCAATGTTCTGTTGGACCTAGTCACTGACGACGAGAAGTGGAGCCAGTGGTCGCAGGCCGCGCTCGACCGGCTCGTCGACGACGAGTTGGTGATCAATCCGCTCATCTACTCGGAGGTGTCGATCGGGTTTGCCCGAATCGAAGACCTCGACGATGCACTTTCAACCACGCTGCTCAAGCGTGAGCCACTTCCCTATGAAGCCGGGTTTCTGGCGGGGAAGGCGTACGTCCGCTATCGACGACGGGGTGGATCTCGCACCTCGCCTTTTGCTGACTTCTACATCGGCGCCCATGCGGCGATTCGGGGATATCGCCTACTCACACGCGATCCCCGACGCTATCGCACATATTTCCCGAGTGTGGTGCTGATAGCACCGATCCGCTGAGGCGACCGATCGCACGTTCCCGATAGCGCGCTCTTCTTGAACCCACCACTCCCCACTGCCAAGCCCTTCTGTCGGGCGAGTTGGGCTTTGTTCGTCTCATCCGCAGCGCTCGATCACAGGGCCACGCAACGTCTCGGCCGCGACCGTCTCTCATCGTCGAACCGATGGAAGGCGTCGATTGACTGGCCCTGGCACATGACGATCTCCTGATGTGCTTGCATCGGCGCCCATGCCAAGAGGAACTCGGACGCGTGCCACGAGCATCCGGACCCGTCCGCTCGCCGCTCGCCGTCCTGCCGCGGACTTGGCCGGGTCATCGCTGATCATCCACGGTATCTGGTCGATGGCCGACCGCCTCTGCCTGTGGGGCGAGGATGGCGCAGCAGCACCCAGAACGCTGTCCTCGCGCACCACGTCGGCCGCACCCCGTGGCCGGATCCACCCCTTCGCGATACCTGGGGATCGGCTGAACCAAGCGCTGTGGAGATCTCTAGGCAACCCGCACAGGGCTGAGTTCACGACCGTTCTCCTCCAACTGCCGAGCCTCCCGACCGGCCCGTTGCCGTCATGGCACTCGCCGCCGGCAGGAGCGAACCTGGCGACCTGGCGGGTGCCCGTGGTGGCGCTGTCCCCGGCCGACGCCGTCGCGTTTCTGCTCGCGACCCCAATGGATGTGGATGGCAGCGACGTACAGCACGCTTGGAGCGGCTCGCTACGATTCCTCGCCCGGGTCGCCGAGTTCGCCTGCGGCCTCGTCGCACGTGGACGGATGCTGCCGCAAGTGCGCGAGAACCATTCGGGATTCGAGGCGATTTGGTCGGCGGTGCCGTCCGCCACCGACCGGGCGGTGCTCGAGCGGCTGGCCGATGCCATGCCGGGTCTGTGTCGCGCCGAGGTGTTCGCCGAGGATCACGAGGGATGGCCAACCGGAGCGTTGCTTCGGCGCATCGTCGACGAACTGGTCGACGCCGCCGCCCGCACGGCGCTCGACGATCGCCCGCTCGTTCCCCGGCGCCGGCGAGCTCCGGACCCCGCCGTCGTCGCCAGCTGGCTCACGGGTCTCTCGGGAGACCGCCGCCCGATCGATGCCGAGCCAGTCGCCCTCGCCCAGCTCTGTGTCCGTGCCGAGGATATGGTGCGATCGGTCGAAACCGCCACCGGTGGCGTGCGGCTCTGCCTCCGCCTCGGCGAGCCGGCGACGACCCGCCAATCCTGGCAGGTCGACTTCTTGCTGCAGGCGGTCGACGACCCCAGCCTGCTCATCGACGCCGATCGTGTCTGGCGCCAGGAGGCCGTGGTGGCACGCGCCCTCGGTCGCGGTGTCGCCCACCCTCAGGAACGGCTGCTCGGTGATCTCGGCCGGGTCGCCAGGCTCTGGCCGAAGATTGAGGAGGCTCTTTCTGAGGTAAAGCCGGAGGGCATCGGCCTCGACGCGACCAGCGCCGCGGAGTTTCTCCGCACCGCCGCCCCCGCGCTCGAGGACGCCGGCTACGGCGTGTTGCTGCCCGGCTGGTGGCGCAACCCGCAAACGCGCCTTGGCGCGCGCCTGCGAGTGTCGCAGAGAACGCCGCAAGGCGGGATCGACGGAGGACTCGGGCTCGCAGCGCTGTGCGACTACCGCTACGAGCTCTCGCTCGGGGACACCGTCCTCACAGAGACCGAGTTGCGCCGGATGGCTCGTCTCAAGCAACCCCTGATCCGATTGCGCGGCGAGTGGGTCGTCGTGGATGACGCGATGGTTGCGAAAGCTCTCGATTTGGTGGAGGGTTGCGCCCAACACGGCGGGACGATGACCGCCGCCGACGGACTGAGGATCGGCCTTGGCCTCGAGCCTTCTGCTTTCGGAGTGCCGATCACCGGGCTTGACGCCGACGGCTGGTTGGGCGAACTGCTCGATGGTGGCGAACGGCGCCTCACACCCGCCACCACGCCGGAGGGATTCTCGCTGCCGCTTCGCCCCTACCAGGAGCGTGGGCTCGGCTGGCTGGCCTTCCTCGATTCACTTGGTCTCGGCGGCTGCCTTGCCGACGACATGGGCTTGGGCAAGACGGCGCAGTTGCTGGCTCTCGTCGTCGCCGAACGTGCGCGCCCAGTGCGTGGCCGGCGACGATCTGCCAAGCGCCCGCCAACACTGGTGGTCTGTCCGATGACGCTGGTCGGCAACTGGCAACGAGAGGCCGCGCGGTTTGCCCCTCGACTCCGAGTTCTCGTCCACCACGGCAGCGATCGTCACACCGACGCCGCCTTTGCCCAAGCATCCGCCGCGAGTGATCTGGTGATCACGACCTACGGCCTGGTACTTCGCGACGAGGCAACCCTTGCAACCGTCGATTGGGGACGGGTCGTCCTCGACGAGGCGCAGGCGATCAAGAACCCGGAGTCCAAGGTGAGCCGGGCGGTGCGACGGCTCCCTGCCGGCCAGCGGCTGGCACTCACGGGAACGCCCGTGGAGAACCGACTGGCGGAGATGTGGTCGCTGATGGACTTCTGCAACCCGGGCCTGCTCGGCACCGCGGGCAGTTTCCAGCGGCGGCTGGCACGTCCCATCGAGCGGGCCGGCGATGACGCCGCCGCCGAGACACTCCGCCGCATCACCGGACCCTTCGTGCTGCGGCGCCTCAAGAACGACCGCAGCATCATCGACGACCTTCCGGACAAGCTGGAGATGAAGACGTGGTGCGCGCTCACCCGCGAGCAGGCGACCCTCTACCAGGCTGTTGTGGACGACATGCTGGAGCGGATCGAGTCCAGTGAGGGGATCGAGCGGAAGGCTCTGGTGCTGACGACGATGCTCAAGCTCAAGCAGGTGTGCAACCACCCTGCCCAGCTGCTCAAGGACGGATCGCGTTTCGCGGGACGCTCGGGCAAGCTGGCCCGCGTCGAGGAACTGTTGGCGCAGATTCTCGACGATGGTGAGCGGGTGCTCTGCTTCACGCAATTCACCCAACTTGGCGAGCCGCTGCGCCGGCACCTCGAGACCCGTTTTCACCGCGAGGTGCTCTGGTTTCACGGGGGGACGACCAAGAGCGCACGCGACGCGATGGTGGCGCGTTTCCAGTCAGAGGATGGACCGCCGATCTTCCTGCTCTCCATCAAGGCGGGCGGCACCGGCCTCAACCTCACCGCCGCGTCACACGTCATCCATTTCGACCGGTGGTGGAATCCAGCCGTCGAGAATCAGGCGACTGACCGCGCCTATCGCATCGGCCAGCACCGCACCGTTCAGGTACGGAAGCTCATCTGCGCAGGCACCCTCGAGGAGCGCATCGACGAACTCATCGAGCGCAAGCAGGCACTTGCCGAGCGCATCGTCGGCGCCGGGGAGGGATGGCTGACGGAGCTGTCGACTGCGGCATTGCGCGACATCATCAGCCTCTCCGCCGACGCGGTGGCGGAGGACTGAGCATGGCGAGACGATCATCCTCGGGCTGGTGGCCACCGCCGTCGAAACCTCGCCCTGCCGTCGGCATCCGGGCACGCAGCACCCGCGGTGCCATTGGTGCGACGTGGTGGTCGCGTCGCTTCGTGGACCTCCTCGAGTCCTTCAACATCGGTGCGCGATTGCAGCGCGGCCGGACGTACGCACGTGGCGGTCAGGTGCTCAACCTGACGGTCGAATCTGCAGTGGTCGAGGCTCGAGTACAGGGCTCGCGGGTGCGCCCCTACCGCATCACCATCGAATTGGCGACACTGAGTCCGAGTGAGTGGGACCGCGTCGAGGCCGCAATGGTGGAGCGTGCGGTCTTTCTGGCGCGGCTGCTCGCCGGGGAGATGCCGCCGGAGATCGAGGAGGTGTTCGCCGCCCACGCCATTGCGCTGTTCCCCGCCAGCCGCCGCGACCTCGTCTGGGACTGCTCCTGCCCCGACTGGGGCGATCCTTGCAAGCACGTCGCGGCGGTGCTTCTCATTCTCGCCGAGGCCTTCGACCGCGATCCCTTCCTCGTGTTCCGCTGGCGCGGTCGTAGCCGTGACGAATTGCTCGCCTCCCTGCGTCAGCGGCGCGGCGCCAACGTGGGGACTGGGCCGACCCGTCCAGGAGCGACTGCGTGGCCGGCGATCCTCCCGGCGCCGCCGCTGGCGCAGACCCTGAAAACGTTCTGGACCGCGGGCGATGCGCTTGCCCGGATCGAGCGGCATGCGCTGACGATGATTGCGGCCGACGCGCTGCTCCTCCAGATCGACACAGAGCTCGAGCTCGATGGCATGTCGGTAGCAACGCTACTGGCCCCGGCGTATGCCGCCATGAGCGACGCGATGCGGCGCCGTCTCGCCGGTGATGCGACCCATCCCGACGAGCCGACGGACGTGAATCAGCTGGGAACTCCTCCAGCCAAACGGCGGTCAGCGCCGTTGCGCGCACGCGCAGGACGGAGGAGCGGTTGACCAAGCGGCCCATCGTCATCGCATACCCCCGAACTCCACAAGGAGCCCGGGATCAGCTTCCAGAGCGATCAGGAAAGTTCTAGTAGTGTTGACTGCGCCCCGCCAGGCCTCCCGCCATGACGCCGCGGCAGGTTACGCCACCAGGAGACGCTGCGGGATCACTCGAGGGCGCCGGCCGGTGAGTCGGAGGAGAGCTTCTTTGGGCTCGTGAACGCAGGTGAGAGCAACCATGTCCCTCCAGTCCCAAAGTCGTTCTGCCCAACGACGAGACGACCGTCGGAGAGCCACACCGCTGGAGCGTCATCCCGAAATGTGGAGACCGTCGCCATGGTGCCAAGGTCGACGACCGTGGTGATGTAGTACCCGGAGCCGAACTCGCCGACATACGACCCATAGGCCAGGTAGTGACCGTCGTCGGAGACACTGATGGCTCCATACGCAGCGTTTGCCGGATTCATGGTCAGGGTCGTCGTGCCCGAGCTCTGCACGATCTTCAGGGACGGCGAAAGGCTCGACGAGTCCGTCTGTGTGACACATACCGAGCCGGACTGATCGGATGCCGTGCATTCCCGGGGTTGCGTGAGCCTCCGCGTGGTGGGATCGAACGTGGCGGCGTTGAAGGCCGTGTAGTCGAGGAACGGTCCGGCGCCGCCGAGCCCCTTGGGCCTCTCTGAAACCGAGATGCCGGTGCTGGTCCACGCGAACGGCAGCAGCACTTCGCCGCCGTTGTCTGTGTTGTTGGGATCGTCGTAGACGAGCGTTGCGGACGCGGCGGTGCCACCCACCGGCTCTGTCCAGAGCTGGGAGTGGTCGGCGGTCGCACCGTTGTCACCGGCCATCGCCAGCGGGATACCGAAGACGATGGTGCTTTCATCGGGAGACACCGCGAAACTGGTATACCCCTGGCGGTCCTGCGCGGTGACCGTGGTGGTCGGCTGCGGAATCTGACCGGCGACGCTGATGCTGCCGTCACGTGCCAGAGCCTTCACGGTGGTGCCGTCGAAGAAGTAGACATGGTCAGATCCGACGTAGTACCTGCTGCCGTCGATGCCACCGGGGACGGTGACAGTGGCGGCGACGTTTCCGTCCTCGCCGACCAGGGCGAGTTTCGTCGTGGCCGGGGCACCGCTGACGGTGACGACCAGCGGCGCAGGCGGCGCTGGAGTCGGGGACGGAGTGGGCGAGGGGGTCGCGGTCGGATTGAGCGTGGGACTGGCGGTTGCGGGAGTGGAACTTGATCCACAGGCTGCGAGCCCCACGGCAGCGATCGCGACGGCGATGGCATGACCGTGGATTCGGCGTTGCAGCGCATGCGCGTCGAAGCCGTGCTTCCGCATCCGGTTCTTCGTTGTGAACATCACCGCATACACCTCCTGATCGCATCTTGGCCTTTTCCCATCACTGCGACCAGGGCCAGAGGGTACCTCCTGTGCCGTCAGACGTCACCAGACGACCCATCGACAGGAAGTCATTCCTCTTCAGACACCCGACGGCCGCGGCTGACCGAGAGGGGGCGGTGGCGCCGGCGCAGGCGATGCGAAGCTTGGGGCACCGCTGGTCTCATCTCCGCCCAGGTCGAGCCGGAACGGCGGGTACTCGTCGCGGAGGAGCATCACGTAGGTGAGGACCCGGAAGACCCATCGGTTCAGGCCCATAACGAGATCGAAGATCCCGCGCGGGTAGCGCCCTGTGAAGAGGACCGCGAAGGCCGCGATGATCACGAGAATCGTGATCAGGCCGGTGTACGGCGCGGCATATGTGGTCGCGCCGCGTACCGCGACCGCCGTGCCGCCGACCAATGCCGCGATAACGATGTAGTGCGGGATCGCGAGGAGCCACCACTTCACGAGAACGAGCCCGCGTGACAGCCGCTCCGGATGGGGGATGTCGAGCGTCGCCGGGTAGTCGGCCGCGGCGTCGAAGGTGAACGGCGGGTAGTGATCGGTGCCAAGGGCGCTGTAGCCGTAGTAACTGACACGCCACCACCAACGAAGCACGCCGACATTGAAGTCGAAGATCGAACGTGGATAGCGTCCGGTGAAGAGGATCGCGAAAAAGGCGATGACGGTGAGCACGAACGCTGCCAGCCCCAGGAAGGCCAGGACGATGAAGTGCGGGATCAGGAGGATCCACTTCACCAACCAGAGCCACCGGCTTGGGGTTGCATCAAGCCGGCCCTCGATGCGAAGCGGGTAGCTCAATCCGGCCGGAGGCGGTGGGGGTGGCATGTAGGCCGCACCGACGGAAGGTGCTGCGGGGATGCCCGGAGGCGGAGGCTGGGGCGCCCACGGTTGCGACGGACCTGGGGTTCCGGACCGGGACATGGCGATCCCGCCGAAGAGCAGAGCACCAGCCACAACCAGCGCCACGCCACCGCCGATCAACAACCCGAGTGCCAGCGAGAAGAGGAACGGGGCCGTCGCTCCGACCGACACATCGGCCGTCACGTTCTGCGAACCGTCAGCATTCATGAGCACGACGCCCCAGTGGCCGCCCGAGACGGTCCATGTCAGCGACTGCGTGCCGCTCCCCGAGACCTGCGCGCGCCAGATGCTCTGCGAAGCGGGCGATGCGGGCGCACCCCCGCCGTGCATCACGTATGTGGGTCCCACGCGCACGCCCATGAATTCGCGCATGCCCGTGAACCCCTGCAACTGAGCGTATTGGACTCCGTCGAGGTACCGCTGGACGTCGGCGCTCGAAGCGATACCGATGAAGAGTGGGGTCGCTGAGTTCGCGGTTGCCACGATGCGCACCGAGCCGAGCCCGCCGGTGGGGACATACCATCCGGGTGCACCACTCGCGACAGTGACATCGGTTGAAGCAATCGCGTATGCCGAGGTTGCAAGACGCGTGCTCGACGACGTCAAATAGCCGTTGGCATCGCGTTGCGTCCGATCGGCCCACATCAGGAACCCGCCACCGGCGAGCAGGCCGATGGTGATGAGCGCGACGATACTGCCGATCACGATGAGCGCGATGGCGCCCCCGCGCGACCCGCGCGCGGGCTTGGTCAGTGCTCCATACGGCGGGGCATTCATAGCGACCCTCCTTGGTCTCCAAGTTCTACGTCAGAGGGTCGCTCACCGGGGCTGCCGGTGCCAGGGGCGAAGGTCATGAGCCCGTCGGGTCATTGGACGCGCAGTTGTGTCGCGTGCTCCAGGTCGGTGAGCGCTCGAGCCAGGGCGACTTCACCGCGCGAGCATGGGTGTTCCGGCGGGCACCGAAGGCCTTTGACAGTGCCGTCTCATCCTCGGGCGCGAACTCGTCCGGAGATGGTGGGCATACCGGCCTGTGAGGATCGGGACCATTGCCTCTGGAAGCCGCCGCGGCCCGGCGTCATCTTGACGTTGATTTCGCATTCATGAGAGGCCGTCATGGCAACCCCGGGACTGAATCCGAGGACTCCTGGCAGATCGGTATCTCGAGGCGTGCCGGCCGCGTCCAGCGCCGCGTTGCTCATCGTGTCGGGCATCGCAGCGTGCGGCGGCGGTGCATCGCCGGCGTCCGGCGGCACATCTGCGCTACCGCTCTCGTCGTGCGTCGTCCAGTCAGTCGCCGCGACCTGCGGATCGCTGAGTGTGCCCGAAAACCCTGGATTGCCGGCTGGACGCCACATCGGCATCAGGGTGGTCGTGGTCCCAGCGTCCGGACCACATCGTGCTGCCGACCCCCTGTTCTACTTCGCGGGCGGACCAGGTGGCGCGGCGTCCGACTCCGTGCAGTGGGCGTCGAAGGCCTTTCGAGTCTTCAACGAGTCCCACGATCTGGTCTTCGTCGACCAGCGTGGAACCGGTGGGTCCAACGCAATGAACTGCCCGCAGCTGATCAAGGTCAATGAGCCCCAGCTGGGCACGATTCCGTCGGCCGCCGATGAGGTGGTTGCTGCAAAAGCCTGCCTGGCCGCCACGGCGCGCGCCGGTGATCCACGCATGTACACGACGCCGATCTTCACCGACGATGTCGATCGGGTTCGGGTTGCGCTCGGGTATCAGTCGATCGACATCTACGGCGGATCGTACGGCGTGTCCTCGGGCCTGACCTACATTCAGCGGCATGGCGCGCACGTGCGCGCTGCGCTGCTCGACAGCGGCTCGCTGCTCGATGTCCGGCTCTGGCAGTTGTCACCGGCTTCCGAGAACGGGGCACTGCAATCCCTGCTCGATCGGTGTGCGGCCGACACATCGTGCCATGGGGCGTATCCGTGGATCCGTTCGGAATTGACGGATATCCTGAATCGTCTCACCGCATCTCCTGTCAGCTTCAGCGTTACCGACCCACGCTCAAACGCCACGATTCCCGTCACGGTGACCACCCTCGGTTTCGTCTCGGTACTCAACAACTTTCTCGACACGGTGCAGGACCAAGCACAGGTTCCGGCATTGATCTTCACGGCGTACCTTCAACAGTGGGCGTACCTCGCGCAGCAGCTCCTCAGGTCGGCGCCGACAACCAATCCAACCGACACGCTCGTTGCCGCTCAGACCATCAAATGCAGCGATGCCTGGGCGCAGATGGACCCGGCGGCCGTGCGGACGGCGGGAGGAGCATCCATCTTCACGGCATCGGCGGTCGAAAGTGCGGTACTGAGTCAGGCCTTCTGCTCAGCGTGGCCCGAGGCGGTCGGTGCTTCCGGCCCGGTGCGCAGCACGGTTCCGATCGTGTTCCTCAACGGCACCGCCGATCCGGACGATCCTCCCGCGAACGTGGCCGGTGCGACGACGACGATGCCGAACAGCCTGAGCGTTCCGGTGCCCGGGTACGGACATGGACAACTGAGCCAGGATACGTCGGGTTGCCTGACGCGTGAGGCGATCACGTTCCTGGAGCGCGGCATTCCGTCGACGCCCGCGGACTGGCCTTGCGCGGCGAATCCACCCTTCCCTCGTTTCTCCATGGGGTGATGGCGAGTCTCGCCCATGAGCAGCGTCGACCTCTACTGGCTGCCACTCGGCGCCGGCGGCTGGTTCGTGCGGATGAACGGACGGATCTACGAGGCAATCGACGCGGCCATCCGTCGCCGCAGTCCGTGCGACCTCTATCACTCGGCGCTCGAGGTGCACGTGCCGGACGGTCGGTTCGTCATCGAGCAGACGCCTGTTCCGGACGGTCGGGGTGACCGGCGCGGTGTGGTTGCGGAGGGCGCCGTCGGGAGTCGCTGGGCGGGTCGGTTGCGGGTCTTCCGCTACGAGATCCGGCGCTGGCGCGGCGGCGTCATCCCGGATGTCGGTGAGGCAGTCGACAGCCCACGACATCTCACCGACGACCTCGTCGTCGCGGAACGCCTCCTCGATCTCGTTCCATCAGTCCCCACGCCTGTCTGGGGTCGAGACGAGCTCCATGCGGGCGAGATGTGGAACTCGAACGCGATCATCGCCTGGCTGATCGCCTCGGCCGGACTCGATCCCGACGCGGTCGAGCTCCCGCCTCGGGGCCGCGCACCCGGATGGCGCGCGGGCATCGCCGTCGCGGCGCGAGGTGGACTTAGACGCTGACCGACGAGACGATCGCGCCGATACGCCGCTCAGGCGGTCCGGCAAGCAGTGGTGCGATGTTCTCCGCCATCCACGTGTTGCCCAGCTGCGACGCCATTCCGTCAAGAGCTTCGGCGGTGTCGGCGAAGATCACGAGGACCACCTGATCGTCTGCGACCTGGACGGCCCGGAAGCCCTGGAATCCGTCCATGCCGCGCATCTGGTCGGCGAGTTCCCGCTCCGCTCGTGGGAACAAAGCCGGGTCGACTGCATCCTTGAAACGGAGTGTGTTGATGACAGCGTGCATCCGCGGAAGGATAGCGATCCGCGCGGAGAAACCCTAGACATCGCGTTTGACGAGGAGCACCGCCGCGGCTGCGAGTGCTGCGAATGCATACGCGGCGAAGACACCAAGCCCAACCCACGGCGTCAGCGTGTGCGCCTGTGGAGCGATGTCCATGATCGCTTGACCGGCATTCCCGGGCAGGTAGGGGCTGATGGTGTTCGACAGGCCGGCAGGCAGGATGAACGAGATCACGGGCAGGACGAAGAGGATGACGGTGAGGCTCGTGACCGCCGCCGCGGTACTCCGGAAGATACCGCCGAGACCGAGCCCGAGCAATCCGGCGATCGTCAGGTAGAGCGCCGACCCAATGACCGCTCGCGCAACGCCGGTATGCCCGAACGCAATCTGAGCATGGTTGCCGGAGAGGATCGCCTGCGTGCTGAAGAAGGCGATCAGCATTGCAGGCACCGTCACGGACATCGCGATGGCGGAGTACACGGCCGCCTTGCCCCACAGGACCGGCAGGCGCTTCGGCACTGCGGCGAACGTCGAGCTGACCAGCCCGGTGGCGTACTCGCTCGTCATCATCAGGACGCCGAGGACGCCGATCACCATCACGCCGATGCTGGCGCCGACGAGACTCACGTTGAGCGGCTGGAACGTCGCCTTGTTTGCCGGCGTCATCGTGGCCCACTGCGTGGCGACGAGAACCGCTGCAGCGAGCGCCAGCCCGACCGTAAGGCCGACGGTCGCCAGCAGCGTGTAGCGCGTGGACCGGAGCGAACGGAACTTCGTCCACTCGGAGACGATGACTCTCAGCTGCGTCACGCGACCGCCGCTCGCCGTCCTGGGTAGCGTCATTGGTACGAATGATGCAGTGCTCATGCTGCTACTCCTGCGGCGTCGGTGACGCCGGCGTTGATTGACGCGTTGCGGTATTCGACTTCGTCACGCGTGAGTTCCATGAAGGCGTCTTCAAGCGATGTGGTCTGCGGGGTGAGCTCGAAGAGCACGATGCCGTGCGCCGCCGCGATGCGCCCGATCTGTTCCGCGGTGAGCCCGTCGATGTCGAGGAGATCGTGTGCCTCGCTCGTGATCGTCGCGTCGTGCGCGACAACCAGAGCGCGGAGCTGCGTCGCCTGTGGTGAGCGGACTCGGACGATCCGGGTCGACGACTTCTGCACGAGTGCATCCATGCTGATATCGCGGATGAGGCGTCCCCTCCCGATGATGATCAGGTGGTCCGCGGTGAGTGCCATCTCGCTCATGAGATGGGATGACAGGAACACGGTGCGCCCTTCCGCCGCGAGCGTCTTCAGGAGGCCGCGCATCCAGTGAATACCGTCCGGGTCGAGCCCGTTGATCGGCTCATCGAGGATGAGCGTCGCCGGGTCGCCCAGAAGCGCGGACGCGATGCCGAGGCGCTGTCCCATGCCGAGCGAGAACTGGCCGGCGCGCTTCTTCGCCACGTCCTGCAGGCCCACGAACTCCACCAACTCGCTCACACGCGCACGCGAGATCCCTTGGGTCTGCGCCTGTGCGAGGAGATGGTCGTATGCCGAGCGACCTGGATGGATGGCGCGTGCTTCCAGGAGGACACCGACGTCGCGCAGCGGCGCCTTGCGTGCCGCATAGCGGGTGCCGTTCACTGTCGCGGAGCCACTGGTCGGGGCGTGCAGGCCGAGGATCAGGCGCATGGTCGTGGACTTGCCGGATCCGTTCGGCCCGAGGAATCCGGTGACCATGCCGGGCCGCACGGTAAACGTCAGACCATCGACTGCGGTCTTCTCGCCGTACCGCTTGGTGAGGTTGTCGACGACGATCACGTGTCTCTCCTTGATGAATGTCGCGCCTGCGCGGAGCCCGGCCGAAGCCGAGCTCCGCGTGATGGCGCGCGGGATGAATTGATTACGCGGCGACCACGGCATCGATCGGAGAGCCGACGTCCACCCGGGCAGCGGGACCTTCCGCGCCGATCACGACGGACCGAAACCCCACGATCGGGACCCACAGCGCCAGGAACGCCTCCCAGAGGATCTCGGGGATGGTCATCAGGTGCTGCACCGTGGAGCCGTCCGGGATCACGCCGAGCAGCACGGCTGCGCCCGACACCGCAAGCATTGGGCCGCCGATCACACCCAACAGCGCGACGCGACGCGACACGAGGCCGGACCGGTACATGAGCCATCCGAGCATGAGCCCAGTCCCGATGCCGTCCATGAATCCGGGGCCGAGCAGGAACGTCCAGTTCTTGATGGCGATGAGCGACTTGCCGGCCACGACGAGTGACGCCGAGTCTCCGGGGGCTGCATGCTGGCGCAACGTCACGACCGCGAGAACGCTGAGGACGCCGATCAGGATGAACGTGCATTCAACGAGTCGAGCGACGACGTAGCCGAGGGCGATGGTCTCGTTCTGCTTCTTGAGCAGCGGGAACAGCACGATCGCGCAGCCCATGTTGGCGATGATCAGCAGCAGGTCGAGGAACGCACCCACGAAGACGCGCGTGTCGGCGCCTGCACCGATGACGTAGTTGGGATCGGTGAGCACCGGTCCGTAGAAGAACACTGCTGCAATCGACGTGACGAACGTGAGGAAGAACAGCACTCCCACGATGAGGGCGATCCTGCGTGTTGGGTTCACCTTGACTTCTCCTTTGGACCTGGTTGTTGTTGTCGCTGCGGTTGTCGGATGCATCTGCAAGCTCCTTGTCGTTTCCTTGTCGTTTCCTTGCAGCCGTCGCGATTGCGACGACCCACTCCTGTTGCTCGAAATCGAGGTCACCGGTACGCCATCAGCCACCTCCTCGCTCGTGACCGAGTGGCGTTCCATGCGGGCCCGCCTCGGCGGCTGGGAACGCCGGCGTGGTGGTCAGACCGATGACCTCGTACCCGTGCAGCGCTTCGAGAAACGGCTGAACGCTGCCGCTGACGAGGCAACGCACCCGGCTGCCGTCAACCATCACCTCGGTGACACCCGACGCTCTCGATATCTGGCGGGTCGGTGGGTGACCGACGAACGTGATCTCCACGCGTCGGCTCGGAAGCTCCTCGTTCATACTGGCCAGCGTGGGAGAGCAGCCGGGAGCGAGACATCGACAGGATTGCTGATTCGATGCGTAGTCACCCGGTGACGAGGGATGGCCAGACCTAGGCAGCGCTCAGGGAACCTGCCGGCGGAGTCGACCACCTTTGTCGGGCGGCGCGGAGAGCTTGGCGAGATCAGGAAGAAGCTCGCGACAGCACGCCTGGTCAGCCTCGTCGGCCCGGGCGGTGTCGGGAAGACGCGGCTCGCCGTCCGTGCGGGAACGGACCTGGCTCGCGGTTTCACGGACGGGGCCTGGCTTGTCGAGCTCGGCGAAGTCAGCGATACAGCCCTGGTCGCGCATGCGGTGCTTGCCGCTCTCGATCTCAGAGACCAGGCGGGGGCGGAGCCCATCGAGATCCTGGCGTCCTACCTGCGAGAGCGGCAGCTGCTGCTCCTCATCGACAACTGCGAGCACGTGCTCGAGCCCGCCGCGCAGCTCGTGAGCGAGGTCCTCCGCACGGCGCCCGCGGTACGGGTGATCGCCACCAGCCGCGAGCCGCTGCAGGTGACGGGTGAGTACGTCGTTCCGATCCCGCCGCTGGAGCTGCCGTCAGAGGATGGCTCGGAGCCGCTCGCGCAGCTGCTGCAGAACGAGGCCGTGATGCTCTTCGTCGAGCGCGCAGCGGCAGCATCGGGGTCGTTCGAACTCACCGGCACCAACCGGGGGGCGGTTGTCGCACTCTGCCGGCGGCTCGACGGGCTCCCGCTCGCCATCGAGCTCGCGGCGGTGCGGACGCGCGTCCTCAGCGTCGAACAGATCCTCGACCGGCTGAGCGACCGGTTCGCGCTCCTCACCGGGGGAGGGCGCGAAGCACTGCCGCGCCATCAAACGCTCCGCATGGCGATCGACTGGAGCTTCGATCAGCTGACCGAGCTCGAGCGAATCCTCTTGCGGCGCCTGTGTGTCTTTGCGGCGCGCTTCACGCTGGAGGACGTCGCGGGAGTGTGCATGCCGGAAGGCACCCCTGGATCAGCGGCCCTGGATCTCGTCGCGTCGATTGTTGACAAGTCGCTCGTCACCAGGGAGGACGTCGGGAGCGCGGTCTGCTACCGGCTCCACGAGACGATGCGTGAGTACGCCAGCCTCAAGCTGCACGATGCGAACGAGGAGGAGCTGCTGCGGGAACGCTGTCTCGAGCACTATCGCGGGGCGTGTCTGCGGCTGGCCGGCAGCGCGCGATACCACCTCGTCGAGTCGCTGGCGTGGGCGGACCTTGAGATCGACAACCTGCGAGCGATGCTGCACCAGTGCATCGGCCGCGCAGACGCCGCGCGCGGCCTCGATATCGCCGCGTCGCTGCAGTACTACTGGATCACGCACGGGACCACTGAGGCGCTGCGGTGGCTCGACCAGCTCCTCCCCAATGCCGAAGCCCCTGCGCCAACGATGGTGCGTGCGCACTACCTCCGCGCGTGGTTGAGCATGCTGCAGGGCGACCCTGCCGCGTCCGCGCCGTGGATCAAGCGCGCGGTGGCGCTCGCCAGGGACGCGGGGGAGCAGGCGCTGCTGTCCGAGTCGCTGTCGATGGGCGCGAGCACCTCGACTGTGGCGGGCGACCCGGAAGCTGCGCGGCGCTACCTCGACGAGGCTGAGGCGATCACCCCGGGTCTCGATGATTACCCGGCCACGATCGAGTTGCTGCTGTCCCAGTCCATTCATGCGATCTATCAAGGGGATGTCGAGACAGTCACCGCCCTCGCCCTCGAGGGCGTCACCCTGAGCGGCGATGCGGGTGACCTCTACCAACTGGAGAACATGTTCCGGAATCTCGGCGTGGCGGGAATGATGTGCGGCGACTTTCCGACGTCCCACAAATGGTTCGACGAAGCGCTGCAGGTCGCTCGTCGCGTCGACAACCGGCTCGGCCAGTACTACGGCCTCTCCGCCGCAGGCTGGTATGCGGCCATCGCCGGCCGTGCGCGAGCAGCTGCCCAGCTGCTCGGCGCGGCGGACGCGCTGCGCATGCAGACCGGTGGGGCGCTGGGGGAGCCGACGATTCCCTTTGTCGTGGGAGCGCAGCAGGTGGCGACGGAAGCGTTGGGACCAGCTGCGTACAACGCCGCTTTCGAGATGGGTCAGCACATGAGTCGCGAGGCGGCATTGCGGCTCGCGCTCGGCGAAGCCGAACCGGGTGACGCGACGGATGCCGAACATGCTGCGCCCGCACCACTGGCCAAGCGCGAGACCGAGGTCGCCCGCCTCGTCGCGGAGGGGCTCAGCAACAGACAGATCGGCGTGCGCCTCTTCATCTCGGAGGCGACGGTCGCGAGTCACATACGGCACATCATGGACAAGCTCGGCGTCAACTCACGGTCCCAGATCGCAGTGTTGATGGCGCCTCGCGATTGACCATCGAACCTCGGGTTCACCGACGCATTGCGTCATCCCTCCGAGAGGGCCACACTGACGCGTGGCCGGAGTGAACTACGCGGCCGTCGCCGAGGATGCGCTCCACCCCAAACTCAGGGTGGCGCCGAGAGTGGGATGGGGGTTCATCGCCCTCTACATGCTCGCTTTCATGAGCGTCAACCTGGTCTTCCTCGCGCCGATCCTCGTGACGCTGCCGCTGAAGGTGAACGCGCTCGTTGGGATCAAGGCCGCGCCAGGCAGCCTCGCGCTCGTCTCGGGAATCGGCGCGTTGGTGTCCATCTTCGGCAATCCCTTCTTCGGGAGGATGAGTGACCGCACGTGGTCGCGCCTGGGCATGCGACGCCCGTGGATGGTCATCGGACTGATCGGCGGCACCATCGGCGTCGCGATCGTCTCGGTGGCACCGAACATCCCGGTCGTGCTGCTCGGATGGTGCATTGCGCAACTGCTCTTCAACGCGTTGCTGGCGTCGCTGGTCGCGGTGCTTCCGGACCAGGTGCCCGCCGTCCAGCGCGGCATGGTCTCAGGGGTGCTCGGCGTCTGCCTGCCGGTCGCGGCGGTGAGTGGAACCTTCATCGTGAAGCTCCTCAGCGGACATGGGATCGCGACATTCCTCGTCCCGTGCGCGGCGGGGGGATTCTTCATCCTGCTGTTCGCGCTGGTGTTGAAGGATCGCCGGCTCGCGAAGGGCGACAGGCCGGCCTGGTCGCTGCGGGAATTCGCAAGCACGTTCTACGTCAAGCCGCGCACAAGCCCGGATTTTGCCTGGGCGTTCCTCAGCCGCTTCCTGTTCCTTATGGCGTACGCGCTGCTGACGACGTACGAGGCCTACTACCTCCTGCAGAAGATCGGCAGCACCGTCGCAGATGTCCCGCAGCAGATCTTCCTCGGCACGCTCGTGCAGTCGGTCATCATCGTCACCGCGTCATTGATCGGCGGGCACCTCTCCGACCGGAGCGGCCGCCGGAAAGCCTTCGTCTTCACCGCTGCGATCGCGTACGGCCTGGCGCTGTTCGTGATCGCGATCGCCACCAGCTTCAACGGGTTCCTCGTGGGCATGGCGATCAGCGGACTCGGTTTCGGCGTCTATGCAGCCGTCGACCTCGCGCTCGTCGCCGACGTCCTGCCGAACCCAGGTCAGAACGCCAAGGACCTCGGCGTGTTCAACATCGCGGGCGCGCTTCCGTTCTCCATCGCGCCTGCACTGGCGCCTGCCATCCTCGCAATCGGCGGCGGCAGCTATGGCGTGTTGTATGCGGTCGCCGGCGTGTGCGCGATCGTCGGTGCCGTCGCGATCCTCCGCGTCAAAGGGATCCGCTGAGCCTCATTCGCCTTCGCGGCTTGGCGCGCGGGACAGCGCCGCGTTCTGCTCGCCTCGCTCGGCGTGGGCGACGGTCTCGCGTCCACGCTATCCGATCTCGATGGCGGAGAATGACGATGATCTCGTCCAGGCGGTCGGGCGGCCGCGTAGCTCCGGAGGTGACCATGGCGTTCTGCACGATCGTCGAGTGGGACCACGACCTCGGCGCGGAGCTGAGCAAGCTGCAGGGCGACGACGCGCCGCCTCCTGGATCGCTGGTTCGCGTCTACGGGTCGACCGGCTCCGGCACCTATGCCATCGAGGTGTGGGAATCCGGCGAGGACGCGCGGCGTTTCGCCGAGTCGACCGCGCCGGCGCTCGCGGCATCGTCGCTGCCGCGGCCGGACAGGGTGGCGGGGTTCGCGGCCTCCAAGGCCTTCATCCGCGGGGAGCAGTAGCCGGCGCGTCAGGCTGAGACGGGCG
>Ga0307374_10000732_pt1 | contig 61622 bp, 65 predicted proteins | sample OX3MG_FD_202532 | JGI IMG/M metagenome (GOLD analysis project Ga0307374, IMG submission 202532) | Soil microbial communities from Risofladan, Vaasa, Finland - OX-3 | ecosystem: Environmental > Terrestrial > Soil > Coastal area > Acid sulfate soil | place: Finland: Risofladan, Vaasa | collected... | reverse complement strand
GGTGGCGGTGGCCGTGGCCAGCGTGGCCGGTGGTGTCCGGGGGATCGGCGCCGTGCTGGCGTTCTGTCTGGGAGGATTCGCCGCCGCCTCGAACGTCCGGCAACTGGTCCTGGCCGCCCGGGGAGCGCACCGCCACGGCGCTGGCGCCTGGCGGGGCCTGGTGGGACGGGCCAACGGCGGCATGGTGGTGCACATCGGTGTGGTGGTCATTGCCGTGGCCCTGGCCTCGGCCACCTCCTTCGCCTTCCGGGGCGAAGTGACGCTGCGGCCCGGCGGCTCGACGCAGGTCCACGGCCAGAGGATCACCTACCTGAAGTTGGCCGATGTCCGCACGGCGGCCAGTAGCGCCACCCAGGCCCTCGTGCTCGTCAACGGCCAGGGTCCCTACCGTCCGGCCGTGAGCCAGTTCGGCACCAACAGCGACCCGGTGGGAACGCCGGCCATCGACTCCCGTCTCTGGCACGACGTCTACCTGACCATCGACCGGTTGCCGGCTTCTCCCGACGGCCCGGTGAGTCTCGGCGTGATCGTCCAGCCCCTCGTCTCGTGGCTCTGGGTGGGCGGCGGCATCCTGATCCTCGGCTGCCTGCTGGCCGCCGTCCCCGGCCGACGCCGTCGTCCCACCGATCCGGTCTCGGCTCCCGTGCCGGGGTTGGCCGACGGCGGTCACAACGGCCGTGGCGGCAACGGCGGTGACGGCGGTGACGGCGGCAACGGCCAGGGCCAGGGAGAGGACCGACGGCCACCGGTCGTGGTCGACGGATCCGACGAGTCGGCCGACGAACGCGTGCCCGCCGGATCCCCGTGACCCTCGGGGCCCCGGCCGAGGCGGCGCCGGACGGTGGACCACCGGTGTCGGCGGCCGAGACCGGGGTCGGGGCGCGGCGTCCGCGCCGGACGGCACGATGGACGGCGCTGGTGGTGCTGGTGGTGGTGGCGGCGTTGGTCGCCCTGCTCGCCACCCGGCCTCCGGCCACCGAGACCGAGGTCTACACACCGTTGCTCGGCCGGCCCGCGCCGGGCATCACGGCCACGACTCTGACGGGCCGGGGGTTCGACCTCGGTGCCTACCGGGGACGCTTCGTGGTGCTGAACTTCTTCGCCAGCTGGTGCCCTCCCTGTCAGCAGGAGCAACCGGAACTGGTCTCCTTCGCCTATGGCCAGCGCGGCGCCGGTGAGGCGGCGGTGGTCGGCGTGGTCTACGACGACGCCAGCTCCAACGCCCGGGCCTTCGACGCCGAGGCGGGGGCCAACTGGCCGGCGGTGGTCGATCCCGGCGGCCAGATCGCCCTGCGCTACGGCGTGCGGGCGCCGCCCGAGACATTCCTGATCTCACCGGCAGGCAAGGTGGTGGCGCACATCGACGGCGCCGTCACCGCCGCCTATCTCGACCGGCAATTGGCGGCCGCCCGGGCGGGGGGGGCGTGACCGGTCGGGGCGGCCCGGCGGCCCGCTCCCGGGTTCTCTGGCTGTTGATGGCCGTGGTCCTGGCCGGCACGTTGGCCGTGAGCGTGGCCCACCAGGGTGCTCCGCGCAGCGTGGCCCAACGGGCCAACGCCATCGACAGCAATCTCAAATGCCCGAGCTGCGAGGCCATCTCGGTGCAGGACTCCTCGGCCTCGACGGCCGCCGCCGTTCGCCAGGTCGTGCTGAACCGGGTGCGCCAGGGCCAGAGCGATCAACAGATCGAGCAGTACCTGGAGAGCCGCTACGGACCGAGCATTCTGCTGCGGCCCCCGACCACGGGGATCACCGCCCTGGTCTGGTTGCTGCCGCTGCTGGCCGCCGCCGGCGGACTGGGCGGACTGGGCCTCTTCTTCTGGCGCCGCCGCCGGCCGGCCACCGTCCGGGTGACTGAGGAAGACCGCGCTCTGGTGGACCGGGCGCTCGGTCGGGGCGACCGGTGACGCGGCCCGAGCTCGAGGACGAGCGGGCGTTTCTGCTGCGATCGCTTGATGATCTCGATCGCGAACATCAGGCCGGGGATCTGTCGGACGAGGACCATGAGGCGCTGCGCGACGACTACGTGGCCCGGGCGGCGGCGCTGTTGCGCGCCGGGGACGCCGCCGCGGCCATGACGGCCACCACGGCGGCGGCGAGCGACACGGGACCGACGAGGGCGACGGGGCCGACGACGGCGGCCGGCACCGGAGGCCGTCGACCGCGCCGCCGCCGCCGGTGGCTGATGGCGGGAGTGGCGGCGCTGGTGGCCGGCGGGGCAATCTGGGCGTTGGTGGCCCATCTGGGAAGCCGGTTGCCGGGGGAGACTGTGACCGGGTCGGTCAGCCTGTCGCCGGCCGAACAGACGGCGCGGACGCTGGCCCAGGCGCAGACCCTCGAGGGCCAGGGTGACGCCGCCGGCGCCGTCCAGCTCTACGAAACGGTGCTCCGGCAACACCCGGACCAGGAGGAGGCCCTGGCCGAGGTGGGATGGCTCGAGTACGAGGCCGGGGCCCAGGCCAAGAAGGGGACCCTGCTGGTGCTGGGGGCGCAGGAGGAACGAAAGGCCGAGAGCGTGTCCCCCGGGGCCTTCGCCCCCCATCTCTATCTGGGCTCGATGCTCCTGACCCAGGGCCACCCGCAGGAGGCCGTGGCCGAGTACCGGCTGTTCCTGGCCGACCATCCGCCTCGGGCCACGGTGCGCAATGCGGTGCCCTTCTTGACCAAGGCCTTCTCCGAGGCCCATCAGGCCCTGCCCGCCCTGCCGCTCGGGAAAGCGCCGAGCGGCTGAGCCTTACGAGGCGACCAGGTCGAGGACGGTGGTGGGGACGACGGCCAAGCCGGCGGCCGGGCCCCGGCCGGGCCAGTCGTCGAAGGCCCGGAGGTGGTCGTTGGCCCGGTTGTCACCGCTGCCGGGACGGAGCCCCGGTCGCCGGCTCCCCGGCCGGGAGGTCAGGCCCAGGACCTGTTCCAGGGTGACGCCCCGGTCGGAGGCGTCGAAGAGGATGCCCAGCGCGGCCAGGGAGAAGCCGGTGCGCTGCAGCCGGAGGACCGCCTCCAAGCGGTCGAGGTGCTCTCGGTCGTAGAGGCCGGTCCGACCGCGCAGGCGGGGGTGGGGGAGCAGGCCGAGGGTTTGAAAAGCCCGGACGTTTCTGGTGGTGGTGCCGGCGCGTCGGGCCAGCTCGTCCACCGTCAGGTCGGGCTCGTTGGCGGTCCCGTTCGCCGCACTGCTGCGTCGAGCGTTCTCGGCCACGGTTTGATTATAACATGGGGATATGTAACATACTGAAACGTCAGACCATTCTGGGCCGTCAGTGCCACTGGTCGTCGCGGACCGAGGAGGAGCCATGCCCATCAACGTCGACGCCGTGGGATCGACGTCCGAGCCGGTCACCCGGAGTTGGACCTCGACCGACTGCCTGCTCTACGCCCTGGGCGTGGGGGCCGGGGCCCTCGATCCGACCGGATTCGAGCTCGAGTACACCACGGAGAACTCGGCCGGCGTGGAGCAGGCGGTGCTGCCCACCTTCGCCACCATCGTGGGCCTCGGTGGCCTGCCGCGCTCCTCGTTGGGTACCTACGACCCGGCCATGCTGGTGCACGGGGAACAGTCGATCGAACTGCACGGCGCCATCCGCCCCGACGGTGCCGTCAGCACCACGAGCACGGTGGCCGGCATCTACGACAAGGGATCGGGCGCGCTGGTGGTGCTCGAGTCGGACTCCGTCGACGCCGACAGCGGTGCACCGTGCTTTTCGACCCGGTCGGCTCTGTTCATCCGCGGCGAAGGAGGGTTCGGTGGCGACCGAGGCCCGTCGTCGGCGGGGGAAGCACCCACCGGGGAAGCCGACGAGGTCGTCACCTATTCGACGCGGACCGACCAGGCCCTTCTCTACCGCCTGTCGGGGGACCGCAATCCCCTGCACTCCGATCCCGTCTTCGCCCAGCGGGCCGGCTTCGACCGGCCCATCCTTCACGGCCTCTGCACCTACGGCTTCACCGGCCGTGCCCTGCTCCATACGTTGTGCGGCTCCGATCCGACGCGCTTCGGTTCGATGCACGCCCGCTTCTCGCGACCGACCATGCCCGGTGACGCCCTGACCGTGTCCATGTGGGTGAACGGCGGCGAGGCCGCCTTCCGGACGGAGAACCAGAGGGGCGAGACCGTCATCGACGGCGGCCGCTTCGTCTTCTCGCCAGGGACCTGAGGTCAGGCCCGGAGACTCCGCAGTCTCTCGACCACCTCGCTGAAGACGTCGGCGAAGGCGTTCACGTCCTCATCGGTGGTCGACCAGCCCACCGACAGGCGCAACGACCGTTCGGCGTCCACGCCCATGGCCTCGAGAACAGCAGAGGGGGCGAGGGATTCGGAGGAGCACGACGATCCGGAGTGGGCGGCGATGCCGCGCTGGTCGAGGCCGAGGAGGACCGGTTCCGCCTCGACGCCGTCCACCGTCACACAGACGAGGTGCGGCAGGCGGTGGTCGGGGTCGCCCACGGCCTCGACACCGTGGACGGCGGTGGCCGCCTCGAGCAGCAGCGACGTCCGGCGCCGCGCCTCGGCCGCCTCCGAGGCCAGGGCGCCGGGCGCAGTCAACAGCTCGGCGGCGGCGGCGAAGCCGAGGATGGCGGGGACGTTCTCGAGGCCGGCGCGTCGGGCTCTCTCCTGTTCCCCGCCCACCAGGAGGGGGTCGAGACGCAGCCCGCGGCGGACGAGAAGGGCGCCCGCACCCGGCGGCCCGCCGAATTTGTGGGCACTGACCGAAAGCAGATCGGCACCGAGCTCGTCGAAGTCCACCGGGAGATGACCGGCCAGGGCGCAGGCGTCCACGTGGACCCAGACGCCGTGGCGGTGGCAGAGTTCGACCACCTCGGCCACCGGTTGCACGGTCCCGACCTCGTGGTTGGCCGCCTGGCAGTGGACGAGGGCCGGCGGCGTTCCCGCCCCCGCACACCGCCGCAGGGCATCCTCGACACCGGCCACCTCGATCCGCCCGGTGGCGTCGACAGCGAGCTCCACGACGGGAGCGAGTCGGCCGGAGGCGTCTCGGACACACGAGTGTTCGACGGCGGCGAGCAGCACCGGCATTCCCCGACGGGCCCGCGTGGCGCCCCAGGTCGCGGCGTTGGCCGCTTCCGTGCCGCCCGAGGTGAACACCACCTGCCGCGGTCGGGTGCCGAGGAGGGCGGCCACGCGCGCCCGGGCGTCCTCGACGACGGCTCTGACGATCCGGCCCTCGGTGTGGACGCGTCCCGGGTCGGCGGCAGCCGTCTGCTCCAGCCAGTGCACCATGGCCCGGACGACCTCCGGACGAGGGGGCGAGGTCGACGCGTGGTCGAGGTAGTGGCGGGCCAGCGGATCAGGCGAGGGCGGCGCAGGCGTCGTCGCCACGGGCGCGAGAAGAGAGGACGACCGACACCTGCGCGTCGGTCTGCTGTCCGCACAGTCCGGCGAGAAGGCCGCGGACCATGCCGCGATCGACGGCGCAGATCACCGGGTGTTGGGCGGCGACGTCACCGAAAGGGCAGTTCTCGGCCACCACGGCCGTGGCTTCCCCCCGGTCCTCGGCGTGGGCGGCGAAGCCGTGGGCGGTGAGGGCGTCGGCGATGGCGTGCATGGCACCGCGCACCGACCGCTGTCCCTCGCCCGGTTCCATCCGTTCGGCCAGGACGCGCCCGTGCTCTTCGCCCACCCGTTCGGCCATCCGCTCGGCTTCGACGGGGCCGAGGAGCTCGAGCGCCTCGACGAGGAGTGACACCAGGAGATCGTCGAGGTGGGTGACCAGGTCGATGGTGGGATCGCCGTCGGTGCCGCTGGCGGCCCGGTAACGCTTGGAGGGGCGTCCCGCCCCGGCCAGGGGCGACCGCTCCAGGCTCACCTCGACGTAGCCGCCGGCCGACAGCCGGTCGAGGTGATGGCGGGCCACGTTCGGGTGCAGGGAAAAGGCGGTGGCCACTTCCGACGCCGTCGAAGCGGGGTGGGAGCGCACGTGGAGATAGATCTCGCGACGCGTCGGGTCGCCGAAGGCCGAGGTGAGGGCGGCCACGGCGGCCGAGAACCGACGATTGGCGGGACCGGTCCCTCCGTGGTCAGCGGCCGTTGGCACGGCACTAGTCTACCTGGTGGCGCGGTGAAGTCCCTGGTTGCGCCCGTGAATCTGACCCGGGAGGGCGTTTCGGTGGCCGCCAACGAAGCAGAGGTGCGCGCCGCGGTGGCGGCGGTCGTGGACCCCGATCTGCGGCGGGCCATCGGCGAGCTGGGCATCGTCCGTTCCGTCCGGATCGGGCGGCGATCGACCACCGTGGTCCTCGCCTTTCCGGTGGCCAAATGGCCGGCGGCCACAGCGGTGGCGCAGGCCGTGGGGGAGACCCTCGAGGCCCTCGGTGTCCCCGGCCCCCCCACGGTGGACATGGTGGCCATGACCGACCACGAGCGCGCCGACCTGCACCTGCAGCTGGCGCTCCCATCGACCAGGGCGGGTTCCGACGCCGCGGCGGGAGCGGCCGGCCACGGCCACCCGCATCCCCGGGCCCCGGGGGCGGCGCCCGGGCCCCTGGGCCACGAAGAGGGACGGCCGAACCGTTTCATGATGCCTGGCACGCGCACCCGGGTCGTCGGCATCTCCTCGGGCAAGGGCGGGGTGGGGAAGTCGTCGGTGACGGTGAACCTGGCCGTCGCCCTGGCCGCCCGGGGCCTCGAGATCGGACTTCTCGACGCCGACGTCTACGGCTTCTCGGTGCCGAAGATGCTCGGTGTCACCCGGGGCCCGGTGGCCATCGACGAGCTCCTGGTACCCCCCGTCGTCCACGGGGTGCGCTGTCTCTCCATGGGTTTCTTCGTTCCCGACGAGCAGCCCGTCATCTGGCGCGGCCCGATGCTCCACAAAGCGCTCGAACAGTTCCTGGTGGACGCTTACTGGGGCGAGCCCGACTATCTGCTCATCGACATGCCCCCGGGGACAGGGGACGTGGCGTTGTCGCTCGGGCAGTATCTGCCGCGGACCGAGGTGCTGGTGGTGACCACGCCGCAACCGGCAGCCCAGCGGGTGGCCCAGCGTTCGGCCTACGCGGCCAAGCAGCTGAACCTTCCCGTCCGGGGCGTCATCGAGAACATGTCCTGGTTCACCGGCGACGACGGGGCGCGTTACGAGCTCTTCGGCGCCGGGGGCGGCGCCGCCCTGGCCGAGGCTCTGGAGGTGCCGGTGCTCGGGAAGATCCCTCTCGTCCCCGCCCTGCGACGCGGTGGTGACGACGGGGTCCCCGTGCGGCTGTCGGACCCCGACGGTGAGGCGGCCCTGGCCTTCGAGGCGTTGGCCGACCGGATCGAGGCCCTCGGTCCCTCTCGGATCTACCGACGGGAACTCACCTTGCGTTGAGGGGCGCGTTCTGTCCGTGGCTGACGTCGTCGATGCCGCGCGGCAGGCTCCGCGGGTCCCATCCGAGGTCACCCACGGCGCTGGCCATGGCGAAGCGGTCGGTCATCCCGGCCACGTAGGCCACCGCCGCCTGCACGGCATCGGCGCTGCCGCCCGCCAGTCCGCCCATCTCCTGGACGCCCGGAATGCGGTTCGGTTGATCGGCGAAGTGCTCGACCAGATCGCGCAGCATGGCCACCACGGCCGCCCCCTGGGCCACCGAGGCCGGGCGGAAGTAGACGTGTTCGTAGTTGCCCTGACGGAACGAGGCCAGCGCCTCGGCCAACTCCTCGTCCATGCCTACCCGTCCCGCCGACAAGGTGGCCCCGGTCATGCCCTGGATGAAGGCGCGCAGTTGATGGGACCGCGTCTCGCCGCAACGCTGGCGGACGATGTCGGGCAACATGGCCGGCGTCACGATGCCGGCCGACACGGCGTCTTCCCAGTCGTGACAGACGTAGGCGATGCGGTCGGCCCAGCTCACGACCTCACCCTCGGGTGTCGACGGCGCCGGGCGCGACCATGAGTGATTGCGGATGCCGTCGAGCGTCTCCAGGCAGAGGTTGAGGTCGGCCACCGAGACGTCGGCTCCCCAGACGGCGTGATCGAAGCCGTCGGTCAGAAAGATGCCCAGTGCATCCTCACTGGCGTGGCCCCCCGGGCCGTGGCCGCAGTCGTGGCCCAGGGCGATGGCCTCGGTGAGAGCCACGTTCAGCCGGCAGGCGCGGGCGATGCCCGTGGCCACCTGGGCCACCTCGAGGGCGTGGGTCAGCCGGGTCCGTTGGTGGTCGGCCGGGAAGATGAAGACCTGGGTCTTGCCGGCCAGCCGCCGGAAGGCCGACGAGTGCAGGATCCGGTCGCGGTCGCGCTCGAAGCAGGTCCGGTAGGCGTCGGCCTCTTCGGCCACGGCCCGCCGGCCGCCGCCCCGGGCCCGGGTGGCGCCGACGGCCAGCATGGTGTCTTCGACCCCCTCCCGGTCCTCCCGATCGAGGGGCACCACCGGTTTCGTGCCCACCGCAGCGGTCGAATCGGCGTGCGCCGTGCGCAGACCGGGGCCCCGGTGGCCGGCCATGGTGGCGGCCCACCGACGGCTGCGGTCACTTCCGATCACAGCGGGGGGAAGACCCTCCATGGTCGTGGCCCTGCCTCCTTCTCGTCGGTGGACGAACGCCTCGGACCACCCACCCGGCGGTCCCGTGGTCGAAGCCAGTGTGCCGCATCGCTGTATCGTCGGGGGCCGGCCCGTCTCCGGGCCGGCGGTGATCGGAGGAACGAAGCAGGTGGACGTGCGCATCGGGATCGTGCAGAGCGCCAAAGAAGTCGAGATCGAGCTGGCCGACGACATCGACCGGGACTCGGTCATCGCCGAGATCGAGACCTCGCTCGCCAAGGTGGAGGGTGTCCTCTGGTTCACCGACCGCCGGGGCCGGCGGGTGGCCGTGCCGGTGGGCAGGGTCGCCTACGTCGAGGTCGGAGCCCCGGTGTCGGAGCGCAAGGTCGGCTTCGGGGCGCCCTGACCACAGGGGGCCCCGACCACTGGGGGCAGAACCGGCCGCCGAGCCTCCCGGGCGCGGTGGCGTGAACGCTGAGATTCGCCGGCACGGTCCCGTCGGGCGAGTCAGAGAGGACGTGCACGATGGTCGGCCTCCTCGACCGGCGCCTCGTCTTCGTGACGGGCAAGGGTGGCGTCGGCAAGACGACGGTGGCCGCGGCGCTGGCCCTGTTCGCCTCCGAGCACGGCCGGCGGACCCTGTTGTGCGAGGTCGACGCCAAAGGGGACGTGGCGTCGTTTCTGGAATCGGGGCCGACCTCGTTCACCGCCCACGAGGCCCTCCCGCAGCTCTGGGCCATGTCGATGGACACCGAGGCATCGCTGCGCGAGTACCTCCGGCTCAATCTCCGCATCCCCGTCGTCGGTCGTATCGGGCCGTTGGCCAAGGCCTTCGACTTCGTGGCCACCGCCGCTCCCGGGGTGCGCGAGATCCTCACCGTGGGCAAGCTCTGCTATGAGGTCCGCGAGAAGCACTACGACCTCGTGGTCGTCGATGCTCCGGCCACCGGACACATCGTCGGGCAGTTGACCGCCCCGCAGGCCATCAACGAACTGGTCAAGGTGGGGCTCATCCGGTCCCAGACGGACTGGATGCTCGACATCCTCTCCGATCCGCAGCAGACGGCACTGGCCATCGTGACCACTCCCGAGGAGATGCCGGTGAACGAGACGATCGAATTGGCCGAGCGAGTCGGGAAGGAGACGACGGTCGAGCTCGCCTCGGTCATCGTGAACCGGGTCCTGCCCGAGTTGTTCGGTCGGAGCGAGGAGGAGGTCTTCGACCAGTTGTGCCGGAAGACGACCACGGCTGAGCTCGAACGGTTGGTCGGCGAGGACCCGAGCCCCGTTCTCGACGCGGCGCGCCTGGCCGTCACCTTGCGGCGCACCCATGCCGGGCATCTCGAACGGCTGCGCTCGGCCATCGACACCAGCGTCCCCATGCTCTACCTGCCGTTCCTCTTCGCCCGCTACCACGGGTTGCGCAGCATCCGGCAGGTGGCGCGGTCGCTCGGAGAGGAGCTCGGCTTCTGATGGCCAACCGCCGGGCGCCGGCGGCGGCGGTCCGACACGGGTCACTCGACGGTCTGCTGGCCTCGCGCGAGATCATCGTGGCCTGCGGGCCCGGTGGGGTGGGCAAGACGACCACGGCAGCGGCGGCCGCGGCCATGGCGGCGGCCCACGGTGGTGGCAAGGTGCTCGTTCTCACCGTCGATCCGGCCCGGCGGCTGGCCGATGCGCTCGGGCTCGAGGGCATCGGCAACACCGAGCGACGGGTCCCCGACGAGGCCTTCGCCTCGGCCGGCATCAAGCCCCGGGGCGAGCTCTACGCGGCGATGCTCGACACCAAGGAATCCTGGGACGCCCTGATCCGTCACCACGCCCCCGACGAACGCACCCGAGACGAGATCCTGGCCAACCCCCTCTACCGCAACATCTCGGGACGCTTCGTCCAGAGCCATGACTACATCGCCATGGAGCGCCTGTTCGAGATCCATGCCGAAGGCGCCTACGACCTGATCGTGGTGGACACCCCACCCACCCGCAACGCCCTCGATTTCCTGGACGCTCCCGAACGGATGGCCGATTTCTTCTCGAGCCGGCTGCTGCGGTGGTTGATCGTCCCCTACCGTTCGCGGCTCGTGAACTTCGCCTCCCGCCCCTTCTACCAGGTGGCCGATCGCATCCTGGGCACGCAGTTCCTGGCCGACATCGCCGAATTCTTCATTCTGTTCCAGACCATGTACGACGGGTTCGTCGAGCGGGCCCGTTCCGTGCAGCGTCTGCTGGCCGACCGGCGGACCTCGTTCATCGTCGTCTCCACCCTGGAGACGGTTCCGCTGCGCGAGGCCGAATATTTCGCCCAGGCCATCAGCGAACGGAAGCTGCACCTCGGGGCCATCGTGTTGAACAAGGTCCTGCCCGCCTACCTGCGCGATCCCAAAGGGGCCGACGTGGCCGAACAGCTGCGCGACAGGTCCGAGGAGATCGCCGGGACCATCGCCACTGAACTGGCCGGCGCCGAGCCCGCCCAGATCCGCCGGGTCCTGGCCGAGATCGGGCAGAACTACATGGACTACCGGATCGTGGCCCAGAGCGAGGCCGAGAAACAGGCGGAGCTGTCCACGGCGGCCGAGACCCTGGTGAGCATCCCCTACTTCGAGACCGACGTCCACGACTTCGCCGGCCTGATGCGGTTGGGGGCCGGGCTGTGGGACGAGTGATCCAGCGGGTCCGGTGACCGTTCGTCACCGGAGACCGGTCGGGGTCAGGATTGGGCGGCGGTGTCGGAGGCGAGCAACCGGGGCACGCCGTCACCGTGAAGCTTGGCCGTGTACATGGCCGTGTCGGCCCGGGCCAGGATCGACTCAGCTGTGTCGTCGGGATACGGGTGGGCCACACCCACACTGGCACTGAGCGAGATGGAGCCGACGGTCAGATCGGTGGGGAGCTCGATGGCCCGCACCAGGCGCTGGGAGAGCTTCTCCAGATCCCGGGAGTTCTCCGTCCGGGCCACCACCACGAACTCGTCCCCGCCGTAGCGGGCGACGAAGTCGGCCCGCCGGACGCACTGGCGCAGGCGGCCCCCCAGCTTGCGCAGCAGCTCGTCGCCCACCTCCTCGCCGAAGCGGTCGTTGATGGGCTTGAAGCCGTCGAGGTCGAGGAAGATCACGGCCGTCTTCACGTCATCGAGGCAGCGCTCGAGACGACGGCACAAGGCGGCGCGGTTGGGCAGATCGGTCAGGGCGTCGCGCCAGTCGACCCCTTCGAGCGCGGCCTGGGTGGCGCGCAGCTGCGTGATGTCGTGGCCGGACACGACGAGCCCGCTCACGGTCGGGTCGTCCACCAGATTCACGAAGCTGAGCTCGAAGGGGACCGAGGCCGAGCTGTCGCGCCGGAGCATCTCCACCTCGACGGTGGTGGGTCCCGTGCTCCAGGCCGGGGCGCCGAGAGCGCGGGCCAACGCCGCGGCCAGAGCGGGACGGTCACGAGCGACGACGAGATCGGCCAGGGGCCTGCCTTCGACGAGTTCTTGGTCGTGGCCGAGCATGCGCGTGATGGCGGCCGATACGGACTCGATCGTTCCCGTCGGCTCGAGGAGCATGATGATGCTGGCCGCGTTGTGGACGAGTGATCGGAACCGGCCGACCTCGTTGTTGGCCACTTCCCACCGACGGCGTTCGGTGAGGTCACGAATGCACAACACCAGGCCGCCCACGGACCCGTTGCCGAGCCGGTTGGAGGCGATCACCTCGACGAGCTTCCATCCGCCCCCGGCCCGCACCCGCAGCTCGAGTGGCGTTCCCACGGTCTTGCCCCGGATGCTCGTGAGGGCGACACCGGCCAGTTCCTTGTCGTCGGCGTGGACGACATCGAGAGCGTTCGTTCCCGCCAGTTCGGCCGCACTGCGACCGAACATCCGCTCGGCGGCGTCGTTGGTCCACTGCACGCCGCCCATCGGATCGACGATGACGACGGCATCGGGCAACGACTGCGCGACGTCAGCCAGGCTCTCCCGGTCCACTAGGTCAGCGCCCCCGTGATCACCGCATCACCATCGGCCGCCGACGGCTCCGGGTTGATATCCGTCCCGGCACAAATGCCCAGGTTGTGCGTCTGTTGCGCCTCGGTAGCCACGGTCCGGCGCCGCCGACAGCCGTCGCCGGACCGGTCCGCGCACCGGTCGTCGACGACCTCAGGAGTGCTCCGCGCCCCGCAGATGCTCGGCGAAGAAGGACAGGATGCGGGCCCAGGCATCGTCGGCCGACGCCGGTGTGTAGCCGGTCCGCAGGATCCGGTCCATGGCGGCCACCTTTCCCGTGTGGTGGTTCAGGAAACTGTGGCCCGAGTCGGGATACTCCTTCACGTCGTGGGGGATTCCGGCGGCGGTGAGGGCCTTTTCCAGTCGCGCCGCGTGGCCCTTCATCATCCAGTCCTTGGCGCCGTAGCTCCCCACGACGGGACAGGCGTCGGCCAGCAGGCGAGCGGCATCTTTCGGGACCAATCCGTAATTGGGAGCGGCGGCGTGATAGCCACCGCGCGGGGCGAGGGCGATGGCGAAGCCGCCGCCCATGCAGAAACCGATCACCGCGACGCGACCGTTGGCGTGCTCGTGTCCGGCCAACCAGACCCGGGCCGCCTCGATGTCGTCGAAGGCCCGGCCCGAGCCGCGGGCCAGGTTGGCGAAGGTGGATGCCACGCAACGCACTTTGGGACCCCAGGCATAGAGATCGGGGGCGAAAGCGATGTACCGGGCCGCGGCCAGGCGATCGGCATGGGCACGGATGTCGTCGTTCAGTCCGAAGGCCTCGGGCAGAACGAGCACCGCCGGTACCGGCCCACCCCCCACGGCCGGCAGGGCGAGGTGCCCGTGCACCGGCCCGTGAGGCCCCGGTATCTGGATCTCGCCCACGGCGTCGCCTCCTTCCGGCCGGCCCGCATGCGCCGGCGCCGCCCGGCCTCACCGGGGCCGACAGGCTGTGTGGCCTATGGCACCGGCCACACACAATGGCACAGCGCACGGTGGCCCATCGCCCGGGTTGTGCTTACTTGGTTGAAGAAATTCACCACCGTTGCCGACAGCAATCCCGTGAGGCAACAGACCAGGCCCGGAGAAGGGACGATCCGGGAAGAGAGACGGGTCACGATCCGGACCTGTGGTTTCGCCTTCACGACCACCGGTCGGCCGTGCGCCAACCACGTGGGCGACGACGAGCTCTACTGCCGGGCCGGCCACCCCTGTGCCACGGGAATGGCCCAGCTCGGGCGCCTCGACGTCGGGGACTGGACGTCGCCACACCGCCGGACAGCTCTCGGTGTTCCTCTGGAGCGGCCGACGATCTCGCACCGCGGCCGGCGCGCCATGAAGCTTCTTGCCCGTTCCCTGGCCCATGAGGACGCCGAAGCCGACGGCGTCTGCGCCGATCGGGTCCTGGCCGATCCGGCCATCGCCCTGGCCCTGCTCGGCTCGCCCGATGCCGCCCCGGCGGCGCGCGACGCCGTTGTCCAGCGCTTCGGTCTGGTGGGTGCGTTCCTGGTCGTCGGCCACGAAGATCGTTGGCACCGCCGACTGGCGGTGGTGTCGGGCAATGCCGATGCCACGGTGCCGGGCGACGAGGTGTCGGTGCATCTCGAAAGGCTGATCAAGCACTTCGGCCATCTCGACGTCCACAAGCTGGCGGTGCTGCTGAACGACATCGACCGCGCCGAGAACGGGGTGCCGGACGACGACGTCGCCGTGGCCCGCCACCGGCTCCATGCCGCCTACGCCGTGGCCGCCCGCGATGGCAGCGAGGTCTCGCACCACGAGTACATGGAGTCACTGAACGAGGTCCTGAGCATGACGCGCCCGGCGGTGGCGTCGTGATCCGCAGCGCGGGCTGACCGTCTGAAGGCAAGAGCCGTCCGGTCCTCGCGGGGTCGGCTCCCGGACCAGGCCGGGGCGGCGCCGCCCCGCCGCCTACGATGCGGTCGGAGGTGAGCCCGATGACCGACATCGTCGATCCCGTTCTCGAAGCGTACGCCGAAGCCCACACCACACCCCCCCCGCCCCATCTGGTGGCGGTGGCCATCGAGACGCAGGACACCCTGGACTTCCCCGGGATGATGGTGGGCACCCTGGAGGGGCGTTTCCTCGAGATGCTCGTCTTCGCCCGCCGTCCGCGTCGGGTCCTCGAGATCGGGACGTTCAGCGGGTACTCGGCGCTGGCCATGGCCGCCGGGCTCCCCCCCGACGGTCGGATCACCACCTGCGAGCTCAGTGCTGTCCACGCCGAGGTGGCCCGACGCCACATCGCCACCAGCCCCTACGCTGACCGGATCGAGGTGAGGGAAGGGCCGGCCCTCGAGTCCCTCCAGTCCCTGGACGGACCGTTCGACTTCATCTTCATCGATGCCGACAAACCGAGCTACCTGGCCTACTACGAGGCGGTCCTGCCCAAGTTGGCCGCCGGTGGGCTCATCGCCGCCGACAACACGCTGTGGAGTGGCAACGTCGTCGACGAGAAGGACTCCTCGGACAACACCACGGCCATCCGCCTCTTCAACGACACCGTCGCCGCCGACCCTCGCGTGGTCTGCGTCCAGCTGACCGTCCGAGACGGAGTGACACTCATCCGGCGGGCCGACGACGACGCCGCCGCCGGGTAGCGCGGACGAGCTCGGTCCGTCGACGTCGTGCTCGACTACCACCTCCACCTCTGGCCCCACGGGGAACGGGACACGGCGCCCACGCTCGACCAGGTGGCGGCCTATTGCGAACGGGCCCAGGCGGCCGGTGTCACCGAGATCGCCCTGACCGAGCATCTGTTCCGCTTCGCCCAGGCCGATCGGCTCCTACGTGGCTTCTGGACCGACGAGCCCGATGCGGCGCTGCGTGGCTCCATGGAGAGCTACTGGGACGAGCACGCCCGGGCCGATCTCGACACCTACGTCGGCTGCGTACTGGCGGCCAAGGACGCCGGTCTTCCCGTCGTCCTCGGTCTCGAGGTGGACTACTACCGGGGTCGCATGGACGACGTGGCCACCCTTCTCGCCGGCTACCCCTTCGACGTGCTGCTCGGATCGGTCCACTGGGTCGGGACGTGGCGTTTCGACGATCTCGACGACCAGCTGTCCATGGACCAGTGGAGGGCGCGCGACGTGGACGACGCGTGGTCGGACTATGTGGCCGCCATCGAGGAGCTCGCCGCCACGGGAACGTGCGACGTGCTCGCCCACCCTGATCTGGTGAAGGTCGCCGGGCATCGGGCCCGTTCGCCCGAGGAATGCTGGGACCGGCTCGTCGAGGCGGCCGTGGCGTCGGGTATGGCGGCCGAGCTGTCTTCGGCCGGCTACCGCAAGCCCGCCGCCGAGGCCTATCCGGCACCGCCTCTGTTGGAACGGTTCGTGCGTCACGGCGTGCCTCTCACCACGGCGTCCGACGCCCATCGCCTGGCCGACGTGGCCGACCGGTCCTCCGACCTCGCCGACCAGCTGGCGGCGCTGGACGTCGGCACCCTCCGGGCCTTCCGCGCCCGGCGACCGCACGACGTGCCCTGCCGTAAGCCCGAAGCGCCGCGCCCGACCGAGGTACCGCTCCCGTGATGATGACCCCGGCCGAACTGGCGGCATCGTTCACCGACCTGGACGAGGCCGAATTCGACCATCTGCAGCGGCTGCTGGGTTCGTGGGGGGTGTTGTCCGACTTGTCCTTCTCGGACCTCCTGCTGCTCGTGCCGGCCAAGGGCTCCGACGGTGAGCGCCTCCTCGTCCTCGGGCAGATCCGACCGACCACCAGTGTCACTCTTCTACGCGTCGACCTGGTCGGGCAGGTGGTGGCGGCCGACGACTGGCAGGTGGCGGCCGAAGCGGTTCGCACCGGGAAGGTGGTCGCCGGTGTGGCCGACGTGCCCGCACCCACCCCACTGCCGGCGCCTCTGCCGTCGTGGCCCGTCCACGAGCAGGGGTCGGACACCGGCGAGGTTCCCGCCGTGCCCGACACGGCCCAGTTCGAATGCGTCCCCGTCCCGCTCGGGGGGATGGTCCGGGCCGTCATGGTGCGCATCGGCCCTCTCGAGGACCGGCGCCGGTCCTACCGGCTCGAGCGCGTCTACCGCGACCTGTACCAGCGTCTGGCGGCCATGGTGGCGGCCGGCGACTATCCCTTCGCCGGCGAGGACGTCACCACCGAGGACGCCCCACGCGTGGGTGACGGCCTCATTCTCGTCGACACCGAAGGCCGGATCGTCTATTCCTCACCCAACGCCATGAGCGCACTGCACCGGATGGGGGTCAGCGACGCCGTCGAGAGCCGCCGCCTGCCCGACCTCGGCGTCGAGGAGACGGCCATCGACCGGGCCCTGGCGGCCGGTTGCCCGATCATCGAGGAAGTGGAACGCCGACCCGACGTCATCGTCCTCGTCCACTGCACGCCTCTGCTGGCGGCGGGCACGGTCACCGGGGCCATGGTGCTGCTGCGCGACGTGACCGATCTCCGTCGGCTCGACCGGCTGTTGTTGTCGAAGGACGCGGCCATCCGCGAGGTGCATCACCGGGTCAAGAACAACCTGCAGACGATCTCGTCGCTCCTGCGCCTCCAGGCCCGTCGCCTCGCCCCGGGCGAGGGTCAGGAGGCTCTACGCGAAGCCGAGCGCCGTGTCCGTTCCATCGCCGTCGTCCACGAGATCTTGTCGCGTGAGCCCGGCGACGAGGTCCCCTTCGACGAGATCGTCGGATCTCTCGTCCGCATGGCGGAGGACTCGGCCGTGTCGGGTCACCATGTCGCCATACAGGTCACAGGAGACATCGGTGAAGTCGGGGCTGATGTGGCCACTCCTCTGGCCGTCGTCCTGGCCGAGCTGCTCCAGAACGCCGTCGAGCACGCCTTCCCCGCCGCCGGCGTCGACGCCGAGGAGCCCGGGACCGGCGAGCAGACGCCGGTCGGGCGGGTCGATCTGGTCCTGGCCAACGACGGACGCCACCTCACGCTGCAGGTGCGTGACGACGGCATCGGCCTGCCGGCCGGCTTCGACATCGAGGCCACCACGAGCCTGGGCCTGTCCATCGTGCGCGACCTGGTGACCGCCCAGCTGGACGGGACAATCGTCATGGAGAGTCGCGGCGGCACACTGGTGACGCTCGACATTCCCGTGGCCACCGGCGGCGACGGCCCCGCCTGGCAGTGACGGCGACGGCGTGACGCCGACGGAGGTGGTCGATCAGGTGTCGGCGATACCGGAGAAGCGGTATCCGATCCCGCGTACGGTGTGGAGCCAACGCGGCTGGGCCGGGTCGGGTTCGAGCTTCAGGCGCAACCGCCGGATGTGTTCGGTCACCGTGGCCGGGTCCTGCCACTCCTGGGTCGACCCCCACACGTGCTCCAGGAGCTCCTCGCGGCTGAACACCTGCTCGGCCGCCGTCGCCAGGAAGGCGAGCAGATCGAACTCCTTCGGCGTCAGGTCCACCGACCGGCCGTCGACGTCGACACGGTGCGCGGCACGGTCGATCACGAGACCTCCGTGTTCGACCTTGTTCACGGCATGGGCCGGGTGTCCCCGGCGCAGGACGGCACGGATCCGGGCCTCGAGCTCGGGCAGCGAGCAGGGCTTCACCACGTAGTCGTCGGCACCGAGATCGAGCACCCGGATCCGCTCGGACTCCTCGGAGCGTCCCGTCAGCACGATCACGGGCAGCGCACCGTCCCGGCGTAGCCGGGACAGGACTTCGTCACCGTCGATGCCAGGGAGTCCCAGATCGAGCAGGACGAGGTCGTACTGGCCCAGGCTGGCCTCGCGCAGAGTCGAGGGGCCGTCGACCGCCTCGCCCACGTGGTAGCCCACCCGTTGGAGAAAAAGCCTGGTCGCCGTGCGACTGGCCTGGTCGTCTTCCGCTACGAGCACAGTGCGCTCGTCCTCGGTCATCGTCACGACACTCACCTCTACACCTTCGTCGTACGGCGGCTCAGGCTTGAGCCTCCGTTGTGGATCGTCGCCATCCGGCCCGAGACCGTCACCCGGAGAGGGTCGGGAGAACCCGGTCGACGAACAGATCGACCAGCTCGGGATCGAAGAACCGACCCCGCTCGGCCACCAGTTCCCGGACGGCCTCGTCGACCGTCCAGGCAGCCTTGTAGGGCCGCTCGTGGGTGAGGGCGTCGAAGACGTCGCAGACGGCCACCACCCGGCCGGGCAGGGGAATGGCCTCCCCGGCCAGGCCGTAGGGATAGCCGAGCCCGTTCCAGCGTTCGTGGTGGGTCTCGGCGATGATCCGGGCCAGGTTGAGCACGTCGGAGGTCGTCTCTCCGATGATCTGGGCCCCGAGGGTGGTGTGGGTGCGGACGAGTTCGAATTCCTCTGCGCTGAGCTTGCCCGGCTTGAGCAGGACGGAATCGGGGACGCCGACCTTGCCCAGGTCGTGCAGGGGAGCCGCCCTCTCGATGAGCTCCACCAGCTCGCCGGCCACCCCAGCCGACCGGGCCAGCCGGGCCGCCATCGTCGCCACCCGACCGGTGTGGTCGTCGGTCTCGTCGCGCAACTCATTGTGCAGCCGCTTCAGGGAGTCGAGATGGCACCCTTCGAGCTCGGCCGTCTTCTGTTCGATCAGTTCGTCGAGCTCCCGGCGCTGCCCGTCGAGACGCAAGTGGATGCGACGGGTCTCCAGGTGGTTGAGCACCCGCATCCCGACCTCGGTGGTGTCGAAGGGCTTCGTCAGGAAATCGGTGGCGCCGGCGCCGAAAGCGTCGCGGCGGGCCTTGGCCGTGACGTCGGCCGAGAGCATGAGGACGGGCAGGTACTCCTCGGGTTCGACCAGGGAGCCCACCTCGCGCAGCAATTCCAGTCCGCCCACATGGGGCATATGGAGGTCGAGCAGGACGATGTCGGGCTTCTGGGCCTCGAACAGGCTCCGGAACTGGCGTGGATCCGTGGTGCTTCTGATCCGGGTGAAGCCGTTGCGTTCCAGGATCGACTCGACCAGGGCGACGTTGGCGGGCTCATCGTCAACGACGAGCACGTCGGCTCCCCGCAGCAGACCCTCGTCGAGGTTCACCGGCGCTCCTCCCTCACCTCCGTGTCCAATGACCACCGACAGTGTCGGCCGGAGCAGGTCAAGGCTTGAGCGGAAGGATCCAAGCGGGCATGGCGCCAGAAGGATGGACGCGGAGAGTGAGATCAGGAGGGCCGGGATGATCAGGAAGGCCCGGGATGATCAGGAGGGCCCGGGGATGTCCAGGAGGGCCCGGGGATGATCAGGAGGGCCCGGGGATGATCAGGAGGGCCCTTGGGTGCATGAGGGCCCGAAGTGGAAGAAGCGTTGAGGACGTCAGCCGGGCAGCGACCGGCGGCCCCGGAGGAGCGATGTGGTCAGGACGCCCGGCGGCGCGCCGCCAGCCAGGCTTTGCGGAGCTTGCGGCGCTCCTCTTCCGAGGTGCCGCCCCAGATCCCCGACTCCTGGTTGGTGGCGAGGGCGAATTCGAGGCACGGCTCGTGCGCCTCGCAGTCGTCACAGACCCGCTTGGCCGCCTCGATCTGCTCGATGGCCGGACCGGTCGTGCCTACCGGGAAGAAGAGATCGGGTTCGGTGTGCCGACAGGAGGCCAGGTTCCGCCAATCGTCGGCGTCCCATTCGACCGACCGGTTCCACATGAGTGCCATGCTCTTCCTCCGGTACCGTGCGCCCGCGGGGGGTCGCAGAACTTGTGATTCAGTTCACATGAGGGGCCACAGGGGTGGGGCGACCTGTGAAATTGTCCGTTAGTGAACGTAGTCCCAAGCGCGATTTCATGCAAACGTCATACAACTTCAAAAGACATGGAATAGTAGGAGATGGTGGGTAAATGATCGAAGAGGTGGGCGGTTGGCCCCGACGTCAGTCTGGTGAACCGGCCATCCTGCTGGCGCATCGTGGTGGCTCGGGCCCATGGCGTGAGAACACCCTGGAGGCGTTCGCCGCCGGCCTCAGACTCGGGGCCGACGGGGTGGAATTCGACGTCCGTCGCACCTCCGACGGCCGGCTGGTCGTACACCACGACGCCGAGGTCGCCGGCATCGGGCCCATCCACCGTCTCAGGGCCACCGAGCTACCCGACTGGATTCCCGGTCTGGACGACGCCCTCGCCGCCTGCGCCGGGGCCACGGTGAACGTCGAGATAAAGAACGCGCCGGTGGAGCCCGGCTTCGACCCCGACGAAACCGCCGCCGTCGAGGTGGCGGCCGCCCTCGCCGCTGTGGTCGGCGGCCGGGAAGACACGCCGGCCCATCTCATCGTCTCGTCGTTCTGGCCGGCCAGTCTCCACGTCGTCCACCGGGAGGCGCCGACTCTCCCCCTGGGCCTGCTCGTCCACCCCGCCTTCGACGCCACCGAGGCCGCCGGCCAAGCCGCCACCATGGGCTGCACGGCGCTCCATCCCTTCCACGCCCAGGCCACACCTGCCCTGGTGGAGGCCGTCCACGACCTGGGCCTGTCCGTCGCCGTCTGGACGGTGAACGACGACGCCGACCTCGCCGCCGTGGCGGCCGCCGGTGTCGATGTCGTCATCTCGGACCGGGTGAAGGAGAGCCGGCAGGCGTTGGACGCGGCGGTTTCGGCCCGGTCCGACGCCGGATTGGTCCGGGGTGCCCATCCTCGGGGACAATCGACGCCATGAACGTCGTCGTCTGTGTGAAGCAAATTCCGGATCCGGCCGCCCCGCAGGCGCTCGATCCCGAGACCCGAACCCTCGTCCGCCAGGGCAAGTTGATCCTGGACGACTCCGACGCCTATGGCGTCGAGATGGGACTCCAGCTGGCCGACCAGGCGGGAGGTGACGTCGTCACCCTGGTGTCGATGGCTCCCAACGGAGAAACCTCCGGCCTCCGGACGGCGTTGGCCATGGGTGCCGACAAGGCCATCTTGGTCAGTGACGACGCCATCAAGGGTTCCGACGCCCTGTCCACGGCCAAGGTCCTGGCCAAGGCCATCGAGCGGGCCGAGCCCGACCTGATCATCGCCGCCACCGAATCGACCGACGGGTACACGGGGACCTTCCCCGTGCAGCTGGCCGAGCTCCTCGGTCTTCCGTCGATCACCTTCGCCAAGAAGGTGGCGGTCGGAGACGGCAAAGTCGTCGTCGACCGGCAGACCGAAGCCGGCTACGACGAGGTGGAGTGCCCGCTTCCCGCCGTGGTGACCGTCACCGCCGGTGTGGTGGAGCCCCGGTACCCGTCGTTCAAGGGGATAATGGCGGCCAAGTCGAAGCCCCTCGAGCAGCTCACGGTGGCCGACCTCGGTCTCGATGCCAGTCAGGTGGGCCCGGTGGGATCGCGCCAGGAGGTCACCGACGTCACCGCCGCCGACGAGCGCGCTGCGGGCGAGATTGTCGAGGACGAAGGCGACGGCTTCGAGTACGTCATCCGCTTCCTCGAGCAGCTCAAGCTGGTCTGACCCTCACCACGGTGACGGGCGCCGGCAACGGCGTCGCCGTCCCGGCCGAACACTGCATCCCACCCTCTCGCACCAACGATTCCCAGGAGTACACACGATGTCCATCGAGAAGATCTGGGTCCTTGCCGAAGTCGCCGACGGGGCACCCACGAGCACGACGCTCGAGCTCCTCACCCAGGCCCGGTCCATGAGCCCCACCGTGGCCGCCGTCACCTGGGGTACCGAGACCCCGTCGGTCGCCGGCACGCTCGGCGATTTCGGCGCCGCCAGTGTCTACGACGTCGGCGATCTCGACGGTGCGCTCCCCGGTGCCCCCGTGGCCGGTGCCATCGCCGCGCTGATCGGGTCAGGCGACAGACCGGACGTGATCCTCATACCGGCCAGCTATGACGGCCGCGACATCGCCGGTCGGCTCTCAGTGAAGATCGACAGTCCGGTGATCACGAACGTGGTCGGTCTCACCGTCGACGGCGACGAGGTCCGCTCGCAGCACGGTCTCTTCGGCGGGGCCCAGGTGGCCACCGCCCGCTTCACCGGTGAGCGGCCGTGGATCTTCGTGGTCCGGGCCAAGTCGTTCACGGCGGAATCAGCCGGGGGTGCCGCGGCGACGGTGACGGCGGCACCGGCACCCGATCTCGGCGCCTCCAACGCGGCCAAGGTCAAGGCCCGTCACGTCGAGGAGCGCACCGGGCCGAAGCTGGACGAGGCCGAGGTCGTCGTCTCCGGCGGTCGAGGACTGGGCGCGGCCGAGAACTACGCCATGATCGACGAGCTGGCCAAGTTGCTCCACGGTGCCGCCGGCGCCAGCCGGGCCATCGTCGACGCCGGCTGGGTGCCGTATTCGCACCAGGTGGGCCAGACGGGCAAGACGGTCAAGCCGACTCTCTACATCGCCTGCGGGATCTCCGGCGCTACCCAGCACCTGGTGGGCATGAAGGGTTCCAAGAACATCATCGCCATCAACAAGGACCGCGACGCCCCCATCTTCTCGGTGGCCGACCTCGGCATCGTGGGCGACGTCCACAAGGTGGTCCCGAAGCTCATCGAGGCGCTGAAAGCACGCGGCTGATCCTCGCCGGGCACGGCTGGGTTCGGGAACCTCGATCGTGAAGCACGTCTGGATCCTGCGTCACGCCAAGGCGGCGTCGGACGGGCCCGACGGCGACGACCACAGCCGCCCGCTCACCGGTCGCGGTCGGCGCCAGAGCGTCCAGGTCGCCGCCTTCCTGGCCGACCGGGTGGCGTCAGGAGGGCCCACCCCCGACGTCGTGCTCTCGTCGTCGGCGGCCCGCGCCCTGGCCACCGCCGAAGCCGCCCATCAGGCGCTCGGCGACGACGTCCCCTTCGAGATCGGACGCGCCCTCTACGGGGCCGACGCCGACGACATCGTGGACCGCCTCCGACTCGTTCCCGACGAAATCGACGCCGTCATGGTCGTCGGCCACAATCCCACCTTCCACAACCTGGCCCTGCTCCTCGTCTCGGCCGACGATGCCGTGGGCCAGGCCCGACTGGCCGACGGTTTCCCTACGGCGGCGCTGGCCATAGTGGCCCTCGATGTGGCCTCGTGGAGCGAGGTCGTGGCCGGATCGGGACGTCTCGAGGAGATGTTCGTCCCCACCCGCTGATCAGATGAGCGGCCAGGGATAGCAGTGCTCGTTCGGGTCGGGGACGGGGAACCGACCTGACTTCACCAACCGACGGGCCCGCCGGCCGACGGCATCCATCTCGGTAGGGGACAGCAACGCCTCCAGCGAGGCGGGCATGTTGTCGGCCAGCGCACTCAGATCTTCGAGCAACGGATCGGGCACCGGGTCTCCGGCGAACTCCCAGATGACCGTGCGCAGCTTGGGCTCGCGGTGGAAGCAGAGCCCGTTGTCGATGGCCCAGATCTTCCCGTCCTCGCCCAGGATGCAGTGCCCGCTCTTGCGATCGGCGTTGTTGGCCACGACGTCGAAGGCGCAGATCACCCGGAGCCGCTCGTGGTGCCGCTCGTCCTCGATCAGAGTGAAGTGGTGCTGCGAGAAGTCGGCGTCGACGAAGCGCTGCAGCGATCCCTCGCCGAAGGGCGCGTCGCTCCGGGTGATCGTCTCGGGGACGAGCTCCCACCCGAGCGCCGCCGACAACTCGTAGGCGGCGACCTCGCGCCGGAATATGGCGCCGGGAAAATCCCACAGATGCCGTTCGCCCCGCTCGGGCTTGTAAACGGCCCCCGTCTGCTGCTCTCCCGAGGTGCAGGTGACCAGGAACGTCTGGTTCGAGCTCCACGGCATCCGACCCACGATCTCGATCTCGCCCTCGGCGAGAAGGGTCACGATGCCGGTGGCCGGTGGCCGTTCGTCCTGGGGCACTGGTGTCCGGTGGGGTCGAGCGGCAACCCGCACAGCGGGCATGGCGGCCGGCCCGCCTCCACCAGCAGGGTGGCCCGCACGGCGAAGGCGGCCGCCTGTTCGCGGCTGATGCTGAAACGGGCCACGTCCCCGTCTTCGTCGTCGGCCACCAGTTCTTCGGCCACCAGGACGATCCGGTCGACGTCGTCGTCGTAGCTGACCCCGAGGGTGCCCACCACCCAGTGGGGCTCGGTCGGCTCGACCAACTCGAGTCCGTCCGGTAGCGGTCCGGGCCGCTCCAGATCGGCCAGCAGGCGACCCAGGTACTCGGCCAACACTGAGATCTGTTGCTTTTCCACCTTCAAGGTCAGCAAGGTGCCGCTACCCCGGCACTGCAAGAGGAAGACCCGTCGCCCGGTCGGGCCCTCGGTGCCCACCGTGAACAGATCGAGGTCGCCCAGATCGAGAGAGGGGCTCACGACAGGGCCAACTCGGCCAGCGAAGACGTGTTGTTCACGCAGAGGACGTGGTTGGAATTCTCGCCCCGCACCAGCGCGGTCACCGAGCAGGGGGAGACGACGAGCCGCTGGAACAGATCGAGGGGCACGCCGGCGGTGGCCGATACGGCGGCCTTGATGGGATCGGCGTGGGAGACGGCCACGAACGAGCCGCCCCGGTGGCGGTCGGCCAACCGGTCGAGCGCGTCCACCATCCGCATCTGCATCTCGACGAATGATTCGCCGCCGGGGAACCGGAAGGAACCGGGCAGCAGCTGCACCGTCCGCCATTCGCTGCGCCGGGCCAGCACCCGCAGGCTCTTGCCCGTCCAATCACCGAAGTCGCATTCGAGCAGCCCCTTGTCGATCCGGACCCGGAGCCCGAGGCGCGAGGCGATCGGCTTGGCCGTCTCCACCGCCCTCTCGAGGGGTGAGGCGTAGACGGCGACCGGAGGACGGCCGAGGGCGGCGATCCGGTCCGCTGCGGCGTCGGCCTGGGCCCGGCCCTCGTCCGACAGATGCAGTCCCGGCGCCCGTCCGGGGAGGACTTTCCCCGTCGTCGGCGTCCGTCCGTGCCGGACGAGCAGGGCGACGGCGGGAGCCGGGGGGCGACGGGCGGGCACGCCGGGTCATCGTACGCTGTCGGCCGTGCGCCCCCGGCCGGCTCCCGTCCCCCCGGAGCTGGCCGCGCTCACGGCCGAGATCGTGGCCTGCCGGCTCTGCCCGCGCCTGGTGGCCTGGCGCGAGCAGGTGGCCCGGGAAAAACGGGCCTCGTTCTCGAATGAGCGCTACTGGGGGCGTCCCGTCCCCGGATTCGGCGATCCCCGGGCCCGGATCGTGGTGGTCGGCCTGGCCCCGGCGGCCCACGGCGGCAACCGGACGGGCCGGGTCTTCACCGGCGACCGCTCGGGGGACTGGCTCTTCGCCGCCATGTTCCGGGCCGGCCTGGCCAACCAGCCGACCAGTGATTCCCGGGACGACGGTCTCGAGCTCTCGGACGCCTACGTCTGCGCCGCCGTCCGCTGCGCCCCGCCCCAGAACAAGCCCACCCCGGCCGAGCGCACCGCCTGTCTGCCCTATCTCCGGCGGGAGTTGGCGCTTCTCTCCGAGGGCAAAGTGATCCTCGTCCTCGGGCAATTCGCCTACCAGGTGGTAGCCGGGGAGCTCGGTCTGCGACCCCGTCCCACGTTCGGCCACGGGGTCGAAGCACTTGCTCCCGACGGGCGCGTCGTCCTGTGCTCCTACCACCCGAGCCAGCAGAACACCTTCACCGGCACTCTGACGGAGCCGATGTTCGACGCCGTCTTCGCCCGGGCCCGCCAGCTGGTGCAGGGCGACGAACTCAGGCCGGCGCCGGCATCCTCCGGGGGCCGTCCACAGCCGTGACCGGCCAGCGCCGTCGGGAGACCCGCGCCAGTTTGTGCAGCAATTCGATGGCGCCGGGATCGTCGTCGCCCGGCCGGGTCTCGACCACACCGTCGGCGATCATCCCGGCCATGATCTCTCGGCCCTGGTCCGTCCGGACGATGGTCAACGTCCAGTCACTGAAGGCCCCGATGCCACCGGTGGAGATGTCGGCGTGCTCGGCGGCGAAGTCCGGGCAGGCCTTGCATCCTTCCCGGGTCCAGGCATGCCCTTCCTTCAACGACACCTCGTGGTACTCGCCGTCGTGGGTCCAGATCTGAAAGACCCCCTTGATGTTGATCTTCTTGATGGCCGCCCGGGTGAGCCCGTACTTCTTCTCGAAGAGCTCTTCGAAAATGGCGTCGTCGAACGTCTTCGAACACAGCAGCCCGATGGACAGTGACAGCCGCCGCGCCACCTTCCCGGCCTTCCGGGACTTCATCATGGCCGGCGCCGACGCCTGGCAGCTCATCCCGACCAGGGCGATCTTCTCGGCCCCGGCTTCGACGGCGGCGGGGTAGGCCAAGGTGTTGGCCGAGTAGGTGTAACGCGATCCGGCGGTGGCCAGGACCTCCTGGCGCGTCCGGGCCACGGCCGGCACCGCCTTCCAGGTCGTCCCGTCCCCCTCGAGCGCCGACACCAGAGCGGCGTCGATCACCTCGTGCTCGAGGGCCCAGATCAAGATGGCCGAGACCAGTCCGCCGTCCTGGCCGTTGTCGCGCACGGCCGGGTCGGCGGCCCGGACGAGGAGGATGTCGCCCGTTATACCCGCCACTTCGTCCTCGGTCCGCTCGCGACCGAACATGAAGGTGTCGATCTCCGACTCCCACGTCCGGAAACGGGGACAGGCCCGCGTGCACATCGTGCAACCCTTGACCCCGTGGGTGCAGTCGGTGGCCCCGCCGTCCGCTTCCACTTTCCAGGGCCGGTAGACACCGTCGCCATCGTTGTACTGCAGGACGTCGTGCGGGCAGACGATGATGCACGCGGCACACCCGGTGCACAGTCCGGAGGTCACGACCTCTTTGTAGAGGTCGGCCCAATGCGGCTTCTCGGGAGGCATGGCGCCCACAGTAGCGTCGGACCCCGTGCCCGAATTACCCGAGGTCGAGGCCTATCGGCGCTTGGCCGAGTCGGCTCTCGACCGCCCGATCGCCATCGTGGCCGTCCACGACCCCCGCTTCCTGCGCGGGGAGACCCCTCCGGCGCGCGTGAAGAAGATCCTCGTCGGGGCGTCGTTCTGTGCCGCCCGCCGGATCGGCAAGCTCCTCGTCCTCGACCTGGCCGGCACACCGGCGGCCAGCGACCATCGACTCGGTCTCCGCTTCGGCATGACCGGTTCGCTCTTCGTCGACGGTCTCTCCGCCGTCGACGAGCTCATCTATTCGAGCAGAAGCAGGGGAGCGCGCTGGGATCGATTCGGTGTCATCTTCACCGACGGGGGATCACTGGTCGTCCACGATCCCCGTCTCCTCGGCGGTGTGGCCCTCGACCCCGATGAGTCGGCCCTCGGCCCCGACGCCATGACCCTCACCCCGGCCCAACTCCGCCATGCCCTCGAGGGATCGGCGGCGCCGTTGAAGGCCCGGCTGCTGGACCAGGCCCGCATCGCCGGCGTGGGCAACCTGCTGGCCGACGAGATCCTCTGGCGCGCCTCTCTCAACCCCAACCGACGGGCCGGCTCACTCACCCCGGCGGAGATCCGTCGACTCCACCGACATCTCCGTGTCACCCTCGACGAGCTCTCGGCGCGCGGCGGATCACATCTGGGCGACCTCATGCCACAGCGCCACCCGGGCGGCCGATGCCCGCGCGACGGAGCCGAGCTCCGCCGGTCGACGGTCGGCGGCCGCACCAGTTGGTGGTGCCCCCGGCATCAGCGCTGAGCGACCTCAGCCGGTGATCTCGGCCAGGACCTTCTCGGCGTGGCCGTCGGCGCGCACGTGGTGCCAGGCGCGGGCGATCTTCCCGTCGGCACCGATCAGGAAGGTGGACCGGATCACCCCCACCGTCTTCTTCCCGTACAAGGTTTTCTCGCCGTAGGCGCCGTACTTCTCCATCACCTTGTGATCAGGGTCCGACAACAGCGGGAACTTGAGTCCGTACTTGGTCCGGAACTTCACGTGCTTCTCGGCCCCGTCGGGCGAGATCCCGATCACCGTCACGTCGGCCCGGCTGAAGCCGGACAGGTTGTCGTTGAACTGGCACGCTTCCTTGGTACAGCCGGGCGTGTCATCGGCCGGGTAGAAGTAGACGACCACCGGTCGCCCGGCGAAGTCCTTCAGCGACACCTTCTCCCCGTCCTGATCGGCCAGCGTGAAGGCGGGCGCTCTGTCCCCGGCGTCGAGCTTGGCCATCGGGATCCTCCTGGGCGTGTGGTGGGCCCCACCATGGCACACGGCCGCCCCCTGCCCTTCCTGCGCCTCGGCCCAGGGCCACCGATCGGGGGGACAGGACCGCTACACTGGGAAACGCGTGCCGTGGCGTTGCCACGACACCGGGGTCTTCCTCACCTGTTCTCTTCGTTCCCGCCTTCTGGAGCGGGCGCTTCGGAGCCCCGAGGCGGACCCGACCCGGCGGTCGATGGGCGGCCGCGGGACACGAAGAGCGAAAGAGACCCCATGACCACAACAATTGAGCGTCCTTCGGACGAGGATTCCACCGAACCCGAACCCATCCTGGCCACGACCTTCGAGGAGTTGGGGGTGGCTCCCGAGTTGGTAGCCGTCCTGGCCTCCCAGGGCATCAAGGCCCCGTTTCCCGTCCAGGCCATCACCATCCCCGACGCCATCGCCGGACGCGACGTCTGCGGCAAGGCCAAGACCGGTTCGGGCAAGACCCTGGCCTTCGGCCTTCCCCTCCTCATGCGTCTGGGTACGCCGGCACCGCGCCGGCCGCGTGGCCTCGTCCTCGTCCCCACCCGTGAGCTCGCCATCCAGGTGGCCGAGGTCCTCGCCCCGCTGGCCGAGGCCACCGGTCGCCGGGCCGTCGTCCTCTACGGCGGCGCCGACATCGAACGCCAGATCAAGAAGCTCAACAAGGGTGTCGACGTCGTCATCGCCACCCCGGGCCGGCTGATCGACCTCTCCGACCGCGGCGAGGTCTCCGTGGCCGACGTCGAGGTGGCCGTCCTCGACGAAGCCGACCGCATGGCCGACATGGGATTCCTGCCCCAGGTCGACTGGGTCCTGCGTCGGATCGAGAAGCCCCACCAGACCATGCTCTTCAGTGCCACCCTGGACGGCGACGTCGACCGCCTGGTCCGTCGCCACCTGACCGATCCCGTCCGTCACGAGGTGGCCTCGGCCCGCGTCACCGTCGACCTCATGGAGCACCGCTTCCTCCAGGTCCACCAGATGGACAAGGTCAAGGTGGCCGCCGCCATCTGCAAGGGGGCGACCAAGACCCTCGTCTTCGTCCGTACCAAGCGCGGCGCCGACCGACTGGTCGAGCAGCTCCAGCGCGAGGGGGTCCGGGCCGCCGCCATCCACGGCGATCTCCGCCAGTCGAGCCGCGAGAAGGCGCTCGAGGACTTCACCTCCTCCCGGCTCCCGGTCCTGGTGGCCACCGACGTGGCCGCCCGTGGTCTCGACATCGAGGACGTCGACGTCGTCGTCCACTACGACCCTCCCGAGGACCACAAGGCCTATCTCCACCGGTCGGGTCGCACGGCGCGCGCCGGTGGCAAGGGCGTCGTGGCCACCCTCGTCCTCTGGGACCAGATCCTCGACGTCGAGCGGATCCAGAAGCGTCTCGGCCTCCCCACCGCGCTGATCGAGATCTTCTCCAACGATCCCCGTCTGGCCGACCTCTCCGGTTGGGAACTCGACGAGGGTGCGGCCTGAGACTGTCGGCGGGGTTTCGTCGCCCGAGCCCGCATGTGTGACACCCTCTGCCTCCTCGGCGACGGCGTCACCCTCTTCGCCAAGAACTCGGACCGCCCCCGGTCCGAGCCCCAGATCGCCTCGGCCTTTCCCCGCCGCCCTCCGGGCGGGTCCTTGCGTACCCAGTACCTCGACATCCCCGACACCGGCGCCTTCTCGACCCTGCTCTCCCGTCCCACCTGGCTCTGGGGGGCCGAGCACGGTCTGAACGAGCACCGCGTGGCCATCGGCAACGAGATGGTCTTCACCACCGTCGATCCCCGGCCCCTGCCCCCGGCGTTCATCGGCATGGACCTCGTCCGTCTCGGTCTCGAACGGGGCCGGACGGCGGACGCGGCGCTCGAGGCCATCACCACCCTCATCGACCACCACGGCCAGGGGGGCATCGGTGACCAGATCCACTCTCTCTCCTACTGGTCCTCGTTTCTCATCGCCGATCCCGCCTCGGCCTGGATCCTCGACACCTCGGCCTCCAGCTGGGCCGCCCGCCAGGTGGACGGCGCCGCCGCCATCTCCAACTGTCTGACGCTTCGCACGGACTGGACCCGGGCCTCGGCCGACATCGTCCCCGGCACCGACATCGGCAGCTGGCGCCATCCCGGGCTTCCCACCGGTTTCGCCGACACCCGCCTCGAGTCGAGCGGCGCCTTTCTCCGCCGCGCCGCCGCCGTGCCCGACTGCGATCCCCGGGCCGTCGTCGGGCTGCTCCGCGACCACGGCTCCGGACCCTGGGGCGTTCCCGGCTCCCACCCCCGGCTCCCGTCGGCCGGATCGTCGGACCCTTCCGTGCCGGCCGCACCGGCGGTGGACGACGCCTCCCTCGACGGCGCCGGCTGGACGGTCTGTCTCCACGCCAACGAGACGGCCGTCACCACCGCCTCCCTGTTGGCGCTCCTGCCGACCGATCCGGATGTCCCGGCCAGAGCCTGGATGGCGCTCGGCAGTCCCTGTGTCTCGGTCTACGTCCCCGTCCCCCCGCCTCTGTCCGGCACCGCGGTGCTCCCCGTTCCCCCGCTCGTCGGCGACGAGGAGTTCTGGATCCGATTCGCCGCCATCCGCGACTGCGTGGGCCTGGACGCGACGTCGCTGGCCGCGGTCCGCGCCGAGCTGTCGCCCCTCGAGGACGCCCTCTGGGACGAGGCCACCGACCTCGGTACCGATCCGGAGAAATGGCAGGCCTACGGGGCCCGGGCCACCCGGCGCGTGAGCGCCGCGCTGGACGCCCTGGCCGCCGCCGGCATCGGAGTCTCCGACACCGACCGTTAGGATCCTCTGTCCATGACCGAGAGAATCGACCCGGCGCCGTTGATCGCCATCGACGAACCCGTCGACGTGGAGCGGATCCTCGTGGTCACCGCCCATCCCGACGACGTCGACTTCGGCGTGGCCGGTTCGGTGGCCACCTGGGTGAAGTCGGGCATCGAGGTGGCGTACTGCATCGTGACCGACGGCGACGCCGGTGGGTCCGACCGTGATATCTCGCGTCCCGAGATGGCCGCCATCCGGCGCGACGAGCAGAGGGCGGCGGCCGCCGAGGTCGGCGTCACCGACGTCACCTTCCTCGGCTACCCCGACGGACGCCTTGTCCCGAGTGTCGAGCTGCGCCGGGACATCTCCCGTCAGGTACGGATCCACAAACCCCAACGCCTCGTCTGCCAGTCGCCCGACCGCATCTGGGACCGGCTCGGGGCCAGCCACCCGGACCACCTGGCCGCAGGAGAAGCGGCCGTCTGCGCCGCCTACCCCGATGCCCAGAACCCTTTTGCCCACCCCGAGCTCCTGGAGGAGGGCCACGAGCCCCACTCGGTGGCCGAGGTCTTCCTGATGGCGGCACCCGAGACCAACCGGATCGTGGACGTCACCGACACCTTCGACACGAAGATCGCCGCCCTCCGCCGTCACCGCAGCCAGGTGGGCGAAGGGCAATGGCTCGACGCCCGGATCCGGGAGTGGCTCTCGGCCGGTGCCCGAGCCGCCGGTCTCCCCGAAGGCCGTCTGGTCGAATCCTTCCGCGTCGTCGTCACCCCCTAGCCCGAGACCCGGTCGCTCTTGCCAGACGAGACGCCGTCGGGGAGCTCGTTCCCGGGGGCACGACCCTGGATCGTGGTCCAGCACACCCCGACCGAAGGTCCCGGCCTCCTGGCCGCTGTCCTGGCCGGCGCCGAGATGCCGAACCGGATCGTCCGGCTCGATCTGGGCGAGAGCCTGCCCGATCCCGCCGATGTCTCCGGCGTTGTGGTCATGGGAGGGCCCATGGGCGTGCACGACACGGCCGATCACCCCTGGCTGGTCAGCGAGAAGCGCTGGCTGGCCGAGGCCGTGGACGCCGGCCTCCCCGTTCTCGGGGTCTGCCTGGGAGCCCAACTGGTGGCCGCCGCCCTGGGGGCGGACGTCACCACCGGGCCGTCCCCCGAGATCGGTATCGGCCGTATCACCCTCGACGCCGAGGGTCTGATCGACCCGCTCCTCGGCCCCGAGGGCGACCAGCTTCCCGTCGTCCACTGGCACGGGGACACCTTCGCCATCCCCGACGGTGCCACCCGCCTGGCCTCGAGCGACCGTTACCAGAACCAGGCCTTCCGCTATGGCGACCGTGTCTACGGCCTCCAGTTCCATCTCGAGGTGGACGACGAGGTGGCGGCGTCCTGGGCTCCGGATCTGCCCGCCGGCATCACTCTGGACGGACCCGACCGCCGTCTTGTCGAAGAGACCGGCCGCCGTGTTTTCAGTCGCTTCATCGAGCTCGCCTCCGCCGCGGCCCACGGACGATGACGAGGACCAGAGGAGCCGACGTCACCGAGTCGCCAGCCGCGGAGCCATCAGCCGGAGCCGTCCTGACGGCCGTCGAGCTGGGAGCCGGACCGCCACCTTCGGCCCGTGGATTTCCGGATTCCTGCTTCCAGGTTCGCGGTTCTGGGTTCTAGGCTGACGGCGCGACCCTGCCGCCGAGGCCCAGGGCGAGGGCTCGGTCAGACGTTCCCAACGAGTTCACCACCAAACCGGGGGGAGAGAGGTCCGTACACATGGATGACGCGACGATCCTGGCCGAGCTCCTGCCGACAGCCGAGCGCCTGGTCGACCGACACCTCGGCATGGCCAAGGAATGGTTTCCCCACGACCTCGTCGAATGGCGGCCACCCCCGACACCCACCGCCGCCGGCGTCGAGCCCCTGCCCGACGGTGTGGCCAGTGCCCTGTTCGTGAACGTCCTCACCGAGGACAACCTGCCGTACTACTTCGCCGCCATCGACGGCCTCTTCGGCCGCCACGGCGCCTGGGGCTACTGGACCCGACGCTGGACGGCGGAGGAGGGCCGGCATTCGATCGCGCTTCGCGACTATCTGATCATGAGCGGGCACATCGACCCGACCACCTTGGAGCGGGCCCGCATGGCCCAGGTGACCGGAGGCGTCTCCCCTCAGCCCACGAGCATCTCCGACGCCTTCGCCTACCTCGCCCTCCAGGAGCTCGCCACCAGGATCGCCCACCACAACACGGGCAAGGCCCTGCCCGACGCCGAGGGCTACGGGGTCATGAAGAGGGTGGCGGCGGACGAGAACCTCCACTACCTCTTCTACCGGGACCTGGTCTCGGCCGCCCTCGAGATCGACCCCTCGGGCATGGTCGAGGCCATCAAGCGCCAGGTCATCGGTTTCGAGATGCCGGGCACGGGAATCACCGGCTTTTCCGGTCACGCCAAGGCCATCGCCCGGGCCGGCATCTACGACCTGCGTGTCCACCACGACTCGATCCTGCGTCCGGTCGTCCTCGGTCATTGGGACATCGCCGAAAGGCAGGGACTCACGCCGTCGGCGGAGAAGGCCCGGACCCGTCTGCTCCAATTCATCACCCGCTTGGGCCGCGCCTCGGTCCGGGGGCTGACCAACAGCCCGGCGGAGATGGTCGAGGCGTCGAGCCGGTAGGCCCGGACGGCGGCGCGTCGTCCGAGCGCCGAAAATCCGAGCGCAGAAGAGCGGGCACGGCGACGGCGGGCGGGGCGGTCCAAAGTCTCAAGAGGTCCGCCGATCGCTCCGATACACCATCGGTGACCGTTGCCGAACCCCGGACGACACGGCCATGGGGCGGCTCCGACCTGCCTACTCCGGTGGAAAGGCTCTGTGAACCGGGAGCGATCACCGCCGTGGTCCAGCCCGTTGTCCGCCCTCCGACATGGTCGTCGTCGGCTACGAGGCGTTGGCCCCGATGTCGGGCGAACCGCACCGACCGCCCGACTGGTGGCTGGAAGTGGCGTCGGGATTCGATCTCCGGGCCCGACTCGAACCCGCCTGTGTCCGGGCCGTGGCCCGGTTCGGCGCCCCGCCCGACGCCCGGCGCTCTTCGTCAATGCCAGCCCGTCGACCATCTCCGACCCGGCTTTCCTGGCTCTGCGCGATGACCTTCCCGACCGGCTCGTCCTGGAGCTGACCGAGCAGGAGGCGGTCGAGGACGACGACGACCTCCGTGGCCGTCTGGCCGGATGGCTCGGTCGCGGGTTCCGTCTCGCCGTGGATGATGCCGGTGCCGGCTACTCGAGCCTCCGCCACATCGTGGAGCTCTCGCCCGACTACCTGAAGCTCGACCGCGAACTCATCCGGGGTATCGACGAGGATCCCAACCGCCGGGCCCTGATGCGAGCGGTGGTGGCCTTTGCCCGGGAGGTGGGCACGAGCGTGATCGCCGAGGGGGTCGAGACCCGAGGGGAGCTCGACGTTCTGCGCGATGCCGACGTCCACCTCGTCCAGGGCTACCTCCTGGCCCGGCCGGCGCCGCCGTGGCCTCAGGTGGCCCGCACCGGACCGTCCACGCATCTCTCGGCCGACGCCACCGACGATCGGGGAAGGCACCGGGCCTGGGTCCACGAGGACAAGCTGCGTCAGGCCCTCGCCCGGCTCGACAACGTCGTCGCCGTCTGTGACCTCGTAGTGGAGACGCTTCTCCGACGGGGCCATCTGATGTCGAGCCTCTACCTCGAGCGCAACGGCGAGCTCCGCTGCGTATCGCAGCGCGGACTCTGGCAGGTCCACCGAGACGGTGGCCCGCCCTCTCGCCGACCGGCTCGGGCTCATCGGCACCAATCTGGGCAATACCCGCTGGCAACGCGCCGCCCACGCGTCGGTCGCCATCTCCGGCCTTCTGACCAGCCGCCGACTGCCCCAGCAGGTTCTCCACCGTGTCCGGGATACGGCCGAGATGGACTCGGCCTGTCTGGTGTTCGATGAGCCCGAGGGTCAGCGGACGGTGACGGCCGTGGGCCCGTTGGCCGACAGCATGTCGGCCTTGGCCGCAGACGATCTCGTCGCCCTGTCCTCACTGGTGGGTGACATCCGGTCCTGTTACACCGCCGGCGACGCGTCGAGCCCGGGATTCGTCGGCACCGAGTCCTTGCGTGCCGCCGGGGCCCGGGCCGTCGTGGTCCGGTTGACGATCGGGCCGTTTCCGTTGTCCGGGCCCGCCTGGGTCTCTCCCGCCGGGGAGAAAGCTCGGCGTAGCCGTGTCTGCGGCTTGCCGCTTGTTGTCGACGTGTCGCCTACCGTGGTCGGACAAATGCCTGAGGGAACGGGCGGCCCAGATAGGGCCCGGGGGCTGACCGGAGATCTCCCCGCCTGGCTGAGAGCTTGCGCCGGTGCAAAGTCTGTGAAGCTTTCCGTCTCGGCCACGGGCCACTGACACCGGCCAAGCGGACGGAGGTTCCCGGTGAAGATCGACACGCAGCTGACCGGATTCGTCACGGCGGCCGAGGACGCCCGCCGTCTCGAAGACCTCGGTCTCGACGGTGCCTTCACCTTCGAGGGTCCGCACGACGTCTTCACGCCGTTGATCATGGCGGCCGGGGCGACCACCACGTTGCAGCTGATCAGCAACGTGGCCATCGCCTTCCCCCGTAACCCCGTCCAACTGGCCCACCAGGCCTACGACCTGCAGCTGCTGTCGAAGGGCCGGTTCACTTTGGGACTCGGAACGCAGGTGCGCGCCCAAATCGAAAAACGCTATGGCGCCGAGTTCGAACGCCCGGTGGCCCGGATGCGCGAGAAGGTGGCCGCCCTGCGGGCCATCCTCGGCTCCTGGGAGACGGGGGCGCGCCTCGAGTTCCGCGGGGAATTCTCCACCCACACCCTGATGCCGCCGACCTTCAATCCCGGGCCCAATCCCTACGGCCCGCCGGCCATCGCCATCGGCGGTCTCGGACCACAGATGGTCGGGCTGGCGGCCGAGGTGGCCGACGGTCTGCTGGTCATGCCCTTCAACACCGCCGCCCACTTTCGCGGGCGGACCCTTCCGGCCATCGAGCGAGGCCTCGAAAGGGCAGAGAGGGATCGCTCCGCTCTCGAGGTGACGGCCGAGGTGATCGTCTGCTGCGGACGCAGTGAAGCCGAGATGGAGGCGGCCCGGACCGGGGTCCGCTGGCTCCTGGCCTTCTACGCCTCCACCCCCGCCTACCGACCGGTTCTCGAGGTGGAGGGATGGGAGGCGGTCCAGCCCGAGTTGAACGGCCTCTCCAAGGCCGGTCGGTGGGACGAGATGCCCGCCCGCATCGACGACCTCATGCTGTCGCAGTTGGCCGCCGTCGGTTCGCCGACGGAAGTGGCCGCCACCATCGTCGACCGCTTCGGGGGACTGGTGGACCGGGTGGCCTTCTACACGCCGTATCGGGTCAGCGACGGCACCATCGCCGAGATCGTCGGCGCCCTTCGGAGTCGGTCCGACCCGGGTTGATCGAATAGGCGCTTAAGAAGAGACGATCGAAATGGCGCAGTGGCGGGCCCCGCTCTCGGACCGGTTACAGCGCGAAAGCAGACGCTCGCCCGCCAGGCCCCCGGCGAGGCCGTCCCGGTGATCGTCAGGCTACGGACCTCGCCCCCCCGGTCCATGAGGCGCACCAGCCGGAGGACGGACTTCGTCGAGAGGGCGATCTCGCCTATGCCCTTGAGATAGAGGGGTGGGCTGGGTGGGCTTTCGGGATAGCCCGGGGTCTGGCCCTCTTTGGCCCGGCGGGGAGAACGCGGCGAAGGCCTCGTCGACCCGTGAAATCGCCGGCCCCGCCCACGGGCGCCGCCCGGGTGCGGCCCGGGTGCCGTGCCGGTTGTGGCCCGGGTGCCGTGCCGGTTGTGGCCGGGGTGGACCACGACGGCCGACCGCGGCCATGCTCTCGGTGGAGCCGACAGGATCCGTCGCATCAGGAGGTGCACCATGGGAGTGTCAGAGGACTCCGAGCGGATCGTCCGGGATTTCCTCGACGTCTTCGGTAAGCACGACGCCGCCGCCCTGCGGCCGTTCTTCACCGACGACGTCGTCTACCACAACATCCCCATGGACCCCGCTGTCGGTATCGAGGCCACCGTCGCCTTCATCGAGGGCTTCTTCGCCATGGCCGAAGGCATGACCATCGAGACCACCCACCTGGCCGTGCGCGACAACGTGGTGCTGACCGAGCGGATCGACACCTTCAGCATGGGCAGTCTCACGGCACCGTTGCCGGTGATGGGGACGTTCGAGATCCGTGACGGGAAGATCTGCGCCTGGCGCGACTACTTCGACCTGGCCCAGATCACGGCCATGCTGACCCCGGATCCCTGATCAGATCCAGCGGAGGTCGTCGTCGGCGTCGTCGGTGACGCGGGCACAGGTGGGACAGAACCAGCGGGTCTCGAGGGCGGTGCCACAGGCGCGGTGGTGCGGGCCCTCCACCTCGCCCCCGGACTCCCGGGACCCCCAACGGGCCAGCAGCCGCAGCGCCCCGGCCAGCTCCCGGCCGGCTTCGGTGATCCGGTACTCGAGCCGGGGCGGGCGGTCGGAGTAGGGGACGGCCAGGATCAGGCCCTGACCTTCGAGGCGCCGGAGCCGGGCGGTCAAGACGTTCGGGGCCAGCCGGGGGATGTCGCTCTGGAGCTCGGAGAAGCGCCGTGGCCCTTCGAGCAGGGCATCGACCACCACCAGGGTCCAGCGGTCGCCCACCCTGGCCATCGCCGCGTCCAAACCCGAGGTCACCGGCTCATCCTGGCTCACCGTTCGACGTCCGCGCACCCGGGGCCCTTCCCTGTATGGTACTCAATAGTAACTTGCAAGTAACTAGTAAATAGTTCAAAGTGAGAGAGCCGGAGCCGTGCCGGTCGGAAAATCTCGGGAGGTCGGAGAATGGGAAAGGTGCTGGAGGAGCTGTCGGCCGCCGTGCGGAGCGCGCTGGAGACGGTCGGGCCGTCGGTGGTCGGCGTGGGGGCCGGGGGGAGCGGCGCCGTGGTCGGTGACGGGGTGGTGGTGACCAATGCCCACAACCTCCGGGGTGAGGAGACGGTGGTGACCTTCGCCGACGGCCGGCGGGTGCCGGGCCGGGCCACCGGTGTCGACATCGACGGCGACCTGGCGGTGCTGGCCGTCGACACCGCCGGCGCCGGCCCGCTCGAGTGGAGCAGCCGGCCGGTCGGCATGGGCGACGCCGTCCTCGGTTTCGCCAATCCGGGCGGACGGGGACTGCGGGCCAGCGTCGGTTTCGTCTCGGCCGTCGACGTGGGATTCCGCGGACCCGGCGGCCGGAAGGTGGGCGGCGCCCTGGAGCACACCGCCCCCCTGGCCCGGGGATCGTCGGGTGGACCCCTGGTGGACAGCGCCGGGAAGTTCGTGGGGATCGACACCCACCGGGTGGGAGACGGCTTCTACCTGGCCATGCCGGCCAACGAGGAGTTGAAGCGCCGGGTCGACGCCCTCGGCCGGGGCGAGGAGCCCCGCCGACCGCGGCTCGGCATCGCCGTGGCCCCCTCCCCGGTGGCCCGGAGGTTGCGCCGGTCGGTGGGCCTGCCCGATCGCGATGGGATCCTGGTCCGGGCGGTGGAGGAGGGCGGGCCCGCCGCCACCTCCGGCATCCGTCAGGGTGACCTGGTGGTGGCCGTGGCCGGGACGCCGGTGGCGAGCGTCGACGAGCTGGCCGGCGCTCTCGAGGGAGCCGGTCCGGCCGCGGCCGTCGAGCTGGCCGTCGTACGCGGGGCCGACGAGCTGACCGTCTCGGTCCGCCTGTCCTCACCCGACGTGTCCCCAGCCGACGACACCCCCTCCGCCGGCTGAGCCGGGGCGAGGACGGGTCCCGGGAGGGTCCCGCACGGCATGATGGTGGTCTTCGTGGCAACCTCGCGGACCGCGGCGAGCCCGAGAGCGGAGGAACCCCGATGATCAAGCTCACCTGTCTTCTTCGGCGCAAGGACGGGATGTCCCCCGAGGACTTCCATGCCTACTGGCGCAACAACCACGGCCCCCTGGTGGCGTCGACCCGCAGTGGCAGCCATGTCATCCGCTACGAGCAACGGCACCGGCCGCTGTCGGAGTACGCAGACGAAGACGACGGCTCCTACGACGGGGTCACCGAGCAGTGGTTCGCCTCGATGGACGAGTACAACGCCCACGTCGCCGAGAAGGACTTCGCCGACGTCTGGGCCGACCTGCCCAAGTTCCTGGACGTCTCCCGGCTGGCCTTCGTCCTGACCGAAGAGCCGGTGGTGATCATGGAGGGTCCCCGGGACTGAGCCCGATCAGGCGGCGGCGCCCGCCACCACCGGTCGGTCGAGGGCGACGCCACCCATGGATCCCCGGAACTGGGCGTCGCCGAAAGTGAAGACCCCGCCGTCCGAGGCCACCAGCCAATACCCCCCGCTTCCCGGTCCGGCGATGATGGCCACGATGGGCCGGGCCAGGGCGACCGATCCCGTGGAGCCGAAGAACTGGGCGTTGCCGAAGGTGAAGACCCCGCCGTCCGAGGCCACCAGCCAATACCCCCCGCCCTGGGGCATGGCCGCCACGCCCACGACGGGCCGGGCCAGGACCACCGATCCGAGCGATCCCCAGAACCGGGCGTTGCCGAAGGTGAAGACCCCGCCGTCCGAGGCCACCAACCAGTAGCCGTGGCCCCCGGCCGGTGCGGCGATGCCGACGACGGGCTTGGCCAGTGGGATGCCTCCGAGGGAGCCGAGGAAGGCGGCGTCGCCGAAGGCGAAGACCCCGCCGTCCGAGGCCACCAGCCAGTAGCCCCCTCCGTCGGGGGTGGCGACCATACCCACCACGGGCTTGTCCAACGGTCGGCCGCCCATCGAGCCGTAGAAGGGGGCGCCGAAGGCGAAGACCCCGCCGTCCGAGGCCACCTGCCAGTAGCCGCCGTTCGGATCGGCGGCGTTGCCCACGATGGGGGCGTCGAGGCGCTTGCCGCCCATGGAGCCGTAGAAGGGGGCGGCGCCGAAGGCGAAGACCCCGCCGTCGGAGGCGGTCATCCGGTATCCCTCGGGGGCCTGGCCGGCGGCGATGTCGGGGGTCGAGCCGGTGAAGCTGACCGGGGCCAGCCAGAGGCTGCGGAACTCACCGGCCTGGTAGGAGTAGTCGCTCGCCGGTCCGTCCCATGCCGCGTAGGCCATCCACCAGTTCCCGCCGGCATCGGTCACGAGCGACTCGCCCCCGGGGCCGAGGCGCACGGAGTCGGAATGAAGGACCGGACTCTGCTCGGGCTTGGTGCAGGGACCGACAGGGCCGGCGCAGACGGCGTAGCCGACGCCGTAGCCGGCGCTGTTCCAGAGGCCGCCCGAATAGAACAGGACGTAGCTTCCCTGTTCGTAGACCATGGCCGGGTTCTCGACGGTGGACTCCCACGACTGGGTCTCGGTGAGGAGGTGGACCTCGTCGCCGACCACGGCGCTTCCGTCGGCGGAGAGTTGGGCCACCCAGATGTCACCGGCAATGGGCAGGGCGCCGTCGCCGCCGTTCGACTTCCAGTAGAGATAGGCCGTGCCCGACGGATCGAGAAAGGGCTGGGGATCGAGCGATCCCCCGATGCTCGTCTGGCAGATGAGGGGTTGGATGCTCGTGTCGGTGAACGGTCCCGCCGGCGACGCCGCCCTGGCCTCGGAGATGCACTCCTCGCCGTCGCCCCGGCGCTGCGTGGCGTAGTACATGACGTAGACCCCGTCGAGGAGGACGACCCCGGGGGCCCAGGTCTGACCCGGCTTCTCCCAGCTGGGAAGGACGGGTAGGGCATCGCCCAGGTTCGTCCAGTGCTGCAGGTCGGTCGAGGAGAGCACCGGGATGTGTCCGGAGTTCCCCGCCGTCGTGTAGACGTAATAGGTCGGCCCCACACGGATGATGTCGGGATCGGGGGCGTCATGGTCGTAGACGGCGGCGGTGACGATCACCGATGCGGTACGGGGTCCCGGTGCCGATGCCGCAGCGGCGGTGCCGATGCCGTCGGCTGCGGCCAGAGCCAGCGACAGCGACAGCGACAGCGTCAGGGCGAGCAGCAGCGCCGCCGGGAGGTTGGTGACGCGCCGCCGGCCTGGCATGGCGAGGCAGTGTAGAGGGGGCCGTCCTCGCGTAATCGTCGCCACCGACATTTCTGTCCCGGTGACGCGCCCCGCGGTGCCGATCCGATTGGCCGCCGGACCGGGCCGGCCAAGTCAGCCGGCCAGCTGGCGCAACACGTAGGGGAGGATGCCCCCGTGCCTGAAGTACTCGGCTTCCATCGGCGTGTCGATCCGCACACGGGCACTGAACTCGATGGCGCCGGCGCGCACGGTGATCTCCTTCGGCACCTCACCACTTCGGAAGGTGTCGAGGCCGACGATGTCGATGGTCTCCTCGCCCGTCAGGCCGAGGCTGGTGAGGGTCTCACCGTCGGCGAACTGGAGGGGGAGGATGCCCATTCCCACCAGGTTGGAGCGGTGGATGCGTTCGTAGCTCTGGGCGATCACGGCCCGGACGCCGAGGAGTGCCGGTCCCTTGGCGGCCCAGTCGCGCGACGATCCCGAGCCGTACTCGGCGCCGGCGAAGAGCACCAGGGGAACGCCGTCGGCCTCATAACGCATGGCCGCGTCGAAGATGCTCATCTGCTGGCCGTCGGGCAGATGACGGGTGACGCCGCCCTCGGTCCCCGGGGCCAGCAGATTGCGGAGCCGGACGTTGGCGAAGGTGCCGCGCATCATCACCTCGTGGTTGCCCCGGCGGGCGCCATAGGAGTTGAACTCGGAGGCGTCCACGCCGTGACTGATCAGGTACTCGCCGGCGGGCGAACTCGGCCGGATGGAACCGGCCGGGGAGATGTGGTCGGTGGTGACGCTGTCGCCCAGGACGGCGAGCACCCGGGCGCCGACGACGTCGCGCACCGCTGCGGGCTCCGGGCCGATGCCGGCGAAGAACGGGGCCTGCAGGACGTAGGTCGAGTCCCCGGTCCAACCGAAGGTGTCCCCGCCCCCGATGGCCATGGAACGCCAGCGGTCGTCGCCGTCGAACACGGCACCGTAGCGGCGGCGGAACATCTCCGACGTCACCGCCTGTCGGAGGACCTCGCCGATCTCGGCCGAGGTCGGCCAGATGTCGCGCAGGAAGACGGGCTGTCCGGCGCCGTCGGTTCCGAGGGGCTCGGTGGTGAGGTCGAGGTCCATGGTGCCGGCCAGCGCGTAGGCCACGACCAGGGGCGGTGACGCCAGGTAGTTGAGCCGGACGTCGGGATGGATGCGGCCCTCGAAGTTCCGGTTCCCCGAGAGTACGGCGGCGACGGCCAGGTCTCCCTCGGCCACCGCCTCCGACACCCCTGGGAGCAGGGGGCCCGAATTGCCGATGCAGGTGGTGCAGCCGAAGCCCACCAGGTCGAAGCCGAGGGCGGAGAGTGGTTCCACCAGGCCGGCCCGCTCGTAGTAGTCCATGACCACGCGTGACCCGGGGGCGAGTGTCGTCTTCACCCAGGGCCTGGCCGACAGACCCCGGGCCACCGCCTTCTGGGCCAGCAGCCCGGCCGCCAACATGACCTGCGGGTTCGAGGTGTTGGTGCAGCTGGTTATGGCGGCGATCACGACCTGGCCGTCGCCGATCTCGTGGGTGCTGCCGTCGTCCAAGCTGGCCGTGGCCGTCCGCCGGCCCGTGGCATCGCCGGTCTTCTGGCGCGAGGTGGCCAGGGCGCTCACGAAGCCGGCCCTCGTCCCCGAGAGAGAGACCCGGTCCTGGGGCCGGGCCGGGCCGGCCAGGCTGGGCTCGACGGTGGCCAGGTCGAGCTCCACGTTCTCGGTGAAGTTCGGGGCGTCGTCCCCGGGCCGGCGGAAGAGGCCCTGTTCCTTCGTGTAGGCGTCCACCAATTGCACATGGTCCTCGTCCCGACCGCTGAAACGCAGGTAGTCGAGGGTGACGTCATCGACCGGGAAGATCACACAGGTGGCTCCGTACTCGGGGGCCATGTTCCCGATGGTGGCCCGGCTCTCGAGGGGCAGCTGCGCCAGGCCCGTACCGTGGACCTCCACGAACTTGCCCACCACGCCGTGATGGCGCAGCAGCTCGGCGATGGTGAGCACCAGGTCGGTGGCCGTCGTGCCCTCGCGCAGATCTCCGGTCAGACGCAGCCCCACCACCGGGGGCACGAGCATCGTGAGCGGCTGCCCGAGCATGGCCGCCTCGGCCTCGATCCCGCCCACACCCCAGCCGAGCACGCCGAGACCGTTGACCATGGTGGTGTGGGAGTCGGTGCCCACTAGCGTGTCGGGGAAGGCCGAGCCGTCGGGGGCGGCGAAGATCACGCGCGCCAGGTACTCGAGGTTCACCTGGTGGCAGATGCCGGTCCCCGGGGGGACGACCCGGAAACCGTCGAAGGCCTGCTGGGCCCAGCGCAGCAGCTCGTAGCGCTCGATGTTGCGTTGGTACTCGATGTCGACGTTGGTGCCGAACGACGTCGACAGACCCGACGACTCGGCGATCACCGAGTGGTCGATCACCAGTTCCACCGGAACCAGCGGATTGACCCGGGTGGGATCGCCACCCATGGAGACGAGGGCGTCGCGCATGGCGGCCAGGTCGACGACGGCGGGGACACCGGTGAAGTCCTGCATGAGGACGCGTTCGGGGGTGAAGGCGATCTCGGTGGACGTGACCGCGCCGGAGGACTGCCGGGACGCCCAACCGGCCACCGCTTCGATGTCGGCGGCGTGGACGTGGCGACCGTCCTCGTGGCGGATCAGGTTCTCCAGGACGATCTTCATGGAATAGGGAAGCCGGGCCACGTCGAATTGCCCGTCGAGGACGCCCAACCGGCGGATGGCGAAGCTCCGCTCCCCCACGGCGAGGGTGGAGCGGGTGGAGAAGCTGTCGAGGGGGTGCGGTCCAGTGGCCATGGGTCCATTCTGCTCCCCGGCGCGCCCTCGGACATCCCACTCCCGATCCCGGCCGGGCCGAGCCCGCTCGGGCATCGCCGGCCGGCCCGGTGCCGGTGGCCGGGGAGCACCGTTAGGGTCGGGGTGCGTGGAGGCCTGTGCCGAGTGCGGCTGTGCGTACGGCACCCTGGGCCGGGCGGAGATCGCACCCGAGCTGCGGGCGCTGGCCGGCCGCTACCGCCAGGTCCTCCAGAGCACCGGGAGCGAGCGCCTTCGGGCCCACCCCCGGGCCGGTGTCTGGTCGGCCCTCGAGTACGGCTGTCACGTCCGTGATGTCCTGGCCGTCCAACGGGAGCGGGTGCTGCTCGCCCTCGTCGGGGACGAGCCTTCCTTCGCCCCCATGCGGCGCGACGAGCGGGTGCTCGAGGAGCGCTACAACGCGCAGGACCCGACGGTGGTGGCGGGGGAACTCCAAGCCCGGGCCGACGCCCTGGCCGACGCTTTCGAGGCCCTGGACGACGAAGGCTGGAGCCGGACCGGTCTCTACCACTGGCCGACCACGGCGGTGCGGACGGTGGAGTGGATCGGGCTCCATACTGTGCACGAGTGCGTCCACCACCTGACCGACATCGGATCGCCCGCGTCCGACGAGGCCACCGACCGATGAGGGGCATGGACGACCGGCCACCTGAGACAGAGAAGGGACCACGGAGATGAAGATGCGCACACTGGGCCAGGGGCTAGTCGTCTCGGCCGAAGGACTCGGCTGCATGGGGATGAGCCAGTCCTACGGGCCGGCGGACGACACCGAATCGATCGCCACCATCCACCGGGCCCTCGACCTCGGCGTCACCTTCCTCGACACGGCCGACATGTACGGGCCCTTCGTGAACGAGCAATTGGTGGGTACGGCCGTCGCCGGGCGCCGTGGCGAGGTGGTGCTGGCCACCAAGTTCGGAAACGAGCGGCGGGCCGACGGAAGCTTCGTCGGTGTGAACGGCCACCCTGACTATGTCCGCGCCGCCTGTGACGCCTCCCTGGCGCGGCTCGGGGTCGATGTCATCGACCTCTACTACCAGCACCGGGTGGACACCACGGTGGCCGTGGAAGAGACGTGGGGAGCCATGTCCGAGCTCGTCGCCGCCGGCAAGGTCCGGCACCTCGGCATATCCGAGGCGGCCCCGGCCACCATCCGCCGGGCCCACGCCGTGCATCCGGTGACGGCCCTGCAGAGCGAGTACTCGCTCTTCACCCGGGAGCCCGAGGACGAGATCCTGGCCACCGTGCGGGAGCTCGGCATCGGCTTCGTCCCCTACAGCCCCCTCGGACGCGGCTTCCTGTCGGGCAGCATCACCAGTCCCGACCAGTTCGGTGAGGCGGACTTCCGGAGGTTCTCGCCCCGATTCCAAGGAGAGAACTTCGGCCGCAACCTGGCCGTGGTGGACAAGGTGGCCGAACTGGCGGCGACGTTCGGGGTGACGTCGTCCCAACTCGCCCTGGCCTGGGTGCTGGCCCAGGGCGAGGACATCGTGCCCATCCCGGGGACGAAGCGACGGACATACCTGGAAGAGAACATCGCCGCCCTCGACATCGAGCTCTCGGCCTCCGACCTCGATGCCATCGAGAAGGTGGCGCCGAAGGGCGTGGCCACCGGCAACCGCTACCCGGACGAGCACATGGCCCGGGTGAACCTCTGAACGGTCACATCAGGGGCGTGCTCAAGACTCCTCGTCGAGCTCCGGAAAGACGAAGCAGGCAACACCCATCTCTCGTGTCGAGAAGAACAACTCGGCCTCGATGTCCTCTTCGCCCTCTGTCGTCATCTCCGTGTCCATGATCCCCTGACGCGCCATCGTCGAGCTCCCTTCTCCGGGGGGATAGAAGGCATTCCGATCTGTCGTGCCACTTGCAGTATGCGCTTTCCGACGGACGAACGGGTACCGACTGGTAACTTCCCCGCGCCGACGCCACGGGACCGTCGAATGCGCAGGTGGACTGACCTTTCAGCACAACGCGGCAGGGCGGTGCGGTCCACGCAGCGTGGCGCACACGGGGTGCCGAGGCCCGATGGGCCGGGAACAACTCAGCGAAACGCCTCGACGGCCGTTGATCCGGCCACCACGATCATCCCCCCCGCCGCGCTGGGGGCGGCGAAGTGCTCGGGTCGGCCGACATCGAGGGCGAGCGAGAAGAAGGTGGTGCCGGTCGACTCGTTGATGCCGTAGAGCTTCGACGCCGACAGGTCGATGCTCCAGACCACGCCGCCGGCGATGGTCGGGGAACTCGCTCCCCCCGTGGGTGACGTCCACGTCCATCCCCGCGCCAGGGCGTTGCCGGGACCGGTCTTCACCTGCGCTATCTTGCCGGCGTCGGGACAGACGACGTAGACGTCCGGCGACTGATAGGCGCTGCCCCCGAGGGACCCGCAGACGGCGAGCGACGTCAGCTCACCACCGATCCCCCCGAGAGCAGTGCCGTCGAGCAGATAGGCCGTGATCTCCTTCCCGACCACGAACACCTGGCCGTTGTCCAACAGGACGGGAGAGGTCGATCCCAGGTCACCGTCGTCGACGTTGTCCTGGGCCCAGTTGGAGGGTGCGAAGTACGAAAGCTCGGTCAGGGCGGGGGAGAGCTTGATCACGGCGTCTCCGTGATCGAAGCGCTGACCGGGGCCGGCGCCGCCGTTCCCCGTGGCCACGAAGATGTCTCCCGTCTGGTCCACCGTCACCCCGGCCGGGGCCCAGATGGCCCCTTCCCGAACGGTGGGGACTCTGTAGGCGAGCAGGGCCCCGGTCCCGGTCTCGGGCACGGCCACCAGCCAGCCGTTGTACCGGCCGCAGTCGCCCTCGTTGCCGCCGAACCCCACCAGGAGGTGCCCGTCGGACAGGCCCAGGGCGATACGCTGGAGATAGTCGGCCGTCGTCCACCCCGGTTGGTCGACGCTTCGGCTCCAGACCACCTGGTGCGTTGTCAGGTCGATGCCGAACAACCGATGGCCGACGGCTCCGTCGCTCTCGGTCTCCGCCGAGGCGTAGACCATGGCCCGGGCGGGATCGATGACCATGGTCGAGGTGATCCCGACGGTGGGACCGATGTTCCCGCAGGGGAGGGCGCCGGCAGCGGCCGGGGTGGCCAGATGGTCCGACCACTGCACCTTTCCGGTGGCGGCCGACAGGTCGTAGACGGTGTCGTTCTCGGTGGCCACCAGGACCTGGCCGTCGAAGATGAGCGGCTCGCCGTAGACGGCGCCGTCGAGAGACGGTGACGTCCACACGGAGGCCGGAGCCTTGGTGACAGGAGGAAATGCGTCGGCCAGCGCCGTCCGGCGGAAGTTGCCGCCGTAGGTCGTCCACGACGTGACGGCGGCCGGGACACCGGTGGTGGTCGAGGCGCTGGTGGTCGAGGTCGATGGCGCCGACGACGGGATCGGGGCCGGCGGGGCGCGGTGGGAAGTTGCGCACCCGGCCACCACGACCACCAGGGCCAGCCCGAATCGTCGCCGGTGCCGGTGCCGGTGCCGGTGCCGGTGCCGGTGCCGGTGCCGGTGCCGGGCTCGGCTCGGCTGACCCCCGATGACCGCGGCGATCATCCTCGGACGTGAAGCCATGTCAGAGTCTGTCGCTCTGTCGGTGGACGCGAGATCCAGACATGCCTAATTTCCCTTGGATGGTCAGTCAAACCGGGCAGGATCCGGCCCCGATTGACCCGGCGGCGCTGGGCGCCTCGCTCCGACCATTCGGCGACAGTCGAATGCTGCCCCGGGAGGCGTATGTCGACGACGCCGTCTTCGCCCGGGAACAGCGGCACTTCCTCCAGGGGGGCTGGATGTGTGTCGGTCGGAGCGAGGACGTTGCCGCCCCCGGCGACCAGCGCGCCGAGTCGGTGGGGCTCGCCGGGGTGTTCCTCGTGCGCGCCCCCGACGGCGTCGTCCGAGGCTTCGCCAACTACTGTCGCCACCGTGGCCACGAGCTGCTGCCGTGTGGCGAGTCGCGCAACCTCCACATCGTCGTCTGCCCCTACCATTCGTGGTCGTACCAACTCGACGGCACGCTGCGGGGGGCGCCGGGATTCGACGCTTGCGATGGCTTCGTCGCCGCCGACCACGGTCTTGTCGAACTGCCGACCGAAGAGTGGCACGGCCTGCTCTTCGTCGACGCGTCGGATACCGCCGGTACCCCGACTACGTGATGACCCACATCCTCACCCCCCTCGCTCCCGACCGGACCCGCATCCAGTGCAGCTGGGCCTTTGCTCCTGAGGATCTCGACGGAGCGGGCTTCGATCCGTCGTACGCCGTCGACTTCTGGGACATCACCAACCGTCAGGACTGGGCTGCCTGCGAATCTGTGCAGCGCGGCATCTCGTCGTCCCACTACATCCCCGGTGTCCTGTCACCCGACGAAAACGGCGTCTACCAGCTGGTGACGATGCCGGCCCGGGGTTACCGGGGGCAGTCTCTCGGTTCACCGTCCGGTTCTCCTGTCACCCCCAGCGCCGGACGGTGACCGGCCTCAGCAGACGGGACCGGCCCCACCGAACGGTTCGCTGACCGCCTCTTTCCCTGCAGGCGCATCGCCGGTGAGCAGCCGGGCTTTGTGATGGGCGCTGCGGCCCCCGGAATTTCCGGAACGTCGTCGCCGAGTAGGCGGGGCGCTGTAGGTTGCCCCGCAGCGAGGGATGAGACGCGCAGACCGAGGAGGCATTGGCGATGGGACACCAAGTACGCGGCGTCGTCGCCCGAGCCAAGGGTACTCCGGTCACCCTGGAGACCGTTCTCGTCCCCGACCCCGGTCCCGGAGAGGCCCTGGTCGGCGTCCGGGCCTGTGGTGTCTGCCATACCGACCTCCACTACCGCGAGGGAGGCATCAACGACGACTTCCCCTTTCTCCTGGGCCACGAGGCGGCCGGTGTGGTGGAAGCCGTGGGGGCCGGCGTGACCTCGGTGGCGCCGGGCGACTTCGTGGTCCTCAACTGGCGGGCTGTCTGCGGGGAGTGCCGCGCCTGTCGACGGGGGCGGCCCTGGTACTGCTTCGCCACCCTCAACGCCACGCAGAAGATGACTCTGACCGACGGGACGGCGCTGTCCCCCGCTCTCGGCATCGGTGCCTTCGCCGAGAAGACCCTGGTGGCCGCCGGCCAGTGCACGAAGGTCGACCGTCGGGCTCGCCCCGAGGCGGTCGGGCTCCTCGGCTGCGGCGTGATGGCCGGTCTGGGGGCGGCCATGTTCACCGGCGAGGTGGGTCAGGGCGACAGCGTGGCCGTCTTCGGCTGCGGGGGAGTGGGGTGCGCGGCGGTGGCCGGGGCCCGGCTGGCCGGCGCAGCCAAGATCATCGCCGTCGATCTCGATCCCCGGAAACTCGAGCTGGCCAGCCAGTTCGGTGCCACCGACGTGGTCGTCGCCTCCGACGGCGATCCGGTGGAGAGGATCCGGGCCCTGACAGGAGGCTTCGGGGCCGATGTCTGCATCGAAGCGGTGGGCAATGCCACCGTCATGCAGCAGGCCTTCGATGCCCGGGACCTGGCCGGTACTCTCGTCCAGGTGGGGGTGCCGACGCCGGAGATGCGCATCGACATGCCCATGATCGAGTTCTTCGGCCACGGCGGACAGCTGAAGCCCAGCTGGTACGGCGACTGCCTGCCCTCGCGGGACTTCCCCATGCTGGTCGAGCTCTATCTCCAAGGCCGCCTCGACCTCGACCGCTTCGTCTCGGAGACGATCCCCCTCGACGGCGTGGAGGAGGCCTTCCACCGGATGGAACGCGGTGAGGTTCTCCGTTCCGTCGTCGTCCTCGGCACCTGACGGGTCCGGAGCCGCCCATACATCCATGCGTCACCCGAGCGGCTCGATGTGGTCGCACTACGAAGAGGAGCGATGATGGCCAAGATCGTCTGTGTTCTTTACCAGGACCCCGTCGACGGGTACCCCGAGACCTATCCCCGTGACGGCATTCCCGCCCTGGACACGTACCCGGACGGACAGACCCTGCCGACACCACACGACATCGACTTCGTCCCCGGCGCTCTGCTCGGCAGTGTCTCGGGCGAGCTCGGTCTGCGGCGCTATCTCGAGGACGCCGGCCACACCCTCATCGTCACCGACGACAAGGACGGCGCCGATTCCGTCTTCGACCGCGAGCTGGCCGACGCCGACATCGTGATCTCCCAGCCCTTCTGGCCCGCCTACCTGACAGCCGAACGGATCAGCCGGGCGCCCAAGCTCAAGCTGGCCATCACGGCCGGCGTCGGATCGGACCACGTCGACCTCCAGGCCGCCATCGACAAGGGCATCACCGTGGCCGAGGTCACCTACTGCAACAGCATCAGCGTGGCCGAGCATGTGGTCATGATGATCCTGTCCCTGGTCCGCAATTATCTCCCCTCGTACGGCTGGGTGACCCGGGGCGGTTGGAACATCGCCGACTGCGTGGCCCGCTCCTATGACGTCGAAGGCATGACGGTGGGCACGGTGGCCGCCGGCCGGATCGGTTCCGCCGTCCTGCGCCGGCTGAAGCCGTTCGACATGAAGCTCCACTACACCGACCGTCACCGCCTACCCGAGTCGGTCGAGGAGGAGCTGGGCCTGACCTTCCATCCGACGGCTGCCTCCATGGTCCCGGTGTGCGACGTGGTCACCATCAACGCCCCGCTTCACCCCGAGACAGAGGGCCTTTTCGACGACGCCCTGATCGGCACCATGAAGCGGGGCGCCTACCTGGTCAACACCGCCCGGGGAAAGATCTGCGACCGCGACGCCATCGTCCGGGCTCTCGAGAGCGGGCAACTGGCCGGCTACGCCGGAGACGTCTGGTTCCCCCAGCCGGCACCGAACGACCACCCGTGGCGGACCATGCCCCATCACGGCATGACCCCCCACATCTCGGGATCGTCGCTCTCGGCTCAGGCCCGCTACGCGGCGGGGACCCGGGAGATCCTCGAGTGCTGGTTCGAGGACCGTCCCATCCGCGACGAGTACCTCATCGTGGCCGGAGGCCGGCTGGCGGGGGCGGGGGCGCACTCCTACAGCGAGGGCGACGCCACCGGTGGCTCCGAGGACGCGGCGCGCTTCACAACATGAACAAGGTGAAGGTGGGGTTCTTCTCCTTCACCGAGATCACCGACCCGTCGGAGCACCGCTCCTACAACGAGTGGCACCAGCTCGACCACATGCCCGAGCAGTACCCGCTGCCGGGGATGGCCTTCGGCCAACGATGGGTGTCCACGCCCGCCTGTCGCGCCGCCCGGGTGGTGGATGGGCCGCTGCTCGGGGCCGTCCACTACGTCACCCTCTATCTGATGGCCGAACCCGTGGAGGAGACGCTCGAGCAGTTCCAGGCCCTCGGCGGCCAGCTTCGAGCCGTCGGCCGGTTCCATCAGCACCGCCGCGCCCTTCTGTCGGGACCGTTCGACGTCGATACGGTGGCCGCCGCACCCCGCGTGATGATCTCGGCCGAGGCCGTGCCTTACCGGCCCAACCGCGGGGCCTACTTCGTGGTGGAGGCGCGGACTCCCGAATCGGCCGGCGCCGGATCGGTCGACGCCGACGTCTTGCTCGGCTGTCCCGGGGTGGCAGGGGTGTGGAGCTTCGTCTCCGATACCGAACGGCGTGGCGTCTGGCGTCCGGGCCGGCACCGAGTGACGGTCTGCTTCTTGGACACCGATCCTCTCGACGTCTCGGCCTCTCTCGACGAGCTCGTCGGACACGGGCGCCCCGGGGCCGGCGCCGTCATTCATGCCGGCCCCGTTGAGACGGTCACCCCGTGGAGGTGGGACTGGTTCGATTAGTGGCGCATCACGCCGCGCTGGCCCCGGTTGGTGCCCCGACTAATAGCGCAGGTCCGCCAGCACGCCGTAGTGGTCGGAGAGCTGCGGCCGGTCAGCCGGCACGACGCCGAGCAGCTCGCAGTGGAGGGGGTGGCCCACCGCCCCGAGGCGCGGCCAGGCCGAGAGAACGTAATCAAATCGGCGGTCGGGATACATGGCCACAGCGGCAAGAGGATTGCCGTTCGACCAGGTGTAGCCGGGCGTCCCGTCGCCCGCCAGTTCCCAGGCGTCGTAGAACACCAGACCGGGGGCGGCGGTCGTGGTCCGGCCGGTCAACATGCGGATCTCGTCCGAGTCGGCCCCGGCGTTGAAATCCCCGCACACAATCACGGGATGGCGCCGTTGGGTCGACTCCAGGATGAACCCGGCCAGCTGGCGCACCTGAGCCTGTCGCACGGCGCTCGCGTCGAGCGGATAGTCGAGCATCACCACGAACAACTGGATGGGACCGCGGTCGCCCTCGAGGCACGCAAAAAGGACTTCTCCCTCACCCGCCCCGTTCTCGGCGCGCAGCGGCCGGCGCTCGTGGGAGCTGACCGGCCAGCGCGATGCGACGCCGATCCCCGAAACCCAGTCCTCCTGAGCCCAGTCACCGACAAAGAGGCTGTGGTCGAAGCCGAGCCGCCGGGCGATCAGATCTGGCTGCGTCGCCTCGGCCGCCGACCAAGACTCCACCAGACAGACGACGTCAGGTGCCGCCGCGGCCAAGGCGTCCTCGATGCCCGCCTGGCGCTCCTGCCATCCGCCGAAGCGTCCCCACACGTTCCAGGTCGCGACCCTCACCGAGGTACCCACCACGGTTCCGTAGGGTTCGTACTGGTTGAAGCTCACTCGGTTTGTCTCCTGACCTACGACGAGTGCGAAATGAGGTGCTCCCGCGTCCGGTCCCAGCCGACGCCGGGTCAGGGCACCTTCACTGGTCCACCTTCACAATCACCTTGCCGGTGTTCCCTCCGGTGAAAAGCAGGTTCAGTGCGTCGGTGGCATTCTCGAGGCCCTCGACCACGTGCTCGGAGTGCTTCATCCTCCCGTCGGCCACCCATCCGAACATGGCCGCCTGGGCCTCGGGGAAGCGATCGAGATAGTCGAGGATCAGGAATCCCTCCATCCGGGCCCTGACCACGATCAGGTTCCGGTAGTTCCCCGGTCCCTTCACCGGCCCCTCCTCGTTGTAGGTGGAGATGGCCCCGCAGAGCACCACCCGACCCCGCAACGCCAATTGGCCCAGACAGAGATCGAGGATCTCCCCGCCGACATTGTCGAAGTAGACGTCGATCCCCTTCGGACAGAGTTCCCGCAACCGGGCGCCGACATTGTCGGTCCGGTAGTTCACCGCCGCGTCGAAGCCCAGCTCGTCGGTCAGCCAGGCGCACTTCTCCTCGGTGCCGGCGATGCCCACGACCCGCGCCGCACCCTTGATCCGGGCGATCTGACCGACAACCGATCCGGTGGCGCCGGCGGCGCCCGAGACCACCACGGTGTCGCCTTCGACCAGGCGACCCACGTCGAGCAGCCCGAAGTAGGCCGTCATGCCCGTCACACCGAAGACGCTCAGCGCCACCAGAGGATCGATCCCGGCCGGGATGACCTGCATGGCGCCCGCCCCCTCGTCGATGAGGGCGTAGTCCTGCCATCCCGTCATCCCGAAGACCAGATCGCCCTCGGTGTACCGGTCGCTCCTGCTGGCCACCACCTCCCCGATGCCACCGCCGCGCACGACGTCACCGATGGCGATGGCCGGCAGGTAGCCCGGGGCGTCGTTCATCCACGTCCGGATGGTGGGATCGATCGACAGGTAGCGGACCCGGACGACGGCCTCGTCCGGACCGGGCTCGGGGGCGGCGACCTCCTCGAGCCGGACGGTCGAGTTGTCGACCATCCCCGAAGGCCGCTGCGCCAGGACGAGCCGTCGGTTGCGACCGGTGACGGCCGTCACCGGACCCACTCGCTCAGCTGCCGCAGCGTCCCCAGGGGATCGGCCCCGATGGGCATGACGTTCAGCACCGTCACCCCTGCCTCCCGGTAGGCGGCGATCCGCTCCTTCACGTACCCGGCCGGGCCGATCAGAGAGGTCTCCTCGAGCAGCTCGGCGGGCACGGCGGCGGCCGCCTCCTCCTTCTTGCCGTCGAGGTAGAGATCCTGGATCAATTCGGCTTCCTTCTCGTAGCCGTAGTTCCGGACCAGGGTGTTGTAGAAGTTCCGGCCCCGCGCCCCCATGCCGCCGACGTAGAGCGCCGTCATCCCCCGACCGAGCTCACGCAGATGCTCGAGCCCGTCACCGATGGCCACGATTCCTCCCGCCGCCACCTCGAGCGGACCGAGACCGGCGGCGCGCTTGGCCCGACCGGCCTCGAGGGCCGGACCCCACACCTTCGGGGCCTTCTCGGGGATGAAGAGGAAGGGGAACCAGCCGTCGGCCACTTCGGCCGTCATGGCCACGTTCTTCGGACCCATCGAGGCGATCCAGATCGGAATGTCCGGGCGCACCGGGTGGGTGATCAGCTTGAGCGGCTTCCCGAGGCCGGTGCCCTGGCCGGCGGGGAGGGGAATGGGGTAGAGGCCGTCGTTGGTGATCACCTCCCGGCGCCAGACCCGCCGGCAGATGTCGATGATCTCGCGGGTCCGTTCGAGCGGTTGTGTGTAGGGCACGCCGTGCCAGCCCTCGATGACCTGGGGTCCCGACGCGCCCAGGCCGAGGATGAAGCGTCCCTCGCTCACGGCGTCGAGGCCGGCGGCCGTCTGGGCCAGCAGCGCCGGTGTCCGGGAGTAGATGGGCAGGATGGCCGAGCCGATCTCCATCGTCTGGGTCCGGGCCGCCAGGTAGCCCAACTGGCTGGGACCGTCGTAGCCGTAAGCTTCAGCCACCCAGACGATGTCGAGCCCGGCCTGTTCCAGTTCGACCACGGCATCGAGGGACTGCTTCACGCCCCGGGAGTAGTCGAGCATGGTGCTCAGCCGCATGGCGGCTCCTTTCGTCAGCCGACGGTGGCGATGCCGCCGTCGACGGGGAGGATGACGCCGGTGAGATAGGCGCCGGCGCGCGAGGCCAGGTAGATGGCGGCCCCGGCCATGTCGTCGGGCCGGCCGATCCGCTTCATCGGCGCGTTGGCGGCGATCTGGCTGCCGAAGGCGTCGAGCGTGGCGGCCATCATCTTCGACGGGAACGGCCCCGGCGCGATGGCGTTCACCGTGATCCGCGGCGCCAGCTTCTTGGCCAGGTGCCGGGTCAACTGGTGGACGGCGGCCTTGGAGGCCGAATAGGAGTAGGTCTCGAGCACGGGGACATGGATGCCGTCGATGGAGCCGATGTTGACGACCCGGGCGGGGTCGTCCTCGCTGGAGGCGGCCTCGAGCAGCGGCAGCAGGAACTTGGTCGTGTGGAAGACGCCCTTCACGTTGAGTGAGAGGACCCGGTCCCAGGCGGCATCGTCGAACTCCTCGAGCGGCGCCCCCCAGGTGTTGCCGGCGTTGTTCACGAGGACGTCCAACTGCTCCTCGCGCCGGCCCATCTCAGAGGCCAACTCCCGGCAGCCCGATTCGGTGGAGAGGTCGGCCGGCACCGAGATGCAGATACCGGTCTCGGACAGCTCGGCCGCCACGGCGTGGCAGACCTCGGCGTTGCGCGAGGAGATGTAGGTCCGCGCCCCTGCGTCCACGAAACCGGTGGCGATCATCCGCCCGATCCCTCGTCCACCTCCGGTGACGAGGACGGTCTTCCCGGCGACGGAGAACAGGTCGGTCATGCCGGACGATACCCCGCAGCCCCCGGGGGACGCCTACGATCCGGCGCCATGTCCGAGTTCTTCGACGTGGTCCTGCGCCAACGCGCCTGCCGGGAGTTCCGTCCCGATCCCCTGGACGATTCCCTGGTCGAACGGGTCCTGGAGGCGGCCACCCATGCGCCCAGCGCCGAGAACAGGCAACCCTGGGTCTTCATCGTCGTCCGGGACCCGGCCCGGCGGGCGGCCATCGGCGATCTCAACCGTCGGGCCTGGGAAGGGGGGGGCAGGTCGCATTCGCTTAGCCGACTGAGCCCGGCGCTCCTCGACGAGGTCGACCGGGGCGCTCAGGGCGGCATCGCCGGAGCCCCCGTCCTGGTGGTGGTGGGGGGCGACACCCGACTGGGGGGCCGCCGGGTCTTGGCCGCCTCGGTCTTCCCGGCCGTCGAGAACATGCTGTTGGCGGCGGGCGCTCTCGGGCTCGGCGCCGCCCTGACCACCCTCCCCCTCGTCTTCGGCGACGAGCTGGCCGAGATCGTGGGCTTCCCCTTCGAGGTCCAACCCATCGCCGTGGTCCCCCTCGGCTGGCCGGGTCGTGCGCTCGGACCGCCGAGGCGCCGGCCGGTGGCCGAGAAGGCCCACCGCGAGAGGTTCGGTTCGCCGTGGTGAGCCGGGCCGGGTAGACACTGCGGCGATGCAGGTACACACGTACGCCGTCGAGGTGGACGGCACACCACAGGAGGTCTGGCAGCTCTTCTGGGGCTACCGCAAGAGCCGGCCCGAGCATGACGGGGTGAAGATCGACATCCTGCACCCCGGTGACGAGGCGGGCGAAGGCCTGATCCGGCACTGCAAGTTCCGGGTTCCCAAGTACCTGATGACCGGTGGTGTCGGTTACTCGTGGGAATGGCTGACCGAAGTGAAGCCCTGCGAGTCGTGGAAGTACGACGCCATCGGAAAGCCCCTGTGGTCGGTGGCCGAGGGACGCACCCGCTTCGAGGAGCTGCCCGGCGACCGCACCCGCATCCATTTCTCCGAGACCTACCAGGCCTTCAATCCCGTGATGCGGGTCCTCTTCGAACGCCGGGTGCACCGCTTCATCTCGAAGGACAACGACCGTCTGATCACCGATGCCGTGAACGGCGGCATCCGCAAGATGCGCAGCGCGCAGGAGAAGTGATGCGAGGACTGAAGGACAAGGTGGCGGTGGTGGCCGGTGGAGCCGGAGGGATCGGAACGGCCACGTCGGTCCGCCTGGGCGAAGAAGGCTGCCGCGTCGTGGTCGGCGACCTGAACGCCGAAGCGGCGTGGGTGGTGGCCGAACAGATCACGGCCGCCGGCGGCCAGGCGGTGTCGGTGCGGGTCGACATCTCCGACGAGCAGTCGGTGGCCGACATGGTGGCCCTGGCCGTCACCACCTATGGCGGGGTCGACATCCTCCACGCCAACGCCGCCGACCTCTCGGCCGACACCCTGGGCCGCGACTCGAACGCCCTCGACATCGATCTCGACGCCTTCGACCGGACCTTGGCCGTCAACCTGCGCGGCCACCTCCTGTGCACCCGAGCCGCCCTGCCCGAGATCCTGAAGCGCGGCGGCGGTGCTCTCGTCTACACCTCCTCGGGGGCCGCCTTCATGGGTGAGCCCGAACGGCCGTCGTACGCCGTGTCCAAGAGCGGCATCAACGCCCTGGTCCGGCACGTGGCCTCCAAGTGGGGGCGCAAACACGTCCGGGCCAACGCCGTCGCTCCGGGCCTCGTCCTCACCGAGGGCCCCCGCTCCGTGCTCAGTGAGGACTTCATGAAGCTGGCCCTGCGCGGCACCCGCTCATGGCGCCTCGGCGAACCCGAGGACATCGCCGCCATGGTGGCCTTCCTGGCCTCGTCGGACGGGGAGTGGATCAATGGTCAGGTTCTCTCCGTCGACGGGGGCGCGTCGTTGCGGTGAATCGGCCCGTCGTCGGCCAGCAGCTCGATCAATCCGGCCCTTCGCCGAAGACCCGCCGCACGGCCTCGACGGCGAAGCCGCCCGGCCCTCCGGCCGAGGCCGGCTCGGGCCGGTAGGGGCGGTCGAGCAGGCGGGCCAGGGTGGCGCCGACCGAGAGTCGGAGCGCCTCGAGGTCGTACCCACCCTCGAGGACCACCACGGTCCGGCCCGACTGCGGTGCGAAACCCTGGATCCGGCCCATCAGATCGGCGAAGTCGCCGGCCGTCAGCCGCAACTGGGCCAGGGGATCGGCCCGGTGGGCGTCGAAGCCGGCCGAGACGAGCAGCCAGGTGGGATCGAAATCCTCCACCACCGGGGCCATGGCCTCGTCGGCGGCACGCATCAGGACGTCGCCGGTGGCCCCGGCGGGCAGGGGGATGTTCATGGTCAGGCCCGGGGCAGCCGCCCCGCCTGTCTCCTCCACCCGACCGGTCCCGGGATAGAGGGGCCACTCGTGGGTCGAGATGTACAGGACCCGGGGATCGTTCCAGAAGATGTCCTGCGTGCCGTTGCCGTGGTGGACGTCGAAGTCCACGATCACCACCCGTTCACCGCGCTCGGCCAGCGCGGCGGCGCCGACGGCGATGTTGTTGATCAGACAAAAGCCCATCGACTGCTCGGCCAGCGCGTGGTGTCCTGGAGGACGGGCGGCCACGAAGGCGGTGTCACCGCGGCCGGCGTCGAGGCCCTCGATGGCGGCCAACACGCCGCCGGCGGCGAGCAGGGCCGTGTCCCACGAGCCGGGGCCGACCGTGGTGTCGGGGTCGATGGTCCCACCACCGTCGCGACAAAAAGCCTCCACGGCGTCGAGATAACCCTGGGAATGGACCCGGGTCAGTTCCTCGATGACGGCACGGCGGGGAGCGAGGTCCACGATGGCGTCTCGGAGACCGGCGTCGTCGATCCCCGCCAAGGCGGCACCGATCCGCTCCGGTCGTTCCGGGTGCCGCCCACCGGTGTCGTGGTGGTCGAGATCGGGGGCGCTGGACAGCAGGAGCACGTGGGTCAGCCAGTGGGCATGGGGAAGATGTGGGTTTCGGCGCCGACAGCGTCGCTGGCCGCGGCGCGTCCGGCCTCGTCCAGGGGCACGAAGCTCTCCGCCGCGGCGAGGGCGAGGGCCAGGACCTCGGTGTCACCGGGTGTGCAGAAAGCGTGCACCCCCGGCACCGACAGGGCGAAGCGGACGCCGCGCTCGACCTCCTCTGACCCCGCGTACGGCTCGTACCAGGTGTCCGCGGTATGGGTCCGGTCGCCCCAGGGCCGCGCCGCGGCGGCCTTGATGGCCATCACGCCGACATCGCGCCGGGCCGCCTCTTCTAGCAGCGCCTCGGCGTCTCGCCGGTACTCGGCGTCGGCCCACAGCCGGGGATTCACCGGGAACATCACCGTGTCGAGGTCATAGCGCCGGAGGGCCTCGGCGTGGGCGGCCGGTGCCGTCAGGTTGTGACCGGTAATCCCCACCCACCGGCACAACCCCTCCTGGCGGGCGCGGAGGATGGCTTCCACGGCCCCGGCTCGGGCGTCGAGCTCGGACAGATCGGTGACAGCGTGCAGCTGGTAGAGATCGAAGCTGTCGCACTGAAGCAGCGCCAGCGACTGCTCCAGCTGTGCCCGCACCCCGTCGGGATTGCTCCGTTGGGTCTTGCAGGCCACGAAGAGCTGGTTCCGGACGGCGGGGATCAGCGGTCCGAGAAGCTCCTGGGCCCGTCCGTAGCGCGGCGCCACGTCGAGGTGGTTGACGCCCGCGTCGAGCGCCGTACGGAACACCCGCTCGGCCGTCTCGGGGTCCGAGCCCCAGAGGGCGGCGGCTCCGAAGACGGCCACCGACGACTCGTGTCCGGTGCGCCCGAGCCGTCGCGTCTGCACGACCAGGACGGTACCGCCCCGGTCGGGCCGCCGCGGCCGCGGCACCGGGCCCGGCCGGCGAGCCCCTGGTCCCGGGGCCCTGGCACCAGGGGCACCGTCCGGCGGCCTACGCTGCCCCCATGGCAACGAAATCACGACCCACGGCCGAACCGAAGAAGCCCGGGAAGTCGCTCAAAGAGAAGCGGCAGGCCAAGCACGAGAAGCAGGCCGCCCAGAAGCAGGCACGCAGCGGCCAATAGCGACACCATCGGCCCCGGCCACCATCATTGACCGTCCGGCGGGTGGCGGGAAGGGTCCGCCGCGGGCGCGAAGATGGGCCATGGACGACACCAAGACCGCGCTCGAGACCCGTCTGCGGGCGGCCTTCGATGCCGTCGAGCAGGGAGCGGACCCCGTCCTGCGCCCGTCGGACCATGCCGACTTCCAGGCCAACGGCGCCCTGGCTCTGGCCAAGCGGCTGAACCGACAGCCCCGCCAGTTGGCGCAGGAGATCGCGGCGGCGGCGTCGCTCGACGATCTGTGCCAGTCCGTCGAGGTCAGCGGGCCCGGCTTCATCAACCTCACCCTCTCCACCTCCTTCGTCGTCCACCAGTTGTCGTCGATGGCCGCCGATGAACGTCTCGGCGTGCTCGGCGCCGAGCCGCAGAGCGTCATCGTCGACTACTCGAGTCCGAACGTGGCCAAAGAGATGCATGTCGGCCACCTCCGGGGCACGGTCATCGGCGACGCCCTCTGCCGGATGTTGTCGTTCGTCGGCCACCATGTCCGGCGCGAGAACCACATTGGGGACTGGGGCACGCCGTTCGGCATGCTCATCGAGCACCTCATCGACATGGGGGAGGAAAAGGCCGTCCTCGAACTCTCGGTGGGGGATCTCGACACCTTCTACCGCCAGGCCCGCGTCTCGTTCGACGAGGACGAGACGTTCCGCGAGCGCAGTCGGGCCCGGGTGGTGCTCCTGCAGTCCGGTGACGCCGAGACCCTGCGGTTGTGGCGGATCCTGGTGGCCGAGAGCGTCCGGTACTTCGACGAGGTCTACGACAAGCTCGGCGTCCTTCTGACCGACGACGACATTGTGGGCGAGAGCTTCTACAACCCCCTGCTGGCCGACGTGGTGAGAGACCTCGACAGCCTCGGCCTGCTGGTGGAGAGCGACGGGGCCCGCTGCGTGTTCCCGCCCGGTTTCAGCAACAGAAACGGCGACCCCCTACCCCTGATCGTCCAGAAGTCGGACGGCGGATACGGCTATGCTGCCACCGATCTGGCCGCCATCCGCGATCGCGTGGCGCGCCTCGGCGCCCAGACCATCCTCTACCTCGTCGGTGCCCCCCAGGCCCAGCATCTCGAGATGTGCTTCGCCGCCGCGTCGATGGCCGGCTGGCTGCCCGACGGTGTCCGGGCCGAGCACGTCTCTTTCGGCAGTGTCCAGGGCGCCGATCACAAGATCCTGAAGACCAGGGCGGGAGACCGGATCCGACTGGTCGATCTGCTCGACGAGGCCGTCCAGCGGGCCGAGGCCGCCATCGCCGAGAAGAACCCCGATCTCGACGTGGGCAGCCGCCGGTCGGTGGCGAAGATGCTCGGCATCGGTGCCATCAAGTACGCCGACCTCTCGACCGATCGCGTCCGCGACTATGTCTTCGACTGGGAACGGATGCTGGCTTTCGAAGGGAACACCGCTCCCTATCTCCAGTACGCCCACGCCCGGATCCGCTCCATCTTCCGGCGTGGCAAGGTCGACATCCCGCCGGTCGCCACCGTCGTCGAGTTGAGCGCGCCGGCCGAGCGGGAGCTGGCGCTCGTCCTTCTCGGCTTCGGCGACGCCGTGGCGTCGTCGATGACGTCGTGGAGCCCGTCGCGGCTGTGTGGCTACCTCTTCGAGCTGGCCACCTCCTTCACCGGTTTCTACGAGAATTGCCCGGTCTTGAAGGCCCCGAGCGAGGAACTGCGTCGCAGCCGTCTGACGTTGTCCGATCTGACCGCCCGTGTCCTGGCCCAGGGCCTCGATCTCTTGGGGATCTCCGCTCCCGACCAGATGTAGCCACCGGAGATGGCGACCAGGTGGCGCGACCGGGTGGCGCGACCGGACTAGGCCGGGATCCTGCTGTCGGCGGGCAGGTCGAGAAGGTGGGCGATCCGGCGGGCCCAGTCCGTTCCGGGCGGCGGAGATCCCTCCACCCATTCGGCCAGAGCGCCCACGGCACCATGGCCTCCG